>WNGG01010054.1_pt1 | contig 10280 bp, 5 predicted proteins | sample 5400661 | NCBI WGS metagenome assembly WNGG01 (sample SAMN13153372, study PRJNA577476) | soil metagenome | isolation source: 100 cm soil or saprolite under Garry oak tree replicate 1 | place: USA:California | collected 2016-06-15
CGTGCAGGCAGCGGCGGCGCAGTTGGCTCGCGGAGAGTGCCAGGTGGGTGGCCAGGGTGCCGACGTCGACCGGGTGCCAGGGCATCAGCGCCTTCACGGCTTCGCCCACCAGCGGATCCACGCGGACCGCAGTTCGAAACTCGTGCAGGAGGTGGGCCTGCAAGAACATGAGCGCCCGTTCGGGCGTCGCGGCCCGGGCCATCGCCTCCACGAGGCGGTCCACCGAACTTCCCCAGAGCTCCGCCAGGCCCAGGCGCTGTTCCACCAGGTCGTCGAGCACCGTCGGGAGGGGCGGCGCGGTCCCTGGTTGGAACCGCACACCCACGATGGTGGTGTGCGCCGGAATGACCTCAATCTGCGGACCGGTCAGCGGACCAAGCAGCTGGGGATGGCCAGCGATCGGAAAGTGGATCTCGACCCCGCCCGTGGGCAGGTGCCGTTGCACGTACGCCGCCTCACCGGTGCTCTGGATCCAGACTGTCCGCACCACCCCCGCCAATCCCGGCAACGGCGGACGCTCAACGTAAGACTCCGTTACGGTCATCCTCGCACTGAAGCGCCCGAGCGGGATCGACGTCAAGGCCCTCCGGCCGCTGACGCGGTCGGGCCCGACTACGCTGCTGGCGATACAGCAGGCCGGCGTGCGCGCACGCGGGATCGACGTGAGCGACGTCGACACACTCGCGGGGGCAAAGTTCATCTACCTACGCGACCTCGACGGCAACGCGTGGGCGGTGCAGGACCGCCGCCGTGTGCATGACCGCCGCTCAGCAGGCGTCGAGGAACGGCGTGATCAACGCGAACACTACGCCGGGCCGCTGTGTCACGCCGACGTGCGTGGTCGCGGGGAGCACTGCGAGTTGCGCGTTCGGCAGGAGTTCGAACATCTCCAGCACGTCGGCCAGGGGTGAGAAGTCGCGGTCGCCGAAGATCAGCAGAGTCGGCACCTGCAGTGATCGCAGCTCGTCGGTCCATCCAGGGAACTCGTGCACCATTGCCGACGTCTTGGCCGCGAACTCGTCGAAGTGCGTGGGGTCGGGAGCGACCGCGTCGTAGGCGTCGCGCCACGCCTGGAAGTCGGCCGGGGTCGGCATGCGGTCGTCGTCGAGTGGCGCGCTCTCCCGGCCCGGCGGGCGGTGGGCGTCCGCCGAGGCGACGATCAGCTTGCCGACCCGGGTGGGCGCGCCGAGCGCGACCGCGCACGCGACGAGACCGCCGAGGCTGAAGCCGAAGAGATCGGCCTCGGCGATCCCCAGATGGTCGAGCAGCGCGACAACATCACCGGCCAGCGCCTCGATCGTCATCGGGCGGTCGGTGTCGGCGGTGTGCCCGTGGCCCTGGAGCTCCACCGCGATCACCTGCCTACTCGCCGCAAGGGGTTCGAGCAACGGCCCGAAATTGAGGTCGATGGTCAACAGGCCACCGTGGAGGAGTACGAGAGGCCGGCCGGATCCGCGCGTCTCGTAGTACAGCTGGAGGCCGTTCACTGGTGCGTACGCCATGCCGGGTATGACGGTACGCGGCCCGTGAACTCATCGCGACGGGAGGGTCCACCCGGATCGGGATGACAGCATGCGCAATCTGCGGCGTCCGAACATGCAGCACACGGGGGCGAAAGACCTACTCGTCTGCTGCCTCGCGCACGAAGATCACGGTCTCCTGGCTCAGGTTCACGCGGCGCGCACGCCAACCGCGTCACGGATGGCGCGCCCGAGGGTGGTGTTGGCATAGCCGTACCAGTGCGTGTCCTTTTCGTCCGCAGAACGCGTGTTCGCGTGACCTGGTGTCTTGTCTGGCCTCTGATGAGCTGACCTGGTTGGACTTTGGCTGGGTCTGCCGTTGTGTCTCGTTTGCAGGGCGGGGCTTTGTAGCGTGTGTGACGTAGCTCACTGACTGGTGTCGCTTTGGGTGGCTGCGTGGCGGATCGGGTCAGGGCTTCAGCGCGGGCGGATGCTCGGGCCGGCTGGTTACGCCGAGAGCGGCCGGGGACTGTTCCTGGTCGCCATGTTCAGCGACCGGTGGGGGACCTACCCCACACCGCAGACGGGAGGCAAGGTGGGTCTGGGCGCTCTGCGGCATGAACCCTGACCGGCTGACCAATCCCGGTGAGGAGCCCCCGGATGCCTGATAGTCCCGCTCGTGTTCCTGCGATGGTGTGCCACTACGCGGCTTATCTGCGGGCCAGGGCGCATGTCATGCCCGAGGTCAGCGTGGACGGCAACCGGGCGGAATTGCGTCTGGGCGTCGGTGCAAAGGTGCTCGTGGCCATCTTCGGCTGCCGCAAGAAAACCTGGTCGCTGCGCAGCGTCGAGGTCCGCCGTGGTGAGCAGACCACCACGTTCACCCGGGGCAAGCTGGCGAAAGCGATGGCCGCCTTACTGGGACACGAGCCGCAGGCACCCACGCCACTGGCGATCAACGGCGCCTTGGGGCCGCGAACTGACGCCGCGCTCCGCGAGCGGAGTACCACGCCCGTTCGTCGCCGCAGAACCCCGAGTGCGCGCCGCGGTGCTGGGCCTGCTCGGGTCGACCGCGCTGGCCGAGACCGCCGCGCGGATCACCGTGCCGGTGCAATTTCTGGTCCAGTGGGACGATGAGCGGGTGCCGCGGGAGCAGAGCTTGGCACTGTTCGATGCCTTGGCCTCAGCTCAGAAGACGCTGCATGCCAACCCCGGCAAGCACGGAGACCTGCCGTCGTTCGAGACGGACAGCTCGCTGCGGTTCTTCGCCCGGCACCTTGGCAGGGCCTCTGCCTTGTAGTTCGCGACGCGCCGTCGGGGTCCGTTCCAGGCCGGAGTTCGACCAGGAGGAGCACGACAGAGACCGCTGGCCGGTATGGCGTGAGTGGGCCGCAGGCGCCGCCACGACCCCGTCCCGCGCGCTCGCCGTGCAGCGCCGCAAGCTGCTCGGCGTCATAACCGGCGACTAACCCGAGATCCGGGCCGTCGCCACGACCCAGCGACGGTGTGGTGGCGGCCCGGTCCGCTCCGACCGGGATGGCATTCCTGAAGGAGAGCGGTGGAGAAAGAGCGTTACCGTTGATCATGGCCACCAAACGCTCCATGATGCGTGAATGCTCCACGATGCCGCAGGAGGCTGGAGGCTTGACCGCAAAGATCCGCCCTTACCGTGCCGGCGATTGGGCCGCCGTGTATGACGTCTGCGTCGAGACCGGGAACGCCGGCCAGGGCGTACGGGGCAGTGGCGCAGAATCTCAGCAAACTCAGGCTGGTCCTGGAAAATGGCCGGCCGGCCTGAGGACATCTCCAAGCCAAACGGCAGAGGCTGTACGAACGGGCAGCCTGACGGCCACCAGCCCAGCCGCGACGTTGCAGGTCAAAGACCTTGACATGGTTTTGGAACCCTACGGGCGGGGGCCTTGGGCTGCGTAGTTGAGGTAGCGGCGGAGTTGCCTTAGCTCTTCGCTGGCAGATTCGGGGATGTCGCTGTCGTGGATGCTGCTGACGATTTCGAGGCGGTGGCGGGCGCGGGTGATGGCCACATTGAGCCTGCGCCACCCGCCCTGCCTGCTGAGCGGGCCGAAGTCCGTCCTGAGCTGGCCGTGCTCGCCTGGCCCGTAGCCGATGGACAAGATCACCACATCCCGCTCGTCGCCTTGCACTGATTCGACGGTCTTGACGAAGAACCCGCGCAGTCGGCCAGCTGTGAAGTACCTGTCAAGGTCGGGCCGCTGCTGGCGGGCCTCGCTGAGGGCTGTGTCGATGGCGTCGGCCTGGGCTTGGCTGAAGGTCACCACGCCCAGGCTGAGGGCCGGGCGGGTGTCGAAGTGGTGAATGACCCGCTGTGCAACCCGCGCGGCCTCGTCCGGTTTGTCCGGCGAGGTTTCCCTCCGGTAGGTCCCCTCGCCGTAGAACAGTTCGAGGCCGGCATCGGGCCCGCCGCTGTCCCCGCCGGGCAGGGGGGCCAGACGGCCTTGGTAGAAAGCAACGTTGGAGAACGCGATCAGCGCCTCATGCCGGGACCGGTAATGCCAGGGCAGGGTGAGGTTGCCGAACGCCCCGGACCGCTTCGCGAGGTCGAGGACCGATTCGGGGTCGGCGGCTTCTTCGGGTTCGGCCGGCCGGTCCTGCCCATCGCCTCGGCCGCTGCTGTGGGAGAAGCTGGTGGGTGGCAGCTGCTTGGGATCCCCGGCCAGGATCAGGGCGCTGCTGCGGTAGATGCAGTTGATCGCATCAGCCGGGCTGATCTGGCTGGCCTCGTCGAAGATGACGACATCGAAGTGCATGCTGGCGGGCAAGTACTGGCTGACTGCCAGAGGGAGCATCAGGAAGCACGGCTTGATTGCCTGGGTGACGTGGCGGGCCCGTTCGAGGAGTTCTCGCACCGGTATGTGCTGGTTCTGCTTTTCCGCCTCGCGGCGGATGACAGCGGCCTCGCTGGCGCCGCTGTGTGGGCGTCGGGCATTGCAGGCGCGGATGATGTCTTCGGCGGCCGCCGCTCTCAGCGCCCTGTCCAGCCGCTGGTACTCGCTGGCCAACGCGTCACGCCCCACCGCCCGCAGCGGGGCGAGGACCGGATCGGTCCGCAGCTGGTATTCAGCCCATTGCTGCAGGAGTGCCCGTTCGATCACCTGGGGTACCTGGGTCAGCTCAACCTGTTCGGTGATGCAGGAGTCAACGGCGGCATTCATGCCGTGGGCGGCCAGGCAGGCACGTGCGGCCTGGTAGGCATGCCATTCGTCACGCCCGCTGGGGTCGTTGAACATGGCTTCGAGCAGTTCATTGCCGGCCTGGTAGTCGTCGAGTTCGGCGGCCAGTTCCTGGCGGCGCTGCGGGCTGAACGCCGACAGTAGGGCCGCGCATGCCTCGTGCCATGCATCAGCGGCTTTGGCTAGGCGGTCGGCCGGGACGGCGCTTTCGGCCGCACTGAGTTGCGCGGGGGTGAGCGGCCCTGACCCGCCAGTGGTCATCGCGCGCAGCCGTTGCGCCCACACCAGCGCGTCCCGCACCGCCATGACATCGGTCGCAGCTCCCGCGTACAGCTGTCCGCATAGTTCCTGGAAGATCGCATCCCGCGCGGCCAGCTGTGCGTGCGCGGCATCGGCGGCCTCCCGCAGGGCCACCACCTGCCGGGCCTGGCCGAAGGTGAGCGGCATGCCCACAACCTCGCCGACCGCGCGGGTGAACTCGCTCGCGGCGTGCAGTGGCCCCAGGTGGGCTCGCAGCCACCCGATCGCTTCTGTGATCATGCCGTTCAGCAGTTCCGGGCGCGGGGCAAGCGCGGGCGCCGGCGCGAGCACCGCCTGCCAGGCAGACAGTTCCTGGCGCGTCTCCGTCGCGATACTGGTGACAGCCCGGTTCGGCGCCGCGTCCCTGGAGACGCATTCGGCCGCCTGCGAAAGGTCCTGCCCGCGGGCGCAGCGCACGGCGGTGGCGGCATGGGTGAGCGCCCGGCCGAGCCGGGCGAAATCTGTGGCCCGGCCGGCGTAGTGCGGGCCGAGCAGGGCGGCGCGATTCCTCTCGGCGGCGGCGAGCGCTCCCGCAGCGTGCTTCCAGGCGGCGGCGAGCCCGATGTGCTCCTGCGCCGTCTCCCCGGCTATCCCCTCCCTGGTGATGGCCTCGATGGTCTTCTTGCCGGCTCGGTAGCCCCCAGACAGTTTGCCGAGGCCGTGATGGTCGTTCGTGAACCGCTGCGCCAGGTCGCCCACGTCGTGGCGAAGCGCATCTGAGGTGAAGTAGGTGCTAGCGTCAGCTTCCGCTTGGGCCAGGGCGCGGTGGGCATCGTAGAGAACCTGCGCGGCGGCGCTGGCCGCCTGGTAACCGGGCACCGACAGCCATACTCGTTCCGGGCGGTCGGGTTTTGCGGCCAGCTCGGCGAGGGTCAGCAGATCGTTGGCGTCGGTGAAGGTTACCGGAGCGTGCAGCCCGAGCATGCTGGCCAGGCGGGATAGCGTGCCCAGCTGCTTTTCCAGCAGGTCAGCGGCTGCGGAGAACTCCCGTGCGAGCCTGGTGATCTGCCCGGCGCCCAGGGGGCCGACATCGGCGCAGGCCGGGTTCAGCGCGGCCAGGGCCCTCGTGCCCTCCGCGGGCAGCGCGTCCCGCTGCGGTATCGCCCGCCATGAGATTTCGGCCATCTGGGAAGCCTGGGTTTCGCGAGCGGCGATCGCGGTGAGTGCGGCGGCGAGCTGGGCGACCGCCGCATCCACCGCATCGAGCGTGTCCGTCGTTAGCCATTCATCCGGCACGCCCTCCGGCCATGCCTGTAGATGCTCCAGCAGCCGGGCGAGGGTCGGCGCGTCGGACGGGCGGGTCAGCCCGGTGGCGTCGGCCAGCCTCTGGTTGACCCAGACCGCCCCGGCGAGTGCTTCCAGGGCGGATGCCGCCTGGTAGAGCCGGTCGTCAAGCGCGCCCCGTTCGGTCACGCCGCGCCAGGGGAACGACCGGCCCTGCGCGGCCGGCCGCCAGGCAGCCGCCAGGGCCGCGGCGGCGCGGCGGATTTCGCCGAGCACCTCGGCCGTCAGGTGCACCGGGGCAACATCCGGGGCGGGAGCAGCGGGGACCCCGGGCAGGCTGGCGATCATCGCGAGGACGTCATGCAGCGAGCACCCAAGCGGATCCCGCACCCGGTTTACGGCCTTGGAGTACGCGTTGAGCTGCTCCGGCCGCATGCTGGCCACGTCCGTGGGCGGCACCGCCGCAGGCGCGGCGGGCACCGTGTCCAGCGCCTTGCCGAGCGACACCGCCACCTCTTTGCGTTTCGCCTTGTGTGAATGGAGATCCAGCAGGTACACGCCCAGGCCGGCGCGGGTCAGCCGGTCCCGCACCACGTCGAGCGCGGCGGCCTTCTCCGACACCAACAGAACGGTCTTGCCTGCGTGCAGCAGTGCGCCGATCATGTTCGCGATCGTCTGGCTCTTGCCCGTGCCGGGCGGGCCGTCCATCGTGAACGAATGGCCGGCGAGCGCGGCCGCGATACAGGCCCGCTGTGAGGAGTCGCCGTCCAGGATCACCGGCGGGAGCTCAGGGGCTGCGCGGGTGCCGTTCTCATGCCCGGCTATATCACCGAAGGCGGGCCCGGCCCCGGTCAGCCCGCGAACGGCCAGGGCCCTTACCGCCGGATGCGCCGCGGCCAGGTCCTCATGATCGAGCAGGTCCTGGTACATCGCTTCCTTCATGGACGGAAAGCACGAGAGCACCACGCTCTCGCCGACCAGCCAGCCATCCTTGTCAGCAACCGCTGCGCGGATCGCGTCCAGCAGCCCGCTCAGCGTGACCCCTGCCAGGTCATTCACGCGGGGGAGCGCGATCCGGTGCCTAGACAGCTTCAGTTTGAGCGCCGGATTGATGACCGGGTCATCCTCGCCCGGCTCCAGCATCGGCGGTTGCCGGGGCTCGGTCGACAGCAAGCGGACCGGCACCAGCAGCAGTGGGCTGGTGCAGCAGGCCCCATCCCGGTCAGCCCATGTCAAGGTGCCAAACGCCAGGTACAGGACCGGCAACCCCCGGTCCAGGTACTGCTGGTTCGAGTGCCGCATGAACGCCCGGAGGGCGGCATCGAGGTCGTATGGGTCCTTGCTCGTATCGAGGATGTACGGAGCTGGGGGCGGGACCGCAGCCGCCGCACCGGCAGTCCGTCTGCTTTCATCCGATGGCTGGGTGTGTGCTTCCGCGTCCAGCCCAGGCGCGGCCGGCCATGGCTTCAGGGAACGGAAAGCGAAAACACCACCCGCCCTGAGGCGGGCGAGGACGTCTTCAGCAGCCGGGCGGGACACCTCGATCATCCCGGTCCTGCCCGGTCGTAGATTGAGGAGCGGGTTAGCCGCTGTGAGGTCGATGAGACTGATCCGCCAGCCGCGGATCGCAGAGCGGATGAGTTCCTCCTGGCCAGCTGAAGACCGGTCACCGCCATAGCCCAGCACGCCGCGCCTCTCCATCCGCATCGACTACATCAGGGCGCGGTAGCTATGCAACCTGCCGCATCCGGTGGGCGGCGGGCTGGAATGTGGGCAGATGCCCGTGATCGACCGGGGTGGCCGGTAGATCCTCACGTGACTGCTCCAGCAGGCCCTGGTGGATGCCGCCCGCGGGTTGCGGCCAATTCGGTGAGCCGGCCGGCCAGGGATAGCACCCCCCGCGCGGGTTCAGGCCTGCGTCACGCCATCTGTATGCCTCCGTCACGCCATCTGTATGTGTCACGCCATCTGTATAAAGGACGCAGCCTACTAGCGGCGGCACCGGATGCAGCCCGTCGCCCGCCAGCGGATCCCGGGCCCCATACCTGAGCATCGCTCATGGCCGGCTCCTTTCTTCTGGCATTTCCCCGGCCTGTTCGCCGCGCTGCTGCCCATCCGCAAGCAGGTCCTCGGCCCCGAGCACCCCGACACCCTGACCACCTGCGGCAACCTCGATTACTGGCTTCCAGCGGGACGTCAGCAGCCGTCACGCGCAGCGCCCCGGTCTGGTCGCGGACGTGTCGGCTTTCCTTCGTCGGCCCGGCGTCACGCCTTGGTTGGCGTGCGCCTGCAGCCGATGCCTGGCTCCGGTTCGCCGTGCCCTCGACCCTGGCGATGAGCAGGTCCGCGACAAGATGTAGCAGATCGGCGGGAACGAAGCCACTCACGAGTCTCAGAGTCGGCGCTGGCCAGTGGGTTGGCGATCCCGCCCTAAACAGACATATATCCGATGAGTAAGGTGAAATTCGACCGTTCAATCCCGATTTCATTAGTGTGCGGCAGCTTCCTAATTGTGCCTCCTACGGCGCTGGAGGTATGTGATTGAGCAGATATTGCGCAAAACCGCAGGTCAGGTACTTGCACGCACGTCGCCGGGTCGGCCGTGGCGGCGTGGGCGGGGTTGAAGGCGTGCTGGTACAGGGCCGTGCGCAGCTGGGTTGCCGACGGGCACGCTGACGCGGCGCGGGTCAGGGCGGGCGTGACCGTGGCCAGCGCTTCGGCCACGCTGGCTCGCAAATGGCTCAGCCCACAGCACCGGCTCGCCGGTTTGCGGGTCGAACTCCATAAGGCGCCGGCCGGTACTCGGCGGCCTCATCAACGAATACGAGCGAGCCGCGTAGACGCCCAGGTCAAGACCGGTGGCCGAGTTCTGGAACCCCACAGGTGAAGGCCGCCCGCCGTACCGGCACAAGCGTCGGCACTCGGGCCGCAATCCCCGTGTGCGGCCGGGGCCTACCGGACCGGGTGGCAGCCAAGGCGTCTCGGCCCCTTCATGCCCGTCAGGTGATGAACACCGCGATCGCGACGAACTGGCATGTCGCGGCGGCGCACACGAAGGCGTGAAAGACCTCGTGATACCCGAACACCGACGGCCACGGGTCGGGTCGGCGACGGTGGTACGACAGGGCTCCGGCTGTGTAGAGAACGCCACCCGTGAGCATCAGCACCGCAGGCGCCACGCCGGCGTGTGTCCACACCCCTGGCAGGGCAAGACTGGCTAGCCAGCCCAGCCCGACAAACGTCGCGCCGACCACCAGCTCGGGTGCACTCATCCACGCCATGCGGATCGCGGCCGCCGTTAGCGTGACTGCCCACATCACGATCAGGCAGACCAGCCCAAAAGTGCCGCGGGTAGCGAGCAGGAAGACGGGCGTTGCCGTGCCGGCAATGAGGAAGAAGATCATCGCATGATCCAGGCGCTGCAGGCGCCGGCGCCACACGGCAGTCCAGTTGCCCCGGTGATAGAGCGCGCTGACCCCGAACAATGCGCTCACACTGGCTGCATAGATGGCGCTAGCCGTGACCCGCGCGGCTCCATGGGTCCGCGCTACCAGGAACGTTCCGAACACCAGCGACACCTCAAACCACACCAAGTGCAGCCAGCCCCGCAGAGCGGGCCTTGAGTAGTAGGTATCGCGCCGGGCGTCATAAAGCTCATCTGCCGTCGCCGGCTGCGCCGCCCTGGAATCCGGGACCGTCACTGTCAGCCTCCACACCGCATCCGGCCCGGCGACCTCACACATTGCCGATGCTCGCCGTCTCAGTGTCACCCGGAGCCGGAAGTGCCCCTGCGCACCACCAACCGTTCGGGTGCCGCTGAGACACACGTGCTCGGCTAGCCTGACATCCGCGACCCCAGGCGTAGCTAATCCCCGCCCTGACACGAGACGCGCCCCGCGCACAGCGATCAGATCAAGACTTTGGCAGCGGCAGCGGCCGCTGCCGCCACCCAGGCCATCCTCGCAGCAGGCGCCGCGGCGGGTGTCGCGCTCCCCTTTGGCCGGGCTGCTACAAGGTTGCCGGGCATCCTCAGCACTCACCTTATTGACGCGTTGCAGCGAGTCATCGAGCCTCGCAGCCTCCCTGC
>WNGG01035357.1_pt1 | contig 10280 bp, 6 predicted proteins | sample 5400661 | NCBI WGS metagenome assembly WNGG01 (sample SAMN13153372, study PRJNA577476) | soil metagenome | isolation source: 100 cm soil or saprolite under Garry oak tree replicate 1 | place: USA:California | collected 2016-06-15
AAGCGTGCCGCAATAATTTCTGAACCACTTTCACGTCCTCACCGTTGGCCTTCAACAGAGTCGAGAAGGTGTGACGGAATGTGTGCCAGGAGACCTTCTTAGTGATTCCCAGGCCCAGAGTTTTGGGTTAGATGTAGTAACGCATAATGGTGCTCAGCCAGAGAGGCTGTTTGCCCCGCTTTTCCCCAGGCCGCAGGCTATCTGTGGCAAACATCCAAGCCGATGGATTCCGGTATGGTGTTTGCTCACGCCAAGCCAGCAGGTCTTGGGCGAGGTGGCGGCCGGCAGATTGCCCGAGCGCCTTAAAGTAACAAGCGCGTTCACGGAGGCGTGAAGATGATTCCAGTCGTGGGCCGGCCGGCAGTGCTAAACGCAAACGAGATCCACGTTTGGCGAATCCCGCTGGCGGTGGAAGAGGACGTGGTCCAAAGTTGCCGCGGATTGCTTTCCCAGGACGAACTTCAGCGTGCCGACCGCTTCTATTTCAAAAGGGACAGAGATCGCTTTACCGCCGCGCGCGCCGCGCTGCGGAAAATCCTTGCGGAATACCAGAAGGTTGCGCCAGAAGATCTGGCTTTTTCTTATGCTGAAAAAGGCAAGCCGGAACTTGCCCCGGGCTTCAATGCCTCCGGCACAAAGTTCAACCTATCGCATTCCAAGGATTTTGCGCTCCTTGCTGTAGCTCGTGGACTTACTCTGGGTATCGATATTGAGTTCATCAATCCCGAGTTTGGGGGCGACGAAATTGCTACCCGTTTCTTTTCCCATGGTGAAGTACGCGCATTGCGTGCTTTGCCGCCCAGTGGGCAAATGGAAGCGTTCTTTCAGTGCTGGACGCGGAAGGAAGCGTATATCAAGGCTTTAGGAGACGGACTGTCTCTTCCACTGGATTCCTTTGAGGTGGCGTTCGGCCCTGGTATCGGCGCAGCCCTGTTATGGACACAGGATGCGTCGCATGAGATATCGAGGTGGAGCATCTACGACATCACGGCGCCCCAGGAGTATGCGGCGGCGCTGGTGGCCGAAGGCAAGGACCATATTCTGCGCTATGCGCATTGGGAATATTGAATGGAAATCGCCGCGGCTTCAGTTCCCAGGTCGCAGAAACCACAATCCAAGGTAAAATCCCGCCAGTTATGGCGGCAAAATGGCGTCTTGCCGCTTCGGCTTTCCTGCAAAATCCGGCGCGGCCATAACTGCTTGAATTTATAAGTAAGAACAAGCGATGCCGTCACTGTTACGGCGCATAAGAGCTCAATGATGTGGCCATTGTATTTCCATACTTGTGATTCCTTTCAAACTGCTGCTACCTAAGGCTCTGTGGGCGACTTGTTCGGCATTTTCCATTTACGTGATCCTACTAAAAGATGAAAATTTAAAAAACTTTTGCTATTTTTCTTGACAACGCAGAGGAGTAAGTATAGTTTCGCGCATATTCTGTTGCCCAACCTAAAGAGAAGATCGGCTCATTTTTAGCCGGCATTACAACTAAACATATTTACCCGGCCCCTATCTTGTACACAGAGAGGGAAGTCAGATGGCGAACTCTGCCCGCTTCTTATCGTACGGTGTCCGTAGAATTTTGATGGTTCTGCTGCTTGCGCTGCTTGGGACACCATGCTTCGCGGGAACTTTCACCGCCTTTGGTCCGCAAGTCTACGTTCGTGGCACTGGCGATCCGGTGACGGTGACGAATACGTTTACTGTGCTGAATCCTAATACGCAGTACACGCTGCGACTGCACAATGGCGGGCTGGTTGATGGCACCACGGACAGAGTTTCAAGCACCACTGTGACCGTCAATGGCGTCATCGTTGTGGCCCCGAACGATTTAAGCCAGAACGTGGCTGAGGTGGATAAGCCGGTCACGCTGCTGGCCACAAATCAGATTGACGTGCAGGTGCGCGGCGCGCCGGGCGGGACGCTCTCCATTGACGTGATTGGGGTAGATAACGACTTTCCAGTAATCAGGGCCAGCGCGAGCCCACTAGCGAATAACAGCGGATGGAATAACACCAATGTGCTGGTGACCTTCACCTGTGCGGATGCAACTTCAGGAGTTGCGAGCTGTCCAGCGCCCGTGAACGCGACCCTGGAGGGGGCGGGACAAGTGATCACGGGGCAAGCCGTGGATAAAGCCGGTAATATTATCCCCAGCCCCCAGATTACCGTCGCAATCGACAAGACCCCGCCGACGATTTTCGCCAATGCCAATCCAGCTCCCAACCCAGCGGGCTGGAACAATACGGATGTCACCATCAAATATCTGTGTGCTGACGCCTTGTCAGGAGTTGCCGTTTGCCCTGATGCCGTCGTTATTACGACGGAGGGACGCGCCCAGTCCGTCGCTCGATCAGTTGCGGACCTTGCAGGAAATACATCATCGACCGGTTCCGTTGTCAATCTGGACAAGACTCCCCCTGTAGTTACGATATCTTCTCCTGCGCTTGGTGCGGTGGTAAGCACTTCGACAATTACTGTCAGCGGAAATGCCAGCGACCTGCTGTCAGGAGTGACCTCGGTCAGCTGCAATGGCGTCGCTGCGGCCTTGACCGGAAGTTCCTTCAGCTGTTCCCAGTCACTGGTGGCGGGGACCAATAAGATCCAGGTTCAAGCGATAGATACCGCGGGTAATTCCAGCTCAGCGATCACCTCGGTCGGGTTTGCCCCTCCGCCAGAGATCACCATCACTTCTCCCACTAATTCCGCGCTGTTTAACCAGAGTCCAATCAATGTAACCGGAAACGTAACGAATCCCGCAGCGCAGGTTACCGTAAACGGCATCACCGCGCCCGTTAGCGGGAACAATTTCCTGGCGACGGTGCCGGTGCAAGAGGGAATCAGTACCATCACCGCTGTGGTCACTAATGAGGATGGCACTACCGGCACGGCTAGCGTGCAGGTGAACCTGGATACCACTCCGCCGCACGTGGCAATCTATGCGCCGTTGGATGGCTCTGCGACTCCGGACGGAAGTGTGACCGTGACAGGACTGGTGAATGACATTGTGGTCGGCACGGTGAATCCGCAGCAGGCCACGGTGAAAGTGAACGGAGTGGCAGCACAGGTCGCCAACCGCAGTTTCAGCGTCTCAAATATCCCCCTGGTCGTGGGACCGAATCTGATTCACGCCACCGCGGTGGACGCCGCGGGAAACCAAGCCACGACAACAGTGACCGTAGTGCGGCAAGCTCCGGGGCAGCCCGCGGTAAAGGTGTTCTCCGGCAACAACCAATCGGGCACGATTGGCTCTCAACTGGCGCAACCTCTGGTGGCGCAAGTAGTGAACGCATTAGGACAGCTGGTAGCGAATGTTCCCGTTGTTTTCCGGGTCACCGCGCAAAATGGCACTTTGGGACCTACGCATCCCGGGCTTAGCGACATCGCCGTAAATACTGATGCCCATGGACAGGCTTCCGTGCAGTTCACCCTTGGCTCGCATGCCGGCGCGGGAAACAATCTGGTGGAAGCATCAACCACCGGAGTGCCAGCCACCGCCGTGTTCAGCGCGTCCGCGGTTTCGTCTGGCGCCACGCTGATTAATGTGGATTCCGGCAACAACCAGTTTGGCGTGGTTGGCCAGTCACTCCCGCTGCCGTTCATCGCAGTGGTGACGGACGCGGGACATAACCGCATCCCCGGCGTATCGGTCACGTTTGCCGTGAAGCAGGGTGGAGGAAACATCAACGGCCAGCCTTCCGTGACTTTGAGCTCTGACGGCGATGGCCGCATACAGGCGATCCTTACTCTGGGAACGAATGCCGGCAACAACAACAATGTGGTGGAAGCGACGTTTCCTGGGAACGCAGCTTTTCCCGCCAGTTTTACCGCGACCGCGCGCACGCTAGGACCGGCAGCGGCAACTGCTATTTCCGGCGTGGTCCTGGACAACAGCAATCAGCCGATTCCCGGCGTAACCATGCGTCTGTTCCAGTTGAATCAGGGTCCCAGCGGGAACCTTCCGCAGCAGGTGGGAACTCCGGTACAGACTGACGGCGAAGGCCAGTTCACCATCCAGCCGGCCCCGGTAGGTGTTTTCAAACTCATGGCGGATGGCGGCACGGCGACGCGTCCGGGTGTATGGCCCACGCTGGAGTATGACATCATCACTACTCCAGGGCAGAACAACACCGTAGGGTCGCCCATTTATCTGCCGCAATTGAACCCTGACAACAAACTCTGCGTCACTCCCAGCACCGGAGGCAAGCTCACGGTTCCCCAGGTGCCAGGTTTCTCATTGACTATCGCTCCCGGCTCTGCCACTTTCCCCGGTGGTTCGCACACGGGATGCGTAACGGTTACTCCGGTCAACATGGATAAAGTTCCCATGGTGCCGGGCTTCGGGCAGCAGCCGCGTTTCGTCGTCACCATCCAGCCGGTGGGGACCATGTTCAATCCTCCCGCCGCAATGACCATTCCGAATGTTGACGGTCTGGCGCCGCGTGCCGTGACCGAGATGTATTCTTATGACCACGATCTGGCATCTTTCGTAGCCATCGGCAGCGCGACGGTAAGCGATGATGGTTCAGTCATCCGCTCGGATCCCGGAGTTGGAGTGCTGAAAGCAGGATGGCACTGCGGTGGCGATCCGAACAGCACCGGTAGCACCGCAAGCCTGTCGCTTTCGGTAAGCCCAACTGATGTGACCGTGGCAGTCGGTGAGCAGTTTGATGTGACCGCCAACGGTGCTCCACCGCTTGACGGAAGCTACCAGTGGACGCCCGCCAGCAATACGACCTCGGTGAGCACGCCGTCTTGTGCCGGACAAGGGAGCTGCGTTGGAACCTTCAAAGGCAGCACCGCCGGGAAAAACACGCTTAAGGTCTGTTTTGTATGTTCCACGACCGGCGTAAGCAAATGCCAGGACGTCAACGTAACGGTCGTGAAAATTGAGTTGAAGAAACTTACCTTCAAGACCGACCACGGGTTGATGCGCGACAACAACAGCGATTACACGGCCAGCGGGACGGTGTTCAGCAAACCTGACTGGACGGATGCCGGCAAGAACAACCCGATCTCACACACGATGAGCCAGAATGTTGGCGTGGAATTGGAGACGCAAAAGCGGATGGAACGCGCGGTGCAGCAGGTGGCAGCCGCAGGCTCACTGGATCCAAATCTGATAGTCAAAACCGTGATCCAGGCCCAGGGCAATTTCGACTTGAGCAAGGCGCAGGCGAATGAATGGGTGGTCCCCGACGACGGTGGAGACTGCCAATCCATCGTACGATTTACGGCCGCAGTCCTGAACATGATTAATGTTCCAGGTACGGTTTTGCAGGACAACATCTACGCGATTGAAACAGCGCCAACCACGGGGATCGAGGACGGTACCAGCGGAGGGCTGAACGCCCACCCCCGTATCAATCCAAACGGTATATGGCGCCTGTTCCTGATCGACGGCTCGGTCAACCCTGATGGCAGTAAGGGCTGCAATGCCTTCGAGTCAACGGCCAAGTTCACGTTCAACAACATAACCAAGTATTACGCCGGAGGGACTACTCCCGTTGGCATTTTCGACAATCCAGATCAGGTGCTGAATGTGTTCACGTCGCTCTCGTGGACCCAGTTTGCAACGGTGAACGGCCAATCCAAATGTTTTGAGAAACAAGTGGTATACACCTACTAAGAGGATTTCTGCTGTGATGATTCGTCTGGCAATGCTGGTTGTTTTCGTGACTGCGTGGTGGCCCGGCACTTCGCCGGGCTGTGGGGAGCAAACCAAAGGCATGGAGCCGCAAGCGGACAGTATTCAGTTTGGACAGGACATACTACTAAAGGACCAGCCGGACTTCCGGTTCAGCAGCATCGGTTACGGCCAACTGTCACGACCTATCCGTTCGCAGGCGGACAACTATCTGGCATTTTATCTCACACCCGAGGCCCATCCGCAGAAAGACCCGCAGTTCACGGTCCGGACGTTTGCCGCGACGGAACAGGCGCAAAACGACCTGGTGGAGTACCGCTGGACCTTCGCTGGGATACCGTTGCGCGCAGTGCAGAGCTGGAATGCCATGAAAGTTGATATTCCCCTCTCCGGGCATGCCAGCTCAGAGGAAGTAAAAGCTCTGCTGGCTTCCATTGTGAAACTCAAGGGCGCTGACATCGAGGGAAAAGAGTATGAAGTGCGTCTGCACTGGCCGGATACGCTGGCGGACGGGGTGAAATTCAGCTCCAACCCCAATGCCGACATCCGCTTTCTGCCGAATTGGCACGAGCGCATCGATGCCTTCGTTGAAGGCAATCATTTAAGCATTCTGATCTACAAGAAGATCCCGCAGCTCATGGGCTATCAGGACGGCTCCAAGTGGTTTCAAAAGTATCCGGCCAAAACGTCGTCGAAGTAATCCGACAACGGGAAAGCGGATTTGGAAGAGGAAACAATGACGTCGCCTAAGACAATCTCAAGACAAGCGGCAGTGACGGCCCTAGCCATGCTGGGTATGTTGGCCATCTGCGTTCAGGCCAGCGCGCAACAGTTGAATGACAACTGCGTTGTCAGCATTCTGAACCGCAATGTTTCCGTCAACGCGGATGGTTCCTGGGTTTTACCAAACGTTCCCGCAGGTTTTGGGACCGTCCGGGCCCGCGCCACATGCGTGACGAACGGCGTCACGATAAGCGGGCAGTCAGATCTTTTCCAGATCAGCCCCAACCGCATGAATGCGATTCCTGACATCGTGCTCGGCGCCACCACTCCAATCCCCACCGGCCTCAGCATCAATTCGCCTGTCACCACGTTGACGACTTCGGGCGCGGTCACGCAACTTAACGTATCCGCCACCTATGCTGACGGAACCGGCGCGAACGTCACCTCTTCCTCCACCGGCACGGCTTATACCATCAGCAATCCGTTCATCGCCACCATCACCCCTGAAGGATTAGTGACGGCTGTCCATACCGGAACGGTTGTAGTGCAGGCGACCAATGAAGGCACCTCTGCCCTGCTCTCTATTCATGTTCTGTTTGGCGGTGGAATTGACTCTGACGGCGATGGCATCCCCGACGATTACGAGATTGCCCACGGTCTGAACCCCAATGATCCTACGGACGCGCTGGCCGATCCTGACCATGACGGCCTCACCAACCTTCAGGAATTCCTGCTCGGCACCGACCCCCACAATCCTGATACCGATAGCGATGGATTGAGCGATGGAGACGAAGTAAACATTTATCACACCAACCCACTGGTCGCGGATACTGACGGCGACGGCATCCCGGACGGCGTGGAGATCGCCACCGGCACCGATCCTCTGAACCCGGCCAGCTTCAAATACCATCATTGGCCAGGCCTCAAAGCAGCTCTCGGTGCTCGGGCACCTGATTGACGGCAAGACCACGCTTGACCTCACGTCCACACAACGCGGAACGAATTACTCTTCCAGCAATCTCTCCATTTGCAATTTCGGCGCGCCCGACGGAAACGTCTTTGCCGGCTCGAACGGCGTCTGCACAGTCACCGTCACCAACCATGGGCACAGCACCACCACGGCCGGGTCGGTCCAGAGCTTCTCGCCCACGGCTGTATCTTTCGTGGCGGTTCCGGGCTTTGCCAATTCCGTGGACGTGTCCGGTAATTTTGCTTTCGTGGCTGCCGGAGCTTCTGGGCTGCAGGTTGTCAACGTTTCCTCTGACAGGACCCAGCCGAGCGTCGTGAGTTCACTGGCCATCACCGGAAACGCCAATGACGTTGCCCTGGCTGGAAACATTGCTTACGTAGCCATGGGCACTTCAGGTCTGGCTGCGGTGGACGTTACGAATCCGCTCACTCCGAGATTGCTGGGCACCGTGAGCACGGGCGGCAACGCCCTTGATGTGGCGCCGCGCGGAACCACGGTTTATGTGGCCAACGGCAATAGCCTGGTGCTGGTGGATGTGACCAGTCCTTCGGCCATGACGCTCATTAAATCGTTGCCTCTTGCCGGCACGGTATGGGGAGTCGACGTTGATGCAGACCGCCATCTGGCGGCCGTAGCTGCTGGCGGTTCCGGGCTCATCCTTGTCGATGTGACTAACCTAACCGCGCCCGTCGTGCTTGGCAGCGTGATCACGGGCGATGCCCGCGAAACGGCAATTCGTGGCAACTTTGTGCTGGTGGCCGACCAAGCCAACAGCATGACTTCCGTGAACATTTCCAATCTGGCGGCCCCTGTGGTTGTCTCCAGGACTGCGCTGAGCCTCGGCGGTCGCCTCAATGACATCAAACTCTCCGGCAATTTCGCCCTGGGCGCCGATGTTTTCTTCGTCAACGGAATTCCCATTATTGACATTACGAACCCTGGAACGCTGCAGCCGCGCGCTATCCTTAACTTCACCGCGCGCGACGATAATGCCATGAGTATCGCCGTGGACGGAAACTACGCCTACCTGGCCACCGAACATAGCAACCTGAGTAAGGGCGGGTCTTTCGGCGACAGCCGCCTCTATATTGGCCAGTATCTGGCCTTGGTGGACGACAAGGGCATACCGCCGGTGGCAACCATTACGGCGCCCGCTGCGGGAAGTTCCGTCATCGCCGGTTCCACGGTCCGCATACAGGTTACCGCCACCGACGATGTGCGCGTAGCTGCAGTGAATTTCCTGGTGAATGGCACAATCGTATTCACTGCCACGTCCCAGCCGTATGAGTTTGCTTTCACCGCACCGCTGGCCGTTGGTTCTCTCACACTCGGAGCGACTGCGGTTGATCTCGGCGGAAATCTGGGCACCGCGCAAAATGTGGTTGTCAACGTGGTTCCCGACCCAGGTACTACTGTCATCGGCCGCGTTATTGATCGTAATGGCCTGCCGGTTGCAGGCGCCACGGTATCGTTTAACGCCCTAAGCACCACGAGTGCGATCGATGGTACTTTTAGTCTTCCTGGCGTGCCCACGGCGCAGGGGAACATCGTAATCACCGCCTCGGCGATCATCGCTGGAAAGAGCGTACGTGGACGTTCGGCGCCAACCGCGCCGGTTCCGTCTGGAACCACCAATGTGGGTGACATCCGCGTCACCACCGGCAAGATCGCCCTGCTCAATTGCGACTCGACCGGCTCTGTTCGCAACGCTCTGGTTGCCACCGGCCTGATCGCGCTGGAAGACCTGACTGATCTCAACGCCTGCGGCACGCCGCCCACGTTGGCCCAGTTGGCTGATTTCGGCGCTGTGCTTGTGTGGACCAATTTCTCACCCTCGCAGCCGGATGCGCTCGGCAACGTACTGGCCGACTACGTCGACCAGGGCGGAGGTCTGATCCTGGCCACGTATTCCTTCTCGCAACCGTGGAGAGTGGGCGGACGGATCATCACCGGCGCCGGATACAGCCCGTTTGGAGTGTCTGACGCGCGTTTCACCACCTCAGGACAGCTCGATCTCGCTCACTCGAACACGAGCCACCCCATCCTGCAGGGTGTTGGGACGGACTTCTATTTCACCAACAGCAACTATACGAATCCGGTCTTGAGCTCAGGCGCGATCCTTATCGCCGTGGATACGGCCGGCAACCGTGTGGTTGCGCAGAATGCCTCCGGTCGCGTGATAGGCATTTCCATCTATCCCGGATTCGGTAACATGGGAAGGCTCTTTGCCAATGCCATCAACTTTGTCAGGTAAAGTGTTCAACGTGAATCTTTCCTGGTCCGGCGCAGCTTACCGGGCCAGGTTAATCTGAGAAAGGGACGAACAAGTTATGAGCAGAGTGCGGACATTCAAATTCCGGTCGATCATGGCCCTGTTGCTGCTTTGCCTGGTGATGACGCCCACAGTGTTTGCCGATGCGGCGGCTGATATCTCAATAGCGGCGCAGGGGGCCTGTGCCAGCGGAGGAACAGCGTTCTTCATTACCAACAACAATACGGCCAACGGCCTGAACGCGACCCTGAAACGGATTTCCGTTGTTTCCGGGACACCAGACTCGAGCACGGTCCAGATTTCCCTGGCAGCGGGCGAGAAAAAGCTGCTTGGCTGCTCTCCCCAAGATTCAGCGGGAAATTTCCAAATTACCTGGCAGGTGCAGAGCGCTGCGTATCAATGAATTTTGGGGCATAATTGCGCTCGAGTTTGCCTCTGTTGGGAGTGAGTAAATATGTTTTCGGTCAGGAAGCTTGTCCAGGGGCCTGTTACAGTCGGCTTCCTCGCTTTGGCGGCCATTCCCCTTGCCGCTCAGACGCCCGGCGCGCACGTATCGCAGATCGGCCAGGAACACGCGATTGCGCATCATCTTTCTGACGATGATGAGTTTCGCATCGCGCTGCTGGAACTCATCGACCACGGCAAGAAGGTCTTTTGCGCCAACTGGA
>WNGG01010055.1_pt1 | contig 10279 bp, 10 predicted proteins | sample 5400661 | NCBI WGS metagenome assembly WNGG01 (sample SAMN13153372, study PRJNA577476) | soil metagenome | isolation source: 100 cm soil or saprolite under Garry oak tree replicate 1 | place: USA:California | collected 2016-06-15
TTGCTCGTCATCGCGGGCCGTCCGAACGCCGGCAAGTCGTCGCTCTTCAACGCGCTGCTCGGCACCGAGCGCGCGATCGTGACGGAGATTCCGGGCACGACGCGCGATGCCATCGAAGCGCATGCCGTGATCGAAGGCTTTCCGTTTCGGCTCGTCGACACTGCGGGCTTGCGCGACAGCGACGAGCGCATCGAACGACTGGGCATCGAGGTGAGCCGCAAGTATCTCGCGGCTGCCGACCTGGTGCTCTTCTGTGAAGAACGCGACGATCCCGAGCGCGACGCGTTCCTGGCGCAGGTTCAGGCGCCGGTCGTCACGGTCCGTACCAAGATCGATGTGTCGGGCGGCGTTGGAGTCTCCGTCGTGACCGGCACCGGGATCCCGGAGCTGCGCCGTCGTCTCGCGGAAGTGGCGTTCGGAAAGCTGCTGGCGTTAGGCGACGTGGAGCCCGTCGTGACGCGGGCCCGTCATCGCACCGCGTTGGAGCGCGCGCTGGTCGAGCTGGAAGGATTCTGGACCGCGCGACAGGCGGGCGTCGACGCGGCCGCAGCCGCCACGCATCTGCGCGCGGCCGTCGCGGCGCTCGACGACCTCATCGGCGCGATTACGCCTGAGGATGTACTGGACCGCGTGTTCGCGGCATTCTGCGTGGGGAAGTAAGCGCCTCGATCAGCGTACGCGCCTTCGCGAGTGTCTCCTGGTACTCGGCCGCGGGCTCGGAATCCCAGACGATGCCCGCGCCCGCGTGGAACGTCGCCTCTCCCTCCCGGATCACGACGGTGCGAATCGGAATATTGAGGTCCATCGCACCGGTCACCGAGACGTAGCCGATCGCGCCACAGTAGACGCCGCGTGGGGCACGCTCGAGCTCCGCGATGATTTCCATGGCGCGGATCTTCGGCGCGCCGGTGATCGATCCGCCGGGAAAGGCGGCTCGCACGAGATCGAACGCATCAGCCCCGTCCCGCAACACTCCGGTGACGGTCGAAACCAGGTGGTGCACGGTCGGGTGCGACTCGAGCGCGAGCAACCGCGGCACGCTCACCGACCCGGTCCGGCAGACCTTCCCGAGATCGTTCCGCAGCAGATCGACGATCATGACGTTCTCGGCAAGATCCTTCGCGCTCGTCTGGAGCTCACGCGCGAGCGCGGCATCCTGCGCGGGCGTTGCTCCGCGCGGCCGGGTGCCCTTGATCGGACGCGCTTCGACCACCCGGGAGCCCGCATCGATCCGCAGAAATCGCTCGGGCGAAAGGCTCGCGATCACCATGCCGTCGTAATCGAGATAAGCTCCGAAGGGCGCCGGATTGCGTGCCCGCAACCGCCGGTACAGCGCCAGCGGTGACCCCGTGAAGGTGGCCTGAAATCGTTGGGCCAGATTGACCTGGTAGACATCGCCGGCCGCGATGTAATCGCGGATACGGCTGACGCGCGACTCGAAGTCGGCGCGCGTGAAGTTGGATTGGGGCGGCGCGGGTGCCGGTCTCGGACTGTCAGGGACGGCGCGGCCAGACGCAGCCAATCGTTCCTGTACCCACGCGAGTCGCGCCTCCGAGGCTTCGCTGATGCCGGTCGAGATAATCCAGGCCTTGTCTTCCAGGTGATCCCAGGCGATCACCCAGTCGTAGAGGCCAAGTACGACGTCTGGAATCGAGTGCGAGAGCCCCGGCGGACGGTGGACGCGTTCGAGCTCCGCACCCCAGTCGTAGCCGACGTAACCCGCGATCCCGCCTTGGAACGGCGGAAGCCCCGCCAGCGGCTCGCGCCGATGCGGTGACAGCAGCGCGCGCGCCGCCCCGAGGGGATCTGTATTCCCCGGCGTCCGCACGACCGCGACCGGATCGGCGCACAAAAACGAAAAACGACCCAGCGCTCCCTGGGCCGAACTATCGAGAAAGACGAGGTGCGGAAGTCCGCTGAAGCGGACGCAGGTGCCGAAGGGATCGGGCGCCGGAACGAGGGGGACCGCGAGCGTCACGAACCGACGAATTTCTTCTTCGTGCCGCGCAACACGCTGTTGCCCGATGGCCGCCACAGCGCCGTCTGCTCGATCAACTGCGCTAACTCCACGTCGCTCGCCGTGACGCCACCGGCGCTATGTGTCCAGAGTTTCACCCCGACCTTCCCCCAGCTCACGGCGAGATCGGGGTGATGATCCGCCGCTTCGGCGACGAAGCCTATCGCGTTGACCAGCATCAGCGTGGTCGGCCAACCGTCGGTCTGGTACTCACGGACGATCGCGCCGTTCTCGAGTCGCCAATGCGGGAGCGCCTTGAGGCGCTGCTGTATTTCAGATGCGGAGAGGGAAGCAGGCTGTGCCATGCTCAGTCCAGGATCTCACGGTAACTGGCCGACTGTCCGAAATTCTCTTCCACTTCGACTTCGATCGACTTGAGATGCACCACGCCGAGCTCGGCGCGGACGCGGCCGGCGAGATACTGCGCCAGCATTTCGACTGTGGTGTTGGGAATCGGCAGAATGACGCAATCGCCGGTCGGAAAGACGTAGCGCGGCTGACCGGCAAAGGCCACGCGCACGCTGCCGTTCTCTTCGGCGATCGCGAGCTGCGGGTTGTCGCGCGGCAGCAGGACGCGGTGATCCAGCTCGGCGGTGAGACTCCGCATCAGCTTCTTGATGGCCGAGAAGTCTACGACAAACCAGCTGTCCGTTTCGAGCCCGCCTTCGACCACCACACTGGCCCGATAGTTGTGGCCGTGCAGCTTCTCGCAGCGGTGACCGGCGAACGTGATGAAGTGCGCGGCCGCGAAGACGAGATCTTCTTTGGTGATGGCTACCTTGAAATCGCCGCGAGTACCCATACACGGAATCTACTCGGGTGGAGGCGCCTCGCCGGTTGCCAGCCGCCAGACCTCGTCGGCCAGCCATTCGAGCCGCTGTTGGGCGTAGTCGAGCTCCGCTGGCGTCATGGCCTTGGCGCGGCGGGCGATTTCGCGGGCGTGGTTCAGGAGCTCGTCCAGAACCTCCCGCAGCGGCCGGTTGCGGCGGCGCTCCGGGGTCCCTTCGCCTGATGTCGGCTTAGGCCGTTTGGATTCCCGAGGCACGGTCGTCCGCCTGCCGCAGCTCCTCCACCGCCGCCCGCACCGTTGATGCGGCGCCGTGTTCCCCCAGATAGTTCTCTACCAGCCGCCAGCCGAGGTAATAGCCCGAGCGCTCGGGAAGCACTTTGCCGGCCACCAGTCGTGCAGCCGGGCTCGTCCCGCCCGAGAGATAGCGGAGCCTGAGTCCGAGCCCGGAGCTGTCGAGGTCATGCGCGGCGGCGCGCCGCAGGAAGACGTCGAGCTCGCGCAGCCGCCGATACTGGCGGCGATTGTAGCCGAAGTACTCCCACGCGTCGAACCCCGGCGCGATGGCCTGCGACGCCGCGATCGCGACGCCCTCGTTGACGACGAGCTCGCGCAGCGTGGCGCGCGATCCCAGCTCCCAGCCGTCGTAGTAGCCGCCCAACTCGTCCACGAGCCGGCGGAGCGCCGCGCGGCTGGACGGCGAGGTGTAACGCAATGCGTGCGCCACCTCGTGCGCGATCCACAGCGGCAACAGCTCCGGCCCGAGTCCCATGCCATAGGTCTGCGCGTTCGCGCGTCCCGTGAAGTGCTCGACGCAGACGAACGCGACGCCGCGGCCGCCGACGACCAGCTCGCCGGCATTCGCCGCGCCGACGCCGACCATCAGATAGAGGTCGACCGGACAGTCCGCTTCCAAGATCTCTGTCGCACGGCGGAGCGCATCCTCCGCGATAGCCACGACGTCCACGTCTTCGAGCAAGCGCTTCAAGTCGGATCGATCGGCCCGCAGCGCGTTTTCGATGATGGGCTCGGCGTGCGGCGACTCGGGGTCGAGCACGTAGTTCTGCCAATACGCGCCCAGAATGGGGCGATGGCGATCGAGGTACTCGTGGTAGGCCGCTGAGCGATCCGCGGCAGACAGCGTGGAGAGGAATTCCGGAATGAGATTGACGAGCATGGAGCGTTAGCGCGCGCGCGCCGCGCGCGCCGCCCCAATCTGGGAAGCCCGTCAGCGGATGGCAATCTCGAGCGCTACCGACTCCGACTTGACATTTCGTGACAGGTCTGTCACCGCGACAGTGACGCGATAGCGGCCGGGCGGCAGCCGGTCGGGCTCGATGACGAGCTGCTGTGTCGCCGTTGCACCGATTGCGTCGCGGTCGAATTCGAAGACGATGGGTCGTGCGGCGCCGCCGAGCAGCCGCGCGAACACCGATCGCACCGGCTCGAAGCTGTAGCGCAGATGATAATGCGATCGGCTCGTCGGATCGGTTGCGAGTCCGTAGATCTCCAGATACGCGGCGAGCGGCGTCCCGGCGGGATACGAGAGGTCGGCCGGCATGCCGCGCAGCGTCGTTTCGCGGTCTGGAAGCGGCGTGTTCCGGTCTATGGGTGCGAGGGCGAGACTCGATAGCTCAAGGCGCAGCGGCGAAAACCATCGTACGGTCACGTCGTCGCGGCGAATGCGGCCGAGCACGCCCGCCGAATCGACATCGAGGCCGAGATCGTATCTACCCGGCGGTACGGTCAACTGCAGCAGGTCTCGCCCCGTGGCGCGCGTCGGCGTGCCATTCGCGTCCCACAACACGACGGCCGCGGAATCGCCGCGCGCTTTGTAGTACGTATCCGTCAATCCGGCCACTGCGCTCTTGAAATAGGCGCTCCAGGCATGGGTGACGAGCGGAGCGGGGAGCGAAGTGCGGTCGGTGTGGATCAGGACTCGCGCGTTGCGAACCTGCTCGGTTGTTACCGGTTGGAAGTACTCTCCTTTGCCGAACAGGATGTTGAGCGGACCGTCAGGTGTGAAATACATCCACGATTCAGCATCGAGGAAACTGCTGCACCTAGGCATAGCGAAGCCGGAACGTGCCAAGTCCGTCACACAATTGGCTCTGCGATCGGGAGCGCCATGGCGGACGTAGATCAACCCCTGTGCAGTGAGCCCAGCGCGCGCCGCGAGCGGCAGCGCGGTGTCCTGGAGCGCTTTGAGCTGCTGGCGGTCGTCGTAGTACTTCAGGACGCGAGCCCACTTCGAGTAATAGATCGAGCGCTGGGGATGCGAGAGTCGATATGTACGCCGCGCCTCTGCCTGCCGCGCGTAATGCTCTTCGAGACGCTCGTTTTCCGGGGTCAACAGGTTCGGGTCGCGCTGCTGCCAGAACCGTTCGTAAAAGACTCGTCGATAACCTCGGGGTGTCAGCGCGTGACGGCTCACTTCATCCGGCGAGGCGATGAGCCAGGCTTCTCCCCACAGCGCGTCGCTCGAATCGTCATCCGCGCGCGCGAGCGCCGAGTCATGCCAGGCGAATCCGGCCTGCCTTCGACCCGCGAGGAAGTTCGCTTCGGCGCGGAGCAAAGACGTCGCCGCGGTTGCAGGGGCGAGCGCTGTGGCGACGGCGAGCAGCGAATCCGCGCGCCGACCGTCACCCAGTGCGATCAGCAGCTCGGCACGGCGCTCGAGTGCAACCGGCTGCTCTCCATGTCTCGCAAGCGCGCGCTCCGCGCGGCGCCAGATCTTGACATCATGGTAGACGTCCCGAAATCGCGCCCAGGCGTCATTGTAGTCGGGAGTAGCAGCGAATAACCCCAGGAGTGCTTCGCGCGCGATGTAGTCGCCGTCGTCGCTGCGCAAATAAAATCCCACCTTCATCTGCCAGTACCACGGCTCAGGATCGGCGGGGGCGAGTCGAGCCGCGGCACGGAAATCCTCGAGCGCGGCGTAGCGGCCGATCACGCGCTGCGCAAAGTGCGCGCGGCCCGCCGCCATCAGCGAATCGACCTGTGGGGTTTGCAGGGCCAGCGCTGACAGCAGCAGCGCGATCATGGCGTCAGGCCTTGGGCGGCGTGCGCTTCCTGCGGCTGAACTCGGTGAGGAACTTCCGCTCGGCGGGCGTCAGACTCTCGACGCCGGTTGCACTGATCTTGTCCAACACCCGGTCGACTTCAGCGCTGGCGCGCGCATCCGGTTCGCCGCGCGATTTGCGCTGCGCCGACGCCGGCATGCTACCGCCGCGGCTCACGCGTGGCGGTTGACTCACCAACACGCTCGATTCCGCCATATGCCGGAGCCGTCCCTCGCCGCGCGTTGCCCACCAGTCCTGCCCCTTGAGATAGAGCAGCGCCGTCGCCACGCCGCCGAGATGCGCGAGATGGGCGATTCCATCATTCAGGCCGGCCTGGCTAAGTGCGCCCAGCCATGCCAGCACAAGGTCCACGCCGACCAGGAACGTCGCGAGCCACTTCGCCGGAATGGGATCCGGAAGCGGGAAGATGAAGACGGGATGGTTGGGCCAATACCAGGCGAACGCGACCGTGACGCCGAGCACCGCGCCCGAGGCGCCGAGGATGAGACCGACGGGAACCCATTGTGTCAGGAGAAACGAGAACGCCGCTCCACCGATGCCGCACAGGATATAGAAGAGGAAGAACGTGCGCCCGCCCATCCGGTCTTCCACCGACGGACCGAACACGAACAGCATCAGCATGTTGAACGCGAGGTGCAGCACGCCCGCGTGCAGGAACATGTAGGTGACGAATGTCCACGGCTGTTTCCAGGCTAGCAGCGGCGCGAACCCGAAGGCTTTGAGAAAATTCGGGTCCACCAGCAGCGTCTTCTGAATCAGGAAGACGAGCAGATTCGCGACGAGCAGGCGTCGCACCCAGAGACTCAATCCGAACATGCGTTGGGGGCCCATCGATACCTCGGCTTACCTCTTATCCCCCTCGTCCAGTCCGGTTGTTCCGGGCCAAACGTGCCACGCGCTCACAGAGCTCGGGGAAGGGGATACCCGCCGCCTGCGCAGCCTGGGGATAGAGGCTCGTGCGTGTCATGCCCGGCAGCGAGTTCGCTTCCAGACAGAAAATGTCTCCATCTGAGGTGACCCGAAAGTCGACCCGAGAGTAACCGTTGAGCTTCAACGCACGGTGCGCCATGACCGCATACTCCTGCAATTGTCGGGCTAGCAGCGTCTCGATCCTGGCCGGGAACGTCTCCTCTGACATGCCGGGCGTGTACTTCGTTTCGTAGTCGAAGAGTTCGTGCTTGGGGACGATTTCCCCTACAGGCAGCGGCACATCCCCCAGCACCCCCACGGTCAGCTCCCGCCCCGGGATGAATTGTTCAGCCATCACCTCATCGTCGTAACGCGCGGCCAGCGTTACCGCATTTTCCAAGTCCTGTGCCTTTTTTACCAGGGTCAATCCCACGGAGGAGCCCTGCTTGGACGGCTTTATGATCACCGGCCATCCCAGCGCCGTGGTCACGTCCTCAGGTGACACGGGCGCCATGAACCACGCGGGCACCGGCACCCCGGCCGCGCGGAACAGCCGCTTGGAGAGGTCCTTGTCCATCGCCAGCGCGCTGGCGAGTGGGCCGCTGCCCGTGTAGGGGACGCCGATGACGTCCAGCACGGCCTGGAGGGTGCCACCCTCCAACTGCCCGCCATGAACGGCCAGGAACAGGACGTCCGCGTCCCGCACCGCGGGGAGCTCGGCGAGCCCTTCGGAAAGCATCCGCTGCTCCCGAGCGGCGAGCTGGTCGACCGCAGGCGGCGTGGTTCCGACGGCGGCTCCAAGCAGCTCTCGCTCACCCCGTTCATCGAGCAGCCCGCCGGCGGTGTCAACCACGGAGACGTCGTGGCCGCGGCTCCGCAGCGCCGCCACGATCTGCGACGCGCTGGCGAACGCCACGGCCCGTTCGGCGGTGGCGCCGCCCGTCAGGACGGTGACCCGCATCTAGCGAATCCCCGAGAGCTGATGCAGCAAATCGTAGCGTGTGACGATGCCGACGAGCTGACCGTCCCGCCGCACCAGCGCCGCGGGCGTGGTGCGCGACAGCAGCGTGGTGAGCAGCGCGACCGGCGAATGACTATCCACGACGGGGAAAGGCGGATCCATCACGTCGCGCACCGCGCTGTCGAGGATCTTGGGCTGGCCGATCGCGCGAGCCATCAGCGCCTGCTCGGAGACGGCACCAACCCCGTCGCCATCGTCCAGGACCGGCAGCTGCGAGACGTTGTACGTCGTCATCAGGTTGAGCGCCTGCCGGACCGACGCCTCCGGCGCCACGTGGATTAACGATGGTGAGTCGTTGTTCTTCGATGTGACCAGCCGGCCCACAGTGGGACGCTCATCGTCGATGAGCTGGTTTTCACGCAGCCACTCTTCGTTGTAGACCTTGCTGAGGTAGCGCTCCCCTGTATCGGCGAGCACGGTGACGATGAGCGCCTTGGGATCGTCGAGCCTGCGCGCGACCTCGAGTGCCGCGACCACGTTCACGCCCGTCGACCCGCCGGTAAACAGTCCTTCTTCCTTAGCGAGCCGCCGCGCCATCTGCATCGCATCTTTGTCGCTGACGACGACCCAGTCGTCGATCACGTCCCAGTGCAATGAGGACGGGATCTTGTCGCCCCCGATGCCTTCGACTTTGTACGGCGCCCCTTCGCTCTGTTGTCGCGTCTTGGCGTATTCGGTGTAGATCGAGCCGGCGGGATCGCCCGCGACGATGCGAACCTTGGGATTCTTCTCCTTCAGAAAGCGTCCCGCGCCGCTCACCGTGCCACCGGTGCCGGGAGCGCAGACGAAATGCGTCACTTTCCCGCTGGTCTGTTCCCAGATCTCCGGGCCGGTTGTCTGATAGTGCACTTCCGGATTCACGGGGTTGTAGTGCTGATCGGCGAAGATCGCGTTTTGATTGGCCGCGGCGATGGCGCGGCCTTTCATGATGTAGTTGTCGGGATGATCGGGCGGCACCGCTGTCGGCGTGATGATGACCTCTGCACCCAATGCGCGCAGCAGCCGAGCTTTTTCCTGCGACATCTTGTCCGGCATCGTGAAGATGCAGCGGTAGCCCTTCACCGCTGCCGCAATCGCGAGCCCGACTCCCGTATTACCGGACGTGGCTTCGACGATCAGTCCGCCCGGCTTGAGGCGGCCTTCCCGCTCAGCGGCCTCGATCATCGCGATCCCAATCCGGTCCTTCACGGATCCACCGGGATTGAAGAACTCCGCCTTCGCGTAGACCGGCGTGCGGACGCCGCGGGTGACCTTGTGCAGCCGGATCAGCGGGGTCCAACCGATCGTCTCGAGGACGTTGTCGTACGGCTTAGTGTGTTGTGCCACCTGTATCCGTACGAGTCTTGGTCGTGTCTTTCCGCGTGGTGTCCGCGGGCACGGGTTGCGGTGCCGTGGGCTGGGGGGCCGTGGGGGCGACCGGGCGTGGTCTCCGTCGAACCGGCGCGGCGGCGGGCGGTGGTAAGGGTGTCGGTGCGGCTGGCGCCGGCAACGTCACGGTTCCACCGCCTGCTCGCGTCGTACCGACCTGGCGAAATTCGACGGGCTGGAGAAATGCCGTGGCGACCGGAATGCCGTGCCGCTTGGCGGGTGCGAACCGCAGCGCACTCGCGCCGGCCAGCGCTGCGGAATCGAGCGCGGGATAGCCACTCGGCTCTGTGACCCGCGTCGATTCAGGAATCAGCTTCCCCGTCGAGTCGACGAACAATCGCAGCGTGACGTCGCCTTCGACCTTCTGATCGAAGAGGGCCGGTGGATAGGCGATCGGCACGTTGGGGTTGAGGGCGACCGGCGCTTCGGACTCTGGCGGCGGTGCTGCCTGCCCCGTTGCCGAATCGGCTCGAGGGGCGGAGCCATGGCATCCGGCTAGCGCAACCGCGATTGCGGTGATGGCCGGCGCGCCGCGCATCCTAGCGGGCCTCATCTTGCCGCCGCTTTTTCCAGGCCGCGAGCCGGTTCAGCGCGTCGAGCGGCGACAGCGAGTTTACGTCCAGGCCATCCAGCTCGAGCAGCAACGGGTCGGGCTGTGGGGGGAGGGCTCCGAAGAGGCCCAGCTGCCTCGCGTCGATCGGCGCCGGCGGCTGTTGCTTGGCGACGTGATGTCCCGCCTCCAGCAGCTTGAGGACCTGCCACGCCCGCGTCACGACCGGGTCGGGCAATCCCGCCAACCGGCCGACGTGAATGCCGTAGGAGCGATCCGCACCGCCGGGTTCGAGCCGGTGCAGGAAGACGATCTCGTCCCCTACTTCTCTCACGGCGACATTGAAGTTGCGCACGTGCTCGAGCTCCTCGGTGAGCTGGGTCAGCTCGTGGTAGTGCGTCGCGAAAATCGTCTTGCATCCGATCGTGTTGTGCAGGCACTCCGTAACGGCCCACGCGATCGCCACGCCGTCGTACGTCGAGGTGCCGCGCCCGATCTCGTCGAGGAGCACGAGGCTGCGCGCGGTGGCGGCATGAAGGATCGC
>WNGG01012135.1_pt1 | contig 10278 bp, 11 predicted proteins | sample 5400661 | NCBI WGS metagenome assembly WNGG01 (sample SAMN13153372, study PRJNA577476) | soil metagenome | isolation source: 100 cm soil or saprolite under Garry oak tree replicate 1 | place: USA:California | collected 2016-06-15
CCGACAGCCCAATGCCGAGCGTGGCGAACCCGCCGACAGCCACCACAGGATTTCCAGCGACGAGGGCAACGGCGAACCCGGTGCCAGCGAACGTCAGTGACCACGTCACCACCCGCAAGCCACCCCACCGGGCGACGAACGTGTCGCCGAGGAACCGCCCGCCCGCCATCGCCAGAGAGTACGCCGCGAATCCCGATGCGGCGAAGCCCGCACTCGCCCCGAGATTGTTGTGCAAATAAATCGCGCCCCAGTCGCCGGCCGCGCCCTCCCCTGCCATGCCGCCCAGGCCGACCAGCCCAAGAAGGAGGAGCGTGGGGCGGCAATCCCTGGGCAGCCGGGCCCAGCCGCCCTTGGACCCGCTGTTTGCCGCGATGTCCTGCTCGGGCGGCAGGAGCCACGACGACGCCGCGAGGACGAGAGACCCGAAAACGACCGCCACAAGCGAGAAGTGCAGCAACGGGCTCAGGTTGCCGGCCGCAGCCCGGCCGCCGGCCAGTGCCCCCGCGAGCCCTCCGACGCTGTACACGCCGTGGAAAAACGACATGATCGGGCGGCCAATCCGCTCCTGTACGGCGACCGCATGCGCGTTCATCGCCACGTCCGTACGACCAATGCAAGCCCGAGAACCGCGACGCTTGCCGCCAGAGCGGGGAGCAGCAGCGTGAGGCAGCATAACGCCAGCCCGACCCGCGTTACCGACCTGCTGCCGTACCGGGCGACGAGCTGGCCTGCCACCTGCCTTGCCGCCAAGGCGCCGACCGCGATGCCCAAAAGAGCCAGCCCCAGCGGTCCGGTCCCAGCATTGACGTGGTCTTTGATGGCGGGCAGGCGAGACACCCAGTTGCCGAACAAGGCACCGTGCGCGAAGAAGATGACCGCGGTCGCCAAGCGGGCCCGCTGGAGGCCACGGACGTCACCGACATGGAACTGCCCGATCAGCATGCCAACCCGCTCCGGTGCTCCTCGCCGGAGCGCCACACCCAGACTGGCGCCACCATACCGAGGTCAGGCGGCCGTGCCCCAACTGTGTGAAAGTTACACTGCGCGCCCAAGCGGGTGGCGCGCCTTGAGTTGGGGAAGGCGACGAGGTGGATCTGGGACTTGCCGGCAAGGTAGCTCTGGTCGCAGGCGGTTCGGCTGGCATTGGCCTGGCCATCGCCGCCGACCTGGTCCGCGAGGGCGCGGCCGTCTGCATCTGCGGCCGCGATGCCGGCCGACTGGAGTCGGCCCGTGCCGAGCTGGAGCGGCTGGCCATCGCCTCTGGCTCCGCTCAGGCCGGCGAGCTCATCAGCGCGAGCCAGGTGGACATCCGCGACAACGCGGTCGCAGCGGAGTGGGTCCAACGGGCCGCGGACGCCCGTGGCGCGGTCCACATCGTCGTGTCGAACGCAGCGGGTCCGCCCGCTGGCCCGACCGACGCCTTTGGCCTCGACGCCTACCGTGCCGCGGTGGAGCTGGCCATGCTGTCGCACATTGGCCTCGTCCAGTCGGCGCTGCCCCTGCTCAAGAGCGCCGGGTGGGGGCGCGTGCTGATGATCGCGAGCGAGACGGTGCGGCAGCCGATCCCCGCATTCGCCCTGTCCAACGTGGTCAGACCCGGTCTGGTCGGATTCGCCAAGACCCTGGTACGCGAGCTTGGGCCCGGCGGCATCACGGTCAATGTGCTGGCTCCAGGTCACACGGCGACAGCATCGGTGACCGATGCGATCACCGGCGACACCGATGCAGAACTCAGGCGAATGGCGGCCGAGGCGGGGATCTCGCTTGGCCGTTTCGCGCTGCCGGAGGAGGTCGCCGCGGCGGCGGTCTTCCTGCTGAGCGAGCGCGCGAGCTTCATCACAGGAACGGTTCAGGTCGTCGACGGCGGCCGCGCCGTCGGGGTCTAATTCCCGGCGCCGCCCAAATTCGTGATGATCGTCAGCGGCGCCGCCGTCGGCCTGTGGTGAATGTGGCACCGTACACACCAGAGGGTGGGTAAATCCGCATTCATCGACGCGGACGAGGCGCGTGGTCGCTAAGCAGCCACAGCCGCACCGGCAACGCAAACTCCATGGCCCGCCCGGCCCGATCTTGCCGACGATCGTGTGCCTTGCCTTTGCGCGTGGAACAGGTCGCCCGGCATGCCTGTGGCATACGCTAGATCGTGTCAGAATGCCTGGCACGACGCCCAGACGGAGATCATAAGTGCGGGATTCGGAGACCATTGAGAAAGCTCGCCGTGCGCTTGGCGGACAGCTCGCCGCGTACCGGCACGCGGCTGGCTACAGTCAGGCTTCTTTTGCGTCTTTGATAAATTACAGGTCGTGAGTGGCGGGAAGTGCGCCGCCGGGTCGCCGATGGCAGCTATCGCGAAGCCACGAGGGTTAGGGGCGCGTGGAGATAGGGATCCCGCCCAGAGCGGCGTCGGCGATCTCGTCGAGGGCGCTGCCGAGGACTGCCACGCCGCGCAGGTATTCGCCGATCTCGATGTGCTCGTCGTCACTGTGATCCAGCGAGCTGTTTCCTGGCCCGTAGGCAACCATGGGCATTGACCACCGTTCCGCGACGGTGTTCATGTCCGAGGTGCCGGTCTTAAGTATCGGCCGTGGCTTTCCGCCGTGCTTGCGTATCGCCGCAGATAGGCACCGTGCCGCGGGGTTAGCGCGGGACACCTGCGCGCCTGCGACGTAGCGCACAAGCCGCAACTCGCCGTCGCCCGCCGCCTGGCGCAGCGCCGTTACAAAGCCATCCAGGTTAAAACCGGGCGGCACGCGGCAGTCGATGTCCAGCCATGCTGAGACTGGGTCGCCGCGGATCGCACGAAGCGTGGCAGCAGGCTGGTGGAACGCGCCGTGGTCACGGTTCGGCCCGAGGATATCGAGCAAGGCTTGCCAGAAAGCCGCCGCGATCTCACTGGCCTTGGGCCGAGGGTTAGTGGAGTGTGTCGGCGGCCGGGTAACCTTGTACTCAAGGTCGACCTTTCCCTTGTAACCGAGGACAACTCCGGCCGAGCCGCTTGGCTCGCCGACGATGAGCAGGCCCGGCTCCTCGAGGGTGCGGGCGATGTGATGACCGCCACGAGACAGTCGTTCCTCCTCGACAGCGCCGACCACGCGGACCGTACCAGGGAAGCCGGGTCTGCCTGCCGCTGCGCATATCATCGCGGCGAGCGGGCCCTTGGCGTCGACCGCGCCACGGCCGTAGAGCCGGCCGTCACTGCCGCGGCGCACAGGTATCGGCCGGTCAACGGTGTCCAGATGGCTTAGCAGCATGACCGTCATGCCGACGCCGGTGCCGATGTCGCCGATGACATTGCCGACCTCATCCAGCCGAGCGCTGAAGCCGAGTTCGGTCAGGCGCTTGCAAACATGGCGCGCCAGTTTTTCCTCGTCCCCCGAACTCGACGGGATAGCGAGCATGTCGTGCAGCACGCTGACGGCACAGTCGTCGGTCAGCGTCATGATGGCGCCGCTCCGGGCATGACGACGGCGGTGCCAGCGGCGCGCATGACGACGGCGGTGCCTGCGCCGCGCAGTGCGGCGTAGACCGGCCGCCGCGTCCGGCCGTCGGCGACCCGCACCTGAGGTACGCCCCCGCGCAGCGCTTCGTAAGCGGCAATCAGCTTGCGGTACATACCATCGCTCGCGGCGAAGCCCACGTCACCGTCATCGGGCAGCTGATACCGCTCGAGCACGCTGCTTTCGTCGTCGGCGTCGCGCAGCACACCGGGCGCGGCGGTCAGCGAGAGAAGATAATCCGCACGCAGCGCCGTCGCTACCGCTGCCGCCACCCGATCGGCGTCGACGTTGAGCGGTGCGCCGTTTTCGCCCGTCGCGGGCGGCGAGACGACTGGTGTCAGTCCGGCGTTCAGCAGGATCTGAAGAACGGACGGGTCAACGGCGACAATGCGACCGCTGTGGTCACCGCGGACCACTGTTGTCCGGCCATCTTGCATTGCGCGCCGTGCCTTCTTCCGCACCGCCCGCAGCAACCCAGCGTCCAGTCCTGTCAGGCCAACCGCCGACACTCCTGCCGCGGTAAGCGCCATAAGCAGCCGGGGCTTGGCGCGGCCGGTCATGGCCAGCATCAGCACGTCGAGCATTGCCGTATCGGTGTACCGGCTGGCGAAACCAAGCGGTGAGACCAACCTGCGGCACCGCACTCCGAGCTGGCGGGCGAGTCTCTCCATGTCGCCGGCCCCGCCGTGCACGACGACCACCTGCCCGCCGGCCGCACGCAGCCGTGCGACATCGGCGCACACCTCGCCCAATTTGATCGCTTGGCTGCCGCCGCACTTCAGCACGGTAAGGCCCACAGCGACGCACCTCCTTCAGCGACGCACTTGCACCAGCTTCAAGCGACGCACCTGCACCAGCAGATCGAGCTGGCATGGAATCAGATTGGGTGCAGGCCAGAGAACTCCAGGCCAAGCCGCTCCGGCCAGCCCATTCGGATGTTGAGGCACTGGACCGCGGCACCAGCGCCACCCTTCACCAGGTTGTCAAGCGCAGCAATGGCGCTGACCCGGGCGCCATCAGAGCTGACGGCGAACCCGACATCGCAGTAATTGGAGCCCAGCAGCACGTTCGGATCGGGGTAGCGGTGATGACCGTGGCGATGCGCGACGATGCGGACAAAGGGCTCGTCGCGGTAACGGTCGCGGTACACCCGGCGAAGGGTCTGTTCATCCAGCGGCGCACTGGCGCGTGCATGACATACCACTTGGACGCCGCGGACTGCCTCAACCCCTGTGGCGGACATCCGAACCGCAAGGCCGGTTAGCTGAGCTACCTCCACCTCATGCCGATGCCCGACCGGGGCAAACACCCGCATCGCACCGCTGCGCTCCGCGTGAGTGTTGGCCGTGCCGCCGGCGCTGCGGCCGGAACCCGCGCCGCTGGAACCGGTGCGGGCGTCGACCTGCACATCCGGTTCGATCAGGCGTTCAGCGGCAAGGGGCGCGAGCGCGACGATGGCGGCGGTGGCTGTGCAGCCCGGCACGCTTATCCGATCGGCGGAGCACAGCGCGGCCCGGGCAAGCTCGGGACAGCCCGGTACGAAGTCGGCCAACAGGTCGGGTGCGGCGTGCTTGACGCCGTAGTGGCGCTCGTATTCTCGCGGGTCGCGAAGCCGGAAACCGGCGGATAGGTCAATGACGTGCCGAGCGCGTGGTGCCAGCTTGGGCAGCAGTGACATGGTCACGCGGTGCGGAGTGGCGAACACCAAAACGTCGCTGCTCCCTATGTCCTCCGCGGCAGAGAACTTCAGGTCAGTCTGGCCCCGCAAGTTCGGATGCACGCTGTCGGCGCGGTGCCCGCGCAGCGTCGCCGACGTCACATGCGTGACTGCGACCTGAGGATGATTGAGCAGCAGGCGCAGCAACTCGCCGCCGATGTAACCTGACCCACCGACCACAACCACCCGGATCACGGCGCGGTCACCTGCTGCAGTAGGTGGTCGACGATCTTGTCTGCGACATCGATACGATCATCGTGGGCGTCCTGGAAGCCCTGGTACTCCACGGTATGGTTGACCTCCAATACATGCAGCCGACCGCCCAGGTCCTCGATAAGGTCCACACCGAGCACGCCGCCGCCGACCGCGCGGGCCGCGGCGATCGCCGTCGCCTCCAAATCGGCGGAGACGCGGCAGGGCACCGAACGCGCGCCACGTGCCACGTTGGTGCGCCAGTTCCCCGAGTAGCGATAGGTTGCCCCGAGCACCTCCTCGCCCACCACGATCACCCGGATATCGCGGTCCGGCTTCTTGACGAACTCCTGAACATAGATGACATGTTGAACAGGCGAGGGCAGGGCGGCGCGGTGCTCGAGCACGGCCCGCGCGGAGTCCACGTCGCGCACAAGCGCGGCAAGCCGGCCCCATGACCCGACCAGCGGCTTGACCACGACCGGGAAACCAAGCCGGTGAATCGTGTCCAAGGCCGCTTCCGGTGTGAGTGCCACGGCTGTCCGCGGCATAGGCAGGCCCGCTCGGGCCAGTGCCAATGAGGTCAGGAGCTTGTCACCGCATACCTCCATCACCTCCGCGGTGTTGACCGTCGGCACCTGCGCCGCCTCAAGAAGGCGGGCCGCATATATCGCTCGGGTGTGGGAAATCTCGCGGCTCAGCGCGGCAGCGTACCGCGGTTGCGACGGCACCGCCACGTCAGCCTCGATCCTGCGGGTGTCGAGGTGCCGGTAGGAGACGCCACGCCGCTCCAGGGCGGCGAAGATGCGCTTTTCTTCGACGCGGACCCGGGACGCCAGAATCGCCAGCGGCGGCTGCGGCATGCTATTCGCCCCAGTCCTCCTCGATCTCCGGCGCCAGCGCCAGGCTCACCGGGTCGAGGCTCAGCACCTCGAGTTCGCTGGAGCAGTCCGGGCATTGGACGATCTCGCTGAGCCGCACCGGCTCGGTGAGATCGATCAAGCCCGCACACTCCGGACACTTCTGGCGCATCTGGTTCACCTCCGTCGACTTCCGGCCGCTCGTTGGCGCGGTCCGGTGTGGGCGACCGCGAGCAGGTCGAGCGCGGTGCCGACAATCTGGTCGTCAGTGATTTTGTAATGGCGGAGCAGATGCTCCTGCCCGCCCACCTCCCGGGCGAAGGTGTCTGGCATGCCGATCCTGGCGATTCTGGTAGGCGCACCCTCGGCGAGCGTTTCTGCCACGGCGGCGCCCAGCCCGCCCGATCGCCAATGTTCCTCTACGGTGATCACCGCAACGGCCGACTCGGCCGCGGTCAGCAGGGCCACCGTGTCCAGCGGCCGGAGGGTGTGCAGGTTGAGCACTGCCGCGCCGACGCCAAGGTCGGCGAGCGCCTCGCTGGCGCGGATCGCAGCGAGCACCGGGTGCGGCCCGCAGGCCACGATGACAATTTCGTCACCGCCGCGCAGCCGCTGTACGGTTCCAACCTCGAATGGCTCTGCGTACGGCACGGCCTGCTCGATCGGCGGTGTGGCCGCCTTACCGAGCCGCAGATAGACCGGGCCGGGCAGGTTCAGCGTTTGATGTACAGCTTGGCTGGCCTGTTCGGCACTTGCGGGGACCACCACGGTGAAACCGGGGAGGGCCCGCATGATGGCGAGGTCCTCAAGCGCGTGGTGTGTGGGCCCCAGATGGCCCGCCGCGAGCCCACCGTGGGTGCCGGCGATCCGCACGGGCAACCGGTTGTAGGCGACGTCAATCTTGACAACCTCCAGGGCACGAGTGGTGGCAAAGGTAGCCATCGTGGTGACGAAGGGCACCTTGCCGCTCGCGGCCAGGCCTGCGGCGACACCCATGAGATTGTGCTCGGCGATACCGAGGTTGATATAACGGTCAGCGGCCGGGCCGAAGTCCACTCCCGTGAAGAGTCCGGTGTCGCTGTCCAGGCAGAATAATCGGCTGTCCGCTGCGAGCAGGCAGACAAGCGCGTCTCGATACGCTTCCCGGGTGGAACGTGGCGGTTCGACCGTCACGACAGATCCCTTTCCCTTTGGCCCCGTTGGCTCCGCAGGACGGCGAGGGCCAGCCGGTGCTGCCGGTCACCAAGCCGGGCGTAATGGCTCTCCCGCCGGCCCTCCACGAACGGCAGCCCCCTCCCCTTGACGGTGTGAGCGATGACAGCGGTCGGTCGCCCCAGCTCGGCCGGCACTGCGGTGAGGGTTGACGCCAAAGCGCCCAGGTCGTGTCCATCCACCTCGCGGACCGCCCACCCGAAGCTGCGCCAGCGGTCGGCGAGCGGTTCCAGCGCGACCGTGTCCTCGGTGCGGCCGGTAATCTGCAGTCCGTTGCGGTCAACCACGGCAACCAGGTTGTCCAGGGCAAGGCTCGAAGCGGCCATCGCCGCCTCCCAGACCGAGCCTTCCTGCAGCTCGCCGTCACCCATCACCACAAAGCAGCGGCGTGGGCTGTTGTCGTAGCGCGCGGCGAGGGCGAAGCCGTTGGCCAAGGCCAGGCCGTGGCCAAGCGAGCCGGTGGGCATTTCCACTCCAGGGACCGCACGCACCGGGTGGCCCATGAGCCGGCTTCCCGGTGTCGCATAGCTCGCCAGCTCCTCGGCCGGGAACGCGCCGCGCGCGGCCAGCACGGCATAAAGGCACACGGCTCCATGTCCCTTGCTCAGGATGAGCACGTCCTTGTCCGGCGTTCGCGGGCCGCCGGGATCGCCCCGCAGGACCGCGAAATAGAGCGTAACCAAGATCTCAACCAGCGACATGGAGCCGCCGAGGTGACCGCCTTCGGGCCCGGCGCACATGTTGACGATGTGTTCGCGAACCTGGTGTGCGTAGCTGCGCAGCGGCACGGCATCAGCCGTCGCGCAGCCCCAGTCGCCATTGACTGTGGTGCTCACGTATCTCGGTCTCCTCACCGGGGGCCGGTCGGCAGCGTGGCGATCACGAAGTGGCCAGGAAGGTGGACGGCGAGCCCCTCCTCGATCTCGGCCACCAGGCCAGGCCCGGCGCCCGGCAGCTCATCCTGGCCCGCCAGGCGGATAGTCGATGTGCGCTTGTCCAGCAAGGTCGCCGCGGCACTGAAGTCACCGACGACCGCGATACCTTGCGGCACCATCCGGGTGCGGCTGACCCGGACCCCGGCCGCCCCGAGCCGGTCAAGGAATGTGCCCTCTGTAGCCAGCGGCCACCAGTCCGCCGGGTGCATCACGATGCCGTCGGCGGAGCCGCCGTGCCACTCACACAGCGCGGCGGCAGCCGTCAGGGTCTGGCCGACGGTGCCGGCAGGCTCGGCAGCGGTGCGCACCCCTGGAGTCCGCAGCAAACCCAGGATGTTGTCCCTGCCATCACCGTTGAGCAGCGCATCGTTCTCAGCTGTGCCCAGACGCACCACAAGCCGGAAGTCGATGAAGGCGGCAAGTGCCGCCGGGTCGGCCAGGATCTCATGGGGCACATTCACGGCCGCCTTGATGACCCGGATCGGCGCGGTCGCGATGTCAACCTCGAAGCCAAATTCCGGGGCGGCGGCGTTGGCGTCTACGTTAGCCGCCCGCTCACGGAAAACGACGACCTCGTCGCTTTCACCCCCGATTACAGCCTTACGTAGCAGGTGGCGGACGGTGTACCTGGGCCGACGTTGCGCCGGAGGGAACAGGTCGCTGATTGATGCACGCAGCCTTACCCGGGCCTTGTCACCCATCCGTGCCCTGGCGAGCGCGAATTCCTCACCCGGTCCGCGCCTGGTCAGCTCCGGGTCGTCCAGAAGCATCCTGACCTCCGTCACGCGTGACTCCGACACGGGAATGGCGACGGCATCAGCGTAGGCGCGACGGTCCGCTGCGGCGGCCGCACGGCGGCGTGCGGCATCCTCGCGCAGCACGGCAATGGAAAACAGTGGCAGCATCCTGCGATGGATGGGACGGCCCGTCCCATCCGTTCTCACACGTCGCAGAGAGAGCTAAAAGCAGCATGCAAAAGGTTTCGGATGCTTCTGCCGGGCAAGCAGAAGGTGTCATGCCTTGTATGACTTGGTCAGGATAGCGTATTCAATCAGTAAGACCGGCGGGAGGGTGCACGGTTCAATGGCCGATCCCCGGCTCAGGTATCGACGGCGGGGTTGGTGGCGTGATCAGACTTTCCTGGATGACCTGCGTGGCTCGGCGCGTGCCCATCCGGCCAAGCCCGCAGTCGTGGCCAGGCGGGTCGGTGACGACAGCACGCGTGTCCTGAGCTACGCCGAGCTGGAACTGCTGACCGACCGCTGTGCGGGAGCGCTCGTCGGGCTTGGCGTCCGTCCCGGCGATATCGTGGCGGTCCAGCTCACCAACCGGTGGGAGCTTGCCACACTCGTACTTGGCTGTATGCGGGCGGGAGCCCGGATCTGCACGCTGCTGCCTGCCTACCGGCGCCGGGAGCTTATGGGAAGAACGCCCCGCCGCGGATCTTGCGGGCAGGGAATCCGGCCCGGATGAGCCGTACCTCGTGCTGTTCACCTCGGGCACGACAGGCGAGCCTAAAGGGGCTGTGCACAGCCAGAACACCCTTTACGCGGCCATCCGCGGCGAAGCCGACGTGTTCGGCCTCGGCCCCGACCTGGTAATGGCGACGGCATCGGTGTACACGCACTACACCGGCTTGGTGCAAGGCATGCTGATGCCGCTGACGCTGGGCGGGACGATGGTCTTCCAGGATTCGCAGGAAGGCCCGGCCATGCTGGACCTGCTCGCTCGGCACGGTGTCACGTTCCTTTATGCGGCGCCGTGGTTCCTCAGGAACCTGCTCGACGCGCATCACGCCACTCCGACAGACCTGAATAAGCTGCGCTGGCTGGTCAGCGGTTCCGCGCCGGTCCCGCCGCACCTCG
>WNGG01010060.1_pt1 | contig 10277 bp, 11 predicted proteins | sample 5400661 | NCBI WGS metagenome assembly WNGG01 (sample SAMN13153372, study PRJNA577476) | soil metagenome | isolation source: 100 cm soil or saprolite under Garry oak tree replicate 1 | place: USA:California | collected 2016-06-15
AGACTTCCAGGACACTTGACTTTGTGTTAGTTCCTATCGTGGCCTTAGTACTGACGATCGCCGCGGAGAGCTTGATCTACGTCAGAGAAAGAATCATGCGGAAGAGACTGCTCAGTCAAGAGGCAGCCCGTGTTTGAACCTGAATCTCTCAAGATCGAGACGGGTCCTTACCATGTTCATCATATTTCTAGGACTGACGGCCCTGATAGGATGGGTCCTTCAAAGCCCTGCTCAAGCTGAGAAATTCGCTTCGATAAGCGTTCTGAATGAAAAGATGATGGCTTCAAACTATTACCCCGGAAACACGACTCTCGTGCCTAAGAACACCCTTCTGTCTTGGAATATTCAAGTTTACAACCATCTCGGCTCGATCCAACTCATGCTGGTAATAGCGAGACTATCCAACGCCACACTTTCAGAGCCCAACGCGACGTACAACCTGCCAGGTTCAGGATTCCCAATCGCGAACTTCACCAAGGTGGTCCTAAACAATGAGACTTGGACGATTCCCCTGCAATGGGAGATTGTTAACGAGACCACGGGGAGCGCGGCGAGTATTCATGCAATGCGGGTGAACGATCAGACCCTCTACCCCGACCTACCCTCTGTGTCAGGCCGGAACTTCAGGATAGAAATCGAACTCTGGACCTACGACCTAGAGATACATGCCTTCCTCTTCTCCTTTCGCACTGACCATATGGTTAGCAGCGTCTGGAATCAACTGTGGTTCAACATCTAGCGGACCACTCCACACATAACACATTCTCCTGCTGCTGGTTTATAGGAGACAGCCCACAGAACAATGTGCAGAACTAGCATGGTTCTCGGGGTCGGTATAGTCGGCCTTGGCAAGATGGGGCTCCTTCACGCGGGAATAATCAACTCGCTCTCTAGCGGAAGGGTCGTCGCTATTTGCGAGAAGGAAGGAATGCTGGTCAAGGCAGCGAGGCAGCTTTTGCCATCCATTTCTTTCTACGACACTGTCGACGCAATGCTGGAAAAGGAAAGACTCGACGCGATCTACGTCACAACCCCAATCCAAACCCATGCTAGGATTATTGAGACGATAGTAGACTCACTCCCAAGTGCAGGCATTTTCTCTGAGAAGCCCCTCGCGGCAGACATGGTGGAGGCTCGGAAAATAGCTGAGATGGTCTCTTCGAAGAAGGTCGTTAACATGGTCGGTTTGCAGAAGAGATTTGGTGTAACTTTCAAGCGGGCTAAGCAGCTTCTGGACGCAGGGGCCATTGGACGAGTTCAGTTCTTTCGCAGTGGTAGTTATGTGTCTGACATTTTTCGCCGCGGCGTGGGATGGCGTTTTCAGAAGGGCTCAGGTGGTGCACTCCTAGACCTCAGCCCGCACCTGATAGACCTGTTACTTTGGTATTTCGAGGACGTGAAAGTGCTTTCTGCGGTTGGAAAGTCATTCTACTCGTCCGAAGTAGAAGACTACGTGCACGCTACCTTGGAAACAAGAGCGGGGGCTGTCGGATCGTTCGAGGTGTCTTGGAGCGCTAGGAACTATAGGATTCCCGAGATTATGATTGAGGTCCAGGGCGATAGGGGTTCACTCACCATAACGGATGATCACATCGAGATCGATGCTGACCAATCTCTGCCCGGGATAATTGCAAGCGGTAAGAGCATTCTTCGCAGAGCAGACTTTGACACCAGTGTTCCATTCTTGTTAGCAGATCCAGAATTCACGGTTGAGGATGAGTATTTCCTAACAACCGTACAAAACAGGTCACGTGCTCAGCCAGACTTTGAGGCCGGGACCAGAGTAAACGAGTTCATCGACATGGTTCATCACGGGATGCGATAAGCATGTACAAGGAACTACCCAGCATAGACAGGACTCTTGTAGGCGACAACCCATTCATCGGCGTAGACCATCTCTCAAGGGCACGAGCCCGAGACCGGGCGACGGGTCTGGATCCTGACAGAATCATCGAGGTGTTGGATAGTGCCTTCGCGACTGGGGCTCAGGGGCTTTCGTTCTCAACTCATCCTATGATGTACCGGGTTCTCAGACGGATGAAAGAAACCTCCTACCCAAGACCTTTCGGAGCGTACCCCCTTGTGCCATATGCGCAGGAATACGTGAGACTTGCAAACGAGAAGGGGTTGATCGGCCTGGCGGCGGAAGTTCTTTCGAAGCTCAGCTGGAAGGGAAAAGCAAGGACCCTCGCCGGAGCAGGACTCTCTCTGTTCTCAATTGACCCCATCCGGATCTTGAATCTCTATGTGGATGCCGAGCTTGAAATGGTCATGAACAGTCTGCCCGCAAGGGCGACGCTCAAGTCCATTCTGCTTCACGAGATAATCACCGACTTGGCCTGCAGCCTTGACGCCGCCCCGCTCATCCAAGCATACATAGACCATGTCTTGAAAAGGTATGAAGTGAGGCCGGGGTTCGTAACACGCAACTTCGCCAAGTTCTTGGCCTTTACAAAGCGAAATCAAATCGACCTGGACAAAATTCTGATTGTTACCCCTTTCAACAAAGTAGGCTTCCAGATGAATCCGAGTCGAGAGGCGTGCGAAAGGGCGCTCGAACAAGCCGACGAGCGAATTCACATAGTAGCCATGAGTATTCTGGCAGCCGGATACCTAGGTCTGAATGACGCCCTCGAGTATCTTAGCCGGTTTTCGAAGATCCGATCCTATGTAGTAGGAGTGTCGACCCGCGCGCATGCAGAGCAGACGTTCTCACAGATGAAACGCAGCATCGAAGTAGCGATTTAATGGCTAACTGGCCCCAGCACCGGACTCCATTAAAGTCTGGGGCTGGACTTGACTGCACCACCGTCGGAGACGTCATGATGGACGTTATTCTGAGAAGCAGACGAAGCATTTTCGATTCCCTCAACTTCGAAGGTACGAACTATTTCAGGGAGTTCAGAATCACACCGGGTGGATCGGGAAATCTTTCCGCGGCCGTCGCGTGTCTTGGAGGTGAAGCCGGCTTAGTTGGAAGGGCAGGAAAAGACCCCTTCGGGAAGGCCTACGATGACGACCTAGTATCCCTAGGGGTAAGGTCCGAGATATCGTTGGACCCCAAACAACCCACAGGACTCGCCGTCTGCCTCGTCGATGGCAGAGGACGACGAACTATGTTCGTCTCCAGGGGTGCCAATGACAATCTGACCGCTCAGGAGGTTCTCGAGGGCCTACGCCGCCTGGGACCTTCCCGTTTCACTTGTCTATCAGGTTATTCCCTCGCATTTCCAGGCCACAAGAAGACCCTGCTAAGGGCCGCCACGAATGCTCAAGACCACGGGTCCTTGGTAGTGTTTGACCCTGGAGCCGCAAATCTAGTAAGGGCTCAATCAACGGTTTTTGCCTCGATCGTGAATGAGTGCGACCTTCTCTGCGCAAACATCGAGGAGACCAGAGCTCTAGCGAGAGGCAGTCAAGTCCTTCCCTATTCGCGCATGCTCTCACGGCAAGGAAAACTGGTCCTGGTCAAGATGGGGTCACAGGGATGCCTCTTGGTGGAGGAGGGAGTGGCCAAGAAGGTTCCAGGCGTGAGGGCCCGAGCTGTAGACACTACGGGTGCGGGTGATGCTTTTCTGGGCGCGCTACTCTACTGCCTCTCTCGAGGATACTCTACTTCCATCTCAGCGTCTTTTGCGAACTGGTTTGCATCTCGGCTAATTGAAGATCTTGGACCGAGGTCTTTTCCGGCACGACCAGAGATTAATTCTAGTCTAGCAATGTTCTCGGGCAAAAGCAACAGCGTGTATTCCCTAAGGACCCGAACTTGATGCAAACACGGGCTCGTCGGTTCACGGCGGCGAGGTATCCATACCGTGGATCAGTCATCGGAAAGGTCCTTCCTCCTAATCATTTCTATCAAACGCTGCTCCGTAAGATGGTCCGACAGAGCGGGGCTTTTTTCGGCCTCCTCACCATGCTTCAGGGAGAGAACCTGGGTCAGCTGCCTTGTTGTCTTACTCAGTCTCATGTAAAGTGTTACAATCAAGAGGGTGAAAAAACCTATGAGACCCATCGTAATTACGCTGTTCCCTAGTGGGAGATTGTTCAGGTAGGCTTGAAGGTACACATTACTCTGGTATTCTTGGTAAATCCAGAGAATGAGAATGGAGATAACGAGTGCCTCTAACAGCATTATGACCTTGGCGTATCCAGGAATGGTCGTAGACTTGTCTTGATCTTGTCTGCTCGAGATCGTCACTAGCCGCTTAGAACAAGTGTTAATGGCCGACAGCTAGCCAATTTGGATTCTGTATCTATTGACGTGGCCTAGTAGTTCCGGAAACTCGCTAGGAGCCAGAGCTAGGAGCCAGAGCCTTCGCTTCCCGTTTCGCAAAGCAAAGTTTTGCAATGACTCTGCCTCGGGAAGCGAGAAGGTTCAGGTAAATTGACTGAACTCACTCTCTCAAGGAGCGCATTCCCCGAGTAATCGAGTAATCGAGGTGGGATCAAAAGGCTCTAGGTTTTCGTTGTTCCACTATGGCAAAAGTCCCAGATTGAGTGTGACTGTGACTGTTACTGTCGCGCTATGGGATAGTGTGCCAGATGTTGCTGTGACCGTGACAGTGTAGGTTCCCGGCGTAGTGAGAAGGGATGTCGATACGGTCAGCGTAGATGTTCCTGTTCCCCCCGAAGAGACTGTCATAGTTGTCGGGTTGAGAGATGCAGATGGGGGACTAAGGGATATGAGACCTCCTGACTCCACGGTAGCAGTCAGGTCCAGCCCACCGGTAAACCCGTTCAGACCGGTCAAAGTGGCTGTAGACGTCCCAGAAGACCCCGCACTAATGGTCATAGTTGTTGGGCTTGTTGCAATACTGAAGTCTGGAGGAGCTACTTGATGCATGCGCCAGGCGGTTAGAGGGTGAAGTTCCCAACCCGAGAAACTGTGAAAGGTGTCGTTGACATGGTCGGGGTCCCAGAAGACGAAGCCCTGAACATCTATCAGGGTCGAGGCGGATTTGGCCACGGTGTCTTGGACGAGCGTATTGTTGTCACAAACTCCCGATCCGCAGTATCCCGCGGCAAGCCAGTCACCATCAAACTCCACATGAATTCTACCATAACAAGTTGGATCCATGGGAGACACGCAAGAAGTAGAATAGTTGGGGACCATTACGGGGTCGAAGAGGTTGCCATAACTGTCACACCAATGACCAGGAGGTAAGGGAGAACCGCCGTTGACGGGGTCGAATTTCGTACGGCAGTCCCCGTAGTTCCACGGACCTCGACCTACACCATCAATCTCTACAAAGCTGGCGATGGTCTGTCCCATAGAGTTAGTAATACTGCAACTCGGTCCAGGGCTGTGCCATCCGGGCGGGGTGGCTCCCGGAGTTAGCCACCTCTTTGCACCCTGGGAGCCTGAGACATACGGGTTCTCAGTTATGCCCGGGGAAAAGGGACTGTTGGCGAAAGAGCTCGAACCAGTCATATTGTTCGTGATGTCCGAGATCCGAACAATAGCGGGCGATGAGCATGGAACACTACCATTCCAGGAGCCCCCTACGTCCGTCGGAAACGCCGTGGCCGTAGAATCAAAAAAGAGGCTGGCTGTTAGCATGATTCCCATGACCGCTACGGGCACTGACCTTCGAGCGAGTTCTCTCAAGAACAATATAGAGCCCTTTTCCAAACTATTTCGCTTCCCACTAACCGCATACTCTGAACTACGTATCGACTTGGGATTATTTGACCAGTCCGTCCACATTTAATCACTAGACAATAAATAAAAGCGGATACCTAGGAACATGTTGCAATTTCACACAAGAGATTACAGGCGGCTTTCAAACATGATCCGCGGTCGAACGATTATGGCTCTGCTCTGTAGATCCTCTGGCAGCGTTTCCAGACAAATACAAGGATTCTTGGAACGTGGACTCAGTTCGAGGGATGCTGGGAAGAGAGATTCTTGAAGAGATGTAAGGGATGCGGGCGAAGCTTCTGCTGGTGGCACATAGATGGATACAGAGCAACCTGTCGGTTCAAGTTCCAACTTTGAAGTTCTTGCCTCTCCGCATAGGCCAGGCCCTTGGTCTAGGCAGGTCATTCGTCACGGACGGCTCGCTGACCAAGAAGATTCCCTTAATCGGTTACCGCGCCAGGACAGACAAGACGATGATGGTCAAGGCGAACAAGCGAAAACGTCTGTCAACGCGTCTCCTTCCGGTAGGAATGGTTCTTGCAGTAGTAATAATTCTTGGATCGTTATACTATTACGGTTCACAGCAAGGGTCGAGTCAAAAATCAGGTTTGGCTGGTATCCAGAACTCCTCGTTGAAAATCCCTCGAGGCTCATCCGCAAACCTCACAGTTACTCTGACATCGCTCACCTCTTTCTCAGGCAACGTTGGTCTGTCAGCTTCAGCAACCGGTGTCGCCATGACCTTCTACGGCTGTGAGGGTTCACGTTGTGAAACACTCTCGACCGTGAAAGTTCAAGGTCTCCAAACGGTGCAGCCTGGCCAGGCGGTCTCTCTTATGACCAGTCCCCCATGGCATTCGAGAGTGGAGGCAGACGACTCTTTGCGTCTGGGACTGTCGGAACTGTCCGAGTCTACAGGTCTGCCCGGAGAACACTCAGGCTGAATCTTCGAAACTTGCAAGACTGTTCGGTGCGAGAGCGGAGACTCTAGCGTTTGGAAATGTAGTATACCGCGAAACCTTGGCTCGACGAAACTTACTGTGTGTCCGAACTAGGGGGCGCAAGCCGATCAGCTACCTTTCGGGTCGTTTTCGCTACTGAGGGAGTTTGAGGGTGTTTGACCGGAATACCCTTCTCAGGTTCCATTGCGATGGCAACACGCACGGTTACTTGGTCTTCAGTACTCTCGATCTTGACGTCTCTGCCAAGCAAATCGTTGAAAGCATGTTTGAAAGCCTCGGAATATAGAAGAGACCACTTCTCTCCCCGGCCATGTTTGCATATTATGGTGTGAGTGCGTCCGTCGAAAAGGTCTTCATACTGATAATGGCCTCCGTATTCCTGTCCCAGCATCTCAATCGCCCTCAGGGCAGTTCCAAGGTTTATCTTCTTGAACCAGAAGGTAATCAGTTCTGCAGCTAGGACCTCGCCAACCCATTGACCAAACTCCTTGGTCTGTTCTCTTGTTAGGAAGCTCATCAATTTCTCGACCCCAGGAGAGGTCAAGGTTATGTTTCCGAACTTCTCCGCGTAAGCGTCCCACTCGGCAAATTTTCGGAGCGCTTTGCTGATCAGAAAGTTGGCGCTGACTCTCTCCTTTCGGGCGAACTCGGCGATAGCGTTATCAACATCCTCCTCAACCCGGATGGTCCGCGTGACTGTTCGAGTTCTCTTCCGAACACTGGTCTCAACAGGGTCTGAACTCATGTTCATCACAGCAGGCCGTGCTTGGTGAATAAGTGTTTCGCTTCTCATTGCTTCATCAATCGTACGTGCTTCACTGTGTGACAAGTCGTGTCTCTCATCTTCCCTTATCTACCCTTATCTATCTGATTAGAACTGAACCAGTTGCAACCGATTATGCTCTCTTAATCATATGTTGTATCTCGATAATTGCGAGATCCGACATTTTCGCGCCTCGGAACAACGATTAACTTCCTCCCGTAATCCCAGCCCAAACTCACGCCAAGGGAGATGCTGGAGAAGATGGTCAGGTCTATAGGCCTAGACCCGAGCAGGGTCTTGAACAATGAGGCCTTGGCGGAACCGCACCGGATCCATGCAACACCCCCGCAGCAAGAGGAGGAAGAGATGCGACTCCTCACAAGAGCCTTCGTAGACTACGTCATCGAACAGGTAAAACAAGGCCCGAACATCCCGGGGCCACGAAATTCAGCGTTACCATGGTGGGGCCGGTGGGATTTGAACCCACGACCTCTGGCCCCGATTTTCTCGGAGTCACCAGCGCCCCAGGTTCACCGTCCCAGTATAGGACTCTGGTATCCTTTGGGCGGGGTTATGAATCCCTGGACCAAGCTAGACGACGGCCCCACGAAAAGACGCCGCGCTCAATCTCGGCTAATCAAGGTTTGCCAAGTTAGGGTTACTGGGTATGAGAATTGTTCAAGAATGCGCGCACTGAAGAGTTCGTTCTTACAGTCTCTAATTCTTTCGAGTCTCATGCACGGCGAGTTTCCCTGCTTCTTGCTTGGTTCGCCTCGTCTCTCTGGCCAAAACCTTGTGGACCCCACTGGAGTACTGGAACGCCTTCTTTGGCCTGTTCACAACATAGCCCGGAAGCCCCCATTTTTCGGCAAGGCGCCTGAGCAGATATTTCCTCACAACCAGTCCTTCCGAAACACGAACGCGTAGGCTGACCGGCAGTTCCAACGCGAGCCTGGCAAGCGGCAGATAGGCGAACGGGCACCGAAACTCCAAGCCATGCCAAATAGCAACCTTGTCGCCTGGCGCGAAGTCGCCCTCTGCAGCAGCAACAACACTTTTCCACATTGCCGCATCCACCGCTTCAAGGCCCTCCTTCATCACGATCTCCTCGAACCTCGCATAACCCCCGAAGAGCTCATCGCTCAACTGCCCCATGACAATGCACCTCCTCCCAAGCTCTCGAGTAAGACTGCAAGCGAAATGAAACGGAAGCGATATCCCCAATGTAACAGGGCTCTTTGTCTCGACCATCTCGGCGACCTTCGTTGCAGCTCCTAGTACCTCGTCCTCTGTCAGCGACTTTGTAGTGATGGGAAGCCCAATGTCACCGGCGGCTCTCCTTGCATGTTCGAGTTCATCCTGACCCTTCATGGCCACTGTGATCAGTTCAGGGTTCAACCCTACCTTTTTGCAGGCCGTCGCAACTAGGGCACTATCTACTCCGCCAGAAAAAGCCAGCGCAGAGTTGTCCGGGACCATCAGTGAGACAGCCTTCAACAAAAGTGATCCAACCTTCTCAACTGCGTCCTCCTCGGGAATGTCGATATGCTTTGGTTTTGCAAGACCGTGATCATCCGAAGTTCTGGGGCCCGACTCGCTTAGCTCGACGACTTGTCCAGGAGCAACGGGGTTTGGTTCGACAACTCCGACGTTCTTGAGGGACGCAATAAGACTCGCAAATGCATGGTTTCCACCTTCATCAGTTCCCCAGTAGAGAGGCTTCTGTCCGAGCTGGTCCCTCGCAGCCAAAAGATGTCGTTCGGTCGTTCCGAGAAAGGCAAATCCGCCGGGCGAGCTGAACAACAAGTTAGGATCATTTAGAACGGAATGGGCCTCAGCTTGGTCGAGCATATCTGGAAAAAGAGTGCCGTCAATTGCTTGAATCGACGTATTCGTTTTCTGAAAACTCCCTGAGAGAGAGTTCTGTTCGTTGCAGAATCCGATAGCAAACGAGCGGCCTGCAACCTCGGACTCTCCCACTGCCATCTCTGTTCCTCGCACGTGCAGCGTTCGGAGCATAGTCTCAACTTTGGAAATCGCCAGCTTCGAGTCCGCGCAGCTGAAGGCACAGATTCCTGTCAATCCGCTTGGTCACACGGCTTCCAAGAAGCTGTTTAATATGATGCCGCGACTCCCAGCCCGGCGGGTCCGGAGATGCCAATTCTACCCATAGACACCGGCCGATACGGAAGCCCTGAGATGAGAAGTGTCTTTGATGAAGAGAATAGATTGCAGAAATGGCTAGACGTGGAAGCCGCAATCGCTCAAGCTCAGTCTTCCGTCGGCGATATTCCGAAGGAAGCAGCCGATGAGATCGCTAGAAACGCCAACACGAAAACAGTCACTCTTGCACGAACAAAGGCGATCGAGAAAGAGACGCAACACGATCTCATGTCCATGGTCCTAGCCCTTACAGAAGCTTGTTCAGGCGAAGGGAAGAGGTTCGTCCATTACGGCCTGACCAGTTACGACATTGAGGACACGGCGACGGGTCTGATGTTCAAGGAAGCCTTTGGCCTCATCCAAAGAAACCTAGACGATGTCGGGAACAACCTTAGACGGATGGTTCGCAAATACCGCGACCAGCTCGCCGTCGCGAGAACTCATGGACGCCATGCAGGCGTAATCACCTTCGGACTCAAACTCGCTGTTTGGCTCGAAGAAGTGGAACGACACCAGCAAAGGATGAAGCAGGTCCGAGAACGAGCGCTCGTGGGAAAGGTCCTAGGAATTGTTGGAACGGGTGCCGGTCTAGGACCAAACGCGCTAAAGATTCAGGACAAAGCTCTAGCAGGGCTAGGGCTGAAGCCCGCGGGGTTGGTGACCCAGATTGTTCAAAGGGACATTCATGCAGAGGTTGTCGGCTTCCTCGCCTTGCTCGGCTCGTGTCTTGACACGTTGGCAACCG
>WNGG01024880.1_pt1 | contig 10277 bp, 6 predicted proteins | sample 5400661 | NCBI WGS metagenome assembly WNGG01 (sample SAMN13153372, study PRJNA577476) | soil metagenome | isolation source: 100 cm soil or saprolite under Garry oak tree replicate 1 | place: USA:California | collected 2016-06-15
CTTTGAGCTCATGAGCGGTACGCGACATTTCCGCATAGATTCTGTTCGGCTCAAGATCGTGTGAGAGAATGCCTTTCCAGTAGGTCTCCTGCCCATAATGTATCGAGTGCCAGTGCCAGTAGGCGACCATGTTGGCGCCGCTCGAAAGATGGCTGTACACGTTCAGTCGAAGCTGGCCGTCATAAGGCGGGAATTGTATCTTTGAGTCCCATCCGATTGTCTGCGCGTTCGTTTCCGTGACGAGATAGTTTTGTCGTTTGAGCGAGCGCGCGAGGTCGCCCGACAACGCCCACTCCTGACCGTCATCGGCATCGGCTCCGACCGACCAGGGCGCGTATGGATTGATGCCGGCGATGTCGAGATGCTTTGCGATTTCGTACTGATTGACGTCGGTGCGCACGCCTCCGACCAGGTTGTGGCAAATGAACTGATCCGGCCTCTTGTACTCGTTTACTATGCGGGCCTGCCAACCGAGAAAATCGGTCGCAATCTTGTGCTGATAGCGCTCCCATTCCAGTTTGTAGCCGGGATTGCGAATGCCCTCGCGCGACGGCAACTCGTCCCAATCGTTGATTCTCTGGCCCCAGTAGTTGAGCCCCCAAACCTTGTTGAGTTCCTCTGCTTTGCCGAATTTCTTCTTCAGGTATTCGACGAACGCGACCTGCACGTTCGGCCCAGCGGTTCCGTAGGCCGTGGTTTCATTATCAATCTGATAACCGATCACCGCAGGATTGTTTTTGTAGTGACTGAGAATCTGGCGAATGACTCGTTCGGCGTAGAAGAGATAAGTCGGATTGGTTATGTCCATGTTTTGGCGCAGGCCGTAAGTAGCCTTCTCGCCGCCGAGTCTCGTCACCAGAATCTCGGGGTGCTTGTGATAGAGCCAGACGGGAATCGAATAGGTTGGCGTGCCCATTATCACCTTGATGCCGGTTTGATGCATGCGCTCGACGATTCTGTCCATCCAGGCGAATTCAAAGTGTCCTTCCTGCGGCTCCCACAATCCCCAGCTCGATTCGCCCATTCGCACGACGTTGATGCCGGCGTCTTTCATCATCCGCACGTCTTTGTCGAGGCGTTCATAAGGCATGTATTCGTGGTAATAAGAGACGCCGTACAGAATCGTGTCCATTCGCGGCGGCTGCCCAACAGCCTCAAGAGGACACAAGGCTATGGCGAAGAGCGTGATCATGAGCAGAGTTCTTCTCACGTGATTCCTCCGGATGATAATCTTTTCGAGAAAGTCAATGCGGAATTACGGTTTCTGCGTAACGCTGAAAACTTGTCCCGCAACTGTTATGCGGCCTTTTCGCTTTGCGCCAGTAGCGTTGGGCAAAACCGAATAACTTATAAGCCCGTTGCCTATTCCCATGTCGAGAGATGATATGGATATCCAATAAACGTCGCTTGTAGCCTGCCACGCGCATCGGGAATCACAGGTCACTGTCAGATCGCCGGAGCCTCCGCCTGCTTTGAACTTGCCGAAGTCCGCGCTCAAGGAAAAAGAGCAAGCGGCATTGCCCTCTTGTATTATCGGAATGGTCCCTCCTGCTATCGTCATCTTGCCTGAGCGCGCCGAACCCGTATCGTTCGGCCTGACCCGATAGGTGACCACTTCAGGGAAGGACTTTATCTCTATCCAGCTTACGTCGCTTGTTGCGGTCCAATCGCAAGTGCCTCTTACTGCGACGTGGACAATTCCTTCACCGCCTGACACCGGCCAGAACCGGGTTGTCGGCGATACAAGGATTGAGCAGGGAGGATGATCTGATCGGAAAGCTATCACGGTAACCGAATAAGCGGGGAATGTGTAATTGAACGACGTTGACGTGGAGAAAAGCGGGCCGACGGAAATGTCTGTCGAGCCTGTGCCGGTGTGGGCCGCTTCGTCCTGCGCTATGCCATAAGAGTAAACAGTCGCGTTCGCCGGAGGTGAGAATCCGGATAACTTAATGCTTGCGTTCAGTCTCGACGCGCTGCTTTTGTTGATCACTAACATCGACAAAGCATCGCTCCCGCTTTTGACTGCGTAGACCGACAGCAAGTTGTAATCGCTCGTCGCGCTGAGGACTTGATCTCCGCCCGACGCGAAATTGCCTACAAGCTTGCTCACGTAGTAAGTGGGATAGGGCTCGTTCTCACCAGAAACCATCCCGTAGTCGCCGTACTGACGCCATCCGTACAGCAAGTCGCTGTTGTTATAGCCTGTGCTCTTTCCGTTTCGGAAGATCCACCAGGTGAACGCGCTGAATTCGGTTTGAATCACCTGGCCGAAACTGTCGGCATAATACAATCCATTTACATGATGAAGTCCGGCGTCACGCCCAGCGAGCGCAGCGTGGCCAGCAACACAGGAGTCCATCCGTTGTGCGTTTGTCCCGTGCGAGGGTTCAACGCGGGATGATCAGTGAAATTCGCATAGGAGTTTTCGCCAGTCGTGACTACGACGCCGATTTTGATAGTCGCGTCAACCGATTTCATCGCGGCGATGTAATCTCGGGCGGCCATCGCGTAAGTGAAAGGATCGTGCTTTCGAGCGTGCGAGTCGGTTTCCCACGAGCCGTAGTTTTCATTGCCTATTTCCCAATACTCGAACCCGTAGCCCTTGGTTATATTCGAGTAGCGCACCCATTCGGCAGCTTCTTGCGCGGTTCCCGTTCCATAATTGACGCTGATGAAAGCCTGCGCGTTCACTGCTCTGGCCACGCTCGCGAAAGCATCAAAGCTTGTGGCCCATTGCCACGTGTTGTTGTCGGTTGTGTTGGTTTGCCAGTGATAATTATTCGAGAGAGATCCGCCCGGAAAGCGAGTTATCCGCGTGTGGTTCGCTGCAAGAAGTGAAACCGTGGAAGGCGAAGAGAACTGCGAGTCCCAGATAGCGCCGGCTACGCCAAACATCCTCGCGTCGATGGCGCGCTTGACCGTGTTTGCATCGACGGCGATGTTCACCACCGACGGTGGCGGCGCAGCCAGCAGCGAGATGTCGTCAACGTAGAATGGCGGCTGTGGGCTTCCGGTGCTGTCTTGAAGCCAGAAGCCGTCGAAGTTGGGTGTGCCCATTGCGCCAAGCGCGGAAAGAGGTATCGAGACTCTTCGCCACGCGCCGGCGACAACCGAGCCGCCTTCGATGTAGCTATCCAGCGAAACGTTCTGCCGTGATCCGCCGTTGACTATCGCCGCGACGTTGATCCCGCGGCCGTTTGCCGTGCCGCCGTGTATCCAGAACACAAGCGTCGTGTAGATCGAATTGTCGTAGGTGCTGTGACGCAGATAAAAGCCCTGATAGGGCGCAGTATAGGTGACTTTCGCGCTGCGCGCGCCACTGTGCGCGAAGTCAGTCGAATTCAGATCGCGCGCGCACCACGACCAGTCTTGCCATCCTGGGCCAAGCGAATCACCGTAAATGATCTGGTCTGACTGAGCGCGAGCGGCGTTGCACAAACAGAAAAGCGGAATCAGCCCAGTCAAAACCCTAAGCGACATCCAGCGTAACACAGACCCATACTCCAAGACGCTCAGACTCCGCGCATTGCGGGCTCAATTCTGAAAGACGAGATCGTCTACGACAACAGTGCCCTTAGTCGGCGTACATTGGTCGCAGAAGGCTACCACGCTCACCGAAGTCAGCTTTTTCAACACGTCCTTGGGGGAGAGCTTCACATCAGCCCACGATGGTTGGGAGAGATTCTTGAGCGGTACCTGGTACGTGTTGAGGCCTGGCTTAATCTTGAAAATCATTTGAGGATTCGCGTTTGATTTGGGGACGCCCTGCCCTCGAGTGCTGAACTCTACTCTTATTGACTGGACTCCCGTCACGTAGAGCTGCAAGCCAAGAAACTTGTATTGGCTCACATCGATTGAGACGGGCTTCCCGTCTTTGTCTGCAAGCGCGTGAATCTCGACCCCGACGCCAGCATATTGATTGGGCGCCTGCAACTCATACTCGAAGGCAATCGCTTTGTTGGGACTATCCTTGCTTATGCGGACCAGTTCGGGCGCCGGCGGATTTGAACCTTCTATGCCTTTGTAACGGCTCTTCATGGTTGGCCGCTCTTCGTATGAGGTCAACTGCACCAAGCCGCCGCCATTACTGATAGGCCGCCCATCTTTCAATGTTTCGAAGTCGGCGTACACAAGCTTGTCGGTCTCTTGCACAGCTGTAATAGCAGCCGCGCCGATGAACCCGGTGAGCGCAAGACAAAAGGTAGCGATGACTTTTTTCACCTTCATGGTTCGCTTCCACGCTCGCTACTGCTCGCGGTACTGATTCTAAACATCGCACATCGATACCGCTTCGCTGAGAGATTTCAGCGGGTCGCGCGTCGGCACGAATTCGTGCGCAACATACCCTTTGAAGCCGGTGTCGGCAATGGCCCGACAAACTGCCGCCCAGTTGAGCTCTTGCGTATCGTCGAGCTCATGACGCCCGGGCACCCCGCCGGTATGGTAGTGCCCGATGTAATCGTGATTCTCTCGAATGGTCCGAATAATGTCGCCTTCCATGATCTGCATGTGGTAGATGTCAAAAAGTAATTTCACTCGAGGCGAGGCCACTGCCTTCATAACTTGCACGCCGAAAGCCGAGCGATCACCTTGATAATCCTTATGATCAACTTTGCTGTTGAGCAGCTCAACGCAGATCGTAACGGAATGATCCTCCGCGACCTTCTTGACGCGATTGAGTCCCGTAACGCAATTGTCGAACGCCTCGGCGTCGCTCATTCCGCGACGGTTGCCGAAGAAGGCTATTATGTTGGGCACGCCGCTTTTCTCAGCCGTTGGAATCGCCTTTTCCAAACCTTTGACGATTGCGTCGTGATTAGCCTTGTTGTTTAAGCCGTCGGGAATCTTAGCCGCTTCGGCGTAGCCCATCGAACAAACCAGTCCATATTGCCGAACAGTCTCCCATCCGTCCGGTTGAAGCAGATCAATGGCTGTAAGCCCCATATCCGCCACGATGCGAGCAAACTCCGGCAGCTTGAAATTCTTTTGATAGCACCAGTACGAAACCGATTGTTTGAGGCGGCCTTTCTTTACAACTTTCTCGACTCCAGAGGCGGTAATGATCCTGGGCAAGAACATTGCTCCCGCTGCTGCGGCGCTCATATTGATGATCGCGTTTCGTCTGCTTAGCTTTGCCATGATTTACAAGTTGCCTTTCTTCAATTGCTCGCCGAGATAATCCGTCGCGCGCCACGACATCGCCAGTATCGTGAGCGTAGGGTTCTTTTCGGTCGCCGTCGGAAAAGCGCTGCCATCAACCACGAAGAGATTCTTTACCGCGTGCATCTGGTTGAACTTGTTGAGAACGGATTTCTTCGGGTCGCCACCCATTCTGCAAGTCCCGTGCTCGTGAATCGCGGAACCATTGCGTCCAGTGTACGCGCGGTTAAGCTCAAAGAGTTCGGCCTTTGCTTCATGCAAGAGCATTTCGATCGTGTCATACATTTCATTTGCCATCAGGCGCTCGTTCTCGCCCGTCGAGTAGACGATCTTGGGAAGCGGCACTCCGTATTGGTCGTTGGGCGTGCCTTCGACTGTCACGTAATTCGTCGGACGGGGCAGCACTTCGCCGAAAGGGTGAACCTCGATCCAGCCGGGATAGCGGCGCTTGATCTCTTTCTTTAAGTCAGACCCAAAGCCTGGCATGCGGTGGGCGTAGCTGCTCACGCCTTGCTGGCATCCGATGCCCCAGAACTGCACGCCGAATCCTCTAAGGTAATCGCGCTTTCGCCCGCGATGATTGAAGCGCGGCATGTAGATGTGCTCTCCTCCGATGCCGTCATCGTTGGTTGTCTCTGTGCCGAATAATTCCGGAAGAAAGGCTCTCGCCTCAGTGCGAACCTGCTCACATAAATATTTGCCGATCACTTCGGAGTTGTTGCCGATGCCGTTCGGGTATTTGTCGGACTTCGAGTTGAGCAGTATTCGGGTCGAGTCGATGCACGAGGCGCCAAGCACGACGACTCGCCCGCGCACCTGGTACTCTTGCTTCGAATGGCGGTCGAAATACTGAACGCCGCTGGCCAACCCGCGATCGTCCACGAGTATCCGCGCGGCAACGGCATTGCTTCGTAGTTCGAGACGCCCGGTCTTGAGCGCGGGTGTAATCAAGTAATCGCTCGCGTTGAAAAAGCTGGACGTGTCGCAACCTCTGCCGCAGTTGCCGCAAAAGTGACACTTCGGAAAACCGTTGTGATTCCGCGTAAGTACCGCCCGGCGCCCGCTCACAACGGGAATGCCCAGACGAGCCGACGCTTTCTTGAGCAACATCTCGCCGCATCGAGGATTGGGAGGAGGCATGTGATACTTGCTTCCAGGCAAGACGTCCGAATTGTCATCCCCGCCACAAATGCCTATGAGCTGGTCCACTTTATCGTAGTACGGCGCAATGTCCTTGTAAGTGATGGGCCATGGAATCTCCCAGCCATCGCGCTCGGCCGCTTTGAAATCGAGGTCGGAATACCTGAGACTGACTCGGCCCCAGACGTTGGTCTTGCCGCCTACTCCCCAAACGCGAGTCAGTTCGAATGGTTGAGTCTCCGGCGTGAAGTAGGGTTGCTCTTTTGTGCTCAGGAAAAACTCCGGCGGAAGCTCCCCGTTGCGAACGCGCTCGCGCCATTCATATGGCATCACGTGAGTCCAAAAACTGTTGCGGTCGAAGCGCTGACCGGCGTCGAGCACCAGCACGTTTACCCCTTGTCGAGTGAGATTCCACGCAGCCATCCCGCCCGCGGCGCCCGAGCCGACGATTATTACGTCATAGACTTTGGGTTGTCTGATTACTTCCGGAAATGCCATAGAAGTCCTCTCGCGTTGACAGCGCCTGAACGAATCGTCACGACAGGTTTCTTTCTAATATACCAATCACCGTTAAGACGCAAGACTGGATCGTTTGACACCATCACAACTCGGTTGTTAGCTTGCAGCTAGCCCTTGATCTAAGAGGAATCCTGCGACGGACAAGTCTGATGCTCAAACCGAAATCATTCAGAACGCAATTCATTATTCTTGCGCTGATTCTGATGACCGCAGCGTTGACTCAACGTGAGCGCTTCTTTGCCCAGACGCAAAAGCCGGCGGAACAGAAGGAAGGGATGGGAGTCTCCACTGGAGTTGCTCGCGCGTACACGTCGCGTCGCACGGTAGGCATCACCGATCCAAAAGCTCCGGTGATCTTCGAAGACGCAACCGCTCGAACTGCGCTCGCAGGTTTCCGCCATCGCTCGGGTGCGCCGGAAAAGAATTACATTCTCGAAGTGGCGTCTGGCGGCGTCGCGATCTTCGATTACGACGGAGACGGACGTCCTGACATTTACTTGCTTAACGGCTCGACTCTCGAGTCGATGCGCGGAAAAGAGAAGCCGCCGCGCGCGGCGCTTTATCACAACCTCGGCAACTGGAAATTCGAGGATGTGACCGACAAAGCCGGAGTCGCGAACGAGCGTTGGGGAATGGGCGTCGCGGTTGGCGATTATGATAACGACGGACGGCCGGACATCTACGTCAGCAACTACGGCGTGTCGCGGCTGTATCACAACAACGGCAACGGCACGTTTTCCGACGTTGCCGAAAAGCTAGGCTGCGCGCGCAAAGGCTGGAGCACGGGCGCGAGCTTCGGCGATTACGACGTCGACGGGCGCTTGGACATTTTCGTTCCAGGCTATCTTCAGTTTGACATCAACAATCCGCCGCCCAACCCATCGGAAGCGGGCAAGCCCGGCAGCCTCGCCCAAAACTTCTGCCAGTTTCGCGGCGTGCCGGTGATGTGCGGACCGCGCGGACTCAAAGGCGAAAGCGACACGCTATATCACCAGAAACCCGACGGCACGTTTGAAGATGTGAGCGTCAAGACAGGCGCCAATGACCCGCAGGGTTTTTATGGCTTCTCATCCGCCTTCGTTCACGTCAACGAAGATGACTTGCTCGATTTGATTGTCGTCAACGACTCGACGCCGAAGCTGCTCTACATCAACAAGGGCAATGGCGCGTTTGAAGAAGTCGGTTATCCGTCCGGCGTCGCGCTGAACGAAAACGGCCGTGAGCAAGCGGGAATGGGAATCGCAATCGGCGATTACGACAACGATGGCCGCGTTGATTTTTACATAACAAATTTCTCGGATGATTCCAACACGCTGCTGCACAACGACGGAGAGACCAACTTCAGCGACGTGTCCTTTCAAGCAGGGCAAGGCGAAGTGACGTTACCTTTTCTGGGCTGGGGCACGGCTTTCATGGATTACGACAACGACGGTTGGAAAGACATCATTGTCGCCAACGGACACGTCTATCCTGTCGTCGATAAGTATCAATGGGGCACTAGTTACGCCGAGGCTGCTCGACGTCGTCATCAACAACGTCGACTCGCCGCCGACCGTGCTTCGCAACGTGAGCAAGCCTGCGGGCCACTGGATCGAGCTGAAACTAGTTGGAGACCCGGCGAAGAAGAGTCCGCGCGACGCGATCGGTGCGATAGCGTATGTCACGACCGGCAAGCTTCGTCAGCGACAAGACGTGGTCAGCGGCGGGAGCTATGCTTCGCAGAACGATATGCGTTTGCATTTCGGATTGGGAGCCGCGACGACGATCGACAAGCTCGAAGTGAGATGGCCTGACGGCACGCTGCAAACCGTCAACATCACCGGTTGCGATCGAGTGCTAACGGTTATCGAAGAGAACCACAGATGAGATGCCGGCGCTAACGAGGAGCTAATAATGGAAACGATACCTGCTCATGGAGGGCGGCTGGTTGACCGCGAGCTGACGGGCGTCGAGCGAGAGACTCTGCTCGAACGCGTGGCGGCGATGCCGCGAATCAACTTGCGACCGCGCGAGATAGCGGACCTGGAGATGATTGCCAACGGCGCGTTCTCGCCGCTGGAAGGTTTCATGTGCGAGGACGATTACATCGCCGTACGCGGCAACATGCACCTCGCTTCCGGGCTGCCGTGGACGATTCCGGTTACGCTCTCGGCATCGGAAGATCTCGCGAGCAGTCTGGCTGAAGGCTCTGACATCGCCTTGTTCGCACGCGATGATCATTTGCTTGGCGTGCTGCATCTGAAGCAGAAGTTTCGTTACGACAAACAGCGCGAAGCCGAGCGCGTCTATTTGACAACTGACCAGTCGCATCCGGGTGTTCGCGCTCTGTATGAACAGGGAGAGTGGCTGCTCGGCGGGCCAATAAGCCTGTTGAACCGGCCACGTCATCCGTCGTTCCCGGCGTATCGGCTTGACCCGAGACAAACGCGCGAAGAGTTCAAGAAGAAGGGTTGGAAGCGAGTAGTCGCGTTTCAGACTCGCAACCCGATTCATCGCGCTCACGAGTACATCATCAAATGCGCGCTGGAGATGGTTGACGGATTGCTCCTGCATCCGCTGGTTGGAGAGACTAAATCGGACGACATATCTCCTGAAGTGCGAATGCAGTGTTACGAAGCGATGCTCGAGCATTATTTCCCTCGAACTCGGACGCTGCTTGCGGTGAATCCCGCGGCGATGCGCTACGCCGGCCCGCGCGAGGCGGTCTTCCATGCGATCATCCGCAAGAATTACGGCTGCACTCATTTCATCGTCGGGCGCGATCACGCGGGAGTCGGAAGCTTCTATGGAACTTACGACGCGCACTACATCTTCAACGAATTCGATCCGGAAGCGTTGGCGGTTACACCGATGTTCTTCGATCACTCGTTCTACTGCCGGAGGTGCGACTCGATGGCTTCCAACAAGAGTTGTCCTCACGATTCGAGCGAGCACCTGACGCTCTCGGGAACGAAGGTGCGCGAGCTGCTAGGTCGAGGGGAATTGCCACCGCGCGAGTTCTCGCGCCCGGAGGTGGCCGCGATTTTGATCGAGGCGATGAAACAGTCCGTAGTCCGTAGTCTGTAGCGGACTATGGCCCCGCGGACTACGGACTGCGGACCACGGACTGCGGACAGTCAGCCTATTATTGATACGCCTCATAATTCTAGAGTATAATCGCCGTGCGGTTTAGAGCCGCTGGCCGGCGTGTAGCGGAGGCCCGACCTCATGATCAGGTGCGATAACTGTGGGACTAACAACGTAGACGGGAGCGAGTACTGCGACGAGTGCGGCGTGCGAGTCGACCTCGCGCCGCCACTCTCCCATAAGCGCGACGTAGTGCCTGTATACCAGCCACCCAGCGCGGTCGACAGCGAGTCCGTTGGCCCTAACACCATGGATGGTCCATTGCCGGCGCCGCCATCGTTCACGACCTCGACCAGCATACCGAAGCCCGCGGTGCCCGCTCGCGAGCG
>WNGG01037289.1_pt1 | contig 10277 bp, 14 predicted proteins | sample 5400661 | NCBI WGS metagenome assembly WNGG01 (sample SAMN13153372, study PRJNA577476) | soil metagenome | isolation source: 100 cm soil or saprolite under Garry oak tree replicate 1 | place: USA:California | collected 2016-06-15
ACCTGCTCGACGCCGCGCGCCTCCGGCCGGCCGAACTTCCCCTCCTTGATGTCGACGTCGTGCACGATCTGGGCGATGCGGCCCACGGCCGGGTCGCGCACCTCACACCGGCGCACCAGCGTCTCGAACGTGCAGCGGTCCTCCTCGTGCGTGAACTCGCCGCCCGCCATGTCAAAGCGGATCTCGCCGGGCCGGACCTCGTCGGCATGGGGGTCCACGAAGCGGAACCGGGCGCGGGGATCGATGAAGCGCCGGATGAGCCACGCGGAGGCGATGCGGTCCACCTGCACGCCGCGCCGCGTGACCCACGTCCGGCCGCGGGGCTTCCGGCCCCGGCCCTCGGCCCGTCCTGCCTCGAGCAGGCGCCGGCTCTCGGCCAGCGCCTGCTCCGCGTCCGGCCGGCCCGGTGCGCCGAAGAAATCGATCTCCCGGATCCGCACGAGCCGGCGCCGCGCGCGCGCCGTCCACAGCCCCAGCGATCCCAGCGACAAGGCGTCGCGGCGGAAGGCCGACGCCTGGGCCCGGAAGCTCTCCGCCAGGGCCTCGTAGTCGGCGGCCCGCGCCCGGCGGAATGACTCGACGAGCGCGGCATCGCCCTCCGCGCCAACGAAAGCCGCCTCGCACACGAACGCCTCGCCCCGGCCCTGCGTGACCTCGGCGGCGATCGCGGCGAGCTGCCCCGCGTCGGCGCTGCGCGGGAAGGCGTAGACCGAGTTCTTGAGCGCGATCGCTCCCGCCTGGTCCAGGCGGCGCTTGACCTTCGCCCGCAGGTAGAGCGGCCGGGCCGGAAGCTGGTGGATCAGGAGCAGCCAGCGGGCGGCGGGCACGGCGGACTATATAGCAACTGCTATATCATATGTCAATAGCGAGTCGGATTCTGACGAAACCGTTCCGCCGGGGCGGCGTTGGCCCTTTCCCCGGCGAACTTGTTATGATCCGGGCCCCCAAGGAGATAAGCCCACATGCGCATCGGCGTCCTGCGCGGCCGCGAGAACTCGTTCCCCGACGCGGTCATCGCCAAGATCAACTCGATGGACAAGGGCGTGGCCGCCGAGTTCGTGCAGCTCGGGGGCACGAAGCTCAACGACCCGATCCCGTACCGGGTCATCCTCGACCGCATGAGCCACGAGGTCCCCTACTACGCGGTCTACCTCAAGATGGCCGCGCTGCAGGGGGCCTACGTCATCAACAACGTCTTCTGGCGCAGCGCCGACGACAAGTTCTTCGGCTACTGCGCCGCCGAGAAGCTGGGCATCAAGGAGCCGAAGACGGTGGTGCTGCCCAACCGCGCCTACGTCGAGGACGTCAACGACGAGAGCCTGCGGAACCTCTGGCCGACCGACTTCGAGATGTATCTCTCGTGGGTGGGGCTGCCCTGCATCATGAAGCCGGCGTTCGGGGGCGGCTGGAAGGACGTCAACAAGATCCACCACCTGGAGGAGATGATCTACCACTACAACGCCTCGGGGCAGAAGACGATGATGCTCCAGGAGTTCATCACCTGGGACACGTACATCCGCGTGCCCACCATCGGCCGCCGCCACGCGCGGGCCATCCGCTACGACCCCGCGCCCCTGGGCCGCGGCGGGTACAACCAGGACTACGACGGGCTGCCGCGCGCGCTCCGGGACAAGGCTGAGGAGCTGTCGCTCCGCTTCAACCAGGCGCTCGGGTACGACATGAACGCGCTGGAGTTCGCGGTGGTGGGGGGCGACTTCTACGGCATCGACCTCACCAACTACACGCCCGACCTCGACTACCGCAGCCTGAAAGACGCCCACTTCCCGTGGGCGGTGGAGAAAATGGCCGAGTTCGCGGTGGAGAAGGCGCTCTCGGGCGAAAGCACGCCGCGTCCGCCCAACTTCCGCGAACTCATGTTGCGTTAGGAAGCGATGAGCCAGGCCTTCAAGCAGTTCCGGGTGGACCCGGACCAGAAGTTCAAGCTGAAGGACCGCGATCCCGCCGACACCGCCGGCTTCCAGTCCCGCAAGGAGGCGAAGCAGCGCCTCGTGGAAGGCATCGAGAAGCTCCGGGAGCTACAGGAGAAGCTCTACGCCTACGACCGCTGGGCGCTGCTGCTCGTCTTCCAGGCCATGGACGCCGCCGGCAAGGACAGCACGATCGAGCACGTGATGTCGGGCGTGAACCCGCAGGGCTGCCAGGTCTATTCGTTCAAGCAGCCGTCGGCGGAGGAGCTGGACCACGACTACCTGTGGCGCACCAACAAGTGTCTCCCGGAGCGCGGACGGATCGGCGTCTTCAACCGCTCCTACTACGAGGAGGTCCTGGTGGTGCACGTCCACCAGGGCATCCTCGCCGCCGAGAAGCTGCCCGCCGAGCTGGTGGACAAGGACATCTGGAAGCGGCGCTACAAGGACATCTGCGCCTACGAGCGATACCTCGCGCGCAAAGAACTGGAAGTTCTCGCTGAGCGACGTCAAGGAGCGGGAGCACTGGGACGAGTACATGGAGGCCTACGAGGACATGCTCGCGGAGACGAGCACCGAGCACGCCCCGTGGTACGTGGTCCCCGCCGACCACAAGTGGTTCATGCGGATGGCGGTGGCCGATGTCGTCGTCAGCACGCTCGAGAAGCTGAAGCCGGAGTTCCCCACCATCACCGAGGAGAAGCGGCGCGAGCTGGAGGCGGCGCGCAAGGCCCTCGAGCAGGAAGAGGCGAAGGCCTAGGCGAACCGCGCGGCGAGCGCCTTCTCCTGCTCCCGCCGGGCCAACGCCGGCGGCGGCGAGGACGGCGGGTGGGCCACGAACGCGGCCACGATCCGGCCCACGTACTCGCGCAGCGGCTCGTGCCGGAAGCCCAGCTCGGCCCGGGCCCGGCCCGGGTCGAGGAACGACATCCATCTCCCGCTGAAGGGTGAGACCGCCACCACGTCGAGGCCCGCGGCCTCGATGTCGCGCGCCGGCGTCGGCACAAAGCGGGGCGGCGCTCCCAGCAGCTCGCCCGCGATCGCGAGCATCTCCCGCAGCGTCGGCGTCTCGTCCTGGGCGAGGTTGTAGGCCTCGCCGAAGGTCGACCGGCGCCCGAGCAGCGCGGCGATGGCCCGCGCCACCGCCGCCCCGTAGACGTGGCGCATGGGCCGGTCGCCGCCGTCGGGGAGGATGAGCGGCCCGCCGTCGAGGAGTCGCCAGAGGTATCCCTCGAGCCGGCGGAAGTAGTCGCGCTCGCCGTTGACCATCGGCAGGCGCAGCCGCGTGGACGGGAAGCGATGAGCGGCCCACGCCTCGGCGAGGACGTCTTCGGCCGCACGCTTGCCCATCCCGTAGTCCCATTCCTCCTTGTCGCGGGGAGAAGCGGGCGCGGGCATGACCGGCCCGTCGTAGTCCGCTTCCCGCGCCGGCGCGGGGCGCGGCTCGCGCACGAGGTAGACCTGGCCCGTGCTGATCGTCACGTAGTGGCCGACGCGGTCCCTGAGCGTCCGTACCGCCTCGGCGGCTTCCTCGCCGCGGAAGACGGCGAAGTCGACGGCCGCGTCGAAGCGGCGCCCGGCCAGCAGCCGCGCGAAGTCCCCCGCGGTCCGGTCGCCCCGCAGCCGCTCCACACGCCCGCCGAAGGGATCGCTCAACGACCCGCGGTTGAAGAGCGTGACGCGGTGGCCCCCCGCGAGCAGCCGCAGGGCCAGCTCGTATCCCACGAAGCGGTTGCCGCCGACGACGAGGACCTCCAACGCTAGCCCGGGCGCTTGTGGATGTTGTAGACGCCGCGGCCCTCGGCGACCAGCCGGCCGTCCTGGGTCACCGCGATGCGCACGTGGCAGACGCGGTTGCCCTTGCGTATCAGCTCCGCCCGCGCCCGCAGCGTCCCCTTCAGGCCCGCCGGCTCCAGGTAGTCGACCGTGAGATCGACGGTGGACACGGACTCTTCCGGGCCGAGGGCGGACCAGGCGGCGACGCCGCCCGCGGTGTCGATGAGCGACGACAGCACGCCGCCGTGCAGGGCCGGACGCCGGAAGTCGCCTACGAACTCCGGGCGCACCTCCAGCGTCAGCACGCAGGCGCCGCGGGAGGCCGACTCCCCCTTCATGCCCAGCAGGCGGTTGAACGGCACCTGCTCCTCCATGACCTTGAGGAGCTCTTCGGGGAATTCGCTCATGAGGGCCGATAGCCTGACACGTCGCGCCGGCCCCTGACAACCGCCGCGGCTTGACCCCCGCGCGGAGGCTCCGCTCTAATACCGGGATGCCGGCGGCCAGGAGACGGGCGCGCATCACGTCGCTCGGGCGCTACGTGCCTGAGAAGGTCGTCACCAACTCCGACCTCGAGAAGATCGTCAACACCAACGACGAGTGGATCCGGAGCCGGACCGGCATCGAGCAGCGGCGGTGGGCGGAGCCGGGCACGCCCACGAGCGAGCTGGCGCTGAGGGCGGCGCGCGAGTGCCTCGACCGGCGGGGGCTCGAGCCGGCGGAGGTGGACCTCATCGTGGTGGCCACGGTCACGCCGGACACGGTCTTCCCCGCCACCGCGTGCGTCCTGCAGGAGAAGCTGAAGGCCACGCGGGCCTGGGGCTTCGACATCTCGGCCGCCTGCTCCGGATTCCTCTATGCGCTCAACATGGGCGCCCAGTTCGTGGAGACGGGCGCCCACGACAAGGTGCTGGTGGTGGGCGCGGACGTGATGACCTCGATCCTGGACATGCAGGACCGCACGACGTGCGTGCTCTTCGGCGACGGCGCGGGGGCCGTGCTGGTCGAGCCCTCGGGGGACGAGACCGGCATCCTCGACTTCTACAACGAGGTCGACGGGGCCGGCGGCTGCCACCTCCACATGCCCGCCGGCGGCAGCGCCCGCCCCGCCACGCACGAGACCGTGGAGAAGCGCATGCACTACGTCCGCCAGGACGGGCAGCACGTCTTCAAGTACGCGGTGCGGAAGTTCGCGGAGGCGACCAAGCACCTGCTCGACCGCAACGGCCTCACCCCCGCCGACGTGGACCTGTTCGTGGCCCATCAGGCCAACGTGCGCATCATCGACGGGGCCAGCGAGCGCCTGGGGCTGCCCCAGTCGAAGGTCGTGAAGAACATCCACCGCTACGGCAACACCACCGCCGCCACCATCCCCCTGGCCCTCGGCACCGCCCTCGACGAGCGCCGCCTGCGCAAGGGGGACCTGGTGCTGATGGCCTCGGTGGGCGCCGGCTTCACGGTGGGGACGACGCTGCTACGGTGGTCCGACCTGGCCTGGGACTGAGTAGGGGACTTACTCCTCTACAAACTCATGCTCGGTCAAACGGCAGGTGAGGACCGGGCACGGAGCCTTGCGCACGACCCGCTCCGTGGTGGAGCCGAACAGCGCCTTGTCGAGGATGCCGGTGCCGTGGGTGCCGAGCACGATCATGTCGGCCGTCTCCTCCCGGGCGATCCTGACGATCTCCGCCGACGGCTTGCCCTGGGTCACCATCTCCCGCACCCGGACCTGCTTCTCCCGCGCGAGGGTCCCCAGCTTGGCCAGCTCGGCCTTGGCGTAGCCCGACATCTCCTGGAAGACCTCCGCCATCGGCACCGGGAAGAGGTCGCTCGCGTAACCGACGGGGATGGTCTCGACCACGTGGAGCAGGAGCAGCTCGGCGTCGAACTCCTTGGCGAACGAGACGCCGTAGGTGAGCGCGTGCCGGGCGCTGTCCGAGAAGTCGGTGGGAACGAGGATGCGCTGGAGCCGGATCATGGCGACCTCCTCCCGTCGTTTCCGGCATCTTAACCCCCGTCCGGCGGCGGCGGCCACCGCCGCGCGCTCCTTGACGCGCCCCCGGGGTGATGAATAATGGTTCAGTTATCGGCGGAGGGGGTCCTCTCGATGGCGGACACCGTCAAGCAGGGCGCCGGGCTGCGGAACGTGGTCGCGGGCGAGAGCGCGCTCTCCTGGATCGACGGCGAGCGGGGCATCCTCATCTACCGCGGCATCGACATCCACGCCCTGGCCGAGCAGTCGAGCTTCGAGGAGGTCGTGTTCCTGCTCCATCGCGGCCGGCTGCCGGCGCGCGCCGAGCTGACGGCGCTCGCGCAGGACCTGGCGCGGGAGCGGGCGGTGCCGGCCTCGATCGCGGCGCTGCTGAAGCTGCTCCCTTCCTCCACGCACCCCATGACGGCGCTGCGCAGCGCCGTGTCCGCCCTCGGCGGCTTCGATCCCGACGCCGACGACGACACCCCGCCCGCCAACGCCCGCAAGGCGCTGCGGCTGACCGCGCAGATGGCGACCGTGGTGGCGCTCGTGGACCGCGTGCGGAACGGCCGCGCGCCGGTGGCTCCCGACCCGTCGCTCTCGCACGCCGCCAACTTCCTCTTCATGCTCACGGGCGAACGGCCGCGGCCGGAGGCGCAGAGAGCCATGGACGTGGCCCTCGTCCTCCACGCCGATCACGAGTTCAACGCGTCCACCTTCGCCGCGCGCGTGGCCGCCTCCACCCTGGCCGACGTGCACGGCGCGATCACGGCCGCCCTCGCCACGCTCAAGGGCCCGCTCCACGGCGGGGCCAACGAGGCGGTGATGAAGACGCTACAGGAGATCGGCACGCCCGAGCGCGCGGAGGTGTGGGTCCGGGAGACCCTCGCCGCCAAGAAGAAGATCATGGGCTTCGGCCACGCCGTCTACCGGACGGAGGACCCGCGGGCCACGCATCTGCGGCGGATGTCGCGCCAGCTCGGCGAGGCGCGCGGCGACCGGCGCTGGTACGAGCTGTCGGAGCGCCTCGAGGCGCTCGTGCGCGCGCACAAGGGCCTCAACGCCAACGTGGATTTCTACTCCGCCTCCGTCTACCACGAGCTGGGCATCCCCACCGACATGTTCACGCCGGTCTTCGCGGTGTCGCGCATCGCGGGCTGGACGGCCCACGTCCTGGAGCAGATCGCCAACAACCGCCTGATCCGCCCCGAGAGCGAGTACACGGGCCCCCGCGACGTCGAATACGTGCCCTTAGACCAGCGCTAGCCGACCGGAGCCGACGCCCCTGCAGAAGGAACCCATGGTATACGCAGTCGCCGGCATGGTCTTCGGCTTCGTGCTGGGATACATGGCCGCGAGCATGGGCGACCACGCCGAGCCGCGCGCGGCACCGCCGCCCGGGGCCGCGGCCGCCGAGAGCGGGACACCGCCGGCTCGCAGCGCCGGGGCGGCCCGCGAGCGTTCCTCCGCCGCCCCCGACCCCAACGAGGTCAAGGCGCTGGAGTCGCTGGCCGCGCGGGAGAAGGGCAACGTGCAGGCGCGGGTCGAGCTGGGCAACCTGCTCAGCGCTCGCGATCGCGCCCGACAACAACGACGTGCGCGTGGACCTCGGGGCGTGCCTCGTGAGCGCGGGCAAGGCCGGCGAGGCCCTGGCCGAGTTCGACCGCGCTCTCGCCCGCGACCCCGGCCACAAGAAGGCCCTCTTCAACAAAGGCATCGCCCTCATGCAGACGGGCAAGCCCAAGGAGGCGGTGGCGGTCTGGGAGGGGCTGCTCAAGCGTTATCCCGACGATCCGCAGCTCCGGGGCCTGCGCGAGCAGATCGACCAGGTGCGGGCGTCGCGGGGCCGGTCGTGATGCTGATCGTGGCTCTCGTCCGGTTCGTCATCGCGCTGCTGCTGGTCCGCATCGCCTTCCGGTTCGTGGCCGGCCTCGTCCAGGGCCTGCGCGGCCGGCCGTCCGCGCCCGGCGCGGGCAGCGTGGACATGGTGCGCGACCGTGTGTGCAACACCTTCCTCCCCCGCGAGCGGGCGCTCACCGCCGTCGTGGGCGGGCGCGAGATGCATTTCTGCTCCGCGGCGTGCCGCGACCGCGCCCTCGCCCTTCCCGCCGGTCCGTGAGCGAGCGCCAGATCAAGGCCGACATCGTCGAGGTCGGCCGGCGGCTCTACGCCCGCGGCCTCATCGGGGGCAACGAGGGCAACATCTCGGTGCGGGACGCCGGCGTCCTCTACGTCACGCCCGCGGCCGTCTGCAAGGGCTTCCTGGTGCCGGAGTGCATCGTGAGGACGGACCTCGAGGGCCGGGCCCTCGACGGGCAGCGCGCCTCGACCGAGGTCCTCATGCACACCGCCGTCTACCGGCGGCGTCCCGACGTGGGCGCGATCGTGCACGCCCACCCGCCCACCGCGACCGGCTTCGCCGTGGCCGGCATCCCGCTCGACCAGCCGCTCACGGCCGAGGCGGTGGTGACGCTGGGTGTGGTGCCGATCATTCCGTACGGGACGCCCTCGACCCCCGAGCTGGCCGACAACGTGGGCCGCGCGATCTGCGAGACGCAGACGATCCTGCTCGCCAACCACGGCGCGCTCTCGGTGGGCGTGGACCTCTATCAGGCGTGGGAGCGCATGGAGACGCTGGAGCAGGTGGCGCGCGTCGCGCTGACCGCGCGGCTCCTCGGTCACGAAGGACATCTCGGGGAGGCCGACGTCGAGCGGCTGGTCGCACTGCGCGCGCGCTCGGGCTACCCGCCGCCGGTGTGCGCGCCCGACGCGCCGCCCGCGGGGGCGCCGGAACCGGCCGGCGCGCCGTCCGCTTCCGTCACGCTCACGCGCGAGGCCCTCGTGCGCCTGGTGGCGGAGGCCGTCGAGCGGTTCCGCACTTGACTACGATCTCGGGCCGGTGTCAGAGTCTCATGCGCATTGGCCGTTCAGGGGAGGCAGCATGGGTGAAGCGCTGGGCATGATCGAGACCCGGGGGCTGGTGGCGATGATCGAGGCCGCCGACGCCATGGTGAAGGCGGCCAAGGTGACGCTCGTCGGCTACGAGAAGATCGGCTCCGGATACGTGACCGCCCTCGTGCGCGGCGACGTGGCCGCGGTCAAGGCCGCCACCGACGCCGGCGCCGCCGCCGCGCGCCGGGTGGGCGAGCTGGTCTCGGTGCACGTGATCCCCCGGCCGCACGCGAACCTCGAGGACGTCCTGCCCATCGGCAAGGCGGGCAAGTAGGCTTCTTCCTCGCGGACGGCTCTCGCTCAATGATCCTCGCGCGGGTGGTCGGCACGGTCGTGGCCACGCGGAAGGACGAGCGCCTGCTGGGCTCGAAGTTCCTCCTCGTGCGGACGATCGATCCGCACGGAAAGGACGAGGCGGGATACGTCGTCACCGTGGACACGGTCGACGCCGGCCTCGGCGACCGGGTGCTCGTCGTCAGCGGCTCGTCGGCCCGCATGGCCTCCGGCCTCAAGGACTGCCCGGTCGACGCCGCCATCGTCGGCGTCGTGGACATGATCGAGGTGAGGGACTAGGTGTTCCTGGCCCGCGTGGTCGGTACCGTGGTCGCCACCCGCAAGGACCCCGGCCTCGCGGGAACGAAGCTGCTGGTCATCCAGCCGTTGCGACCTGACCGGACGCCGGGCGGAAAGCCGCTGGTGGCGGTCGACTCGGTCGGCGCCGGCGCCGGGGAGGACGTCTTCTACGTGCGCGGGCGCGAGGCGGCCCTGCCCTTCCTGCCCGTCGAGGTGCCCACCGACGCCGCCATCGTGGGCATCGTAGACCACTGGACGGCGCGCTGATGGTGATCGCCCGGGTCGTGGGCAGCGTCGTGTCCACGCAGAAGAACGGCAAGCTGGAGGGCGCCAAGCTGATGCTCGCGCAGCCCCTCGACCTCGACGGCCGGGACCGGGGCACCGCGGTGATCGCGATCGACGTGGTGGACGCCGGCGTGGGCGACCGCGTGCTGCTCGTCCTCGACGGCAAGGCGGCCATGATGGCGCTCGACCGCGGGCTGGCCGGCGTCCCCGTGGACGAGAAGCGAATCCGGGAACTGACGGACGAAGTGCTCTCGCAGATCGGGGCGGGGGGCGGATCCGCTCCGGCCGGTCTCGAGGCGCGCGTGGCCGCTCTCGAGGCGTCAGTCGCCCGCTTGCAGGCCGGCGCTGCGCGACCGGCCGTGCCTCCGGCATCCGTCCACGTCCACACGCACCCCAGCCTGCAGGTCCTGAGCGTGCCCGGCGGCTCCGACCGCTGCGTCATGGAGCCGGACAAGCCGTGCGTCCAGAGCGGCGCGTGCCGGGTGCTGGGCCACTAGCTACCGTATAATCCTGTCAACCCTCCAAAGGAGCAGTCGATCATGCGGCCACGCGCTCTCGGCGGACGTGTCGGTCTCGTCTTGACCGCCGGCCTTGCCCTCGCTGCGAAACCGGCCTCGGCTCAATGCCCGTCGCCCGTCTCGAACTACGCCCTCCTCGACCTCGACGGCCGGGACCGGGGCACCGCGGTGATCGCGATCGACGTGGTGGACGCCGGCGTGGGCGACCGCGTGCTGCTCGTCCTCGACGGCAAGGCGGCCATGATGGCGCTCGACCGCGGGCTGGCCGGCGTC
>WNGG01010063.1_pt1 | contig 10275 bp, 9 predicted proteins | sample 5400661 | NCBI WGS metagenome assembly WNGG01 (sample SAMN13153372, study PRJNA577476) | soil metagenome | isolation source: 100 cm soil or saprolite under Garry oak tree replicate 1 | place: USA:California | collected 2016-06-15
TGTAGGTGCCGAACTGAGGATCCTGACAGGGGACGGTTTGGCCGTTCCAGGTGCAGCCGGCACCCCCGCCTCCTCCGCCGCCTCCGCCACCGTTTCCCCCACCGCCCCCGGGGCCGCTGCCGTTCGAGCTGCACCACGGGTCGGTGGTGGGATCGCAAGTCCCACCCGCACGGGCAGGCGCCGGCACAGCGAGAACCAGTCCCACGGCGATCATCAGCGCCGCAATGATTCGGCCACGGGTCAACATGTGTCGTTCCCCTGTTTCGTGTTGTTGACCAGCCACTGACCGGACTGGTACAGCCAGACCGTTGCGATGGCCGACACCCTGGGGGTCTTGATCTCGCTGTTGGGTACCGGGGAGTGGTTGGACTTGTAGACCAGCTTCAGGGCGCTGTAGTCCAGACAGGCGTGGATCGTGACGACCGGCTGCGCGGCGTTAAGGTCGACCTGGGTGCTGGTCACCGTCGCCTTCTGCGCCCCGACCTGCACCTCTCCGCGGTCCTTCATCGTCTGGAGGTTGTGCCTGGTCAGGCTCAGCAAAGGGTCAGCGAGGTACCGGGCCAGGCTCGGATCGGCAGGATCCGCAGTCTGAGCAGCGAGCGCGAATGTCTGGATGTATCCGTTGTAGGCCGCGATGGCGGCCTGGGTCGCAGCAGCGGTGCTAGGGTCCACGCTCGGGCTCGGCGATGCTGAACTTGCCGCGACGCTGGGCGTCACTGACGGCGTGCTCCTGCTGGTACAGCCCGCCGCGCTGAGCGCGGCGACCAGCACAAGGACACCAGCAGCGCGTCCGCGGTACATCCCTTGGTTGACCATTGCTGCCTCCTGAGCATGACGGTGAGCACGGCGCATGCGCGCCTGTGGCCAACCTGCTGGGCTTGCAGCTCGTCCACAGGGCGAGCGATGTCGGCCATTGCGCCATCGTGCCCGCTGCGACCACGCGTCGCTGCCACCCTTGCGCGCCGCCGGATGAACAGCCGGCGTTCGACCGCATTTTCGGGCGCGCACTCGCCCCGCCCCCCGTGTCAACACCCGCCACCTCCATATCGCAAGTTGCAGGCCAGCGTCCAGCTTCGCTCAATGATTTCGTATCCGCCACGCGCCGGAAAACACGTGCCCGCAGGTACGTGCATTGAAGTACGTACGTGCGTGAAACGCATCGAGTAGCGTTTATGCCATCGCCGCTTGCTGATTAGCGCCTGCGGGTCCACACTGACCCGTACACGGCAACCGCGAAGACTTGAATGCCGTGCAGATGTCGCCGTTGACTTCGGCTTGGGGGAATCTGTGGCCGTCTCACCCGCGTATGAGGATCTTGGACGGGCGCTTGACCTCATCCTCCAGCCGCTGTTGGTGGACACGCTGGCCGCCATCGGTGAGGGCAAGGCTCTTGAAGACGCGTTGCCGGCCGACACCGATGCCGAACTGCTTGGTGCGGCGCTGCAACGACTGGTGACGATCGGAGCGGTGGAGCCCGCCGCCGACCGTCTGCTCGGTCATCACGCCTTGACCCGGCGAGGTCATCGGTTGCTGCGACTCCTCGACGATCTCGATTCTGCGATCATGCGGGCGGAGACTGCCCACCGTGATTGATATTTGATCTTATATCGATATAGCCGGTCATTTGAATGTAAATGACGTCCCGGCATCTCGGGGCGAAGCCGCCTGGATTGCGGATCATGCACTTCTGCCGGCGATAACTTCTTGACAGCGTGGTCAATGCTCGGTGAAGTGAATCTGCGCAACGCCAAATTGCCCGACACGTAGCACACGGGAAAGGAGTCGGGTCGCGGGGGGACGGGGGTGTCTGCGTGAGCGCACAACACTTGCTCCGAGTCCAGGAGATCCTGGGCCGCAAATGGGAGCTGCTGATCCTCACTAGGCTCGGCCAGGGACCGCTTCGACACAAAGATCTTGGGCGGCGCATCCGAGAAGTTGATCCTGCCCTCAACGATGGCGTCCTCAGCAGGACGTTGCGCCGGTTGGCCGACGATGGATTGGTCTACAAGCAGGCTGTGGGCAAGGGCCACGTGCACTCGCTGACCGACCTCGGCCAGAACATCGTTACCATCCTTGGGCAGATTGCGGATCTTCAAGACCAGGCACCGGCTTCCGACGAACCCCGGTCACACGAGCCGCCCGGCGATCCTGAGCAGTAGCCGATGCGCAGCCGGGAGCCGTATGAAGCCGACCACCCAAGGGCCGTCCCTCGAAGCAGGATCGTGCTCGTTGTCCGTACCGCAGTCTGCGCGCTCATGGTGACGCCCGTTCTCCGGTGGGCGGTCATTGCTCATGCCGTTCGCGTCGGTCGGCCCTGGCGTCGTACGTGTCCACGCTGTACCACCCCACTAGGCCCTCGGGGCGACATGGTGGCCATCTCGGCCGTAGCCCGGTGTGGGCGATGCGGACAGCGACTAGGCCCGCCACCCGGAGCGGTGGAGGTGGGTGTGGCACTGTCGGCGGCTGGGCTCGTCTTCTCCGGCATGCGTGGACTGCCGCTGATCGCCTACGGCTGGTGGGCGGCGGTCGGGATAGTGCTCGCGTTCGTGGACCTGGCCGTGCAGCGGCTGCCGGCCCGGCTCAGCTACGCAGCAGCCGGCGGCCTCATCGCCGTGCTACTCGCGAACGCGCTTCGCACCCATGACTGGCAGCCCTGGGTACGGTCGATCCTCGGCGCGCTGATCACCGCTGCCGTCGTTGCGGTCTGCGCGCTCGTGATGCCCGCACTGGTGCATTGGGGCGATGTTCGGTATGCCCTCGCGGTCGGCGCGGCAGCCGCCTGGCCAGGGTGGCTGACCCTGTACACGGCCGCGTTCTTGGCTACCCTGTCGGCCGCACTCGTTGGCGTGGGGCTCATTGTGTCCGGACGGGCGAAGTTGACGACCCATCTCGCTCAAGGCCCGTTTTGGTTCGCAGGAACGACTCTTGCGCTGCTTTTGCTGCATGTAGGTTCTCATAGCCCGTGACATGTTCTCATCCGCGTTGGCATACGGCTGGCACATGTGCCAGCCGGCCGAGAACGTACGGTGTGTTGTTGTCCCTTCCCGCGCGACCTGGCCCGTTTCTCATCTGACTTGGCAGGATTCGGCGGGCGTACGCCAGGTTGAGTGAGACAGCAAAGATCAACCCTGCCAGTCGATTGAGTCTGTGCTGGTCACGGTCTCTACGGTAGGGCTGCAGAACCCGCTTGTCGGACCAGATTCGATGAGACGCATCCGACGAAAGGGCCTTGCGAAGCCAACTTGACTGGGAATCGGGCCGCCGTGTCGTCTCACCAACTTGTCCCGTCCCAGGTCACGGCTTGATCATCTGCCAACTCGAATGAGAAGGGACAGTTGTTGTCCGGTCCGAGCGAGGTTGGCGGATTCTCGGCCATGCGTGGTCATCTCGGCGAATTCTCATCCCGCATGGCGGTTGGGGCGCTGAGATACCCCGTACGGGTGGGTACGTCTCGGTAAACCTGGCGATTCTTAATGGATCTATGGAAGCTCGGGCGCGTGCGGCGTCTACACGTTCGGGCCGGTCGGCGCGCTCCATGAGGTAGTAACGCTGCGTACCGATGGAGACCGTCGACCCGATCGGCCCGAGGTGGACGGATCCGCCGATGAGCGGGCGCTGAGTCTGGCTGCGACTGCGGCGACTGTGCTGCTGGCGACCAGGCGAGATCCCGACCTCCTGCTGAACTTGCGCTAGCGGGGGGATCGGGTCTGGTCAGGCTTCGGCCAGCGGGGCCGTGTCCGAGGAAACCTCCGCAGCGGTAGCGCTTGCCGTGCCGCCATTGATTGCGCTTTCGAGGGGAATCGGGTCGGGGTGAGAATCCTCCCAAGGCTCAGCAACCGTTGGCAGCGTGCGAATGAGTGCATGTCGGGTACCGGCTTCGCCGACGAGTTCGTCAGACAACTGTCGGATTGCGGTGCGCGTCTTGGTCTTCATGGTGCCGACTACTCCGCTTTTCGACTTGACCGTTACCTCGGTGATCTCGTCAAGATCGGCGACACCAATATGGTCGTAAAGAAAGCCGCGCAGGAATACGTTCGTGAAGTCCTGTCGAACGACCCGGATGATCTCGTCCCAGAACGTGTTGCGGTCGGAGATGAGCGTGGCTTCATCGGTCAAATCGGGCTCACTGGTCCGATGAGTGGTAATCAACTGTATGGGCCGCGCGAGCGTTACCCACACTGAGGGGAACAGCGGTGCGACTGCCCGCAGAGAGAGTCTGTCATCTTCGGCAAGAGTGAACCCAGCTTGCTGTTCAGGGAGCGTATCGACGAGTCGCTGTACGTGTGGGTCATGGTGTCGACCCGTCATGAACGCGAGATGCTTCACGGATGTAGTGCTCTCGAACATGCTTGTAAAGAATCGAGCGACGCCAACTGCGTCGAGTTCATTTGCAGGGATGAGGTTGAGTTGCCCGCCTTCGATGTAGGAGTACGGCTCATCGGCTAGCGACGCGAACGCCTCCCTTTCGTCCTCCGCAAATGAGTCTTGGAGAGCAACCGTCCCGCCCTGAAGCAAGCGGCTGATGAGGCCCACCTTGATGTTGTGACGTGCTTCCGCCTGCGCCCGCGCTTCGTCGGTCGCCAGGAGTTTGCCGCTAACGGATCCTTCGAGCGCTTTGCGGAGGTTTTCAACCTCCTGTGCGAGTAGGCGACTGCCGTGAGCGTTGGTGACCGAGTATTCCTCGTCATTCCACCGAACTATCCAGAAATAGCCACCGCCGTAGTATGCAGGCTCGACACCGGAAACATTTCGACGGAATTGCTCCTGTACGGACTGGCGTACTTTGTCCTCGCTTGCGATCGCCTCGGCCTCACGTGCTCTGTCGAGCAAGTTCCTGCCGTCAAATATGAATAGGCTTCCATCCTTTTTTCGGAGCGACTCGTAGCTACCGCGCACGTTGCCGTTCACGCCGCTGAGGGCTACCAGAATGCCGATTGTCGTCGGCGTTTCGGATCGCTCGATAAAGAGCTTTCCGAGAAACTTCTGCCACGTGGGCAGGTTTACTGGATCCCGGTAAGCCTTTGCCTCGCACACAACCGGTGTAACATGGTCTGTGCCGATTAGAGCGAACTTCCGCTTGGCGGTGACATCAAGCTCGTTCCCGCCGGATCCCACGACGTTGGAGTACACCTCCACGTAGCCTTGGCTTTCGAGTTCGGTGTGCACGAGCGCCTCAAGCTGTGTGCCCTTGTCATCCGCAGTGACTCCCAGGACCAGCATCGCGGCGCCTTCCGTCGAGTAGGGCAAGAGGCGAGCTAAGCGGCCCCCGAGACACTACTCACCAGAACTGGAAACGACCGAAGCCGGGCGCGGTGACGTTTTTGGTCGAGTTCTGAAGGGGCGCACGCTCATCCCGCCGATCGTGCGCGCCGACAACCTGCGAGGCGTCTGGGCCTGGTGCGGGCGAGTGCGGACGTGGTGGCGAGACGTTGGCCGAGCCGGCGGGCTGTTGGCCACCGAAGCTGCAGGTTCGGCGACCGGGGTCAAGCTCGGGCCGCGACCAACGCATGGTCAGCCCAAGGGGTGGGAGCAGATCAAGGTCGCTCCCCGTGGCCGTTCGCGTTAGGGCGCAGTTGTCGTGGCGCGAACGGGCGCAGTGCGGGATAGCCTTGCCGTATATGGCTACCTATCGCAGCGCCTCAGTGCTTCTCTCCTCGGACGGCACCAGGACTCCCGGCACCGCCGCGCTCTTCGCCGAGCCCGCCCGCAGGGGTGGGACCCCGCCGTGGGCAGGCGACTTCCGACCCGCCAACAGCGCCGGCAACGGCCCCAAGAACGCGGTCGGGAAGACCTTCACGTTGGAGCTGCCCGACGGCAGCACCGGCAAGGTCGTGGTCCAGAGCCTCAAGAGCGGGAAGGGAGGCGTCGTGCTGGCGTTGATGGGCCAGGACGCACCCCCCTTCTGATCAGGAAACTGATCGCCGCCGACGCCACCGGCTGGAGACGGCCGGTATGCGACCCTGCCGATGTCAGTGCGTTCGGATAGCTGCCGGGCGCATTGCCTTACCAGTGGCCGGGCGTCGAGGAAGGCCAGGTGTACTGATCTGCCGCGCTGCGGGCGTTCGTGACCAAACCGCGCGTTCGCCAGGGCGGCCCCGCGGGTTACTCACTGTCACGACCGAGGCAATGGTCATGTCCTTGCCCGGTGGAGTGGAGTTCGTCCGTCGCAACTGCTTGACTCACCGGATCCGCCAACCTCGACGAGAATCCGCGCCACCCTGGTCTCGCCGCACTTGTCGAGGCCCAGTTCGCCGGTGTCGACCGATGACATGATCGTTGGGACATCGAACGACGTCGCATCTTGTTAACGCGACGGCCCGAGCCAGGACCGGCTTGTTCGTCTCCATTTACCTGTCGCAACGCAGTCCACCTCATGATCAACTGACATGATTTCTGAGACCGGACAGTTGTCGTTGTTGCCCGGCGTGATGGCCACGGCTGAGCCGTACGTGCTCCGGGAACGACGAACCGGCTGCGCGTCTGGACCTGCTCGCGTTCGGCCAGTGTGCCCGAAGGTCGATACTGTAGTAATGACAGGCGAGGTCGGCGATGACGGTTCGAGGGATCTTGCGGTCCGTGCCGTCGCGGGAGGGGCCGGCGCCGGGGTGGGTTTGGCCGTGGCAGGACCAGGGGGCGCGTTAGCTGGGGCGGCTCTGACACCGGTGCTTGAGCGCGCGCTGCTCTATCTGGATGGCCGGTTCTTTCGGAGGAGGACGATGTACGCCGCCGAAACCCTCGCCGATGCGGCCGGCGAAGCCGGGGCCACCACGGAGGAGGACTTCGACGAGTTCATCCAGCAGCTGGTCGGCGATGAGCAGCATCAAGAGCTGCTGGCGCGGGTGTTAGCTATCGCGCAGGACAGCGCTCAGCGTGACAAGCGACGGGCGCTCAGCCGTATCCTGGCCAACGCGGCGGACGAGACCGGCACGAAGGTCGACAACCAGTTCGCCACCGCCCGCGTCATTGCCGATCTTGATCCGGTCCACGTGCGGCTTCTGCGGATCATGAGCCTCACACCACCCCATCTCATCCGGTGGGCAACCGATCATGGTGTCGACCCACAGACCGCCCGCAGGTGGTACCCATGGAGCATTGCAGCCGCTGATCCGGGTTTGTCGGAGGCGGTTTGGGGTGCCCTCCAGGTTCTGGAGCGGAACAGCCTGGTGTGGAAGGTCGGCGAGAATCACACACCCGAGGGCGGCGGCATCGAGCCGGAGTACGAGATCACGGGCTACGGTGACTACCTCTTGGGGCTCCTCACCGGCCGGGACAACTCTGTCGCCGAGGCCGGGTCACCGTCAGAGTCGGGGAGGACAACCGGCCGGGCGACTGGCGATGTCACCACCTCCGAGCACAAGTGAGAAGCCGACCGAGCGGGAGCGCGGAGCAGCGACGTGCCGGAAAGGGCGGGCGACCTGCCGACTCTTGTCGCAGGGTCCCCGATGTGCGGGCCAAGGCGTGCTGACCGCCAGCGTTTAGGACGGCGAGCAGCTGCGTCGTGAGGAGCGCTTCCTCGGCCATGGACGGCACCTTACCGATCGGTCGGGGATGCGTGGATCGCCTTCGCGTAGGCACTCATTGCCCGCAGTTCGCTCCGGGCGGCGCGCCCCGTCGGCGGCCCCGGGTGCGCCTGACATCCTGGAACGATGGCAAGAGACGACCAGAGCTTGTTGCGCCCGGACCTTTGGGAGTTGCTCCTGCCAGCCATCAAGGCGGCCCGGCAGGCCGGACGCGACTTCGCAGCGGGCAACCCGTACGTCCCGCGCCAGCCGCTCATCGGGTACCGGCAGAACGACGCCGGCTGGCCCCAGGTCACCAAGGACACCCCCGGAATCGGCACCAACAGCGACCTGATCGACTGGTCGGAACTGTTCGACGTCACCGAGAACCGCTTCACGCGGATCCCGGTGGCCAAGGTTCCCCCTCTCGCCGAGGCGGTGCAGGAGATCAGCCGCAGGGCGATGGAAGACCCCGAGCTGCTGCGCGGCATGAGCATCCTGGCCCCGCTGATGACGGACCACGATCAAGCCGAGGTGCGGGGACAGGCCGAGTTCGAAATCGCAAGGCACCTTGTCGGCACCATCCTCAACCGCGCCGACGCCCTAGGCGCCGAGACGGACGACGAGCTCCGCGCCATCTACCAGCAGCTGGAACGCGCCCGATTCGCCAAGGAACTGTCCGGCGACATCGTCGTGCCCCTAGTCGCGGTGGCGTTCGACAGCCACGATCCGGTGCATATCGACGGCAACGTCTGGATCGAACGCCTGACCGAGGCCGACCACCGAGTACGCGCCCTGAACTGGCCCCAGCAGAACGAGTTGTCGCCGTGGGTGGCCGCCGGCGCAACCCACGCCGTCGTGGTGCGCGGCGTCACCTTCCCCAACACGCTCCGCGACTTGAACGAGCAGATCCCGTTCGCCCACTTCGAGGACGAGGTGCGCAACACGACCGAGGCTGTCCACATCGTCACCGAGAAGGCGACTGGCTACGCGCAGGTGCTCGTCCGGCCCGACGGCTGGGCCGCCAGCTGGATGCAAGACCTCCCGCCGCTGTGCCCGGCGTGGAGTGGGCGCGCCTATCCCGACGTCCTCAGCGGCCGGCAATGGGCCAACGAGATGACCCCCATCGACGCAGCTCAGACCGCGGACATTGCCCGGATCGCGAAGTCGCTGAAGGCTGCCCCGAAGAACGTCCAAATGGCGGCACGACGCTTGCGCCGGACCACGTTCCGCGACAGCGCCGAGGACCAGGTGCTCGACGTGGCCATCGGGATTGAGGCGCTCGTCGGCAAGGAGGTCGATGCGCTGACCCACCGAATGGCGCAACGGGCCGCCATCGCGCTGGCACGCCAGATTCCGGCCGCGGCGACATACAACCTGTTGAAGCAGTTCTACAACATCCGGTCCGCGATCGCGCACGGGTCGGAGCCGAAGTCCTGGACCGTCAAGCTCGGCGACGACAAGCTCAACGGGGTGCAGATCGGCATGTTCCTGCTCCGCGAGCTGCTCCAGAACCGGCTACTGGGCGACGACGCGTGGGATGCCGGTTCCCTCGACGAGCGGATGCTGAAGTCGTTCGGCCAGCCCGCGGACGACGATGAGGGCGATGAGCAGGAAGCGTAGGCGCTGGAGCGCCACCAGCGGCCGGTCAGGCCTCTTCGGTGGCCGGTAGGTGCCGGGCCACGAAGATGGTCCGCTAGCGCAGCTTACGTGGCTCCCAGAGGCATCCAGGTCGGTCGGGTTGGATCGGACCGTTCCCGTCTCTATTCGCTTCCTACGGCTATCCTGTTGGCACCTTCAACCAAGATACGGGTGCGTATGGCTACAATCATCAGCCTGCTGCTCGGGGCCATGGGCAACGCCGTCTATGATCTTGCGGGCTGGGCCGCAGGGAAGCTTGTGTCGTTTGCATCCGTTGTGCGCCGCCGAGACCGGGCACTGCGCGAGCTTCACAAGATCGAGTATGCATACGCCATCTCACGCGTGCCGACTCATATTCTGAAATTGATCACGGCGTTTGCGATCCTCCTAATCTCCACCGCTGAGCGGCTAGCCGATACGACTACTCACGCCACCCGCCGAACTTCACCAGATACAAAGCCAGGTACCAGCCGGCCAGTTAGGACCGCGGGTGCAGTAGCTATTGCGATCACAGTAACCTGCGGGATCACAGTCTTTGCACCGTCGGCGGCGATGGCGAGCGTCAGCGGCTCGGTCCTCTGCCTTGATGGCGACGTCGTGGGTGTGTGGGTCGAGGGAGAATCCGGCGGCAGTGGCTTTGCGGATCTCGAAGGCATCGGAGAACCGACCGTGACGTATTCATACAATCTTAAGAGCTATCAACCTTATTCCATGGTCATTGGCTGCGGCGGTACCCCGAGTGAATGGGAAAGTTCAAACCGCAGCCCCGTGCTGGGTGCCTTAAGAAATAGCCTTGTATGCACGGGCACGCAGGCCCGTCGGATAACTTATGGTCGAGCCAGGTGCGCCACATTCTAGTACAACAATCCGGGTCCGCCCGCCGCCAGCACCGTCTCCCTGTCATCGATGATCTCGATCGTTGGCGTCCGAGCTAGCGTTGGATGCCTCACCGGCTGTTGCCTATGGTAGGACGCGTACAAGGGGCCTGAACAGCGTTGTTTGCGGCGGTGCGTCTCATGCTCTGCCTCCACCCTGGACATTCACGGGGGTGTGATCTTGTGACTGTTTCGTGAGGCCGAGAACGCCGAAAGTGCCTGCGGCGTAAGGGAAAATGGTGATTGCGACATCTACCAAA
>WNGG01032250.1_pt1 | contig 10275 bp, 13 predicted proteins | sample 5400661 | NCBI WGS metagenome assembly WNGG01 (sample SAMN13153372, study PRJNA577476) | soil metagenome | isolation source: 100 cm soil or saprolite under Garry oak tree replicate 1 | place: USA:California | collected 2016-06-15
ACCGGCTGCTGGTAGGCGACGATGGCAAGCGTCTCGTAGGCGGCCTGCGACAGCCGGCCCGAGACCTCCGGCCTCAGCGCGCGGCGCACAGCGACCGCGTACTCCGGCCTTGTCGCGAGGTGGACCTCGTCGTGGTGCCGCATCAGCATCACGCCACGCCCCTCGAGCGTCTCGCGCAGCTCCTCGAGCGCGCCCTCGACGGCGTTGCGGTCGATGTCCGTCGCCTGCTGAAGCTCACGCACCTTCAGCGGCCGGTTGGAGCTGAACAGGATCGCCTCGAGGGCGGCCGAAACATCGTTCATGCGGCCGGCTCCCTCGCCTCGACGTGGATCGGGCCGAAGCGCTCCTTCTGCTTGACCCGCACAAGGGAGCGGCGGATGAGCTCCAGCAGCGCGACGAATGTGACCACGGCTTCGAGCCGGTCCTCGGACTCGAGAATGAGCTCGACCAGCTCCATCGGACCTTCGCGCAGGCGAGCGGTGATGAGGTCGAGCTTTTCCTGCAGCGTCCACGTGCGGCCGGTGACGACGAGCGGACGCGGCGGGATGCGGGCGAGCACGCGGTTGAACGCCTCGACCAGGAAGTCGACGTCCAGCGGCTCCTCCTGCCCGCCCGCCTGGACGGGCCGCGCCGGCGGCGGAAACGCGAACGTCTCCTGCTGGGCTCGCTCGAGCAGCTCGCCGGCGATCTCCTTGTACGCGCGGTACTCCTCGAGCCGCTGCCGCACCTCATCCTCCCAGCCGAGGAGCTCGGTCTCCTCGTCGTTGGGGGCCTCGCCCGGCAGGAGCCGGATGGACTTCAGCAGCAGCATGCGCGCCGCCATCCAGAGGAACTCGGCCATCTCCTGAGGGTCGGGGACCTCGCGCGCTGCGATCTCGGCGAGATAAGCGTCGGTGACCTTGCTCAGCGAAACCTTGAAGATGTCGACCTCCTCGCGCTCGACCAGGGCGAGGAGAAGCTCCAGGGGCCCTTCGAACACCGGAGTCGTGACTGCGAGGCGGCTCGGCGCCGATTCCATTCGACCGGGAAGGTTACCTGCTAGCGCCGTGCCTCTTCCAGCAGCTCGTGGGCCCGCGCCATCGCCTTGTCCGTCACCCCGCCGCTCATCATCCGCGCCAGCTCCGCAGCCTTCTCGGCCTCGCTCGTCAGCTCGCGCACCGTCACCACGTTGCGGCCGTCGGGTCCAGGAGCCTTCTCGACGATGAGGTGATGGTCCGCGAACGACGCGATCTGCGCCAGGTGAGTCACGACCAGCACCTGATGGCGCGCACCGAGCGCCTTGAGGCGAAGACCGACCTGGATGGCGGCCTCGCCGCCGATGCCGGCATCGACCTCGTCGAAGACCATCGTCGGCAGCCGGTCCGCGTCTGCCGCTACGGTCTTGATCGCGAGCATGACCCGCGCGAGCTCCCCGCCCGACGCGACTCGGGCAAGCGGCCCAATGGGTTCGCCCGGGTTCGCCGAGAACATCATCTCCGCGGCCTCGGCGCCGGTCGCGTCGATCTCGGGCCTGGCCCGAAGGTCGACCTCGAAGCGCGCGCCCTCCAGGCGAAGACCCTCCAGCTCGGCCGCGACCGCCTTCTGCATCCGTCGCGCTGCCGAGGCACGCGCCTTGCTCAGGCGTCCGGCCGCCGCCTCGAGCTCCTCGCGCCGCCGGTCTCGCTCGGCTGTCGCGGCCGCGACCGCACCTTCCAGGTCCTCGGTCGCGCCCAGCTGCTGCTCCAGCCGCCGGAGCTCGTCGATGGCGGCCTCGATCGAGCCGCCGTGCTTGCGCTTGATCGCCTCGAGCTCGGCCAGGCGCGACTCGACCCTCTCGAGGCGGGCGGGGTCTGAGTCCAGGACCTCGACGTAACGCCGGACATCGATCGCCAGGTCGGACGTCTCCTCGGCGAGCGTCTCGAGGCGCGCCGCCTGGTCGGCAAGGCGGGCGTCGAGGGCAGAGCTGCTCGAGGTCGCGCAGGTTGCCGGCGGCGGCGACCCACGCGGCGTGCGCGGCCGCGAGCGCCGCCCGCCCCTCCAGCGCGCCTCCATACGCGTCGAGGAGGTCGGTCTGCGTCTCGGTGTCGAGCAGCGCGTGGTGCGCGTGCTGGCCATGGATCGCGACCAGCCTTTCTCCGAGCTCCCGAAGCTGCGTCGGAATCGCGGCGCGGCCGTCGACGCGCGCGGACGACCGCTTGCCGATCTCGCGCGACAGGACGACCGACTCGAATGTCGCCTCGACCGAAGCTCGCTCCGCGCCGTGACGCACCTGGTCCGCGCCGCCTCGCGCACCCAGGGCGAGGCTGAGGGCGTCGATGATCAGCGACTTGCCGCTTCCCGTCTCGCCGGTCAGCAGGTTCAACCCCGGCCCGAACCGCACGATCGACTCCGCGACCAGCGCGAGGTCGCGGACCTTGAGCTCCTTGAGCAATCTACTTCTTCGGTACCAGCGGCCGGCCCCAGCCAAGCTTCTCGCCGAGCCGCTCGTAGAAAGCCTCGGGTGGGCTGAAGCGGACGACCTTGAGAAGCCGCTCATGGGCGCCGCAGCGGACGACGTCGCCCGTTTCGACAGCAATCCCCTGCCGAGCGCCGTCCACGCGCAGCTCCGCCGGACCTCGAACGACCTTCAGCGTCACGTCCTGGCCCGGCGCGAACACGATTGGCCGCACCGTGAGCGCGAACGGGCTCATGGGGACGAGCACGAGGTCATGGAGGGTGGGTTCCAGGATGGGTCCGCCACTCGCGAGCGCGTACGCGGTCGACCCGGTGGCGGTCGCGACGATGGCCCCGTCGGCGTCGATGACACCCACCGCCTGCCCGTCGACGTCGATCTCAAGGCGCAGGATGCGGGCGTCCCCGGTGTGGTCGACCACGGCCTCGTTGAGCCCGATGGAATCCACCGGCTTATTGCCGTGCCGCAAGACTGAGACCTGGAGCATCGTGCGCTCCTCGATGCGGTAGTCGCCGGTGAGGAACCGGCGGAGGCCTTCTTCCAGGTGCTCGCGCTCGAGCTCGGTGAGAAACCCGAGGCGCCCAAGGTTCACGCCCAGGATCGGAATGCCGTGAGGCGCCGCGAGCCGCGCGCCGGCGAGGAACGTGCCGTCGCCGCCAAGCGTGAGCACCAGGTCCGCGCCCGCCAGCTCCGCGTCCGCGTCGCGGTGCATCTCGGCCGCCTCGACGCCGAGGTGCTCCAGCCTCGCGATCGTGTGCGCCACGTCCGACTCGTCGGCGCCGGGAGCGTGGACGACGTAGACCTTCATGCCTTCACCGGCCGCAGATGCACGAACACCTCGCGGTTGCCCTCGGCGCCCGCGACCTCCGACGGCGCCTGATCGATCACCACGAAGCCGTTGGCCGCGCACCAAGCGCGAAAACGTTCGAGCGCGGCGTCGATCGCGGACTGGTCACGGACGATGCCTCCCTTTCCCACCTCCGTGCGCCCGACCTCGAACTGCGGCTTGAAGAGCACGACCACCTCCGCGCCGGGTGCCGCGCGCCTGCTCGCCGGCAGCACCTTGTCGAGGCTGATGAAGGAGACGTCGATCACCACGAGGCTCACGGGTTCCGGAAATGACTCCAGCTCGCGCGCGTTGACGCGTTCCATGAGCACCACGCGCGGGTCCTGCCGCAGGCGCCAGTGCATCAGCCCGCGGCCGACGTCGACCGCGTAGACCTTCGCCGCCCCGCGTCGCAGCAGCACGTCGGTGAAGCCGCCCGTCGAGGCGCCGATGTCCGCGCATACGCGTCCGGCGGGGTCGACCCCGAGCCGATCGAGCGCCGGCGCGAGCTTGAGCGCCCCGCGGCTGGCGTACCCCGGCTCGGCGTCGACGGCGACCAGCGCGTCCTCATCGACCGGGCGGTCGGGCCGGCGCACCGTCTCGCCTTCCACGCGCACCTTGCCCGCGAGGATCAGCGCCTGCGCCCGCTCGCGGGACTCGGCGAGCCCGCTCCTGGCCACGAGCACGTCCAGCCTCAGAGGATCAGTCCCACGACAAGGCCGATCACCGCGCCGACCAGGACCTCCATCGGCGTGTGCCCCAGCAGCTCGCGAAGTCGCGCCTCCTGGACGCCGCGCATGTGGACAAGGTCCTCGACGAGCCGGTTGAGGACCTCGGCCTGGCGGCCGGCGGCGCGCCGCAGCCCGGCGGCGTCGTACATGACCACGAACGTGAAGATAAGGGCGATCGCGAACGGGGCGGAAGCAGGCCCGGAAAATTTACCGACCGCGGTGGTCAGGCCCATCACGATCGCGCTGTGGCTGCTCGGCATGCCGCCCATCTCGGCGAGGACTCGGAGGTTGAGCCGGCGTTGACGGATCGACGCCACGGTGACCTTGGCCGCCTGGGCGATGACCCACGCGACGATCGGAGCAAGGAGGAATCTCACTCCCAGTTCACCCGAGCAATTTTGCCGTTTCGTCCGCTCGGCCCTTCAACTCCGAAAGGCGAGCCTGCGCCTCGGCGAGCAGCCTCGACGCCCGCTGATGTGCCTGTACGAGGTCGTCGAGAGGCGCCGTCCCCGCGGCCAGAACGGCGATCGTCTGCTCGAGCTCGGACAGGATCTCGTCGAATCGGCGCTCGCTCAAGTCGCGGTCGCGGCGACCCGGCCGAGGATGCCGTTGACGAATCGGCCGGCCTCGTCGCCGGAGAAGGTCTTGGCCAGCTCGATCGACTCGTTGATGGCGGCCTTCGTCGGCACCTTCCGGTCGATCGCGATCTCGTAGACGGCGATGCGCAGGATGACGCGGTCGACCTTCGCCATCTGCTCGAGCCTCCAGTGCTCGGAGGTCTCGCTGAGGACCGCGTCGAGGCGGTCCCTGTTCTCGATCACGCCGTGGATCAGCTGGCGCGCAAAGTTGGTGACGCCCTCCGGCGCGGCACCCTCGGAGGCGTGGTAGTGGAGAACCTCCTCGGGGTCGTCTCCGGTACCTTCCAGCTGAAAGAGGACCTTGAGCGCCAGCTCCCTGGCCTGGTGGCGCTTACCGGGCACTACGTGGCGAAGGCTACGCTCGAGACGAAGACGTTCACCTCGCCGACCTCCAGGCCGAGCATTCGCTCAGTCGCCTCGACCACGTTGGCCTGCACCGCCGCCGCGACGTCAGCGAGCTTCGCCTCGGAGTCGACCGTGATGAAGACCTCGAGGTGGATCGAACGATCGCCTTCGATGTGCACGCGGACGCCCCGATGCGCGGCCTGGCGGCGCACCCAGTCGCCGAAGTGACGGGCCGCGGCCTCGTCCATTCCCTCCACACCTTCGACTTCGCAGGCGGCCAGCGCGGCGATGCTAGCGATCACCTCGTTGGCCACGCGGACAGCCCCCAGCGAACCGTTCTCGCTCATAACCGCCATACCTTACGCTCCGGACAGACCACCCGTTTGCGCGGATGGCGAGCTCGAGGAGGGTGGATAGTCGCGACTAACGGACACTCGCGCGCCCGAAGAGGGTGGATAGTCGCGACTAACGGACATTCGCGCGGTCGAGGAGGGCGGATGGTCGCGACTATCCGGGGGGTTTACGCCCGCTCGATGTAGGTGTGATCGCGCGTGTCCACTCGGATCACGTCGCCCGACTGGATGAACAGCGGCACCTGGATCATCGTCCCGGTCTCCAGCTTCGCGGGCTTCGTCGCCCCCGACACCGTGTCCCCCTTGAACCCGGGGTCGGTCGACACCACCTTGAGGTCGACGTTGATCGGCAGCTCGACGCCGATCAGCCGGTCCTGGTAGCGCTGCAGGAATACGATGCTCCCCTCCTTGAGCAACGGGAGGACGCCGTCGAGCATGTCTTCGTCGACGGCGACCTGGTCGTACGTCTTGCTGTCCATGAAGTGGTGGTGCGTGCCGTCGGAGTAGAGATACGTCGCCTCGCTGCTGTCGATACGGACGGCGCGGTACTTGTCGCCACTGCGAAAGCTCTGCTCGAAGATCGAGCCGGTGAGGACGTTGCGCAGCTTGGCCTTGATCACTGCGCCCGCGCGCGCGAGCTTGATGTGCTCGACGGTGACGATGGACAGCAGCTGCCCGTCCATCTCGAACATCATCCCGTTGCGAAAGTCGTTGGTGGAAATCATTTCAGTGCGGCCAGAAACTCCAGTGCCATCTCATATCCCGCAAAGCCGAGCCCTGTAATCACGCCCCGCGCCGCGCGCGCGGTGACGCTGCGGGAGCGAAACTCCTCGCGCGCGTGGATGTTCGAGATGTGGACCTCCACGACCGGAAGCGCGAGCGCCTGAAGACAATCGTAGAGGGCGAGCGAGTAGTGCGACAGCGCGGCCGGATTGATGACGATGCCCAGCGAGCCGGGGGCGTGCTGCTGCAGGAAGTCGATGATCTCGCCCTCGGAGTTGCTCTGGTAAAAGCTGACGTCGATGCCCAGCGCCTTCGCCTTCGACTGCACCGTCCTCTCCAGGTCGGCGAGCGTTTTCGTGCCGTAGATCTCGGGCTCGCGCTTGCCCAGCAGGTTCAGGTTGGGCCCGTTGACCACGACCACCGACCGGCTCACGCCAGCGCCCTCGTCACCACGCGCCTGACCAGCGCGCCGGGAACGGCGTGGCCGATCTCGGCGTGGCCGACGCGGCGGGGCATGACCCAGGCCACCTTGCCGCGGCGAGCCTTCTTGTCCAGGGCGATCGCCGCGAGCACGCGCCTGGGGTCGGCGTGCGGCGGCCGGTCGGGCAGGCCGAAGGCATCGAGCAGGGCGTCCTGCGACTCGACGAGCCGCTCGCTGCACAGGTCCATCGCCACCGCGATGTCCGCCGCCACCCGCATCCCGAACGCCACCGCGCGGCCGTGCGAGACGCGAAAGCCCGTGGCCGCCTCGAGCGCGTGACCGGCCGTATGACCATAGTTGAGGATCGCCCGCGGGCCGCGGTCGCGCTCGTCCTTGGCCACGACCAGCGCCTTGGCGGCGACGCACCGGGTCGACGGAAACCGCGACGCGGTGTCGGTGTCGAACGAGGTGATGAAGCTGTGGTCCGGCTGATCCTCGACTCGTCGACGGGCGGCTACCCGGTCCTGATCGGCTCCAACCTGCAGCGCGAGCTGCCGATGCTCGAGTCGACCATCGCGAGAAGGGTCGTCGGCACCGCCACCAGGCGCACGCCGCGCTGCCACATCGCGGCCGCCAGCCCCGCCAGGTCGCCTACCGTCCCCCCTCCGACGGCGATCACGCAGCCGCCGCGGTCGAGCTCCTGACGCTCCAGGAACGAGAGCACTGTCTGCAGCTGGGCCATCGACTTGGAACGCTCGCCGGCGGGAATCGCGTGGATCGCGGTCTTGAGGCCCGCGCGCTTGATGGCCCTGGCGACCTTCACGGCCCACGGCCGGACGTTGGTGTCGGTGATGATGGCGGCGCCTGTCGGGTCGAGGCGCGCGACGACGTTCCGCAGCTCGCGCTGCAGGTTGGAGCCGATCAGGACCGGGTAGCCGCCCGTCGACGAGTCGAGGATCAGCCGGACCACAGCTTCATCACCTCGTTCGACACCGACACCGCGTCGCGGTTTCCGTCGACCCGGTGCGTCGCCCGCCTCTGCTCGAAGAGAGCCTCCACCTCCTCCTTGCTCCGGCGGGCGATCAGCGGTCGGCCGGAGAGGTGGCCGATGCGGCTCCACAGGGTCGCGAACGACACCTCGAGGTAGACGGTCAGCGCGTTGTCGGAGAGCAACTGCCAGTTATGGTCGTCCATCGCGACACCCCCGCCGAGCGCGACCACGGCGCCGGGTTTCAAGGCTCGTGGCAGCAGCTCCTTCTCCAGGGCGCGAAAGACGTCTTCGCTTTGGGTCGCGAAGATCTCCGCGATCGGCATTCCCGCCCGGTCCTCGACCATGACGTCGAGGTCGAGAAACGGGGCGCGCGACCGCTCCGCCACGAGCGCGCCGACGAGCGTCTTGCCCGCTCCCATGAAGCCGAGCAGCGCGAGCGGCCGGCGGGCGGAATTAGACGCCGCTAGGGTTCGCCGCCAGGGGCGGAGGCGTCGGCGCGGCCGGGCCGACTCCGCCGCGCCGCTTCTCCGACTGCATGAAGACCTGGTCGCGAAACTCGCCCGGCTTCGGCAGGTGGTCGAGCACCTCTGCCCCCTGCGCGCCGGCCGCGTCCACCTCGACGCGCCCGTAGCCGATCATGCGGCCGAAGATCGACTGGCGCGTGGTGCAGTCCTGCACGCGGTCGATCGGAATGATCTTCTCCTGGCGGCTGAACACCCCGGCCTCGATGGTGATGCGCTGGTCGCTGAGCATGTAGGTGATCGACCGCCAGCGAATCCACACGACGATGGCCCAGAGGATCGCGAGCGCGAGCACGCCGAGCGTGAGCACGGTCCGGAGCTTGGGCACGTAGAAGTTGTCGGGATTCAGCAATGTGAAGTCGGCGACCAGGACGACGGCGACCAGGACCACCGGCAACACGAGGCTCTTGACGACCGTGATCCAGTGCGGGTGGTCTTTGAGGATGAGGTTCTCGCCGGGGAGGAGCTTGCTCATGGCCGGGTATTGTCCCCTACTTGAGCGGATCGAGCAGCATGATCAAGGCGCCCGCCGCGAGGTAGGGGCCGTAGGCGATCGTTCCCTTCAGCGAGCGATTTCTGATCGCGAAGACGACCACGCCGATCACGGCCAGGAACGCGCCGTAGAAGAGCGCGGTGAACGTGTAAGGCCAGCCCAGCAGCAGGCCCATGAAAACCGCCAGCTTGACGTCGCCGAATCCCAGCGCCTCCGCCTTGAAGATCGAGCTCCCGAGAAGCGCGAGGATCAGGAACAGCGCGCCCGCGATCAGGCCCATGACGATCCCCATCCACCACGGCTGCGTCCACAGGCCGGCGCGGCCGCCGACCAGCGGCGAGAGCGTCACGAGAAGTGCCAGCGCCATCGCCGGGAACATGACGCGGTCGAGGATCAGGCGGTGCTCGAAGTCGAAGAAGATCACCTGCACCAGGACGAGCCCGAACAGGCTGCGCACGACCAGCAGGGGAAAGGGCGTGATGACGAGGGCGAAGGCCGCGAACACGAGGGCGCCCAGGATGGGCGGCCCGTATTCCTGCCAGCGCTTGTTTCCGGGCTCGAGACCTTCGAGCCGCGCCAGCGTGACCGAGGCCCAACGCGCGACCCAACCAGCCGTCGGCCGTGCGCAGCCCGAGCGAGCGGGCCTTGCGCACCAGCGGCGTTCCGCCGGCCACGTAGACGAGGTCGATCACGGCGCCCTGCTTGGGCAGCGCTGCCGGTCGCACCGGCATCTCCTCGCGCCGCCCCAGCGGTGTGGCGTTGACGAGCACGTCCGCGGAGCGGGTGAGCGACACGACACCGGGATCGTCCCAGCCCACGACCTTGCCGGGCACGAACGCCGCGTCCGGGTGGCGGGTGACGAACGTGAGGTGGGCACCTTCGAGCGCCTGCGCCGTCGCCCGCGCGGCGCCGCCGGCGCCCAGGATCACCGCGGTCGCGCCGTGAGGTTCGACTTCGACCTCTTCCAGCGCGTGGCGGATGCCGCCGATGTCGGTGTTGTAGCCGTTCAGCCGGCCGGCCTCGTTGACGATGGTGTTGACCGCGCGAGCGCGCATCGCCTGGTCGTCGATGAGGTCGAGGTGCTCCATCACGGACTGCTTGTACGGGATGGTGACGTTGGCGCCCGCGACATCCGGCGCCTTCAGGCGACCGAGCGCTTCGGTGACCTGTGCGGGCGCGACATCCAGCACCTCATAGGTCCAGTCGAGGCCGAGCGCCCGAAAGGCGGCACCGTGCATCGCCGGGCTGCTCGAGTAGGAGATGCCGCTGCCCAGCAGATAGACGTGAGTCGTCAGCTGCCGCTCACGCCGTACTTGGTCTTGTCCGCCTCGAAGTCTCTCTCGTTGGTCTCGAAATGCGTCACACCCTGCTTGTCGGTGAAGTAGAAGAGGTAGCTGGTCACCGGCGGGTTGATGCAGGCGAGAAGCGCGTCCTTGCCGGGGTTGCTGATCGGCCCCGGCGGAAGGCCGGTGTGAGTGCGCGTGTTGTACGGCGACGTGCTGAGCAGCTCAGCGGCGGTCGGCTCCGGCGTCAGGCGGCGCAAGGCGTAGAGCAGCGTCGCGTCGACGCCGAGGTTCATCCCCAGCCGCAGGCGGTTGTAGTAGACGCTGCATACGTTCCCGCGGTCGGTCGGAGTCGTCGCGTTGGCCTCACGGTCGACCATCGAGGCGAGGATGACGATCGTGCGGATGTCCTCCTTCGGCCTCCCGGGCTCTGCCTGGGCGATCTGGGCGCGCAGGTCGGCGGAGAACACGGTGCCGAACTGGTCCAGCTGCGCCTTCACGAGCCCGGCCGCGCCTGCC
>WNGG01010067.1_pt1 | contig 10274 bp, 9 predicted proteins | sample 5400661 | NCBI WGS metagenome assembly WNGG01 (sample SAMN13153372, study PRJNA577476) | soil metagenome | isolation source: 100 cm soil or saprolite under Garry oak tree replicate 1 | place: USA:California | collected 2016-06-15
CCCTCAACCGCGACACCGAGCACTTCCGGACACCCGGCGTCGACGGGATCATCGCCTTCCGCCGGGCTGGGCGCCGGCATGCGGTACAGATCGGCAGCGTGTACGCCGCCGCGGAGGACCGCAAGCACCTGCTGTACGCGTTTCACGAGTGGGCCGGCCGGGAGCGGCGGAAGCTGTGTGCCGTCCAGCTCACCGCCAACGACCTGGAGCTGTACGGCAGCTTCGGGTACCGGCTCAGCCAGCTGGGTACCGCGTTCTCCATTCGGCTGGACACGTTCACGCTGGCCGGCCGCAGGTTCGAGAAGGTCCGCAACAAGCTGGCCCGGTCCCGGCGGGCTGGACTGTCCACTGTGGAGGCCGGCCGGGACGTCCCGTACGACGACCGGCTCGCCGCCGCCCTGGACGGCATCGACAGACGCTGGCTGGCCGCCAAGGGCAAGCATGTGAAGAAGCTCGAGTTCATGGTCGGCGAACGGGACGCCCCCGGCGCGGGGGTCCGCCGTCTGTTCCTCGCCATGTCCGGCGACGAGCCGATCGCCTACGTGTCGTACTCGCCCGTCTTCGGCGACCGGGCGGGCTGGCTGTACGACATCACCCGACGCCTTCCCGAGGCTCCGCCCGGAGCGGTCGACCTGATCCTCGTGGAGGCGGCCCGGCGCTTCCAACGCGAGGGCGTGGGCTGGCTGCACCTGGGGCTCACCCCGTTCTGCGGGTTGTCCCCGGGCTGGCGGCCGGAGGTGGGCGAACACCGCAGGGTCGGCCGGCTCGTCCGGCTCATCGCGGAGCACGGTGACTGGATCTATCCGGCCCGCAGCCAGGCCGAATACAAGGAGAAGTGGCAGCCGACCGACCGGCATCCCGAGTACGTCGGGTTCTATCCGTCGGTCTCACTGGGCACGGTCTGGCGGCTGCTGCGGCTCACCCGGGCAATCTGACCCGGCCTGACGACAGGACAACCAGCATGACGTCGAGCCTCGACATCGGATTCGCCCGGTTGGATGTGGACCGGGCGGCACGGACGGGCGACCCCGAGGTGGTCTTCGGCTCCGGGAAGACGCCGGAGCAGGTGGTACGGGCACTGCGCGGCCTGCACGAGGCCCATCCGGAGCGGGCGGTCCTGGCCACCCGACTGCCTCCGGAGGCCATCGAGGCTTGTCGCGCGTACCTGCCCGCCGCCGACCTGGACGAGCTGAGCCGCACCGCGATCCTCGGCCCGGCGCCGCCGCCGCGTGGGCTGGTCGCCGTCGTCGGCGCGGGCACCTCCGACCTTCCGGTCCTCCAGGAGTGTGCCCGCACCGTCCAGGTGTTCGGCGCAGGCACGGACGTCATCGTGGACGTCGGGGTGGCCGGACTGCACCGCCTGCTGGCCGTACGCGAGCGGATCGCCCGGGCGGACGCGGTAGTGGCGGTGGCCGGCATGGAGGCGGCGCTCGCCACGGCGATCGGCGGCCTGGTCGGCGTGCCCCTGATCGCCGTACCCACCAGCATCGGCTACGGCTGGCACCTGGACGGCCTGGCCGCGCTGCTGTCGGTACTCAACAGCTGTGCACCCGGGGTGCTGACCGTCAACGTCGACAACGGCTTCGGCGCCGGCGTGGCGGCGGCGCGAATCGCGCGGCGGGCCTGCCAAGGACATGCTGACGACAGGAGCTGACCATGCGACTGCTGTGGATCGACGCCGGCCAGGGTGCGGCCGGCGACATGCTGTTGGCCGCGTTGCTCGACGCCGGGGCGGACGCGGCCGTGGTCGGTTCGGGGCTGCGCAGCCTGGCGGTCGAGCCGATCAGCCTGCACGTCGAGGAGGTGCGCCGGCACGGTCAGCGGGCGCGCAGCGTACGGGTGGCGGCGCCGGACAGTCCGCACCACCGGCGGCTGCCGGACATCCTCGAACTGACCGCCAGGGCCGCGCTGCCGCCACCGGTCGTCCGATTCGCCGGTGCCGTCTTCCACCGGCTGGCTCGGGCCGAAGCGACGGTGCACGGCATCGGTGTCAACGACGTGCACTTCCACGAGGTGGGCGCGCTCGACTCGATCGCCGACATCGTCGGCGGCGCGCTGGCGCTGTGGTCCCTGGACCTGCTGCCTGCCGAGGCGGACGCCGGCGCGGACGGCGGCACCCGGGTCGTCTCCCCGGTGGCGGTCGGGTCCGGCTCGATCAGCACCGCGCACGGGATCCTGTCGGTCCCGGCACCAGCCGTCCTGGAACTGCTGGTCGGCGCTCCGCTCGCGGCGCACCACGCCGCCGGCGAGCTCTGTACGCCGACCGGCGCGGCACTGCTGACCACACTGGCCGACCACTGGGGTCCGTTGCCCGCGTGCGTCCCCGGGCGCGTGGGGGTGGGCGCGGGCCAACGCGATCCGGCCAGCCACCCGAACATCCTCCGGGTGGTCCTTGGCCAGGCAGCGCCCGCGACGACCGAGCCGTACCAGCAGCGCATGACGATGATCGAGGCGACCGTCGACGACCTCGATCCCCGGCTGTGGCCGGACATTCTCGAAACCCTGCGCGAAATCGGCGCCGCCGATGCCTGGTGCGGTGCGGTGCTGACCCGCAAAGGGCGGCCGGGCCAGGTGCTGAGCGTGTTGAGCCCACCCGACCGGGTCGAGGCGGTGTGCCAGGCGGTGTTCGCCCACACGTCCACACTCGGGCTGCGCCGGTACCCGGTGGACCGGCAGGCCCTGGCGCGCCGGCAGATCGTGGTGGCCTACCAGGGTCAGCCGGTGTCGGTGAAGCTCGGCCTGCTCGACGGTGCCGTGGTCACCGCGCAGCCCGAGTACGAGGACGTCCGGCGGGCCGCGGCGGTCCTCGGCGTGCCGGCCCGGCGGGTGCTCGACGAGGTCGCCCGCAGCGCGTCACCCGACCCGGAGGGAACCCCGGCATGACCCGTTTCCCGCACCCGCCGGCCCGGCCGGTGCCGTCCGGGAGGTGGCTGGCCGGGCTACGCCGCCCGGCGCGACCACGGCGTGCTGGGGCGCGGCCGCAGTTGCCCGTCCAAGAAGACATCCACCCGCTCGTCGAAGAATGCGATCATTCCGGCGATCCCGGCGGCCTCCGGCAACGGCTGCCGGTAGGACCAGGCCAGGTCCTCGACCACCCGGTCCGCCAGGCGCACCGAGCAGTACTCCGCGTGGCCCTTGTAGGCGCACGTGGTGCGCCTCGCGCTGGCTTCCAGCAGGCGGTGGTCGACGTCCGCGGCCGGCAGGTAGAACCGCAGCGGAAGGTGGGTCTCGAACAGCAGTCTCGCCTGCCGGCTCTCGGCCAGCAGGCGGCCCTCCAGCTCGATCCGCACGTGCCGGGCGCTGCGCCGCACGTCGACGCGGTGGAATGGATCGCGGGGATGCGCCAGGATCCGGTCCTCCTCCTCGAACCAGGCGTCGAACGCGCTGAAGTCCAGCCCCAGGTACCCGGCCAGCACCGGCTCCATGAAGCGGAACGCGGCCCGATCGCGCGTCCACCCTGGCTCACCGGCCGAGGAACGGATGGACAACTCCTCGCCGGCACAGCTGTGTGTCCGGAAGGATCCGGGCGGGACGATCGACACACCACCCGCGGCGGCTCCCTCCGGAGCGAGTGTCACCACGGCAGAGTCGCCGGTTGCGGGTGTCGACGCCGGCACCACCGTGGCGTGGACGTCCTCGGCCGGCACGGCGAAATAGGGCACCACATGCCGCGGCTCCCAGACCAGCATGGCCCGGTCGGAATCCACCACGGTCATCCCGTCGAGCGTCGCCCGCACGCGCCGCTGGGCCGGTTCGTAGCGCAGCTCGGCGAAGCTCTTCACCAACACGTCGCGCAACCGCACAGTCATCACCGGACTATTTCAGGCACCCGCGGGCGCGTCAACCGGGCTGCCGAACCACGACCGCAGCTGCTGCGCAGCCTGCGCCAGCGCCGCCTTTCCGGCATCGAGCGTTCCCGACATGGCGAAGAATCCGTGCACCATGCCCGGATAGCGGGTCAGCCGGACCGGTACGCCGGCGTCGGCCAGCCGCGCGGCGTACTGTTCGCCCTCGTCCCGCAGCGGGTCGTACTCCGCCGTGATGACAAGTGCCGGCGGCAGCCCGCTCAGGTGCGGCGCGCGCAACGGCGAGGCGAGCGCGTGCTCCGCGTCCTGCGCCGTCCGCAGGTAATGGCGCCGGTACCAGGCGACCGAGTGCCGGTTGAACAGCGACGGGTCGGTGTTCTCCCGCAGCGACGGGGTGTCGGCGAGCTGATCGGTGTTCGGATACACCAGCAGCTGACCGGCGATCTCCGGCCCTGCCTGGTCGCGGGCGAGCAAGGTCACGGCCGCCGCCAGGTTGCCACCCGCGCTGTCACCACCGACCGCCAGCCGGGAGGGGTCGGCGTCGAGTCCGGCGGCGGCCGGACCGGCGATCCACCGAACGGTTGCGTAGCAGTCCTCGACCGCCGCCGGGAACGGGTGCTCCGGAGCCAGCCGGTATCCGACACACACCACGAGACATTCAGCCGCGTTGGCGAGACTGCGACAGATGCCGTCGGCGGTGTCGATGCTGCCGAGGGTCCAACCACCGCCGAAGAAGTAGGCGAGCACCGGAAGCCGTCGGCCGAGGACCGGGCGGTAGATGCGCACCGGCAGTTCGGTGGCCGGACCGGGCAGTGTCGTCTCGGTGACTTCGGCGACCGGCTCGGGATCGCCACCCGCCCCGCGGATCGCCTCGAGATCGGCCACCCGGGCCTGCTCGACGGACAGGGTGTACAGCGGCGAGGTATTCGCCCGGATCCGGTTGTCGCGCATGGCTTGCACTTGCGGGTCGAGCGGCATCGCGTCCTCCTCGTATCGGCGCTTCAACACTCTATCGGTCCCGGCGTACCCCGCCGGGACGGCGAACCCCGGGGAATCACGGCCGGGATGCCACGTATCGCGGAATCCGTAACGTTCGACCAGTCACCATCCACCTGCGGCCGGAGTGTCCCCGGCCGCGCAACCGCGGGGAGTACGGGAGTGGAGCTCGCGCGCGACGCATTGCACGTATCGGTCTCGGACCCGGTCGCCAGGTCGATGAATTTCCTCAACGAGATCGCGGGCCGCTTCCCGCAGGCGATATCGCTGGCGGCCGGCCGGCCGTACGACGGCTTCCACGGTCCCGCCGACATCGCGCGTTACGTCGACATCTACCTGGCCCACCTGGCCGACCAAGGCGTGACCGGAACAGCCGCGACCCGACTGCTGATGCAGTACGGGCGCACCAACGGGCAGCTGGGTGAGCTGATCAGCCGGCTCCTGGCGGTCGACGAGGGCATCGAGGTGGCGCCCGAGGCGATCGCGGTGACCGCCGGTTGCCAGGAAGCCATGGTGATCGTCCTGCGCGGCCTGTGCGCCGACCCGCTCGACGTCGTGCTCGCCGCGGAACCCTGCTACGTGGGACTCACCGGAGCCGCGCGCCTGCTCGGGATCGAGGTGGTGCCGGTACCGGAAGGCCCCGATGGACTGGCACCCGAGGCGGTCGCGCGGGTGGCCCGGGCGGTGCGGGCCGAGGGTCGCCGGCCACGGGCGTTGTATGTGGTACCGAACTTCTCGAACCCTTCCGGGATCTCGCTGAGTCCGGACGCGCGCCTGCGGCTGGTCGAGGTCGCCGCCGAGGCCGACCTGCTGCTTCTGGAGGACGACCCGTACGGACTGTTCGGTATGGCGGACGACCCGCGACCCTCGCTCAAGGCGCTCGACGGGCACGGACAGGTGATCTATCTCGGCTCGTTCGCCAAGTCGTGTTTTCCCGGAGCGCGGGTTGGCTTCCTGGTCGCCGACCAGACGGTCGTCGACGGGACCGGGCGGCGCACGTTGCTGGCCGAGGAGCTGTCCGCGGTGAAGAGCATGCTCACCGTCAACACCGCGCCGACCTCGCAGGCGGTGATCGGCGGTATGCTCGTCTCCGCCGGCTGCAGTCTCCGGGCCGCGAACCAGGCGAAGATCGCCTTCTACCGGGAAAACCTGCGCACCCTGCTCGACGCGCTGGAGAAGTTCTTCCCGCAACCGGCGCGCGCCGCCCGGGGTATCCGGTGGAACACACCACATGGTGGGTTCTTCGCCGTCGTCGACGTGCCGGTGCCGGCCGACGAGGACCTGCTGCTGCTGTCCGCGCGCGAGTACGGGGTGCTGTGGACCCCGATGAGGTTCTTCTACCAGGACGGCGGCGCCCGCGCCGTCAGGCTCTCGTGCAGCAGCCTCGAACCCGCCGAGATCACCGAAGGCGTCCGCAGGTTCGCCCGACTCATCGACGACCAGACATCAACCACCACACGCCGCGAACTGTGCGAATGACGGGAGGCCGCGCCACCATGGGACACACAACGGGATTCGACGCCGACTGGGTCGACGAGGTGCTGCTGTTCGGCGACGACAGCGACATCTGTCTCGTACTTGATCGGCCGGTCACCCGCCGGGAACTGCGCGCCCTCGTCGCGCAGCGCCAGGCGGAGCTCGCCGCGCACGGGCTGTCCGCCGGCGGAAGCGCGGCCCTGCGGCTGCCGCCTTCGTTGGCGTTCATCACGAACCTGCTCGCGGTCTGGCGGACCGGGGCTCAGGCGGTCCTGCTGGACTACCGCCTGACCGACTACGAGGTGGACGCCGCCCGACAGCGACTGCTGCCGCAGGTCGTCATCGCGCCGAAGACCATGCCTACCCCGGGGCCGCGCGGCTTCTTCGAGGTGGTCGAGGTGGTCACGCCGTGTCCGGGGCGCCCGGCGGCGACCCCGCACGCGGTCATCCAGCTCAGTTCCGGATCGACCGGTCCGTCGAAGGTGATCGGGCGGACCGCCGCGAATCTGATCGAGGAGATACACCGCTACGTGCAGATCCCCGGCGTGCCGCGGGCCGGTGAGCGCATCGTGGTGCTCGCCTCGATGGTGCACGTCCTCGGGCTGGTCGGCGGTCTGCTCTACGGCCTGTACGCAGGAGCACAGGTGGCCATCCCGAGACGACTGATGCCGGACGCCATCTTCGACGCGATCCGCATCGACGACCGGCCGACGACCCTCCTGGGCGTCCCGTTCCACGTCGAGCTGCTCACCGCGGTCGCGGAGCCGCCGAAGCTGCCGCAGCTGACCGGGATGACCACCGGTGGGGAACTGGTCCGGTCCGCGGTGCACGAGGCGTTCGTCGACCGGTACCAGGTACGCCTGGGGAACATGTACGGGATGACCGAGGTGGGCGTGATCGCCACGGACATCTTCGGCCGCCACCGCCCCGCGCTGGCGCCGGCACCCGGGCTGCGGGTCTGTGTCGAGGGTGGCGAGTTGCTGGTCAGCCTGCCCGCGTCGCCGTACGTCGGGCTCGCCGACCCCACCCGCTGGGCAGACGGCTGGTTGCACACCAGGGACGCCGGCACGGTGCGCCCCGAAACCGGGCTGGTCACGATCCAGGGCCGGCTCGACTCGCAGATATCCGTCGGTGGCCTCAAGGTCGACCTGACCGAGGTCGAGCACACCCTGGCCGCTATACCGGACGTGGCCGGCGCGGTCGTGGTTCACGACCGCGGGATCGCGGCCTACGTCACGCTCGCGGACGGCGGCACCCCCGACAGCCTCGACGCGGCCCTCACCACCCGGCTCGCGGCGTACAAGCGACCGCGCCGGGTACATGTGCTGGACCAGATGCCGCGTACGGCGACCGGAAAGCTGGTCCGCGATCCCACCGTCCTGCGGGCCGCGGTATCGGCCGGCGGCGAGCCCAGGCACTCCCCGCGGTAGCCGGTACCTGCTGCGATGGCGACGGACCGGATCGCCGGGACGGCCGGCGGACGGGGTGAGGGCGACCCGGCAGGTGTGGCGGGCCTCGACGAGGTCAGCGTCTGGCTCGTGCGCACCGTCGCCGGCGGGCCGGCGCCGCAACACCTGCTCGCCCTGCTCGACGGACCGGAGCGGCAGCGGGCCGCGGCTCGCGCCGGGGTATCCGGGCCCGGTCGGTTCGTCATCGCGCACGCGGCCGTGCGTCTGATCGTCGCCGACGTGTTGGGTGCGCCGGCCGAGGAACTGCGGTGGCGCTGCGGGCCCGCCGGCAAGCCGGAGCTCACCGGCCGGTGGACGGGGGTGCACGTCAACCTGTCCCCCACTGCGGCGACCTCGCCATGGTCGCGCTGTCGACCACCCGGCCGGTCGGCGTGGACGTACAGCAGTTGGTCGCGGACACCGACGCGCGCCGGGTGGCCGGCCGGTTCTTCCCGTCCGCTGAGGCGCGGTTCGTCGCCGAAGGCCGCGGCCGGGGCGGGCCGGCCGGCCGCTTCACCGTCCTGTGGACCCGCAAGGAGGCGAGCGTCAAGGCCGCCGGAGGTGGGCTGGCACGCGCGTTGGCGCTACCGGTACACGGCCCGAGCCCGGTCGTCGTCCACCAGCCGACCGGCCGGTACCTGGTCAGCGACGTACCGGCGCCGAGCGGATTCCGCGCCGCCGTGGCTCTGCAGGGCACCGCACCATACCGGGTGACCCGACGCTGGTGGCGTCGGGCCGCGCGCCACTGAGGGCCGGGGCGCTCCCGCGCCGGCGGTCAAGGCGCCCGACGCGGCCGGCGGGGGACGTGGCGCCGGTAGACGCTCACCGTCGGGTCGCCGTCGAGCCAGAACCGCCACTCGGTGTCGTGCCCGCCGGTCACCCCGACCCCGCGGCCCGCACCGGATCAGCGCCGGGTCCACCGGCTCGACCGGCGGCTCCAGCAGGATCGGTCCGGAACCGTCCAGCATCGACGTCCCGTACGCGGACCGGTCCAGGCCCAGTGCCGCCGCCAGGCGGGCCGGCCCCCGGGCCAGGTCCCACGCGTCCGACTACCACCTCACCGGCAAGATCAACTGTCCGGGAGTGCGGGCGCAACTACCTCGGCACCATCGCCACCGGCAAGAAGCGCACCTACCGCTACTACACCTGCTTCACCCGCAGCCGCTACGGCTCCGACCACTGCGCCGCCCCCCCCGGATCGACCCCGACCGGCTCGACCAGGCAGCCCTCGAAGCCCTACGCGACTTCTACACCAACCGGATAGACCTGATCACCGAAGTCATTGGCGAGGCCCCGCGCCGACCAGGCCAAAGCCCGCGCCGCGTACCAGGCCGAACTGGCCAGCGTCAAGGGCCAACTCGCCGCCAAGGAAACCGCCGTCGACAAGTACCTCAGCGACTACGAAGACGGCACCCTCGACCGCGAGATGGTCGCCGACCGCATCAACAAGCTCTCTGAAGAGATCAAGATGCTCCGCTACCGCCGCGACGACCTGCTCCTCAACCTGGACACCGCATCAGACAGCCTCACGCCGCGGACATCGCCGCTGTCCGCGACCAGATCATCACGACCGGCGACCCCCCGGCGCGCAAAGCCCTCTGCGACGGCCTCATCGACGCCGGAGTGCAGCAGGGTGTAGATCAGGATCCGGTCCAGGCACTCGCGGCGTACGGTGCGTACCCACCGTTCGGCATACGCGTTCGCTCGGGGCGCCTGCGGTGGACTGCGGAGTATTTCGATGCCCTCGCTGGTGAACACCTCGTCGAAGGCGGTGGTGTACTTGGTGTCCCGGTCGCGAATCAAGAAACGGAACTGCCCGGCCCGCTCCCCCAGGTCCATCATCAGGTTGCGGGCCTGCTGCCCAACCCAGACGCCAGTGGGGTTGGTGGTGGCGCCCAGGATGGGCACCCGCCGGGTGGCGATCTCCATCAGAAACAGCACATAGATGCGGGTCAACCCGATCGTGTCGACGTGGAGGAAATCGCCGGCCAGGATGCCCTTGGCCTGGGCGTTCAGGAACTGGGTCCACGTCGGCCCGGCCCGCCGTGGCGCCGGATCCACACCGGCCTTGGTCAGGATGGTCCACACGGTGCTGGCCGCCACCCGGTAACCCAGGCCAACCAGCTCACCCTGGATACGATGGTGACCCCACCTCGGGTTCTCCTTCGCCAGCCGCAGCACCAGTGCCCGGATCTCTGCTTGGACCGGCGGGCGCCCCGGCCGGCGCCGGGGGTAGGTCCACGTCCGGGCGATCAGGTTGCGGTGCCAACGCAGCACCGTGGCGGGGGTGACCAGGAACGTGGCCCACCGTGGCCGGGGCAGCAGCCGAGACAGGGCCCAGAGCACGGCCCGGTCGGCCGGTTCGAGATCCAGGCGTTTGACCTGACGACGGAGCACCGCGACCTGGTGGCGAAGTACCAGGATCTCGACCTCGTTCACCCGCTCGCCGCGCATGCCCAGCACGATCAACTGCATCAGTTGACGCAGGATCAGGTACCCGAACGACACGATCATGCAGGTCAGCCTGCCTCCGGCAGGCCGACCTGCA
>WNGG01021609.1_pt1 | contig 10274 bp, 4 predicted proteins | sample 5400661 | NCBI WGS metagenome assembly WNGG01 (sample SAMN13153372, study PRJNA577476) | soil metagenome | isolation source: 100 cm soil or saprolite under Garry oak tree replicate 1 | place: USA:California | collected 2016-06-15
CGTCCTGCCTGTAAACCACAGGGCCGTGGCGCTGCCTGACCCTGTAGGGGTCGCTCCCAGGAATATACCCTGGGCAGGTGGTGAGGGCAATAGGGTCCACTTATTAGTAAGGGGATCATAGCTCTCAAGGGTGCTGGTACAGTGTACCCCTGGTGTTGCAGCAGGTTGTACAGCGCCTTCACTTGTACACTGGCCATCATATGCATAGGCTCGCCCGTCTGGAGCAGCAGCCCAATGTTGTGCCTCCGAGAGTTGTTCGGGGATAGGCACGTCTCGCCAGTTTGTTCCAGCATCTGTGCTTACTTGCAGATTAAAGCCAATCCTCTGTTGTGGATGTGCGCGTGGTGGCCCCGGTGTAGAGAGGTGGAGAGGGCCTAGCGCTCCAATCATATAGAGGATTTGCGGTTTGTCGCTGGCAAGGTATACCTGGTTTCCAAGGGGGACATCGTTCCGCAAACGCTGCCAGGTTGTTCCACCATTGCTGGTCTTGTATAGTTCTACCGAATTAAGTGATGGAGCTGCAGACCAGAAGCTATCCACTAACTCATAGATGGTTCCGGGGTGTGCAGGATCAACTGCATAGCTGTATATTCCTTGCTGCGGGTTGCTGAAGTGGCCCTGGGGTACATTCCAGTTGTGTCCACCGTCAGCGCTACTTGCCAGGCCATCTCCGGTTTGAAACGTCAGGCCGAAGAAGGAGTTACCTGCAAGTTTCACTTCCTCGGCATACCATGGTTCAGCAGATGCTTCTCCAGCCCTTTTGAGCATTGGATGAATCACGCTCCATGACTCTCCACCATCTGTACTATGCATCAGTACGCCCATGCGCTGCCCATCGGGAGGTGGAAAATTTGTGGATTCACCTGCGACATACAGGTTATCCAGTGCGTGCCGAAATCGTTACTACGGAGCACAGTGTAGATGGCTACGGGAACTCTGGTAGAGGTGGGTGTACCCAGGGTTCTGTGAGAGGCGCACGCATAGAGAACTGCCCGATCACTGGGTGCGGCTACTGGCGCGTCAACGCTGAAGCCATTGAGCACCTGTACCCAGCGTCCAGGAGGTGGTGCCGCCTGGCTACTGTGATGGTTTCTCGACAGTGCGGATGCTGCTATACTGATGCCAACCAGCAGGGTTGCTATGCTGATGATGGCGATGGCAAGAACCCATCGATTTCTCTTTAGATGAGTATTTGGTAGAGATGTTTTCTGTATGTCCATGATCTTATTTGCACCGCCTGCCAGGGCCCTTCATCGCCTGCCAGGGTGACCGCAAGCCAGACCCCACCGCCTCCCCAGGGCGACCGCAAGGGTCGCCCCTACCAAACGACGGCTCGGCCTCCGCCCTGACTTCTACACTAAAACCTATATTACGTATCGATACAACATTCTTTGTCCATTAACGGCCGTTCCTGCAAACCAGAGGATTGCGCTTCCACTTGCGCTGCTGGGGGTGACAGTAAGTAACGCTCCATAGATCGGTGGTGGAGGTAAGTCTGTCCACCCGTTGGTTGTGGGATCGTAACTCATAATTTTATTCTGGAAGAAGGCTGAAGGCGGTGTGGTGATTGGGACACGTATTTCAGATGAACTACCGGTTGTTGCAGTTGGCGTGGCCTGAGGCGTGCTCGGTGGCAGCACTGCTGTGCCTGAGGGAACTGCAGTACCTGAAACTGCTGTGCCCTGTCCTCCTCCAGACGAGCTTCCAACATATACGTATGCCTCTCCACCAGGGCCAGCAAACCACCCCTGCACATATGGAATCTGAGGCGGTGTCGGAATAGAGCGCCAATGTGCACCACTGTCAGTGCTCACTTGTAGTTTGAAGGAGCCAACGTCTCTAATTGGATACGTTGGTTTCGGTTCTTCAGTGTGAGCTACGAGAGGGAGTGGGCTGATGGTGCCACCGGCATAGATCACTTGCGGCTTATTGCTGGCAAGCTGGATAGTTGAACCAAAGAATAACCCCTTCAGCACCAGGTGCCATGTAGCGCCGCCATTGGTCGTCTTGTAGAGATCTCCATCTGTTCCAGAAGGTGGGACGATGCCGGGGACAGGCTTACCAGTTTCTGGATTTGCTCGTTCAATAGGTAGCACAGGTTGCCCAAGCAGTTCATAGATGGTCGCAGGGTTTGAGGGATCAACGGCATAGCTGCGCACGCCTAGCCCGGCAGCCTGGAATTGCTTATCGATAACGGTCCATGTATGGCCACCATCGGTACTTGTTATTAGTCGCGATAGTTGCAGGATGATCTCATCTGGCATTGCTGAATTTCGGCCTGTCAAAGTACCAGAGGTGGGTTGCAAAGCGAATAGGCTCTTCCCTGCCATACTCAATTGAAGTGGATACCATACCAGTTTAGTCTGTATCCCTGGCCCTTGTATGGAAGGTACAATCGTCTCCCAGGTCTGCCCACCATCCGTGGTATGCTTCAGGGTGATGGGTGTGCCTCCAGAACCTGGTGCAGTATTGGATGGTGTGACGACATAGACCTCATTGCTATCGGCAGAGTTAACGGTTAGCTGGCAGCTGTCTCCCAGACCTGCTTTACTCCCGACATCCTGCCAGTGTGTGCCAAAGTCGGTACTGCGCAGGATAGTATAGCTGTTTGTGGCTGGGGGGGTTGTGGGAGTTGATGACTGTACAGCATCTGGGGCTGTGGTGGTGGCGCAGGTATAGAGTACAGCCGGATTGCCAGGTGTTGCTACCAGAGAGGTAAGTGTGTAGCCTGTGAGCACTGATTCCCATTTTCCGGGTGGTGGGGCAGTTTGTGCACTATGGCGCTGCGCTAACCGGGCAAATACGACCGCGCTGACTGTGACAATCAGTGCTACCACAATGATGGCACCAAGAACTGTAAACCATGGTTTGTTCTTTGGGTGAGTAGATGGTAGAGATGTGTTGTGCTTTTTCGTTGTGTCTTGATCTTGCGTCTTCATTTTCATGTGCTCCTTGGGTTTGGCATGGTTCCATCTTATCATGGAGACGCTATGAGGGATAGAAAAGTTCCCTCCAGTAGAGTTTACAGATGTGTGTGGATTGCCCGGCCATGGCCGGGCAATCCACACACATCTGTAAACTCTACACTCTCCTTTCTGCAACATTGACATGACGCGCTAAGGGGAATAAGATAAACAAGGCGGTTAAACAGTGGGAAGGGGATGCTTGCAGAGACCTTGCCTTTACTAAGGGCACGATGATGGATGTTGACAAAGGAATCGGACAAGCGGGGAGACCCCTGCCCCCCTGGGCGCGATAAATCGGGCCCACGTGCTGGATAAATCTATTACCTCTCCCCCAGAGAGGGTGCTCTACAGGCCGATAAATCGGCGGTGGGCTGCGATAAATCGGCCCCTACGGTCGGGTTGGAGGATTTCGTTAATGTGCATAATCGGGGCCCTGCCGATCGAGGATTAGAACCATGTCAGAGATTCATGCTGGTAATCAAGAGCCGGCGGATGACGGCGATGAGAAAGAGCTGGAGCGGTTGCTCGTAGAAGGTGTTCACCTTGACCAGGGGCGCGAAGGATTTGAAAGACGCTCCGCAAGCTCCGCTCAGGGGACATCCAGTGGGGATAGACCAGGCTCTTCCCCTGTTCGTGGTGATGACGATGAGGAGGAGGAGGAAGATGGCGATATCCATGGCGATGGTGATATTCAAGGTGCCTTGGGGTTATTTGCCGAGGCTATGCAGGATATGGCAACGGCATTGGAACTGAGCCTGGGGCGGCACTTCGCCTGTGTAGACTATTGCAACCAGGTCGCGGAAAAGGCGGCTCAAGCGGTTAGCTTGCGACGTTTTGGCCGCCGTTCTATGTATAATCATGATCTGCGTGAGCTTGGTGCGCTCGTTGGAGCACCAGCGGAGATTCAGGATGAGATGGCGACACTGACGCCGTTTCATCCTGAAGCATTCTATGCTGATACACCACCGGAAGAAGCCGATGAAGTTATCGGTGCTGAGCAAGCTCAAGGTTATGTACAAGGTGCCCGGCGGATATTGCGTTGGGCAAGAGGTATTGTTTTGAGTTGACATGTAGGGGCGACCCGGCGGTCGCTCCTACATGTCAACCGAAGAGCAGGAGAAAACAGGAGAGTGATGTGGGAAGCACGTAGGGGCGGGAGTGGTGTCGGGTGGAGTGAGGGCCCTTGTGGCCGCCCGTTGGGGGCAACCTCATGCAGACGGAGCGAGGAGAGCAACGGTGGGCGGCCACAAGGGCCTCCACCCCGCTTCACCGCCTCCCCAGCCCCTAGTGCATAATAAAAGGAGATTTTCGGGGGACGCCCCCGATCCCCCGGCTGGGAGCTTTGCCCCCTGCACCCCCATTCCCGAAGGACTCTCTTGATTACGCACTAGGAAGTTTGCAATCATTTCGTTCGGTTGATGCCTGGTGGGCGACCACGTGCTCGATAAATCGGCACTCTACCGGTCGCTCTGATACGGGATTAAGATGACAACAGAATCAGGGAGGTTTATTCGTGACGCAACAAATCACACATTCGGAATTGGACGAGGTAGTAAAACGTTCACCTAAAAAATGGGTCTATTTATTTAGTGAAGGCAGTGCTAAGATGCGCGACTTGCTGGGGGGCAAGGGCGCAGGTGTGGCTGAAATGACCAATGCAGGACTACCAGTTCCCCCCGGTTTCACGATCACAACCGAGGCGTGCAATGCCTACTATGACTCAGGCAAACAGTTCCCACCGGGTATGTGGGACCAGGTGGTGGCAGCCCTGAAGATCGTTGAGCAGCAAACAGGCAAAGGCTTTGGACGCAAAGACAATCCTTTGCTTGTCTCGGTGCGCTCCGGTGCCAAGTTCTCGATGCCTGGCATGATGGACACTGTGCTCAACCTTGGCATCAACGATGAGACCGTCCAGGGGCTTGTGGCGTTGACAGGCGATGAGCGCTTTGCCTATGATGCCTACCGGCGCTTTATCCAGATGTTCAGCAAGATCGTCCTTGACGTTAAACCGGAGGCTTTTGAGCAGGTGCTGGATCAGTACAAGGAGCGTGCTGGAGTCCAGAGTGATGCCGAGCTTCCGGCTGCTGAGCTCAAGCGCATGGTCGTCGAGTTCAAGCGGATTGCCGAGCGCCAATCGGGTGAGCCATTCCCGACGGATGTGTATGAGCAATTAAAGAAGGCTATCGAGGCTGTTTTCGCCTCGTGGAACAACAAGCGTGCCATTGATTATCGCAACTTCAACAAGATTCCCCATGATCTTGGCACCGCCGTCAATGTGCAGAGCATGGTCTTCGGCAATATGGGCAACGACAGCGGTACTGGTGTTGCCTTTACTCGTGATCCAGGCACCGGTGAGAAACAACTCTATGGCGAATATCTCCTCAACGCTCAAGGTGAAGATGTCGTTGCCGGTATTCGCACCCCTTCAAAGATCAGCCGCCTCGATCAGGACCTGCCGCAGGTCTACCAGCAGTTCCAGGAGATCGCCCATCGCCTGGAACAACACTACCGCGACATGCAAGACCTGGAGTTCACCGTCGAGAAGGGCCGTCTCTACATGCTGCAGACACGCTCAGCCAAGCGCACTGCCCAGGCTGCTATTAAGGCTGCTGTGGATATGGTCAAAGAAGGCTTGATTAGCGAGCAAGAGGCTGTCAGGCGCGTTGATCCCAACCAGGTCTATCAATTGCTCCTGCCGCGCTTTGATGAGAAAGAGAAAGAGCGTGCCATCGAAGAAGGCAGACTGCTGGCAAAGGGTCTCAATGCCTCGCCTGGTGCAGCTACTGGGAAAGCTGTCTTCGATGCTGACCGGGCGGAGGAGCTGGGACGCGCAAAGACCGCTGTTGTGCTGGTACGTCCAGAGACCAGCCCTGATGATGTTCATGGCATGCTCGTGGCTAAAGGTGTGCTGACCGCCCGGGGCGGTGCCACAAGCCATGCTGCTGTCGTCGCTCGTGGTCTTGGGTTGCCCTGTGTTGCCGGATGTGAAGGTATCCTGGTGAACGAAGCTCAGCGCCTCTTCCATGTTGTTGGCTCCGATGTAGTCATCCGGGAGGGGGACGATATCTCTATTGATGGAGCCACTGGAGAAGTGTTCTCAGGCATCATCAAAACTGTCGCCCCCGATTATGACAAAGAGGAAGATCTGAAGCAACTTCTGGAGTGGGCGGATCAATTCCGCAAACTGGGCGTCTGGGCCAACGCTGACTATCCGCGTGATGCACGGCAGGCGGTAAAGTTTGGTGCTGAAGGCATTGGCCTTTGCCGCACCGAGCATATGTTTATGGAGCAGGAACGCCTGCCTATCGTACAGGAGATGATCCTGGCGAAGAGCAAAGAGGAGCGGCAAGCGGCTCTTGATCAGTTGCTTCCCTTCCAGCGTAGCGACTTCAAGGGCATCTTTGAAGCTATGGTCAATCCTGAGACTGGCGAGGGCTATCCTGTTGTCATTCGCCTGATTGACCCGCCACTGCATGAGTTCTTGCCCTCCTATGAGGAGTTGCTGGTTGAAGTGACCCGCCTGGAGGACAGAGGAAATAATCAGCAGGAGCTGGAAGAAAAGCGTAAACTGCTGGAAGCGGTCGAGGGGATGCGTGAGATGAACCCCATGCTCGGTCTGCGCGGTTGTCGATTAGGACTGCTCTTTCCTGAGATCAACGTCATGCAGACTCGCGCCATTCTCGAGGCTGCGAGAGAGTTGGCCAAAGAGGGCAAGAAGCTTCAGCCTAAGATCATGATCCCACTTGTTGGTCATGTCAACGAACTGAAGGAAGTGCGTCGTCAGCTTGAAGCGGTGGCGAAGCAGGTCACAGCCGAGGAGGGAGTCTCTGTCGACTACAAATTCGGTACGATGATCGAACTGCCACGCGCAGCCCTCACTGCTGGTCAGATTGCCACTGTAGCGGACTTCTTCAGCTTTGGCACCAATGACCTGACACAGACAACCTTCGGAATCAGCCGTGACGATGCTGAAGGCAAGTTCCTGCTCCGCTATGTCGAAGGTCTGGATGAGCCAGGAGTCGAGGGTAAGGTGAAGATTCTGCCTTTCAACCCCTTCCAGACGCTGGACCGCGATGGCGTTGGCCAGTTGGTCAGTATGGCGGTGGAGAATGGACGTAAGGCCAACCCTGACCTGGAAGTAGGCATCTGTGGTGAGCATGGTGGCGATCCTGACAGCATCGAGTTCTGCAACGAGGTCGGGCTGAATTACGTGAGTTGTTCACCCTACCGTGTTCCGGTTGCTCGCCTTGCAGCAGCCCAGGCAGCGCTGGCGGGTGAGGAGAAGGATAAGTGAGAATGTAAGAATGTGAGAATGTGAGATAACGCAGTACAGGGCGACCCTTGCGGTCGCCCAATAAGCATCAACCGAACGAAAAGCCCATCAATGTCCGTAGGGGCGAGGGGGGTGTGGAGCGGTGGGGAGGGCCTTTATGGTCGCCCGCCGTCCTTTTGTGCGACGTTCACCCCCCCCTTGTCCTCAACCCGACCGGCTACGCGGGCGACCATAAAGGCCCTCCCCACCCATCCCAACCGCCCTCGCCCCTACGGAGTATCCAACCCTGTTTCGTTCGGTTGATGCTTATTGGGCGACCGCGAGGGTCGCCCCTACCCAACCACGAGCTCACTCAAGATATCTCATGCATCTGCCGATACAAGAATTCAAGAGGAGTAGAACTCCTCAGGCGTCCGTGTCTTGGGAAACATACATCCTGGAGGAGATCGTCTGTGTATCGCACTATTGCTCAAGCTCGCTGGAAGCCGCTGAGCCTGCTTCTAGCGGGCACCGGCCTCTTTCTGGCTTATCTCTTGCTCAAACCCGTGCCGTCAGCCCAGTTCACCTTTGGAGATAACCTTCTGCAAGGCGCGTTAGAGGTGGTCGGGCTATTGCTCGCCCTGCCCATCCTGCTTCCAGCAAGCACGCGGGAGCAGGCAGAAACCCGCTCTTCCCCGCGTTGGCTGGCCGGGTGGACCTCAACCGGCTCGATCGTCCCGCTGTTACTCACCTGCACGCTCTTGTGCTATGTCATCGGGCAGGTGCTCTGGACGCTCAATGAGGATGTGCTGCACCTGGCTGTGCTCTTTCCCAGCTGGGCCGATGCCGGTTACCTTGGGTCCTATCCCTTTGCACTGCTGGCCATCCTGCTCTTGCCCCAACAGCGCCTGTCGCTGACCAGTCGCACTCGCATTGCCTTCGATACCGTGATCACCATGACCGGCGTCGTGACGTTGAGCTGGTACTTCTTGCTGGGTCCCACCATTCAGCAGGGAGCCGATAGCGTGCTCGGCCAGCTTGTGGGCACGGCCTATCCTCTGAGTACCCTGGTGCTGATCTTCTGCTTGTTTCTGCTGGTGAGGCGCAACAACGCACCTGCGATGCGCCCGGTCATCTTCCTGCTGTTCCTGGCGTTCGCAGTGATTACCCTTACCGATACGATTTACGACTACCAGGAACTCCACGGCCTCTATGCGACGGGTAGCCTGCTCGATCTTGGCTGGCCCCTGGGATACCTGCTGCTGGGCCTGGCGGCTCGAGCTCTGTATGTGTTGCCTCAGCCACGGCGACAGGTCGCCGGACAGGCAAAGGAAGGCGAAGGGACTACCGCGCAACCGGTGCTGTGGCAAATCCTTCTCCCGTATGCCTGGATACCCGCCGTGGGGCTCCTCCTGCTCTTCATCTTGCAGCACAGGGATGACCCTTTTTTGGTGACAGGGGTGGTGGTTGGTGCGGTGGTCCTGCTGGGCCTGGTGCTGATGCGCCAGTTCGTGGTCATGCGCGAACTCTCAGCGGCTCATGAGCAATTGCAACGAGCGGAACAGCAAAGAGCCAGAGCCTACGAGCAAAGGCTTGAGGCACTGCAAGCCGAACAGAAGATGTCCCTGGCTTTTGAACAAGAACGACAGTTGAATAGCCTGAAAGATGATTTTATCGTCAATGTGAGCCATGAGTTACGTACTCCCTTGACGGCGATATTTGGCTATCTCGAACTCCTCAACGACCATCAGGGGCAACTTGACGACACCTTGCAAGCCACCTTCCTCGACCAGATAGGTCAGGGATGTCAAGAGCTGATGATCCTGGTCGAAGGGATCCTCGATGCTACACAAGTGGGTCAGGAGGTATCTTCTCCGCAAGGAGAAGTAGTGTCAGTGGCTCACATTGTACATGAGGCCCTGGCAGCCTGTGATCCTCGCACACTGCAAGACTATAGTCTTCATGTGGATGTTCCTGAGCAGTTAACGATGTGGGCAGATCAGCACTACGTGCGGCAGGTCCTCCACAATCTGCTCTCCAATGTCTTCAAGTATGCACCCAAGCACACAGGAATAACCATTCGTGCGGTACAGGACAAAGCTTCTGCTTCGCACGTCTGCATTCGGGTGAAAGATGAAGGTCCTGGTATCCCGGCGGATGAAATCCCGTTGCTCTTCGGGAAATTCGTCCGTCTCAAACGCGATCTTTCTGGGAATGTGCGAGGAACAGGTCTGGGGCTCTACATTTGTAAACAATTAGTCGAAGCCATGCAGGGCCAAATTTGGGTGGAGAGTGCTGGGAAAGCAGGAGAAGGAAGCGAGTTTTGCTTTATCCTTCCCAACCACGAGCAGGGCTCTTCATCATCCCCCTATTACCTGCCCCCCAGGCAGGGTGGCTTTACACAGGTAGGTTTTTTCACTGCGCCGCCTGCAGCGGCTGGAGAAGAAGGAAAATCAGGGGACACCCCTGAAACCCCGTCAGGGGGCGCGCCCCTGGACCCCGCTCACAAACAACCTCCCCGTGTAAAGTATTGTGAATGTGGATCTCCATCCAAGGACTGCATATGATATTATCTATGCTACCTCTCTTTTTACAAAAACCCGAGCGCGAAAGCCCCCGTGATTCATCCGGGGGATGAAGCGCCGTTCCTTGTTTGGGGAGGCGAGGGGAGCGAGCGGCGCAGGGGCACCTGAGACGCTTGACAGAGGGGGGAAAGCCTGTTAAGCTTTGGAAGAGATGTTCTAGTGCAAGAGAAAGCGTGAGACTGATGGGCACAAAGCCACCCAGGGAGAGCAACCCCCCAAAACCGAAAACCCCCACGTTTCTGCTCGAACTGCCCCTGGTGGTGGAGCAAGGACAGACCTGCCGACTGCGTGCCCATCTGGAAGCTGGCCGCCAGCTCTACAATGCGATTCTCTCGGAAGGCCACAAACGCTTGCACCAGATGCGGGCAGATCCGGCGTGGCAAGCGGCGCGTGCCATCCCTCGCACTCACAAGCAGGAACGGGCGAGCGCTTTCGCGGCACTGCGCCAGCAGTATGGCTTCAGTGAGGTCG
>WNGG01027778.1_pt1 | contig 10273 bp, 9 predicted proteins | sample 5400661 | NCBI WGS metagenome assembly WNGG01 (sample SAMN13153372, study PRJNA577476) | soil metagenome | isolation source: 100 cm soil or saprolite under Garry oak tree replicate 1 | place: USA:California | collected 2016-06-15
ATAGGGACTGCGCGGCCAGAACGGCGTCTTTTCCGACTGCGGCACCTCCTGCGCCTTACCGAACATTTCGCTGCTCGACGCCTCGTAAAAACGCGAGCGGATCCCTGCTTCCCGGATCGCCTCGAGAATGCGAATGGTGCCGACGGCAGTGATGTCGGAAGTGTATTCGGGAATATCGAAGCTGACCCGGACGTGGCTTTGCGCGCCGAGATGATAGATCTCGTCCGGCTTCAATTCGTAGATCAGCTTCACCAAATTGACGGAGTCGCCGAGGTCACCGTAATGCAGAAACAGGCGGACGCCGTTAATGTGCGGATCGGCGTAGAGGTGATCGATTCGTGAAGTGTTGAACGTGCTGGCGCGTCGGATGATGCCATGGACTTCATAGTCTTTCTCGAGCAAAAGATCGGCGAGATAACTTCCATCCTGGCCGGTGATGCCGGTAATGAGGGCCTTTTTCATGAGTGGCGTTTCGCTTTAAAGCAAAGGATGTGCGCGAGCAACGCGATTTAGCTCGCCGGCGGGGAGACCATGATGCGTGCGAGCACGGCGCGTTGCGCGGCGATTAATTCAGCGATTCCCTTACGCGCCAGCACTAACAGCTCATCGAGTTGCGCCTGCGAAAACGTCGCTTCTTCACCTGAGCCCTGCACTTCGACGAAGTCGCCGTCTTCAGTGGCGACCAGGTTGAAATCAACCGCGACCGCTTTGTCCTCTTCGTAGCTAAGATCGACAATCGCGTTGCCGTCCAGCGTTCCGGCACTCACTGCAGCGATGAGTTTGCGGATCGGCGGAGCTTCTACCTTTTTATCTCTGGCGAGTTTGCGACAGGCGATTGCAACGGCAAGGCTTGCCCCGGTGATTGCCGCGGTGCGCGTGCCGCCATCGGCTTGGAGGACATCGCAATCGACCCACATGGTGCGTGGTCCAAGTTTTTCGAGATCGACAACGGCGCGCAGAGAACGGCCGATGAGACGCTGGATTTCGGCGCTGCGGCCATCGATACGGCCTTTGGCGATGTCGCGCGGTTTTCGCGTCTGCGTCGAATATGGCAGCATGGAATATTCGGCGGTCAGCCAGCCGCCGGTCACATTTTGTTCCTTCATCCAGCGCGGCACCATTTCTTCCACCATCACTCCGCAAATCACCCGTGTGTTGCCCATGATGACGAGAACTGAACCGCCCGCATGGGGGGCGATACCAAGCTCGAAGGACACTGGTCGCAACTGGTCGCCTGTTCGGCCGTCAACGCGATGAAACATGCAGATAAGAATTGAGCAGCGCTTTTATCCTGCAACTCGCATTATCGCAAGTGACGGTCACGTATTCGTGGTGAATTAGCACTCCTGATCCGCAACGGTCGAAGAGTGTCCGCTTGCTCAAAGGCCGCGGTTTCTTTGATTCCTGCCAGACCTGTGGCATCAATGAATTCTGATTCACCTACGTGGCGATAGTAATCTCGGGCCGGCCGACATCCAGCAGAAAGGCCTCCGATCGAACAATCGAGGAATAATCATTCTCAATATCCAACGCCTTCGAGGCGGCAATCACGGCAATGAGAGCCACGTCGAATCCCGTGTGTAGAAGAAGCGAGGCCGTTTTCGCCACCGCGGCACGATTTCTTCACCTGCCGCCCACTTGAATCGGCGCGAGTGCTGCGGATGCTAAGCACGAGCCGTTCGCGTGTGACTGCCAAGGTTCTGAGCAGTGATCATGACTCCGATCGGCGACGCGGTTCCGAACTCAGCGATTAAGCGGCTCGACTTCGATTTGCCTTGAAAGCTACGTCTGATAACCTCTCTCGAATCCATTCGTCAGAGGTGAATAAGAAGCTAGCTCTCGTCCAGTCCAATTACATTCCATGGAAAGGATACTTTGACCTGATAAATCTAGTGGACGAATTTGTTTTGTTTGATGACGCGCAATACACGAGGAGAGACTGGCGGAACAGAAATCGAATCAAGACATCAAACGGGCTAAGATGGTTGACCATACCGGTTGAAGTCAAAGGTAAGTACTTCCAAAAGATCAACGAGACCGTGATTAGCGACCAAGACTGGAACCGCTTGCACTGGAAAACTATCACCCACAGCTACTCCAAAGCGCCGTTCTTTCACCAATACCGCGAGCGGTTTGAGACTCTCTATTTGGATTCGACCGAGAGGTACTTGAGCCAAATTAATCACAGATTCATCGTTGCAATTTGCGAGATGCTGGACATAACCACCAAGATATCCGCGTCGATGCACTACAACCTCGCGGCAGGCAAAACCGAGAGAATCGTTAATTTATGTGAACAAGCGGGCGCAACAGAGTACGTTTCAGGTCCGATGGCAAAAGCATATATGCAGGAAGACTTGTTTCGAGCAAAGGACATTGAAGTGAGTTATGTCGATTACTCAGGCTATCCCGAATACCATCAACTCTATGCTCCTTTCGAGCATCGGGTCAGCATTATCGATCTGATTCTAAACGAAGGACCGAGTGCTTCAAAATTTATGAAGAGTTTTTAGACGTGTACCTGTCAATCGTCACTACGCTGTACAATTCAGCCTCGTGTCTTCGCGAGTTCTACACTCGGATGACTGTAACAGCCGACAAAATTACGCCTGATTACGAGCTGATATTCGTCAACGATGGCTCGCCAGACAATTCGCTCAACATCGCCGTGTCTTTATATGAAAAGGACGACCGGATAAGAATTGTCGATCTTTCACGGAACTTCGGGCATCACAAAGCGATAATGACTGGCTTGTCGCATGCGCGAGGAGAGTTGATTTTTCTCATCGACAGCGATCTCGAGGAGGAGCCTGAGCTATTGGAAAAGTTTCACGAGGAGTTAAAAGCAACCGACGCTGACGTGGTTTTTGGTGTGCAGGGAGAACGAAAAGGTAAACTCTTCGAACGGGTGAGTGGAATGATATTCTTTAAGCTCTTTAATCTGCTCTCGGCACATCCGGTGCCTGTAAATGTCGTTACGGCCAGATTGATGACGCAGCGATTCGTTTCAGCGCTGATCGCCCATCGAGAACGGGAGGTCGTAATATCGGGGCTATGGGCAACGACTGGGTTCAAGCAAACTCCGGTCACCATTAAAAAACATCATAAGAGCGCAAGCACGTACAGCCTGAGGCAAAGGATTTCCCATTTGGTTAATGCTATCACGTCTTTCAGCAGCAAACCTCTCGTCTTCATCTTCTATCTCGGCTGCGTTATCTTCGGCATATCATGCATAGCGGCGGCCGACCTCCTCGTCCGCAAAATATTCTTCGGTACACTCCTAGCAGGGTGGCCGTCGCTAATCATCTCGATTTGGTTAATGGGTGGGCTGATCATCTTCTGCCTGGGCGTTGTAGGGATTTACTTATCAAAAGTGTTCATTGAGGTGAAACGGAGACCCTACACGGTCGTTCGAAAGGTTTATGAACGTGAAAAGTTTCCTTTCAGCATGGAAGATAACGCATCAGAGAGTCACCAAGTCGGCGAGGCAGAACTAAAGCTACGTGAGCTACGATAGAATCCTCACTAACGTCCAACGCTATTACGATGCGAAAATTGAGGCTCATGGAGCGACGGCGTGCGGGGTTGATTGGAATTCTACCGAATCGCAACGGTTGCGCTTTTGCCAGCTCCTCAAGCTTTGCGACCGCGATGAGCCGTTTGTCATCAACGACTACGGCTGCGGGTACGGGGCGCTTGTGGACTACCTGTTGGAAGAAGGGTATGCATTTTCCTATTGCGGATTCGACATTTCTCCCCAGATGCTAGCTACAGCGAGAGAATTGCATCGCGCTAAAGACCAGGTTGCTTTCATCAGCGATGAAAGTCTGATGGCAGAGGCCGACTACACGGTTGCCAGCGGAATCTTCAACGTCAAATTGCACACGCCCGAAGCCGAATGGGAGCAGCTTGTGCTTCGCACACTGGACAAGATAAACGGGATCAGCAGAAGGGGATTTGCTTTTAATGTTCTGACTAAATACTCTGACCCGGAGCTTATGCGACCCGATCTCTACTATGCGGACGCACGGTTCTTTTTTCATCACTGCAAAACAACCTTTTCCCGCTTTGTTTCCCTGCTTCACGATTATCCATTGTACGAATTCACGATCCTGGTGAGAAAGACTTAATCGGAGCGGTATGGCGAAAGTGGTTATCTTCGGCGCAGGCGACATTGCCAGGCTGGCTCATTACTACTTTACCCGTGATACGGTGCATGAGATCGCGGCTTTCACCGTCGACGCTAAGTACTGTCACAGCGAGGCTTTCCTTGATCTGCCCCTGGTCAGCTTCGAGAAAGTTGCGCAACGCTATCCCCCCTCCGAGTACAAGATGTTCGTCGCCCTTAGTTATGCCAGACTAAACAAGTCGAGAGCAGAGAAGTATTACGCGGCTAAAAGTCTTGGCTACGAACTCGTTAGCTACATCAGCAGTCGCTGTTCATTTCTAACCGATTACCCCGTTGGTGACAACTGCTTCATCCTTGAGGACAATACGATTCAGCCGTTCGTCCATATTGGACATGACTCGATAATCGATGATCACTGTTTCATCGCTTCTCATATCGTTGTTTCGGGATACGTCCGTGTCCATTCCTACTGTTTCATTGGCGTAAATGCCACTTTGCGAAACTCCATTACTATTGCGCCTGAAACGGTGATTGGTGCAGGCGCGGTCATAATGAAGGACACGGTCGAGAAGGGAGTTTACCTGCCGCCCCGAGCTGAGCTGTTTAAGAAGAAAAGCGACGAGATCGAACTCTGAGCGGGCCGGGCATGAATAGCGGACAGCAGTGGGTTAAACGGGGCTTGATCTTCGAGCCGCCCAGAAATTCGCCATGGGCTCGCACCCACGCCGCGCTTCCAGTCGCAGATAGGACCGACGACCGGATTCGCATCTATTTTAGCAGCAGAGACGAGAAGGGCAGGGCGCAGATCGGCTTCTTTGAGATCCAGCTAAATAATCCGAAGGAGATCCTCAGGCTCTCGGATCAGCCGGTCATCGGTCTGGGTCCTCTGGGCGCATTCGACGACAGTGGTGTTACAACGTCCTGCATCATCACCCATGAGGGGCGAAAATATCAGTACTACTCAGGCTGGAGTTTGGGCGTGACGGTTCCATTTTACTTCTACGTCGGCTTGGCTATCAGCGACGATGGCGGGGAGACCTATCGCAAGATCTCGGCTGCGCCAATCTTAGATAGAAATGTTATTGACCCTTACCTTACCGCCTCGCCCTTTGTGCTCATTGAGGGGAGCATCTGGAGGATGTGGTACGTTTCTTGTACTGGATGGAAGCTAAGGAATGGACAGCCGCAACATTACTATCACATTAAATACGCTGAGTCATCCGATGGAATCCATTGGAAGCGAAATGGCCTCGTCTGCATAGACTACAAATCGACGGACGAATGCGCGATTGCACGTCCCTCCATAGTTAAAGAGGACGGAGTCTACAAGATGTGGTATTCGCATCGCGGAGAGAGTTATCGCCTCGGTTATGCCGAATCCCTGGATGGATTGAACTGGAAGCGAAGGGACGAAGACAGCGGGATAGACGTGTCCGGCGAGGGCTGGGACTCCGAGATGGTGGCATATCCTTGTGTGTTTGACGATGGAGGCGAACGCTACATGCTCTACAATGGCAATGACTATGGCAGGACAGGAGTCGGCCTTGCCGTGCTTGAACGCGGTCACAAAAGTGGTTAAAGGGGCGGAGGCTAAAAGTAGCACATGCAATCTCCGCGCAGTCCTGGAATCTGTGACCTCTGCGGTTCTCACGACCATTCAACTTTGCTACGAACAAAAACGGGACGCGCGATGCGCTCCGACCGCAGGGTAATAGACTGTGATTTAGAAAAGTACGTTTGCAGGCGTTGCGGGCTGGTGCACGGTCGCGGCTTCTCTAACTCGCACAACCTGGAAGTTTTTTATTCAGACGAATACGCTGTAAGCGAGCAATCCACCGAATACTTCTTCTATACGCCTGGAGGTCGGTTGTCGCGTAGTTCAATGTTCTGCGACTGGATCGTTTCTGCAATGGGTGCGCATCGCTGGAACCAGGCGTCGCGTTGCTTGGAGGTTGGAGCAGGTTCAGGTTTGCTCTTGCAAGAGTTGATTCGACGCTTTCCAGATAAGGCCTTTCAAGGAATCGAACTGAACAAGGCTGCTGTGACGCTTGCACAGGAGCGTGGCCTTCCGGTACATCGTGGCGAGCCACGAACCATTGATGTCGGGCAATACGATATCATTTACTCAGTCGCCGTTCTTGAGCACGTCCATTCTCCGGCCGAGTTCATCCGGTTTCTACGACGAGCTCTGAGGCCGGCAGGTCTTCTTTTCCTTTGTCAGCCAACCCAAGACGTGCCGAGCTATGACCTTTTTTTTTCCGACCATTTGCATCACTTCGGCAGTGAGCACCTTCGCCAGTACGCGCGCAAGGAAGGCTTTCGAGAGTTAGGCTTCGTCGTCGGACACGAGTGGATGCCAAACTACAGCCTTCACCTGTGGAGGGCTATTGAACTGGCGAACAGCTTCGCATGGGAAGGCCCGCCAGGTTTCACCACTTGTGCAGAGACCGCACGGAACGTTCTCGCTGACATGGCTTGCCTCGATGCGCTGCTGGCCGATTTATCTGCGCGCGGTCGGCGAGTCGCCGTTTTCGGACTGAATGAAGTCTATTGGCTGGCGCGCGCATATTCTGGACTGGGCGACTTTCCTCTCGTTTGTGGCCTGGACGATGACCCCAATAAAGCCGAATATGCGGCGCTGCCGTTTCCTGTGGTGCTGCCGGAACAATGCCTGGGGCTGAATGTTCAGGATGTGATTGTGACTATGAACAAGGTTTACTATAAGCAAGTCCGGCGGCGGATGAAACGCCTCGGGCTCTCAATTCATCCGGTTCTAAGCTGAATTTTCCTCACGAGAGGACGAACATCGATGTCTACATTGCTAAACGAAAAAGACGCCACATGGCTGGTCAAAGTTTTGGAAGGATTGCGGTGCGAAGGATACGCGGTCGTGGAAGGAGTATTGACGGAGCCATTCCTGAAAGTGACGCGGGCAGCTATCTATCGCGTGCAGGAGGAGATACTGCGTGACGTCGGCAAAGACCGCTTAGTTCGAGCTGGTGAGCTCGGTGTCCTTCGCTTGATGTTTAAGTATGACCCTCATTTCTTTGCGTTCTTGGAAATACCGGAGCTTCTGGCGCTTGTCGATAAAACCGTTTCAGAAACGGCAATCCTGCATCTTCAGAACGGTTTCATTTTGCCATCTTTTACTCAAGGGGAGACGCCGTCGGTATTTCAAAATAGGTTTCATCAGGACTTTCCGCGCGTGCTGAATGGGTACACGGCTTCCATAAACATCATGTTTGCGATTGACGAATTTTCGGAGCAAAATGGGGCGACGTTAGCTGTGCCCGGAACCCATCAGCGACTTCCGCCGCCGGATGCCGAGTATCTTCAAGCGAATTCCATACCGATCCAATGCCCGGCGGGTTCGATGTTGGTCTTCGATTCAACTCTGTGGCATGCCGCAGGCGCTAATATGTCTGGCAAAGACCGAGTCGCGATCAATCACCAGTTCACTCGATCATACATCAAGCAGCAGATTGATTATGTTCGTGCGCTTGGAGATCAAATGATCCTCTCCCACAAGGCTCGTACGCAACAACTATTGGGTTGGTACACGCGTGTGGTGACCAATCTGGATGAATATTACCGGCCTGAAACAGAGCGGCTTTATCGAAGAGGGCAAGGATAAATCTCGCGTTGGGGTCGGTTGCTTCGTGCTCATCAACGTGGCTGATGTTAATGGTTAACCTGTTGATGGGTTTACCATCGCGAATCGGTAATGAAGGTGTGTCTGAGCTGTCAGGAACGTTTTGATAGTTACGGCTGGCGGTGCTCGAATTGCGGCAATTCACCGGACGAGTACGAGGGATATTTGGCCTTTTCGCCAGGCATGGCTGAAGCGAACGAGGGGTTTCGGCCGGAATACTTCAACAACCTCGCTCCACTTGAATCCGGGAATTTTTGGTTCAGGGCGCGCAATATGATCATCGTCTGGGCGCTGCGCCGCTATTTCGCCGAAGCTAAGAGCTTTTTAGAGATCGGCTGTGGCACAGGTTTCGTCTTGTCTGGAATCCGGCGGGCATTCCCCGCACTCAAGCTATCGGGGAGTGAGATTTTTACTAAAGGGCTGGACTTTGCGCGGCGGCGTCTGCCGGAAATTGAGCTTTTTCAAATGGATGCCTGCCGCATTCCTTTCGACAGTGAATTCGATGTAATCGGCGCCTTTGATGTGTTAGAGCACATCGACGACGACGAGACGGCATTAGCGCAAATGTTTCAGGCGACTAAGCCAGCCGGAGGCATAATGGTGACCGTGCCGCAACACCCATTCCTCTGGAGTCGAGTTGACGATTATTCATTTCACAAACGGCGCTACACGCGCAAAGAGTTGGTGAACAAGCTCACGCATGCGGGGTTTAGGATTGTCCGGATAACGTCCTTCGCTTCCTTCATCTTGCCGCTCATGATGATCTCGCGTTTGAAGTCGAAGAGGTCTAAGGAAGATTTTGATCCTTTAGCAGAGTACCAGATCCCTCAGCACCTCAATCGGATACTGGAAAAGACGATGGGGCTCGAGCGCGGCTTAATCGCGGCGGGCGTCTCATTCCCCGCTGGCGGCTCACTCTTCGCCATAGCCAAGCGGGTTTGAGCGCGACACCCGCTCGCAGCGATCGATCGCCCGCCGTTGTCGGCGCTGAGTAATCGGCTTGACGCACTGGACGGGGCGTCGTTGTGTAAATCTTTGCGTGGAAAATATCGCTGACACCGAGGCGGTCGTTTGCATTACCGGAGCGCACCGCTCAGGAACTTCGATGCTCACAAGGCTATTACACGCCTGCGGGCTCTACCTAGGCCCACAAAATGAATTGATGCCGGCCCAGGCGGATAACCCGGATGGTTTCTGGGAACATCTCGGGTTCGTGGCGCTAAACGACGAGCTGTTGAGCGAGCTCGGCGGCGCTTGGGACCTGCCGCCGAACCCTGACGAAAACTTCAAGGACGCGCGGTTAGATCCTTTGCGCATGAAAGCCCGGCTGCTGATCGAAAGATTTGATTCGGCAAGCGTCTGGGGCTGGAAAGATCCGCGCAACAGTTTAACGCTGCCGTTTTGGCAGGACCTTTTACCTGGACTGAGAACGATCATCGTCGTGCGGAATCCGCTGGAAGTCGCTCACTCGATGCGGAAGCGGAACGGAACATCTTATTCGTTCGGGCTACGGCTTTGGGAAATCTACAATCGGCGCGTAATCGAGGTGGCAGGCGAGCAAGAGCGACTCGTTACTCATTACGATTTGTTTTTCGAAGACGACGAATCGCAACTGCGGCGGATTGCGCGCTTCGCTGGTCTGGCCGACGCGCAACTACACAACGCAGCGGCGCTGGTAACAAAATCGAGACGCCATACGCATTTCACATTTGAGCAGCTGATCGATGCCCGGGTTGCTGCGGAAGTGATCGACCTTTATCGCGCTTTGATTGCTGAGGCAGGCCCGGGTGGAAGGAACAAGAGAACAACGGCCCTGGCTCAGCAAAAAGCGAAACCGGGCGAGGCCGATTTGCTTCCCGGAGCGGTCAGCCGGCTGAATGCCTTCGTTCCAGACACGATTGCGCAGATCGAGCAAGTCTATCGGGAGCTGCTTGGGCAAGCTGAAGGCCGCCATAAAACCGAAATCGAGCAGCTTAGCGTCCACTACAGGAGTGAAATCGAGCAGCTTAGCGCCCACTACAAGAGTGAAATCGAGCAAGCGCGGGACCGCATTACGGCGGTTAACGAGCTTCTTCGCGAGAGAAGCATTAGCCTCGCAGAGAGTGAAACGCGTGGAGAGGAGCTACGACCTCGCTTGTGTCAGCAATTGAAGACTACCAAGAGGCTTGCGCGGCTTTTGGATGAGGCTGAGGCGGCAGCGGCCCGGCTTCGTTCTTCGGCGCGCTGGCAAATGGCAAATCCAATTGCCGCGTTAAAGGCAAGACTTTCTCCTTCGCAATCGCGTGACTCGTTAGGTTACGGTCATTTGGAAAAGGTCGTCTCGTCTTACCAGAAGTGGCGAATCGCACATCCCGAAGTTGCTGCGATTGATGGTCAAATCCAAGCCCTAATCTCCGACGCAGTCCTACCGTCAGGGCAGAGAGCAGCGCCTATTGAGCCTCCTGTGCCAAGCCGTCCGATTGAGTTTCCAGTTCACAACGACGTCGAAGTTT
>WNGG01011923.1_pt1 | contig 10272 bp, 8 predicted proteins | sample 5400661 | NCBI WGS metagenome assembly WNGG01 (sample SAMN13153372, study PRJNA577476) | soil metagenome | isolation source: 100 cm soil or saprolite under Garry oak tree replicate 1 | place: USA:California | collected 2016-06-15
AACGCGGCTGACCCGGGGCTGGCTGTGACCTGATGCGGAGCTTGTCAACACGGCCTCCCGTCGGCGTCCGCGCCCGCCGTACCGGCTCACAGGCCGGTCACTCCCAGCAGGGCCAGGCCGCCAAGGGCCGCCACGGCCACGCTTCGCGGCGTTGGTCGTCAACAGGGGCAGCTACGCCATCACACGTGTCACCGCTAGGTTTTCTCCGGACGGCATGAACCTATTGGCCGTGTCGCGAGTTGTTCGGATACCCGTTAGTTTTGAGAGCTTGCATCGTGAGCTGCGGGGCAACTTCGGCCCTATCCGGGGCGCGGACAAGGCCGGCCACGGCGACACACTCGCTCCATGGGACGCTGGGATGCGCTTCGAAAGCGACGACGTGGGCATGCGACACCTGGCGGGACCATACTTCGTGATCCGGTGGATAGACAGGTGGGGAACTACCTGGGAACACAAACGGGGTGTCGTCCGGTCCATCAGCGAGGGCCAACCCTGGGAACCCTGACAGCCAGGTAGCGACATCGTCAAAGAACATGGCCGGGCACCCGGCAGGGATGCTCAGAAAGTCAGGCCGTCAACAGGCAGTCGCGTGGATTGGGCTGCGCAGGCTGTCCGGCCTGTGATCGGCTCAGGTTCCGGCTGTGGGTTGCGAATCCGGATCAGAGGCAGCGATCCACAATGCTCGGTCCACCTGGCGCAAGGTGAGACGGCATTGTGACGCCAGGTTCCGGCACGCCGTCAGGTACGGCACCCAATCGTCCAACCGGAAGGACGGCTGTCCCTGAGGAAGCAAGCCGAGCGCGCGCAGGGCATGCAGCGCCCTGGAGTCGGCGATCGTGTACCTGGTCGGGCGGCAGGCCGCGAGAACGACGCTGCTCATGGCCGGGCCGAAATGATCGATGCCGCTGCCTCGCGCTGCCATCGTTGCCAGGGCGTCGTAGTCGTCGTCGGTTGCCATGGCCGGGCCGAAATGATCGATGCCGCTGCCTCGCGCTGCCATCGTTGCCAGGGCGTCGTAGTCGTCGTCGGTTGCCAGGGCAATACGGATGAGATCAGCCACCCCTGGCGCGCCATCACGAGCGTGCCAGCGCTGCGGGCTGATGCCTTTCATCGCCAGAGCCTCACGATGCGGCATCGACTGGAACTTCCACCTGACCAGCTCGGCTACTTGGTTTCGGTCGAGCACTTGCAGGCCTGCAAACCGAGAGAGCCTCTCGTCCTCGGCAGCACGGGCGGCGGCGTTCTGGTCGGCTTGCCCTGACGGATCTGGATACTGGTCGTGCCAGGCCCTGAGCTTGCCGCAGATATCGGCTATTGCCACGCCGCCAAATGTTAGTTCAGGACGATGAGAAGGATGCGCAACTCGCGCAGAACGGACGCCACGCCGCGACATGTCACCTCCTTACCATGAAGGCAGCGACTTCCGCCACGGATGATCTTCTGGGAGACCAACCCGTTCATCCAGGGCTAGCGCACGTGTCCAGGCCGGCAGCAGTACAGGGACCTTGCTCGTGGGAGTGCCGAGAAGATCCCAGCGGTCCTGATAGCCCTGCCAGATAGTCCACCGGATCCTGGCCTGGTTCAGCGACGCGTTGCGTGTCCCCTCCAGCGCATTCGGGTCGGTCCGCCAATCCTGGTGCACGATATACGTCGCAGCGGAAACATGGTCGCGGGGAACTATGAACGTCCGTGGTGCCGACGGGAACGAGGGCAGCAGCACCAACGCGAACCACTCCCGTTCGGAGCGAGCCAGCATCTGCGCCTTGAGTCCAAGCAGCCAAGAGGTCCGCTCCCCGCTCTGAGTCGCGGTCTTAACCTGAATCTCCACAGTGGGTCTCATCGGCAACTCCGTAGCGACGGCCAGGATGTCTGTGCGCTCCAGGCCATCGCGCGTCAGTGCTGGTGCCCAGCCGTGGCGGGCGAGCGCGGAGCAGACCCAGTGCTCGCCGGCACTCTTGATCATCTTCGTGTCTGCCATTGGCCGTTACCCCCATTCCTTGGCTCGCCCTGAAGCTAGTGCCAGGTGGCTAACCGGCACAGTATCCTCGCGCATGTGGCGGATAGGGGCGGGCCGGATGAAGAGGATTACCTGGCGCGTGAGGCGAAGGCCCGCAAGGAGATCGACAAGCAGCTAGCCGCCGCCGGCTGGTCGGTGCAGAGCCAGAAGGCGCTGAACCTGAGCGCCGACGCTGGGGTCGCCGTTCGGGAGTTCACGTTGGAGAAGCCACACGGCCGGGTGGACTACCTGCTGTTCCTGGACGGCCAGCCTGCCGGGGTGATCGAGGCTAAGCCTCAGGGCACGACGCTCGTGGAGGTGGAGCGCCAGTCTGGCAAGTATGTCGATGGGCTGCCCGACTGGATGACGCCTGCGGTCTACCCGCTGCCGTTCATCTACGAGTCCACCGGGGCCGAGACCCGGTTCACGAGTGGCTACGATCCCGATTCCCGCAGCCGCCGCGTGTTCACCTTCCACCGGCCTGAGACTCTGATCGAGTGGTCCCGGCAGATCGGCGAGGATGGCGACCTGCCGACGTTCCGCGCCCGGCTGAAGGCGATGCCGCCGCTGGACGAGCGGGGCCTGTGGGGCAAGCAGGCCGAGGCGATCCGCAACGTGGAGGAGTCCCTCGCCGCCGACCGTCCCCGGTCGCTGATCCAGATGGCGACCGGCTCGGGTAAGACGTTCACGGCCGCGAACCTGTGCTACCGGCTGATCAAGCACGCCGGCGCGAAGCGGGTCCTGTTCCTGGTGGACCGGTCGAACCTGGGCCGGCAGGCCAAGCTGGAGTTCGACAAGTTCACGATCCCCGAGACGCAGCGAAAGTTCCCCGCTGAGTACAACGTCCAGCACCTGACCCACAACACCATCGACACCACGTCACGGGTGTGCATCTCAACGGTCCAGCGGATCTTCTCGATCCTGAAGGGCGAGCAGGACCTGGACATGGAGGCCGACGAGCACTCAGCTTACGAGCTGGGTATCACCGAACCGGTGGAGGTCACCTACAACCCGGCGCTGCCGCCGGACGCGTTCGACGTGGTCATCATCGATGAGTGTCACCGCTCGATCTACGGGCTGTGGCGGCAGGTGCTGGAGTACTTCGACGCGCACCTGATCGGGCTGACCGCCACGCCGACGAAGCAGACGTTCGGGTTCTTCCGGCAGAACCTGGTGATGGAGTACTCCCACGAGCAGGCCGTTACCGACGGCGTGAACGTGGACTTCACCGTCTACAAGATCGAGACCGCGATAACCAAGGCCGGGTCGGCCATCGAGGCCGGGGAGTTCGTCGGGTTCCGCGACCGCCAGACCCGCAAGGTCCGTTGGGACGCCACCGACGACCCGATCGACTACACCGCTGCCCAGCTTGACCGGGCCGTCGTCGCCGAAGACCAGATCCGCACGATCATCCAGACGTTCAAGGACAAGCTGTTCACCGACCTGTTCCCCGGCAGGAGCACGGTGCCGAAGACGCTGATCTTCGCCAAGGACGACTCGCACGCTGATGACATCGTGCAGATCGTGCGCGAGGTGTTCGGCAAGGGCAACCAGTTCGCCACCAAGATCACATACCGAACCCGCGACGGCAGACCCGAGGACCTGCTGCAGGCGTTCCGGAACTCGATGTACCCCAGGATCGTGGTCACCGTGGACATGATCGCGACCGGGACCGATGTGAAGCCGCTGGAGTGCCTGGTCTTCATGCGCAGCGTGAAGAGCCGCACCTATTTCGAGCAGATGCTCGGGCGCGGCGTCCGGGTCATCGACGACACCGACTTCCAGTCCGTCACCGACGACGCCAAGGCCAAGGACCGGTTCATCGTGCTCGATGCGGTCGGCGTGACCGACACCCCGCTGGTTGAGACCGTGCAGCCGCTGGAGCGGATGCCGGTCACGAGCCTGGGTGACCTGTTCAAGATCGTCGCGTTCGGCCGGAAGGACCCGCAGGTCGCCTTGTCGATCGCGGGCAGGCTGGCCCGCCTGGACAAGCGGCTGACCGCCGATGACCGGGAGATGCTCGCCGGCCTGGCGGCGGCACGGATCTCGGGTCGATCGCCCGTTCCATCGTGGATGCCCTCGATCCCGACGAGCAGGTCGCGGCCACCGTAGCGGTCGGCCAGTCCGGCGACGACGAGGCGGCAGTCGCTGACATGGGGACGGCAATGCTCACTCAGGCGCTGGAGCCGCTGGCCACCAATCACAAGCTGCGCAACGCGATCCTGGACGTGCGCAAGTCCTATCAGCAGACCATCGACGAGGTGTCCAAGGATGAGGTGCTGTTCGCCGGCCATTCGCAGGAGGCCCGCGAGCGGGCGTCTGCGATGATCTCCTCGTTCTGCGAGTACATCGAGGAGCACAAGGACGACATCCGCGCCCTGCAGGTGCTGTACAGCCGCCCGCACAAGGAACGGCTGACCTTCGCCGAGGTCAGGGAACTCGCCAGGGCCATCGAGCGCCCGCCACGTCAGTGGACGCCCGAGAAGCTCTGGCAGGCGTACCAGATTCTCGACCAGTCGAAAGTACGCGGCTCCGGTGGGAGGATGCTCACCGACATCGTCTCGCTGGTGCGCTACGCCCTGAACCAGGACGATGAACTCGTCCCGTTCCGCAGCCATGTCGAGGAACGGTTCGCGGCCTGGCTGACCGCGCAGCAGCAGAAGGGAGTCACGTTCACCGTGGAGCAACTGCAGTGGCTGACCTGGATGAAGGAGAACATCGCCGGCGAACTCGGGATCGCGCCGGAATCGTTCGAGTACACGCCCTTCGTCGAGCACGGCGGCATCGGAAAGGCAGTCCAGGTCTTCGGCGACCGCCTCACGCCACTAGTCGACGAACTGAGTGAGGCGCTAGCGGCATGAGCGACCTGCCGTGCCAATGGGCCGAAGCCCCGATGGGTGACCTCCTCATGGATATCGAGGCTGGCCGGTCCTTCAAATGCTCAGAGCGACCCGCCGGGCCAGATGAATGGGGCGTGATCAAAGTCAGCGCTATGACTTGGCGCGAGTTCGATGAAGGGCAGAATAAGGCGGTATTGAGTGATCACAAGATAGATCCGCGCTTTGAGATCCGATCCGGAGACCTGCTCTTCTCCAGAGCTAATACAGTTAGCTACGTTGGAGCGGTGGTCCAGGTGGGAGAAACTCGCCCACGGCTGCTATTGAGCGACAAGAGTCTGCGTCTCGTTCCGCACCACAGCGTGTCTCCGCGCTGGCTGCTCTATTACCTGCGCACTCGGCAAGCCCGACTTTATCTGGAGTCTTTGGCGACAGGAACGAGTGACTCCATGCGCAATATCTCTCAGGCAAACCTGCGTAATCTTGCCGTACCGGTCGCTCCTTATGGCGAGCAGCGGCGAATCGTAGCCGCCATTGAGGAACAGTTTTCCCGGCTCGACGCCGGAGTGACGGCATTGGAACGGGCACGGCATAACCTCAAGCGAATGAGGTCAGCAGCCTTCACAATAATCGCCGATGCTGTTGATACGTGGGTCACGCTTGGTGAGATCGCCGACGTAGTGGGTGGAGTGACCAAGGATGCTAAGCGCCAGTCGGATCCTTCATTCGCTGAGGTGCCGTACCTCCGGGTGGCTAATGTGCAGCGCGGATACCTCGATCTCAGTGCCGTCACAACGATCCGAGTCCCTACTAACACATTGGAGAAGCTTCGCCTCGAACCAGGGGACATCCTTCTTAACGAGGGTGGCGACCGTGACAAGCTGGGGCGTGGATGGATATGGGAAGGGAAGGTCAAGGACTGTATCCACCAGAACCATGTTTTCCGAGCGCGCCTACTTAAGGATGAGTTCGATCCAAAGTTCGTGTCGATGCACGGCAACACATTTGGACGGACATGGTTTGAGAAGATGGGCAAGCAGACGACTAACCTTGCGTCGCTCAATCTCACGACGCTCAAGTCCTTTCCTGTTCCTGATATGCCGGTCGAGCGGCAGCGTGAGATCGTTGCTGAGGTCGAACGCCGACTCTCAGTCGTTGATGCGCTTGAATCAGCAATTCACCAATCCCTCGCACGCTCAAGTTCGCTGCGCGCCTCGATCCTCGCAACGGCGTTCTCCGGTCGGCTCGTGCCCCAAGATCCCAATGATGAACCCGCAAATACGCTCCTCGGACGGATTGCCACAGAGAGAGCGGCGTCCAACGGTCATCAGCCCGGACGGGCACGCATTGCCCGACTCGCCCGAGAGGAGGCCACGGCGTGAGCGACAGCGCCACTATCGTCCAGAAGTTCTGGAACTACTGCAACGTCCTGCGGGACGACGGCCTGTCTTACCAGGACTACATCGAGCAACTGACCTTCCTTTTGTTCCTGAAGATGGCAGACGAGCAGACCAAGCAACCGTTCAGTCGGCCCGCGATCGTACCCGCTGGTCTGGACTGGGCTGCACTTGTGCGTCTCGACGGCGACGACCTGGAGGTCCAGTACCGGCACACGCTGGCCGAACTTGGGAAGCAGCCAGGCACGCTCGGCGTCATCTTCCGCAAGGCGCAGAACAAGATCCAGGACCCGGCGAAGCTCAGGCGACTCGTCTCGGACCTGATCGGCAAAGAGACCTGGATGACCCTCGACGCCGACGTGAAGGGCGACGCCTACGAGGGGCTGCTGGCCAAGAACGCGGAGGATGTGAAGTCGGGTGCGGGCCAGTACTTCACTCCGCGACCGCTGATCAGGGCGATCGTGGACGTGATGCGCCCCACGGCAGACATGCGGGTGTGCGACCCGGCCTGCGGCACCGGCGGATTCCTGCTTGCCGCATACGACCAGATGAAGTCCGCGAGCCTGGACCCGGACCAGAAGAGGTTCCTCCGCGACCAAGCGCTCCGGGGCTGGGAGATCGTTGAGGCGACGGCCAGGCTCTGCGCCATGAACTTGCTCCTGCACGGGATCAGCGCGCCGGAAAGCCCGAGCTTGGTCACGGTGGATGATGCCCTCCGCTCGGCTCCGTCAGAGCACTTCGACATGGTGCTGACGAATCCTCCCTTCGGCCGGAAGTCCAGCTACAAGGTCGTCAACGCCTTGGGCGAGACCGAGCGGGAAGACATGAGCTACCTGCGCGAGGACTTCTGGGCAACCACCTCGAACAAGCAACTTAACTTCCTGCAGCATGTCCGCTCGCTGCTGACCATCAACGGGCGGGCAGCGATCGTCGTGCCGGACAACGTGCTGTTCGAGGGCGGGGCGGGGGAGACCATCCGGCGCAAGTTGCTGGAGCAGTGCGACGTGCACACCCTGCTCCGCCTGCCGACGGGCATCTTCTACGCGGGCGGGGTCAAGGCTAACGTCCTGTTCTTCGACCGGAAGCCGCCGTCGGAGAAGCCATGGACCCAGCAACTGTGGATCTACGACTTCCGCACGAACCAGAACTTCACCCTGAAGACCCGCGCCTTGGTCCGGGACGACCTGGATGACTTCGTGGCGTGCTACAACCCGGCGAATCGCCACGAGCGGGCCGAAACGGAGCGTTTCAAGGCGCTCGCCTACGGCGAGCTGGTCGCCCGTGACAAGGCCTCGCTGGATATCTTCTGGCTCCGCGACGAGTCTCTGGAAGACACCGACAACCTGCCGGCACCCGAACTGATCGCTGCGGAGATCGTCGAGGATCTGAAGGCCGCCCTGGAGCAGTTCGCCGCGATCGCATCGTCTTTGGGAGTGGCAGACGCCGTAGCTGAGTGACGACCAAGATGCGGCGCTATCGCCTTAACGCGCGAGAATGGCATCAATGATCTCGACGGAGAGGAGGCGGGCCGGCATGAACGAACGCGAAGTGCAGGCGCTCGGTGAGGTCAGCGAGCAGCTAGCCGCCGCCATGACGCGGCTGGACGAGATCGTGGCCGCACGCCAGGCAGCATGGACGCTCGATGATCTACGGCGCGACCTGGACCAGTGGAAGCGCTACCTGCAGAACGCGACAAACGCGGACGGCGACCCGTACTCGGAGCACTCCGTCAAGTCGCATATCGGGCACAGTGCGCAGTTCATTCGCTGGCTGGCAGGTGAATGGCAGCCAACTGGTCCCAGGCGACGGCCATAAGCGGCCCGGTCGCATATCAGCCCGAGCAGACCAGGTGCCGCCGGGCAGCGCACGGGCTACTGGCCGGTCGTGGACAGACATGGGAGGCAGACGTGCGATCAAGCAGCAGGAGGCCGAGGCTCCGCAGGAAGGGCCACGCCGGCATGCCGGAGCCGCGCTATCCATCGGACAAGTCGGTGGAGGTCGCCGTCACTGTGAGGGCGTACCGGGATCAGGCCGCGATCATCGGCCCGAACCCCAAGCCGGGATTCTTGCTCAACGGGCAGGTCTCTGACGACAACCAGGATGCTGTCGTCGCCGTGGCCGAACTGCTGAACCAGTTCCGTCATGGCTTCACGGAGGGCGGCGTGCCGGAATATGCGACTGCCTTCGGCGATGCGCTGAGCGACATCGTGGCGAAGCACTGGCCAGAGCCATGAGGACCGGATACGCGCCGGCCGTCTGGGTTGTCAAGCCGGAACGGCTGGCGGCTCGGGGCTGCGTACGGTTGGCAGACGGCTCGGGCAGACAACGTGGCGCGACGCATCCGCAGGGCGGAGTGGCATGAGAGCGCCCTGCTTGATTTGAACGCGACCGTCACCGTTATCTACGAGCGGCTTCTTGAGCTATTTCACCGAGCCGAGGGCGGGCAGAACGCGGCGCAGTTCACAGAGGCCCGGCAGGCGGTCGAGCAGATGCGCATGCACTGGGAAAGCAAGTCATCGGGCGTGATCAGCGACGACGCGATAGTGACCGCCTACGCGTACTTCAGCGCGGCTGTACAGGAAGGTCTGTCCGGTGGTGCCACCCTGGCGCGCGCGTCCAGGCCAGGAGCTGTCATCAGGCGATAAGGAAGCCAGGCGACGGTTCGTCCGCGACCTCGGTTCTGTCGTCGGCAAGCTCGATGAACTCAGGCAAGCAGTTCATGCGCAGGTCAGGTCGCTCGACAGCCCGCCACGCGTCAGAAGGCTTCTGACCCCTCTGCGCAGGCGACGCATCGGTCATGATCAGGACCCTGATGCGCAGCTCGCTGGTCCTCGGCTGCCTGATGCCGGTGCTAACAACCGGGAGTAGGACGCAGCGGTATAACGGTCTATGTGGAACCAGCATGGGCACTACGGCAGATCGCCTTTCAACTGGAGCGGGCTGGTGCTCCGACGTACCGCGTCCGCGCTTTCCGACGCGCCGCCCAGGTTGTAGCCGAACTGCCCGCCGCTGAGCTTGACCGTCGAGTGACCGACGGCACGCTCCAGGCGTTGGCTGGGATCGGCCCAGCGACCGCCGAAGTCATCACGCAGGCAGCAGTCGGTCAGGAGCCGACTTATCTCACCAAGATGCTCAACGATGCGTCCCCATCGGAACGAACTGCGATGCGCGCCGCGCTGCGCGGTGACTGCCACGCCCACTCGGACTGGTCTGATGGGGGTAGTTCGCCTGCCGAGATGGCCGAGGCTGCCCGCGCCCTCGGCCACGAGTGGGTCGCCCTAACCGATCACTCGCCCAGGCTAACGGTCGCGAACGGACTGTCCGTCGAGCGACTGGAGGAGCAGCTTGAGCTAATCGGTCATCTGAACGCTGAGTTCGCGCCGTTTCGCATCCTGACTGGGATTGAGGTGGACATCCTTGAGGATGGAACGCTCGACCAGTGCGAGGACATGCTTGCCGCCCTGGATGTTGTGGTCGCCAGCGTGCACTCCAAGCTTCGGATGCCTGCCGATCAGATGACTAAGCGCTTGATTCGCGCAATCGCGAACCCGAACGTAGTCGTGCTCGGCCACTGCACGGGTCGGCTCATCCTTGGCCGGGGTAGGCCCGAGTCTGAGTTCGACCCTGAGCGCGTATTCGGTTCCTGCATTGAGCACGGCGTCGCGGTCGAGATCAACTGCAGGCCAGATAGGCAAGACCCGCCAGACAGGCTACTGCGGATCGCTGCCGACATGGGCTGCTTGTTCGCCATCGACACCGATGCCCACGCACCTGGCCAGTTGGATTGGATGGACAGCGGCTGCGTGAGGGCAGAAGCGTTCGGCATAGATCAGAACCGGGTCATCAATACGCGCAGCGCGGATCAGGTCAACGCTCGCTAGGCCGGCACAAGCTTGACAGTCCGACCAGTCCGAGTGGGTATGGCAGTCGCCGCGCAGCGCGGCGCGCATGGCGGTGTGCTGCGCAGGCTCGGACTCGCCCAGGAGCCTGGTCAAATAGTCCGGCTGCTGGCCCGCGGCCGCCTGCGTGATGACCTCGGCGG
>WNGG01019934.1_pt1 | contig 10272 bp, 8 predicted proteins | sample 5400661 | NCBI WGS metagenome assembly WNGG01 (sample SAMN13153372, study PRJNA577476) | soil metagenome | isolation source: 100 cm soil or saprolite under Garry oak tree replicate 1 | place: USA:California | collected 2016-06-15
ACAGCTCCCGCGACAGCGACTCCGGCCCGTGCAGCCGGCCCTGCAACAGCATCTGCTGCCCCACTCCGCCGCACTCATCGAGGAACTCCTTCTCGACGACCGGGCGGCCCGCGTCGCGCGCGCCGAGCCGCTCGGCCACCACGAGCTGCGCGTCGAGGAACGACCGCAGCACCCGGTTCGCCACAAGCAGTTCGGAGCTCTCGAGCACGGCGCGCCCGTCGGCCACCGTCTCCCAGCCGGGATCGAGTCGGTCAAGCTCGGCCTGGAGCACCGCGCGGTAGGCCGTCTTGTCTGGGAAGAAGAACTCGAACTTGAGCTGGTCCCGCAGCCGCATCGCCTCGTCCCACCGGTCGGCGGGCGCGCTGAGCAACACCAGCTCCGCCACCGCCCGGTCGACGAAATGATGGATCGCGCTGTTCCGGTAGAACGCCGCGATCAGATGCTGGCCCCGTTCGATGGCGTAGACCGGCTCCTCCCCGCCCGCGTAGACGGTGACCACGTTCTGCTGAGACAGGGCGCCGAGTACCCGCTGCACCCCAGTGTCGGTGTCCAGGATCTCCCGTGAGTGCGGTAGCCCCCGCTCAGCCAGGTAACCGCGCAACGGCTCGAGCACCCCCCGCACCTGGCTCAGAGTCAGCGCTCGGTCGCGAACGCCCAGCAGGGCCAGCGTCACCAGTGCCGTTGCGGTCACCGGGGTAACCCGGTTGATCCTGACAGCCACCTCGAACGCCACCTTCTGCAGCGCCAGCCGCCAGGCACCCTTGTCGCCGTCAGGGCCGCCTGGCGGCAGTGCTGCGCGCAGCGAAATCGGTTCGGCAAACCGGACGTGGACCGTACCGATCCGGGAAAGCTGGCCCCGCGCATAGGCCGCCAGCCAGCCGAGGCCTTCCGCCTTCTTCGCGGCGCCGGCCTGCTCGGCGGCCATAGCCGATACCTCGCGGAGCTGATCGTAGGTGATCGCCACCGGCACGAGGCAGGCGTCCTCGGCCCGGCCCCGGGCGACGGCCTCGGCCACATAGGCCAGCAGACCGTAGCGCGGCGGGCGCAGCTTCCCGGTCCGGGAGCGGCCGCCCTCCATGTACCACTCGAGGTTGAAGCGCTTGGCGAGCAGGAAACCGAGGTATTCGCGCAGGGCCAGCTTGTAGATCTCATCGTCACCGAAGCTGCGCCGGATGAACACGATGCCGGCCCGCTTGGCCAGCGGGCCGATCGGCCAGAAACGGAGATTGTCGCCGCCCAGCACGTGGTTGCGGGGAAAGTCATGCTCGGCGAGGACATCGGCGAGCAGCAGCGGATCAGCGTACGAGCGGTGGCTGGGCAAGAAAACCAGAGCATGCTCGCGATTCAGCTCACGCAACCGGTCCAGCCCGGCAATGTCGACCTGCACGTCCCACGCGTGGGCGTGCAGCGGGCGCAGCGTGCTGGACAGCAGGTCGACCGCGATCGGGCTCATCGAGGCAACCAGGCCATCCAGGTCCACCTCGGCCCGCGCCATCACTTCCGGCTCGGCCAGCCCCAGCCGGTCCGCGAGCCGGGCGACCTCGGCACGGAAATCCGCGCTGTCCTCAATCGCCTCGGTGACCTCCTTCGGCACCTTGTACCGGTACCCGAGCAACGCCCGCTCGGAGCGGTCCAGCGCGAGCCGGGCCTGCCGGGACACGAACTGAGCGAACGAGCCAGTGCCCCCCCACCGCCCGCGCAGCGCGGCCACCGTGGCGGATTCCGCGACCACCACCCGGGCCCGGTCCGGCTCCCGCCGCATGATCCGGTTCTGCCAGAACGCCGGCGGCCGCCGCGGGTTGACCTGCGACAGTGCGTCCGACCAGCGGACCCGCCGTTCGCCGCCTCGTTCGCGCGGCAGCCACGCGACGCGGACAGCGGTGACCACCGTCTCCGGTACCGCCCGGTCTAGCGACCGCGCCAGGCCCGGGCCGTCCAGCGGCAGCACCGCGGACGGCTGCAGGTGGCCGTCACGCAGCCATCGCGTGACCAGCGCGCGCTCCGCCGCACTCGCGGTCCCGGCCAGCAGGACCAGCGTCTCGCTGCCAGCAGGCTGTTTGCCCGCCGCGGGATACGCTGACTGAGGACCCCGCATGCACGCCCTCCCTCAGTCACATCCTCGCCCATCGGCGTGATCAAGGTCACCCCAGCCCAAGGTGCCGTATGGACGGTCGCGTAGTAGTCATGAGGGTCGCGCAGGCCGATCATGCTGGGCAGTGGACTCTGCCAGGTCGGCTCGTATGCGCCCAGCCACCGGCTTGGGGACGCCTGGCGATGAGCCGCCCGGTCAGGTGGCCCCAGCCCAAGCGCATAGGCGGCCACCCTCTCCGAGCCGATCGTGTCCCGTGACGCAACGGAATCTGCGTCACGGAAAGTGAACGAGTTCCAGACAGCAACCACCGCCCGGCCACGCCGAACGCCGATTACGAGCGCGCCGGGACTTTAAGTGAGCTCTGGCCGGTTGGACGCGCAGATCATCCATTCTCGTGTGTTGTCATTGGCTGCGCCAAGATCCGAGGACATGCGACGTGAGATTGCCTGCCCCACCACCATCAGCGGGCTCAGAGGGCATCCGTGATCCCGCTGCGCGGCTTCGGACTGTTCCTGACCCAACGGTCTGCCAGCGACTCCCAGCAGAACCGTGGGACGTGTGAGGTACTGCAGGTCGGACGCTGGCGTGACCGGAGCACCTGCCGCCCGTTCGATTGCCAGGTCCGCCAGGGTGCCATCACGGACCCGGTCCAGGTGATTCGCTCCGCCCACGCCATGTGCCCGATCTGAAGTCGGTGATTTTCAGTTGCTCGCGACGGGCGCAACTAGCAGATTCCCGGGCTTGATATCTCGGTGCACCAGGCCCTCCGTGTGCGCAACAATGCAAGCCGACGCTCCTCGGGGTACTTCCGCTGTGCTGGCATGGCTCCCATCCTCTCCAAGGATCAGAGCCTCCAAGATCACCGGGGCGGTCCACTCCGCCGCCCCGACGCCGTCCGCCAGGCGACCAAGGCCTACTCGGCAGGTGACCGGAAGGCCCTTCTCACACGCGATGACAGGGCGGCCAATCGCCGGTGACCACGTGCTCTTGCCGTACAATGATTGCACGCTCAACGCGATAGCGTGATCTCATGCGGAGGGCTACTCATGATGTCACCAGGTCGCTGGCTCGCCGGAGGCAGCGCCGTTCTGGGCGTTGGTGCCCTGCTCGCTATCAGTTGGTTTATCTACGTCCGACAGAGTGACGCTGGCTTCTGGTCCTGGCCCAATGCCGCTTAGCGTAAGTTGATCTTGGTTTGCCCGGCGTGTCGTTACCGGGTGTTCTGGCTGCTGGCCGGCATGATCACGGCTTATGGCTGACAATGGCGTGGTGGCTGGCAGCGGGCGTCTGACCGACTGGGTCTCGGGGTGGGGCGGGATGCGGTCGATGAGGCGATCGCGGAGGCGGGCAGGGGCGCGAAGCGGGCCGGCGGGAAGCTCCCGCCGCATGTGATGGCGTATTTCGTGATGGCGCTGGCGCTGTTCGCCGACGATGACTATGAGGAGGTCGCGGTCCGGCTGACGGAGACCTTGCAGGACTGGGGCTGCTGGGATGATTCGTGGAGCATGCCCACGTCCGGCGGGATCACCCAGGCCCGCCAGCGGCTGGGCTTCGAGCCGATGCGGGAGCTGTTTTCGCAGGTGGCGGTCCCGGTCGCGGAGGAGGAGACCGAGGGGGCGTTCCTCGGGCCGTGGCGGCTGATGGCCATCGACGGGTTTGAGTGGGATGCCCCCGATAGCGAGGAGAACGCGGCCGCGTTCGGGTATTCCGGGACCGGGGAGGACGGCGGGGCGCTGCCGAAGGTGCGGGTGGTGACCATCAGCGAGTGCGCCTCGCACGCGGTGGCGGATGCGGAGATGGGCCCGGTGACCAGCAAGGGCAGCGGGGAGCAGTCCCTGGCCCGCCCCATGTACCGGCGGCTGGAGGAGGACTGGCTGCTGATCGCCGACCGCAACTTCTATAACTGGAAGGACTGGTGCACAGCCGCCGGTACCGGCGCGGCGCTGCTGTGGCGGGTGAAGTCGGACCTGCGGCTGCCGGTGCTGGAGCTGCTGCCCGACGGGTCGTACCGGTCGGTGCTGATCGATCCGAAGATCCGCGGCAAGGCGCGGCAGCAGCTGGCCGCGGCCGCCCGCGCCGGGGGTGACCTGGATGAAGGCAAGGCCCGGCATGTCCGGGTGGTCGAATACGAGGTGCCCGACCGCGAGGGTGACGGGAAGGGCGAGCTGATCGCGCTGATCACCACCATCACTGACCTGCGGCAGGCCCCGGCGGCCGCGCTGGCGCAGGCCTACCACCAGCGGTGGGAGCACGAGACGGGGAACAAGCAGCTGAAGACCTACCTGCGCGGGCCCGGGAAGGTGCTGCGGTCGCAGAGCCCGGACATGGTCCGGCAGGAGATCTACGGCTACCTGCTGACCCACTACGCCATCAGCGCCCTGACCTGCAAGGCGGCCACCGAGGCCGGCGTCGACCCGGACCGGGTCAAGTTCAAGCGCACCGTCCGCATCCTGCGCCGCCGGGTCGCTGACCCGGCCTTTTCCCCCTGAGCAGCGCGACCGCGCCCTGGCGCGGGTGATGGCAGACATCACCAGGAAGAAGAACCTCAACACCCGGCGGCGGCACCGGACCTACCCGCGCGTGGTCAAGCGCGCCCGCCACAACTCCTACCGGGTGAAAAAGCCCGGCGACACCGGCACCCGCCACGACGGGCCGGCCACGATCAAGCTCGCGAACGCCAGGCCCCTCACCCTCGCAGCATGATCAACTTTAGCTAAGCGGCATTGGGTCCTGGCCAGGAACGACAGGCATTCTCGTTGGCGCGGTCGGCACCGTAATGCTGTTGGTCGGATTTGTGATGCCGAAGGACGATTCGCCCGTTCGCCAGCTTCAGGAAGGTGGGAAGAATTCCATTAATCTGCAGGCTGGCCGGAATCTCAACTTCCACGATCATAAGTCAGGGGAGTGAGATATTGCAACGGAAGCAGGAACAATCCGGTGGCGCCGGATCTACCAACATCCAAGCTGGCAGAGACGCTATCGTGCGCATCGGCATCACAGCAGTTGAGGCCAGAGAAATTGCTCTTGACGTTGTCCGGGAAAGCTCCATTACAGCGAGTGATGCTGCAAGGTCAGGACGACTCGCTTATGAACAACTCCTGGCCGCAATGCTCCTAGAAGCAGTATATGAAGCTAATGAACAGAAGAAGGCAGAAACCGGCTCATCTGCAGGGCATGGCCCTTACCCTCTGCAAATTATCCTTCAGGCAAACGAAAGCCATATTGCAGCGAACAGGCCTGTTAGATTCCGTTGGGAATCGGCGAGAACGGATAAGTATAGAGTATGGCCGATTATTACAGGCCGCGACAATCGAGCTCTCGGGATTGAGATCCTACACTTCTCAAAGAAGGTAAGGAGTTTGCGCATCTTGGAGACGTTGCGGCAAATAGAAGAGGAGGTAGAACTTATACGCCGAGAAGGAGCTGATTTCAATGTCCTGGTCGTCTCGAATATAGCCATGGGCCGGATAGGCGTGGTATACACAGAAGAATTTAGCGTTTTTGGTGGCAACGCTGTCGTGAATGATCGGACGGATTTGCATGAACTAGTAGCGGCAATTCGGAGAACATTTGATGATACGACACGCGTGACCCAAACCTGATGAAGAAGCAGATTGCCGACAAGTTCTTTAGAGACTCTTTCCATTGCCCCGGGCACACATGCGATGACCTCTGCTGGCGTGCAGTCCCTGTCGGCTCAGGAGAGCTACCCTGCCGTTCCGACGGTTTCTGCGTATCCGGTGTCCCCCACCGACGCTGGCCCAGACCCGCGTGCCCTGAGCTTCGGATGGATATCAGCTCACCCCATGGCTCCGAATGGATAGTCGACTGCCCAAAGGCATACGTCCCGGAGCAACGATTAAATTCGGCATGACCGGGCGCCCACAGCCCCTCCAGAATGCCCGCATCTGCGCGCCTCAGCGGATGATCGCTTAGCGCCCACCGGTCGAGCCGAACGGCGGTTTCTTCGCGTGTGCCGTCATCATGGATTGGCCACGCTGCGTGACCGCTGGGCATCGTCCGACCAAGCCCTGCAGCAAGATCGTCCCAAGCTGGCGGATGCCCGCGGCGGCATCTGCGGACAGTGCGGGGGTCTCCGGGGCCGGCTACCGGGAAGGGAGGCCGAGCGCTTCGGGATGGGCGCGGCGGTGAGGCAGGTCCCTTCGGAAGGAGGGCCGCTGCGGCGTCCGCGCCAGGAACTGAGACCGGTTCGGCGCGGGCGCCGTCGTGCGTGGCCGCCGCTCTTGCGGTGGCTGCCCTTATCAATCCATTCCTGGTGGCAGTCCACGAGAGCGCGACCACACTCCGACACCCAAGCCCTCGACGTGGCCGAGGCCCGCGCGCTCATCGCGGCCGCCGACGCCGACTCGCCCCCGGTCGGCGGTGCTGTATGTCTCGTTATTCCGACGTCGGAATAACGAGGTCGACGGCACGGGGGGGTGCCGGTGACAGCGCGGGAGGCCGCGGGCAGGCAGGGCAAGGGCGAGGACGGGCGCGCCCGCACCCGCGAGGTCAAGCTCGCCGTCTTCTTCACCCAGGACAAGGTCAACGAGGACGGCTACCCGGTCCGGGACCGGGACTCCTCCAAGGTGCCAAGTCCGCCCCCCACCTCACCAAGAGGCAGGACCCATCATGCAAGACCACGAGCGCGTCAGGCACAGCAAGGCAGGCGGCGGGCCGCAGCCGTCCGGGAACGGGAGCACCCCGGTCATCACCTGCCCACAGCACGGGACGATGCGCACCGGTGGGACATGCAGCCAGTGCCAGGCCACCCGCAAGGCCGGCCGGCAGATCGAGCTGGAAGCCGGGTAGCACCGCGGGATGATCTTCGCCAGCTATGGCCCCGACCGACTCGGGGCCATTCGCCGTCTCGGGGCGGCCGCCGATGAAGCGCTGCAGTGACGCGACGGCTACGTGGAGAAGGTGTTCACGCCCGCCTGATCCACCACCCATGCGGCGGCCGCGATGCTGCGAACCGCCTCAGCGTGCGACAACGCGGCCCAGCCCTGGCCCAGCTCGGCCCAGGCCCGCGCCCGTCCGGTATCCGGCTGGCGGCCGGGCACAGTCTCGGCCAGGACCTCGGCAGCACGCGCCATGGCCTCCCGGCCCGGGCGGGCGCACTCGTCGGAGGCAGCTATCCAGTCCCGCTGCATCTGGCCGCGTTGCTCCCGGCCAGTGATGGGGTCCCGTAGTACCTCGGCAGGATCGGTCGTGGGCAGCAGGCTACGTCCGTGTGATCCCTGCCATAGTTTTAAGGATGCTGCTGGCCTCGCGGGCTGATTCGAAAGCTGCACCCAGCGTTTCGGCATCGGTGCTGGCTCGTTGCAGAGCGTCGGCCACGGCCTTGGCGTACTCGCCCGCATCGCCCCCGCTGTCATGTGCCAGGCGCCCGGCGGCGTGCTCGGCCCGGACCCATTTGTTCGACTCGCGTTCGCTTGCGGCGTAGCAGGGAAACCCCCGGGAACGTTGCTCCATCTCGGCCTGTTGTAGAGGAAGACAGCAAAAAAATTTGGGCCCCACCCGTCGCCCAACGGATGGGACCCACAGAGACCCGGCCCCGACGCCTATCGAAGGACGGTCCTCCTTGTACCTAGTTCAGCGAATGAGCCCCCCAGATGATTCCCAGGCGGTTCTGCTCTCAGCGAGCAGGCCGGGCCTGGGCTCTGACCGGGACCTCAGGTTAGGGGTGTGGGCTACGCCCGCCTAAGTTCGAGCACGGGAATGGTGCGGACTCCAGCGGTTTGGCGTGCGTACTCGGCAAAGCCTGGGTAGCGCCGCGCTTGCTCGGCGTAGATGCGGTCGCGGTCAGCGCCGGTCAATTCGCGGACGGTCACCTTGTATGTCTCGGTTCCGCGTTCGACGCTGCCGTCACCGGCGGCGGTCAAGTTGTGGTACCAGTCCGGGTTGGCGGGTGCTCCAGCCTTGGTTGCGAAGACGTAGATGATGTCCGGCTGGGTGTCGTGCGGGAGGTACATCATCGGGTTGACGTACTCCCGCCCGCTTTTGCGGCCGCGGTGATGCGCCAGGACTATCGGGGCGCCCTCGAAGACCCCGCCAACCCTGCCCTGGTTCGCTCGGAACTCCGCGATGGTCTTCGCGTTCCAGTCGAGCGTGTCGCTCATGTCGAACTCCTGTCGTTCAAGATCTCGGGGTATGCGCGGGGACCGGGTGATGGAAGGCCCGGCGGCCGTTCCCGGCGATCAGGCCCTTGACCTGGTACTTCCTGGTAGCGGGGCAGGATTTGAACCGCGGTCTGTGGGCTGTGCGGGCAACGTGCGTTCTGCCTTTCGCTAGGCGGTGACGCGTTCTGCGCTGGTGAGATGCGCCGACAGGAGCTGCCCGGCCCTGTCCAGCGCCGTAGCCGATTCGTTGCCTCGAACACGACAATGACGTGGTTGTCTGGGCGCGGCGCCGATCCCCGGGCCCGGCCAGCCCGGGAAGCCGAGGCTGCCGTGGCCTGTTCGTGGGCAGGCGCCGCGCCCGAGCCGACGGCGGCTCCGGGGCGATGGTGGAGGACATCGTTGATGCCCCCTTCCTGGGTCGCGCTGGGCAACCACGGTTAGACAGCGCTCGCGAGGTGGCCCATTAGGTAGGTGATCCCGGTGCTGGTCACGCAGAGCACAACTCCGCAGCCGGGACCGGGTCCGGGTCGTACCTGATTTGCGGGCCGGCGCTGGCCCGGTCCCGGTGAGTTCTGGTCAGGGGGTAACTGGTCTACTGACGCCGAGCCCGGTGTCGAGGCGCAGCGACTGCATGATCTGGAACGTCGTGGTGTAGGTGAACACCTCGATGTCCGCTGCGGCCAGCACGCCGGTGTACTTGGCGACGATGGGCGCGGCCGCGCGTTCGGTGACGGTGTCGAGGTTGGCTTTCACCCCGGCCCAGGCGTTCTCCCCGTACCTCATGTAAAAGGGGATCGGGTCGACCGCGGCCAGCGCCTCCCTGGCGCTGGCTTCGATGTCGGCGATGTACTGCTGGTGCACGGTGACGTCGTCGCGGGTGGCGAGCCGGCCGAGGTGCCCGCTGATGAGGTGGGTCCACGGGTAGTCCAGCGCGATGGCCGGGGCCTCCATGTACCCGGCCACGTCCTCGGACAGGTTGACGTTGTAGATGGGCACCCAGCCGGCGTTGACGACATCGATGAGCATCAGGGTGTCGTGGCCGGGGAAGTGGATGTAGATGTTGTCCGGCGAGTGGTTGGGGCCGTGCCAGGCCAGCTCCACGCGCTCACCCCCCACCTCAAGGGTGTAGGTGTCGGCGAACGTCACCTCCGGCACCGGCCGGGCCGGGTCATTGTCCCGCGCCAGCAGCCGCTTGGTCTCCTCGTGCCCGATGCGGACCACGTCCCCGCCGAACAGCGCGGCCGCGCCGGCGTGGTCGGCGTGGTGGTGGGAGTAGACCAGGTGGGTGACGGCGTTGGGCACGCCGTTGGCGGCGGCGATCTCGTCCACCGCCAGGCGCAGGTTGGGGCCGATGCTCGGGGGCGCGTCGAACAGCACGACGCCGTCGGCGGTGGTCAAGAACGCCGAGTTGTAGACGCCGTCGGTGACCCAGTACAGGTTCCGCTCGACCCGCCCGACGTAATACCGCTGGTCGTTGAGGGCCGGGCCGAGCGCGGACCGGGGGATGGGGGCGTAGTCGGGCAGGTCCGCGGCGCCGCCGGCGCCGGAGGCTGGTGATGTCACGGTATCTCCCTGGAATCTCGGGGCACGTCCCGTGCGGCCGTGCGACTCTTCGCGACGGACCCAGGCTCGCCGCCAGCCAGGTGAAAGGTCGTCACCGGATCCCGGTGATGTCGACACGCACGTCCGGAACATCTACGCCAAGCTGCAGGCCCGTGATCGTTCCTCGGCGGTGCAGCGCGTGAGAGCTACGACTGCTGGCGACGGCTGTGGCAGTAGCACGGTCACCTGATCCTGGTGATGTTGGTTCACCTGCCAGAGCCCGATGATCGCTGTATGGACCCAGCGCCTGCCTGGTACGCGATCCAGATCCGCGGCCACCTAGTGTCCTGTGCCTTTGATCAGCCATAAAAGTGAGTCAGGTCACATTGCGCTATGGCGTGTCGTAACTGAATGTATCCGGGAATGTCAATAGAGTTACTGGCATGGCGAGAACGGGGCGGCCGAAGGCCGAATTGACGATTTCTGATGACGAGCGAGCCACCCTCCAAAGGTGGG
>WNGG01010076.1_pt1 | contig 10271 bp, 6 predicted proteins | sample 5400661 | NCBI WGS metagenome assembly WNGG01 (sample SAMN13153372, study PRJNA577476) | soil metagenome | isolation source: 100 cm soil or saprolite under Garry oak tree replicate 1 | place: USA:California | collected 2016-06-15
CAACGCGAGATCATCGACTGGCGCTTTCCGGTGACCGCGGCACAGCTGGTGCTCATGGGGCGCTATCGGCAGACCAGCTACTGGCCCTGGACGACACGCGCCGACGGCCGGGAGGTCGCACAGCTGTTCGAGCGTCTCGGGCTCGCGGCGTATGCCAGGCGGCACATCAGCCAGCTCTCTGGCGGCCAGCAACAGCGGGTCTTTCTCGCCCGTGCCCTGATTGCCAAACCCGACCTCCTGTTACTCGATGAGCCTACCACCGGGGTGGACCTGAAAACCCAGCACGATATTTTGCACCTCCTGCATGAGCTGAACCGCGAGGGCATGACCATCCTCCTGGCCACGCACGACCTCAATACCATTGCCAGCCATATGCCGTGGGTGATTTGCTTTCAGCATGGCATCATTGCTCAGGGACCACCGGAGGCGGTCTTGACGCCGGCTATCCTGGGCCAGACGTATAACGCCGATATGGTGGTGCTGCATCAGGGCGACCTGACGTTTATCGCCAACCGCTCCCTGGCCCATGAGCATGTAGCGCAGCAGGGCGCATTGGCACATCGCCCGCGGAGAGTGAATGATGGCGTTCGTCGTTGAGCCACTGCAGTATGGCTTTTTCGTGCACGGCCTGGTGGCAGCGCTCCTGGTGGGGAGTCTGTGCGGCCTGCTCGGGGTCTACATCGTACTACGCCAGATGAGCTATATCGGCCACGGGCTGTCGCATGCCGTGTTCGGCGGTGCGGTCGTCAGCCACGTGCTCGGCCTCAATGTCTACGTCGGCGCTGGGCTCTGGGGCTTTGGCGCCGCAGTGCTCATCCATCGCCTGGCGACCAGGCCCGATATGCACGCCGATGCGGCGATTGGCATCGTTACGACGGCCAGTTTTGCGGTAGGGGTGGCGCTGATGAGTCGGGTGCACCGCTTTACCCAGGATTTTGAGGCGGTGCTGTTCGGGAATGTGTTAGGGGTGTCAGAGCACGATCTGGTGCTCATAGCTGTAGTGACCGGCCTCACTGGCCTGGTGGTCGCCGCCCTCTACAAACAACTGCTCTTCAGCACCTTTGACGAAGCGGTCGCCCAGGTGGCTGGTGTACCAACGCGTCTGGTGCGCTTGCTCTTTGCGCTCGTCCTGGCCCTGGCCATTCTCGCCTCCATGCAGGTGCTGGGCGTCACCCTGATTGCCGCCACCATCGTCATTCCGGCAGCAACGGCGCGCTTGCTCACCCACAGCTTCTCGACCATGCTGGTGCTCTCGACCGTGTTCGGGGGCCTGACTGCTCTGGTGGGGATGTACCTCAGCTATTACTTCGACATCGCGTCTGGGGCCAGTATTGTCCTGTTTGCTGCCCTGCTCTTCGTAGGGGTCCTGGGTACCAGGAGGCGGGGCTGAGATGGTACGCCAGACAATCGCCAGATATGCTGGGATGGTACTGTGCTGTTGGGTCATGCTTGACCTGGGGATGTCGACGCTGCTGTGGGCGCAGACCCCGGCCCAACAGGTACCAGCCGAGCCGTCGGCCGAAGCACCGCAGACCCTGGAGCCGGTGGTCGTCACCGGCCGCGCCGATGATCTCGTGGGGGTCGCCGGCTCTGCTTCTGAGGGACGCGTCGGGCAGGCAGAGCTCCAAACACGACCATTACTCAGGCCCGGCGAAGTGCTAGAGGTCGTCCCAGGGGTGGTGGTCACGCAGCACAGCGGCACGGGCAAAGCCAATCAATATTTCCTACGCGGTTTCAACCTGGACCATGGGACCGATTTTTCGACGCGCGTCGATGGCGTGCCCGTGAATCTCCCCACACATGCCCATGGCCAGGGCTATATGGACCTGAATTGGGTCATTCCAGAGATCGTGGACTACGTGAACTTCAGGAAGGGACCGTATTATGCCGACATTGGCGATTTTTCGTCCGCCGGCACGGCCGATTTTCACCTTTTCGACAGCCTCCCTGAGGGACTCGCCAAACTCACCGTAGGCCAGGATGACTATTACCGCCTCGTGGTCGCCCAGTCTCCCCAACTCGGCTCCGGTCATCTGCTCTATGCCTTTGAGGGGAACTATTACAATGGACCGTGGGACAACGCTCAACACTTCCGGAAACTCAATGGGCTGCTCAAGTACACTCTGAACACGGGCCTGGGGAGTTTCTCCTTCGGCTTGACGGCCTACGAGGCGCGCTGGGACTCGACCGACCAGATCCCGCTGCGGGCGGTGGAACAGGGGCTAATTTCCCGGCTCGGGGCGCTTGACCCCTCGGATGGTGGGAGGACGGGACGATATAGTCTGTTCGCGAACTGGTCCTTAAAAGGTGACCATAGTCTGACCACCGCCAACGCCTACCTCTTCTATTATTATCTGAAGCTGTTTTCCAACTTCACCTTTTTCCTCGACGACCCGGTGAACGGCGATCAGTTCGAGCAAAAAGATCGCCGTGTCGTCGTCGGAGGCAACACTGCCCAGACATGGTTTACCACGGGGTTGGGCACCTCGATGGACCATACCCTGGGGCTCCAGGTGCGTCACGATGCCATTCCTGCAGTTGGTCTGTTTAAAACCCGCGAGCGCTCCCGTCTGAGCACTGTGCGCGATGACACCGTGCACGAGACCAGCGTGGGTATGTATTACCAGAATCAAACGCAGTGGCTCCCCAAGGTGCGCACCGTGGTCGGCCTGCGGGGGGACGTGTTTGGGTTTGCTGTCAACAGCAACCTGGCACTCAACTCCGGCAACAGAACTGCCTCGATCTTTAGCCCCAAGCTCGGTCTGATTGTAGGACCCTGGGCTCAGACGGAGGTCTATCTCAACGGGGGCTTCGGATTCCACAGCAACGATGCCAGGGGGACGACCATCATCGTGGCCCCGAGTACTGGCGACCCTGTTGGGCGAGTCGACCCCCTGGTGCGCACGAAAGGGGCCGAAATTGGGGTGCGCAGCACGTGGATTCCCGGCCTGAACTCTACCCTGGCGTTGTGGTATCTGAGCATTGGCTCGGAACTCATATTCACGGGCGACGCTGGCACCACTGAGGCCAGCTTCCCAAGCCAACGGTATGGCGTGGAGTGGGCCAATTTCTATAAGATTGTGTCCTGGTTGACCCTGGATTTTGATCTGTCGTATTCACACGCCAAGTTTATCGGTAATCCGGCGGGCCATGATATCCCGGGCGCGATTGCAATGGTCATTGCCTCCGGGACCGCGGTCAATCTCCCCTCTGGCGTGTTCGGCAGTCTGCGCGCACGCTACTTCGGTCCACGGCCGTTGATTGAGGATAATAGTGTGCGGTCTAAGGCTACCACTGTATTTAACCTGGAGGCGGGTTATAAGTACAAGCACTGGCTCGCCCAGGTCGACGTGCTCAACCTGCTCAACTCAAAGGATCACGACATCGATTACTTTTATGTTTCGCGCCTGCCGGGAGAACCAGCCGCTGGCGTGGCCGACGTGCACTTGCATCCGGTCGAACCGCGTACAGTACGTTTCTCCCTGGTATATAAGTTTTAGCCGTGGAGAGCCACTGAGAGCTGAGAGGCGTACATGGTACAGTACGCGGTCTCAGCAAGAGAAGACCAGACGGATCGAGAAAACAGTACCGCACACGGGTGCAACATGCTATAATCGCCCCAGACAGAGGAAGCATGGTGTGTCCTCCTTCACGGATCCTGCAACCCGTAAGGATACGCTATCTACCCTGTCAGACCTTGAAGACCCCATCACAATGGCCTAAGTCGAGGTGCAGGTTGTTACCTGCACGTCCTGGAGTACAGAGAAGCCGGTGCAAGTCCGGCGCTGCCCCGCAACTGTGAACGGGGACGAAACCTGTGAGAAGCCACTGGTCGTACGGCTGGGAAGGCGCAGGGAGTAGGACGATCCGTAAGCCAGGAAATCTGATCCAGGCATCCGCAACAACATCCTTTCGCGGGAAAGGAGTATGTTTCATGTGGCGACCACTCTCTGTATTGTCCACGGCGATGCCCCTTCTCGGACTCACCATGCTGGCCGATGCCGTGCGCGCGGCTGACTCTCCCGAACTCGTGCAGCAACTCCTGGAGCGCATCCGTGTGCTCGAAGAGCGCCTGGATAGGCTGGAGCGGGTCGAGGTGATCAAGAAGGCGGTCGAGTATGTCTGTCCCAGCGGCGACATCCTCGATCAGCCGCCACCGGGCGGCCGCTGCCCCGATGGCGGGCGGCCGCAGGTCCGTGAGACGGTCAGGAAGTCGACGGTGGCACGGCGCGAGTCCATCGGCGAGAAGATCGAAGCGGCCCTCCAGGAGGCGGAGGCCAAGAAAGTCACTGTGGGTGGTGCGGCGCGCGCCAGCGTCCAGCAGGTCATCAATGGCCGGGATGGGCAAAACAAGCTCTTCGGCGAGGGGTCGGTTGACCTGACCTTGCTCTACCGGCCGATGGTGCGGACCACGCTGTTCGTCGATCTTGAGGCGATCGGCGGCCCAGGGCCCGATCGCCGGCTCGGGAGTCTGTCGCGCGTCAACGCAGATGCAGAGACGCTGGGGGGACAGGACGACAAGCTGACGGTCCGGGAAGCCTGGCTGGGACTGCGTTTTATCCACGACCGCCTCGACCTCTTTGTGGGCAAGCTCGATCCGACCAACTACTTCGATCGCAATGCCTTCGCCAACGACGAAACGACCCAGTTCTTGAACGCAGCGCTGGTGAACAATCCGATGCTCAAGCAGCCCCCGAACGGACCCGGTATGGTCACGCGGTGGGATGCGGGCCGCGACCTCGGGTTCAGCCTCGGGGCGCACGCGCCCAACGATTTAGGCAAGGATCTCGCGGGTGGGCCGTACGTGATTGGCGAGATCGATTATCACTCGGCCCGCCTGATCGACGCGAACTACCGGCTGTGGGCCCGCGCCAGCACGCTGCCCACCGACCACCGGCGACAAACGTGGGGGGTGGGCGTCAGCCTGGATCAACGGCTGACGCCGCAGCTCGGCGTGTTTGGGCGCGCCGGCTTCAGTCTGATCGAGGGGAGGAGCCGGACATTCTACGCTGCCTCGACGGGACTCCAGTGGACGGGACCGCTGTGGGACCGTCCCAGAGATCGCTTGGGCGTGGGGTATAGCTTCCAGCGCGAAGTGCTGGGCCAGGAGCAGGTCGCCGAGGCTTACTACAACATGTTCCTGACGGACCATCTCTCGGTCATTGGCAACGTCGAGTGGTTAATCTCCGGTCCAAACCAGGTTACACACAAGACCAATCACGATGTGGTCATCCCTGGGGTCCGGGCGACCGTGGGGTTCTAACGGGAACGCTGTGACGTGGCGCTCCCATGCTGATTAAACGAAGGAAAGGAGAGGTATCATGTTGAAACAGATTCTGACGCTGAGTGTCCTGCTGACGCTGCTGAGCGCACCGATCTGGAGTTCCAGCCCGGGTGCGCACGAGAAAACGCTGGCGGATTACGATCTCAAGACGCTGGCGATCGTGGTCAATCGCGATTCGAGTGACGTCGCCCTCATCGACACCGCCACCGACACCATCATCAAGCGCATCCCGCTTGGCACGTACACCAACGCGCACATGGCGATGCTCAACCACGACGGCAGGAAGCTGCTCATCTCGGGCACCGGGCGGGATCGCTTTCTGGTGGTGGACCTGATGACAGGCCAGGTCGAGCATACCGTCGCCACTGGGAAGGCGCCGGAACACTTCGATGTGTCACCGGACGGCCGGCGCGCCTTCGTCGGCAACATCGAGGACTCGACGGTCTCTATGATTGACGTGCATGAGGGACGCGAACTCCAGCGGCTCACGGGCTTCTACGAGCCGCACGGCTTCAGTGTCTTACCTGACGGCTCGAAGGTGTATGTGTCGAGCCTTGGCGCCCATGAGGTTGCCGTCCTGGACGCGAACAGTGGGCGCATGATGAAACGCCTCGCCGTGGGCAACGTGGGCCGTGTCGCGGCGCGCGATCCGCAGCGCTACCTGTCGGAGATTAAAGGTATCGTCAACCCGACGCTGACGCGTGACGGCGCGTTTGTGTATGCGGCCGATAGCGATGCGGGCGAAGTCGCGATCATCGACACGAAGACTGACCAGGTAGTGAAGAAACTGAAGGTCGGCGCCCAGCCGTGGCGGGCCTACAACTCACCCGATGGCCGCTGGATGCTCGTGCCCAACAACGGCGACGCCACCGTCTCGGTCATCGACACGACGAGCCAGAAGATCGTGGCTCAGCTCAACGCCGGCTCGGAAATGACCGGGATCAACTTCGCGCTGGGGGGTCGTAAAGCCTATGTCATCAGTCGAGCCGATTCGACGCTCTACGTCTTCGACATGCAGACCTTTGGCATGGTCACGCGCCTGAAGATCGGTACTAAGCTGGCGCTGGAAACCGCGGCGACGACGGCGGATGGCGCGAAGATCTATCTGGCCTCCTCGACCGACGGCGCGGTGTACGTCATCGACGCGCAGACGGATAAGGTAACGCGCATCGCCGACGTGGGACTCTACCCGTGGGGCGTCAGTATCCTCGCGGCGGGCAGCCCTAACTACTGCCATTAGACCCCGAGCCTGCAGGCCCGAGGTCGTGCCCCAGGCACGGCGGCACTGTGTGTGCCTGGGTGTCGTGCTGGCCATCCTCAGTGTGCTGGCGGGTGGGTGTGCCCGGCCGCCTGCCAGCAACCCGGCGAAGGCCGAGTTACTTCGACAGATTCGTGAGGCGTATCTGTTCAATGTGGATGTCTCGGGCCTCGAGCTGTTGTCGGTACCCGAGATCGTCGCGCGCCTTGATCCCGATACGCGCCTGATCGAGATACGGCGGAAGATGTCGCTCGACTTCATGCGTGGCTTTGAGCCAGAAGGCTCAGTCGTAGACGTGCGGGAGTTGGGTGACGGTCGCGGCTCTCTGCGGCTGGTCTTCTTCGGGCGCCGGACGCTTGAGGACGTGCGGAAGGTGCTCAACGGTTTTGCCCAACCGCTCTGCGCCTTGGCCATCGACCTACGTGACAACGCCGGCGGGAGCTTCGAGCAGGCGTTACGTCTCGCCGAAATGTTTCTCCCACCGGGCGCACCACTGGCCATCTATGAGGGGCGCGAGGGGCGGGCGCTGCTGTACGCCACAGGCACCGCCCCACCACGCCAGGAACGGCTGACACTCTTGATCAACGCTGGCTCGGCGAGCAGCGCCGAGCTCTTCGCTGGTGTGCTGCAGTGGCACCATCGGGCCGAACTCCTAGGCTCACCCACCGCCGGCAAGCGGACGGTACAACACACGGTGCGGCTGGACCAGGGACATCTCCTGTTCCTGACCACGGGCCGGTTTCTGGCTCCTGACGGGTCACTATTTGGCGTCAACGGATTGACCCCGGATCGCGCTTACGAGGGTGACGACGTGGCCAGCCTCATGGCGCCGTGCGCGGACACCAAACCCCCATGGCCGTGATGGTGACTTGCACGAGGCATGTACGTGGCGGGAGCCGGCCACCCGCTTGTGTGGATAGCCCAGTGCTCATAGGTGATGCGCGTGACTACCCGGTCTCACACGTGAGTGTCCCTTTTACGTCAACACCTTCCCTCATCTCTTCACCACCGGTCGTGAGCCTAACCCCCACGGCCATGCGCACGGTCATGCTTCTGATTTGACGCCTTCAGCGTGCGGTCGGGCACTCCTGGGCCCTCCAGGAGCACTCAGGGGTCAACGTAAGGAGAGCCACACACACATGTCATGCTGGCGCCTCAAGACGGTCGGCGGTCCAAGGCCGCCGCCCTATTCAATCTGGAGGCAGGTTATAAATACAAGCACTGGACCACTCAGTTCGATGTGCTTAACCTGCTCAACTCGAAGGATCACGACATCGATTATTTTTATGTCTCACGCCTACCGGGCGAACCGGCCGCTGGCGTGGCTGACGTGCACTTGCATCCAGTCGAACCGCGTACGGTGCGTTTTTCTCTGGCGTATAAGTTTTAGCTGCAGATAGTCATGGTAACGATAGTTTGACCCAGCTTTTCGCAGTCGCTTGCTCCAATTGATAGAGACTCATGCGGTAGTCGAAGGCAGCCTGATTGGCGGCTACACGCGTTTGATTGAGCGTGCGTTGGGCGTCCTGCAACTCGAGCAGACTGGTGGCACCGCGTCGGTAGGACATCTCGGCGATGCGGAACGATTCCTCGGCTCTCGCCAGCGTTTCTGTAGTATAAACTTGCAGGACTTGCTGGTTCACCTGGTAGGCCTGGTAGGCTTTGTCAACATCGGTGAGCACCTGTAACTTGACCTGATCGAGCGCCGCGTTCGCTTGCTGGACCTGCGCCAGGCCCTGGTTGATTTGGCCCTCGAACTTGTGGGACAGAAAGAGCGGGAACGAGACCGTTGCTCCCGCAGTGTTGTCGCCCCCATTGCGTTGATACTCTAGCGCCACGTCGAGGTCGCGGTGGCGCTGTGCGCGTGCCAGATCGAGTGTGCGTCGTGCCGCATCCACATTGTGCTGCGCGGCCAGTACGTCGGGGCGATGGTCGAGTGCCACTTGCCGCAGCTCTTCGAGCGCTTCTGGAACGGTCAGTGACTCGAGGCGCAACTCCCCAACCACCTCGAGCGGGGCATCGGCCAGGAGTGCTGGCGTCTGTGGAGCGCTGACTGCAGCCGTCGACCCTCTTGCTGCAGGAGACGCCGCCCCTATGAAGGTGAGCACGTCGCGCACCGCCTGCTGGTACGCCAGGCGGGCGGAAGCCAGGTCACGCTGAAACTGCACTTTGTTCGCCTGGAATTTGATCAGGTCCCACCCCGGCGCATCGCCAGCGGTGACGCGCGCTTTGATCAGGCGCTCGGTGTCATTGGTCAGATCGAGATTCTCACTGGCCACCCGCACGTTTTCTCGGGCGAGCACGGCCATCAAGAAGGCCTGCCGGAGCTGCAATATTTGGGTGCGTATGGTGTCGAGCACCTGTGCCTCAGCGGCCTGGACCTGGAACTCAGCGGCTGCCGTGCGCAGGGCGCGTTTGTTGCCGCGCTCGAACACCTGGTCGATACGCACCGTATAGAGCCGGTTTGACGCGGTAGGGCTGGTTGAAAACAGGGACCGCACCGGCGCCCCAAGATCGAACGACTCAGCACCGAGAGTCAGGGTGGGGTTGGGACGCACTACGGCGATCAGGCGCTGGGCGCGCGCGTTGTCTACCCCATAGCGGGCCGCAATGACCACCAGGTTATGTTGCACCAAGAGCTGCTCCGCGGTATCTAGCGTTAACTGCCTGGGGACGTCCACTGGAGGCAACGTAACTGAGACGCTGGGCGGGGCAGTCTGAGGAGCCTGTCCCGACACCTGGGGCACCCACCAACAGCAGGAGATGAGGAGGAGAGCAAGATAGCAACCTGATGGACGGGCACAATGCACAGCCTTCTCCTTTCACGCCGCTGGCCTCTGCCACGGCCAGTCTCTATGACCTCTCACCAATGGCCATCTCCGGTGTGGTGACCATCCGACGCCGCCTGGACACCAGCCAGTAGACCGCCGGCAGCGCCAGCAGGGTCAGGAACAGCGTGGACAGGAGGCCACCGACGACAACAGTCGCGAGCGGACGCTGGATATCTGAACCGATGCCCGTGGCGATAGCGGCTGGCACCATGCCGAGCATGGCGACGAGGATCAGGACGAGCAGCGGCCGTACCTGGGTGCGCGCGCCCTGGATCACGGCTTCCTCGAGCGTCACACCGAGCTCACGGCGCCGTCGGTTGATTTCGGAGATGTCGAGCACCCCGCTCATGACCGCCACGCCAAAGAGAGAAATAAACCCGACAGCGGCTGACACGCTCAGGTTAATGCCGCGCAGGTAGAGCGCGAGCAGCCCCCCCGTGAGTGAGAAGGGGACGTTCAGGAGCACCAGTGTCGCATCGAGGGCTGAGCCAAACGTGATAAACAGCAGGAGAAAGATAATCGCGATGGTGATGGGAATAATGACGGCCAGCCGCTGCCGTGCCCGCTCCAGGTTCTCAAATTGACCGCCCCACGTGACGCGATAGCCCGGGGGCAAGGCGATCTTCTCAGCGAACCTGGCCCTGGCTTCGGCAACGAACCCGCCCTGATCGCGACCGCGAATATTGGTGCGCACGGTGATTTGCCGCTCATTCTCGCGTCGGGCGATGATTGTCGCCCCATCGAGCTCGCGGATGGTCGCTAGCTGTGACAAGGGCACCCGCCCACCGTCGCGGGTGGCAATCAGTATATTGCCAATAGCGGCTGCGTCGGCCCGGGCCTCAGGCGCAAAGCGCGCGGCGATGTCAAAGCGGCGTTCGCCTTCAAAGACGGTGCTGAC
>WNGG01010078.1_pt1 | contig 10270 bp, 7 predicted proteins | sample 5400661 | NCBI WGS metagenome assembly WNGG01 (sample SAMN13153372, study PRJNA577476) | soil metagenome | isolation source: 100 cm soil or saprolite under Garry oak tree replicate 1 | place: USA:California | collected 2016-06-15
AGGATTTTTCGAGAAGAACGATGAGGCTGGCGCTCGATTTCCCAAGATCGACAACGGTAATGACATCGCCGCGTTTGATCTGTCCCGGGGCGTCGCCGATCGCGACGTCTGGAAGGTTGATTGCGGTGCGCATTCCCGGCTGCGCAGACTCCAACTCGGAACCGTGGCTTTGAATTGAGCGGATGCGCGCCTCAAAATTTTGAGGCTGAATAACGACGCTTTGCCCACGGTGAAGTTGTCCGCCGGTCAAAGTTCCAGTTACGACAGTACCAATTCCGTGCAGCGTAAAGGCGCGATCGATAAACAAGCGCGGTTTCCCGAGGTCGCGTTGGGGTTGCAAGGTCGAGAGCTCGGCCGCAAGAGCACTCCTCAAATTCTTAGTTCCTTCGCTCGTGCGAACCGAAGTTGGAATAATCCGAGAGTGCGCAAAGGCGGTATCGCGAAGTTGCTTCCGGATTTGTGTGCTAACATTGTCGATCTTTCCCAAATCGCTTTTCGTCAGGGCGATCACAGCGCGTCTCACACCGAGATAAGTCAAAATCTGCAAATGTTCTTCGGTTTGTGGCATCCAACCGTCATCTGCTGCGACAACGAGAAGGGCGAGATCGATTGAGCCGACACCCGCTATCATGTTCCGGACGAAATCCTCGTGGCCCGGTACATCGACAATGCCGATGTGGAGCCGCTGCCCGTTAGGCCCGTGGAGAATCAATTGGGCAAAACCGAGCTCGATGGTGATTTGCCTCGCTTTTTCCTCGGGCAGGCGATCCGGATCAATTCCGGTGACCGCTTTAACGAGCGCGCTCTTGCCGTGATCGACGTGACCGGCAGTCGCGAGAATGAAATGCTTTTCGGTCATGTGTCCTTTTGAAACCACGAAGGACACGAAGAGCACGAAGAATTACAGAACGAAGCGTTTGATGCCGTTTTGCAGTTTTGTGACATTAAAATTGATAAGCAGTCCAAGCTGAACTTTCGCCAGGCGCATGTAGGTAAGAATTTGCGCGTGATGGATTGGGAGAAGCGTTTCGACGCTCTTGATTTCAACGATGAGATCTCCAGTTACGAGCAATCGATCAGATAGCCGCAATCGAGCAGGATGTCCTTGTAACGAACCGGTAGCGGCATCTCCATCTGGAATGCAACACCGGAATGCGACAGTTCGCAGGCCAAACACTGGCGATAGGTGGATTCGAGCAGCCCCGGCCCGAGATTGCGATGAACTTCGATCGCGCAACCGATCACGCTTCGAGATAGCTCATCAAATTCCATCTTCGTGATCTTCGTGGTGCTTAATGCTGTTTTGCACAGGCGGCGTGTATCGCATCCACGATGGCATCGTCCTGTTGCGGAAAAATCGTGCGCAGATCGAGTTTGAAAAGCTCATTTGTGATGTAGCCGATGACCGGGGGGTTGGAGACGCGCAGCGTTGCGGCGAACTCGGCAACAGAACAGTTGCCCGGTAGAATGTCGATCGTGACAGACGGCATCCCTGACTTGGGCAAAGTGCCGCCACCGGCCTTGCCTTTGCCGCGCCCAATCGCGATTTGCGCAGGCAATCGTTGCAGTCGACCGGCAATCGCTTCGGCGCGAACGCGCAATTCACAATTGGAAATTCCCAAGAGTGCGAGTGCCGGGATTTTCGGGGTCGATTGATTAAGATGAAGATCGACAGTCGCCTGCAGCGCCGCGAAGGCCAGTTTGTCGCAGCGCAGCGCCCGAAATAGCGGTTCGCGTTTCAACGCGCTGACAAATCGTTTTTTCCCGGTGATGATTCCCGCTTGTGGACCGCCAAACAATTTGTCGCCGCTGAAACAGACGAGATCGGCTCCGTCTTTCAACGCTTCCGCTGGAGTTGGCTCGTGCTCGGCTATTCCGAATCGTTCTGTCGCAGCAATCGCGCCGCTTCCCAAATCTTCGACAAACTGGATGCGCCTTTTTCGCGCAAGCGCAGCGATGTCCGTCGAAGTAGGGCATTCAACAAAACCGCTCATGAAAAAATTGCTGCGATGAACTTTGAGAATCAAAGCGGTTTCCGGTCCAATTGCTTTCGCGTAATCATCGAGTGTCGTCTTATTCGTGGCGCCGATTTCGCGCAATTTCGCGCCGGCCGCTTCGATAATTTCACCGATGCGAAAGCCGCCGCCGATTTGGATCATTTCACCGCGTGAGATGACAACTTCGGATTTGGTCCCAGCGAAATGCCGGACAATGAGCACCAACGCGGCCGCGCAATTGTTGACTATCGTGGCCGATTCGGCTGCACAAAGCAACGCGAGCGCTTTCTCAATGTACGTGGCGCGGTGACCGCGCTCACCGCTGATGAGATCGTATTCGAGATTGGAGTAGGCCGGACCGATCTCGCGCAGCGCGCGAATCGCTTCAGGAGCGAGCGGTGCGCGTCCAAAATTCGTGTGAATGACAATCCCAGTCCCGTTGATGACGGGTTGCAATCGGCTGGCGCGAAGCTGTCCGATCGCAGCGCGCACAAGATCGACAATCGATGCGAACTCGGGAGTCTGAGCGTGCGCGCGAAGTCTTGAAAGTTCTCGCCGGACAAGATCGACGATCAATGGCCGCGGCAAGTCGTAATCTCCGAGCACATCGAGAACTCTGTTGACCGCGGGAATTTTCCGCCGCGAGAGGGTCTTTAGTTTGTCATGCATATCAGTGGACGGCGGCGGCGGCGCGGAACGATTCGCCCAATTACGGCGGCACAGGGCGTCCGTGTTTTCTCTAGAATTTTCTGGACCTTCTCCAGCCTGGCTTCGGCAACACAAAGCAATAATCCGCCACTGGTCTGCGCATCAGCTAATAGAATTCTGCGTGTCTCGCCCGTATTCCCCCAACCCACGACAACGGTGGTGGCGTAAAGATTTTGCCGTGTTCCTTCGGGGACGGAGCCGAGCTCGATAAGATCCGTGATCTCATTGCTGATCATCGGCACCGCGTTTGGATCGATATCGGCGGAGACGCGACTGGCACGGCACAACGAAACCAAATGGCCCATCAAACCGTAGCCGGTAATGTCTGTCGCGGCGCGCACCAGACCAAGCTCGGCCAGTTCGGCGCCCACAGTGTTAATCCTCGACATGAGGGCGATAACCTTTTTCTCCAGCCTACGAGAAGCCAAGCCACGTTTGATCGCGGTGGTGGCGATGCCGGTCCCAAGTGGTTTCGTCAATACGAGCAGATCGCCGGGACGCGCGTTTGCATTGGTTGTGACCCGGCGAATATCGACAATTCCGGTGACGGCGAGACCATAAATCGGTTCGGGATTGCGAATGGAATGACCGCCGATGACTGAGCAGCCGACCTCGGCAGCCTTGGCCAGGCCGCCGCGCAAAATCGCGGAGACGGTTTTCGGTCGGACGAGATCAGTAGGAAACCCGATTATGTTAAGCGCTGTGAGCGGACGTCCGCCCATGGCAAAAATGTCGGAGAGCGAGTTGGCGGCCGCGATTTGCCCGTAGGAAAATGGGTCGTCCACAATCGGTGTGAAAAAATCTACGGTCTGCACGAGAGCGCGATGTCGATCCAGGCGATAAACGCCGGCATCATCGAAAGTTTTCGAGCTCACGAGCACGTTCCGGCCTAACGAGATTGGAAGCTGCGGCAAAACTTGTCGCAGGGCCTGTTGGCTCAACTTGGAAGCTCACCCGGCACAAGATGAGAGCGACGTTAGTTTGCGAATTTGCTCGCGCGACATCAGTGGTCACCTCCTTTCGCGCAACGGATTCGCCGCCCACAGGGCGGCGGCTACAGGGGGATGCTGGATGCTCGATCCTGGATTCTGGATTCCGGGGCCGCGCATTGCCAGGCGATCGGAAATCGGCAATCGAAAATCAAAAATGGAGTGGCGGAGAGGATAGGAATCGAACCTACCTCGTTCCGGCGACTGCCGGATCGACAACGGTTTTGAAGACCGCGAGGGCCACCAGGCACCCTTCACTCTCCGAATTGTAGATGGCAGATTGCGGATTGCGGAAAGATCGACAATCCGTCGGTAAGAAAATTGATCAGGAAGTTTTTTTAATAGCCTTGACCATGGCGTTGAAGTCCGGCCAATCACCGGAGTCGAGTTTGGAATGGAGGAGTTTGCCATTGGCGCGAATCTCGAAAGCGCCGCCGCTCGATGGAATGAGCGTGAGCGACTTGATGCGCTCGCCGAGTTCAAGAATTTGGGTCGCCAAACTGACGGCCTTCGGCGTGTAGTTTCAAACGACGCAGTATTCGATCGACACCTCGGTTTTCACCTCGAGCTCCTTTCCAAGAATCAACGTATCGGCACGATTAAATGCGGTCAAGAAACTGTAGTGGCAGCCGTGCCGGCTGCTAGTTTTTGGATGCAGGCGACACGCCTGCCACTACAAGTCTAGCGACTACGCGTGGACGCCGGCGCTTCAGCCCCTTCTGGTGTCCCGCCGGGGCCGAACAACATCGAGAAAACGACGAACACCTGCGCACGCGGCGAGTCATCCGTGCAGCCAAAGAGCGGTGAGACATCCAAGCGCGTATTGCTTGTCGGCTTCCACGCGATCGTTGGGCCAATCACGAAACTATTGAGCGGATCGCCGCGCGTGTCTTTGTCGGTGAAATTGCGATACTGCATTTCTACCCCGGCTTTGAGGCGTTCGTGTTCGAGCCAGATCGGAATCAACGCGCTTTGAGCAAAGCCCCACTCGCGTCCGCGGTCGCCGCCGATTTCCTGTTCGAAAAACCAGTTCATGGCCCATTCGATTCGCTCGCCGAAATCTTCCGCCAACAAAAGTCTGAATTCATATGCGTCAGGCATTTTGGGTTTTCCCTCTGACTCCATGTCACCTTCTTGGCCGGTGTCCTCGAGGTTCAGGCGTGCATGCCGAGCTATCTCTTCCTCGGCCATATTTTCCTCCGGTGAACGCTCCTCGTGCAGGATCCGCCCCGTGCCAAATTTGTATTCGGCAAACAGTGTCGGGTTCAGTGGAATCTTGTTCCAGTCGGCGAGCGCGTAGCGCGTTTCGACGCTGAAACTCTTGTTCTGAAAATCGCCATTAAAGCGTTCCTGCTCGACTTCGAACGCGAGCCCGAAGCGATACGGTAGTCCAACTTCGACCTCTTCAGTGAAGAGATGATCAGGCGGTCCATCACGGAACGCGTCGCCTTCGTAAATTATTCCCGCGTAAACGCCGCCGGGCGGCAACACATAGGCACCGGTCAAATTGGAAAAGCGGCTACGCGAAAATCCCGGAGGCGCTCCGTAGGCGCTCGGCACCTCTTCGCCCGTGACAACGATTTGCTCCTCCACCGCTGATTGTGCGCGGATCGTCCGGACTCCGCCAACGAGGCAAAGCGATGCGCCGCAAATTACGGCAGCTGATAGGAAAATGAATGAAAAATTCCTTTTTGCTGATGCTACTCTGGTTTGCATGGGACGGGGCATAGCAATGACGATCCAGAGGTGCAAGAGAAAATGCGAAAACTCGGCACAAGCCTGCGTAGTCGACGCGAGTGCGAGAAGCTTCAGCGCAAGAGGTGAATCGTCAAGTGGGCAAGCCCACGTGATTCGTTACAACGTTACATCGTTACATCGGGAGCCCCCATTTGTAACTCTTGTAACGTTTTTAACCTTCTTAACGATTCCCTGCTCACCGAAGCATTGGCGAACGAGGCAATGCTTCAACGCCGCATAGCCAAATCTTTTGACCTGATTGGAAGTCATGAGAGTAATTAGATATGATGAGGTTTCGAAAATTCCGAATCATTCTGGGGCTCCTTATTATGTCTGGTTGCTTTTCTTCGGGGCAAACACAGTCCGGACCAGGAACAGGGATCGAAGGAGTGATTGCGTTTGGTCCAACTCAAGGTGGACCGATCAGGGCGGATACTCCCAGCTCGAAACCGCTCGCGAATGTCACTTTTGTCGTGGAGAACGAAAAGGGAGCGGAAGTCGCATCGTTCACCACGGATGATCAGGGGCGATTTCGGATTCCCCTGACGCCCGGACATTACACCGTATCTAAGGAGGGCAAGAAACACGGAATCGGGCACTATGGCCCGTTCGATGTTGATGTTGTGGCTGGCCGGATGACAAACGTCCAGTGGGAGTGCGACACGGGAATTCGGTGAAGCGTTAGGGTTTCGCGGCGTTACGTCGTTGAATCGGTAGCCCAATTCGGCTAATCGGTCGTCGCGCTAGCAACTTTTTCTTTGGGTTAAGCCTGTGCCTAAGGTGCGATGGTCACCGAAAAGGTATTCGAAAAATTGGAAACGACGCTGGTGTGGATTGAGCAACGGGCCCTGGACTTGACCAGGTAAGTGCTTGGAGAAGTCCAACTGTGTTGTGCGCTGGTTGTGCCCACGGGCAGCCAGACCGGAGCGCTCCCATCGCCCCAATCAAACCTGTACTGCACCGGATGACCGAGGTTCGAGGTCGATCCGCCGGTTGAATAAGTGTAATTTGTGCCGGGTGAGCCACTGGCCGGCCCGCTCGGTGTTGTCGGCGTGGAAATGGTCTCAGCAGGGTTGCCCGTGCAGCAGACATAGCCGCCGCTGACCACTACGTTGTCAACGCGCCAGCCAGTGTGCGACACGGAGTTGTCCGAGCACATACGCCAGCGGAGCTTCGAAGGCTGGCCAATGCCGGCAGCCGGCAAATTAGCCGTTGTGGTAATGAAGCCGCCAGAGACGCCGCTCCAGTTTGGGCGGCTCGGCAAGCACGGGTTAGCGTAGTTCCCGTTTATCGCTGTGTGGTTGTAGCCACCCGTCACAAAGCTGCCTCCCGCCGTGATGATATCGGTGAAGGCGCCGCCATTAATATTGGGGTTGGAGATCTCCAAAACACCACAATCAAAGGCTGTGCTGGCGTCTGCCGGTTCGAGATCGAAGTTCTGCCGGAAGGTCACCTGCGCCGCGCCAGTATAGGTAAACGCTGTCGAGTCGAGCCGGTTATCCAGAAGGTTAGCCGGATCGACCGAGTATACCGCGTTTGGCAGACTATCCGCAACCGGGGTTGGCGTCCCCGAATTCGAAGTCACCCAGAATGGGAAGCCTCCGGCATTCACTCCCTGAGTAGCCAGCCAGCCCGCAGGCAGCGCCGGTGGTGTGACGCCATCGAAGTTCTTGCTCAGCACCACGACTTTCTTTCCCAAGGTGAACGTGAAGAAAACGGTTCCCAAATTCTTAGCACCATCCTGCAACTGGAGTGTTGCAGTAATCGTTCCGCCGCACGCGCCATTGGCGATAAAGGAGAAGTCTTTCCCTACCGTCGCGCCTACGGCAATAACGCCATAGTTCTGGGATGTGGTTATTCGCGTGATCTCGCCGCTCGCGTTAAGCAGCGTGGCAACCAGGTTGTTGGTACTGGCGCCGCCATTGTTCTTCAACTTAAAGGTAACCGTTACGGTTTCGCCTGGATCGATCACGCCATTGGCCGGCGCGCAGCGTTCATTCACAAGCGTCGTCCCGTTGGCGACGATGGCCTTAGCCTCGAGTTTGAACTTGCCGATGCGCGTGTGCCAGTTGAAACTGCTGGTTGTCGCGTAGTATTCGTTCACATGCCAGAAGGTCATGCCGTCGGCCGGATCGATCGTTGTCATGCTATAATCGCCCCAGCGGCCGCTGGTGTCGGTCTGGCTCCCGGTGCCGTTGAACATTATGGCTTCCCCCTGCGTGAGGTTACCTATCGGATCGGTGGCGAGGCGTCCCGCATAACGAATGGAGGGGAACTGCGTGGTGCTCGATGTGGAATAACCGATGGCCGCGTTTCCGTTTTGATCAACCGCTATGCTGGGCATAAAACGCCATAAACCATCATTGCCGTTGGTCCAGCTTTGTTGTTGCACGGGTGTAGCTGGGAAAGTACCGCCGGTAACATTGAATTTATACCAGCGAACACCAGTTGGACCGGTGCAGTTTGCGTCGGTACAAACGGTACCATCCGCCCATAACGATTCCGTGCCACTGCGATTTTGGTACACCACCGGAGTCATGATTTTATCGCCTAGGGTATCGATGTGCTGGGTTGTTCCCTGCTGGGGCACTATGGTAAAGCCAGCGGCATTGCTGAAGGCGTCAATGAACCCACTCACTGTAATCTGGGCACTCGGGCTGTGGTTAGCGCCAATGCCAAGAGTGGAAAGTCCCGGGTTAGCAAAATCGACATGGAAAAGCCAGCCATGTACCTGGGTCAAGGTTACGCCGCCGCTGGCCGGGCTGTCGATGGCCAGCAGAAATTCATCCCTTCCAGCAGGAGGCGTGCTTCCGGTGCGAAAGCTGGCCGCGACCAGGCTATAGGAATCGCCCAGGCCGGCGATAGGGATGGTAACCCCGATTGCGTGAGTTGGCCCACCACTTAACATGCTGGCGCGGTCGAGCGCATAGGCGCGGACGCCGTTAAAGGTAGTGGGGCTGCTAAACACGTTCATCGTCAGGAAATAGGCGCCGCCTGGCTGCGGGTTATTCCACAACGCGAACTTGGGGTAATCGCCAAGGAATGTTGGATTCGACGGATCCACTTGCAGCGCGTACAGAAACCAGCCGCCGCTGACGGGGCTGCTGGTCTGAGACACGGCGATGCACTGATAAAATGAGGTCCCTGGAAACGAAGGGAAAGCGAAGTCGCTGATCACCCAGCGGTCAGCAAGATGATCATAGAATACAAATGGATCGCCGTCATTTTGGCCACTGCAAGGCGTGCCCGTCAATGGGGCGAAGAGTGAATTGTATGTGGTCGGGCCCGCCAGAGTGTTGCCGTTTTTGTCAAAAACCTTGAACGAGGTGTTGATTGCTTCGACGTAATGATTCGGGCCGACATCTCCATCGCTGTCCGGCGGCGCGCAACCGCACCCGCTCTGGGGTACAGCCACCCCCTCAAACGTCAGCAGCGGTGGCGGCATCGTGAGCACTGGCTGCCAGAGATTTTTGAGCAGTTGCTGGACGTACGCGGGGCCAGAAGTGCCGTACCCTGCCGGAACTCCTGTCGCACCTGTCTGCCCTGTCCCGTGCGGATAGCGCGTCAGGACTCTTTCTTCAAACTCGGGCTTCGGCGGCACGTAAGGGAGCCTGCGTAAATCCTGATCCAGGCGGACCGGCCCAACCATCTGCACCACGTCCGGCGCTTGTGTGCCGGGGGACGCTTGGTTTGCAGTGGAGCGATTGTTTTTAGTGGCTTTTCCCTGGGCGAACGCGCTCGAGAACGCGCCCATGCCAAACAGCGCGAGAAAGACGCCGGTCAGGAAAACAAACAGACCGATTAAAACACGGAGATTAAAGAAGGCGGATTGTGAAGCGGATTTCTTTTTCATGGACGGAATTTGGGCTGAGGTTTCAGTTTTCTTTTTCTCTTCGTTTTTTCGTTCGTTCTGTTTTTCAGCCCTAGGGGGAGCGCCCCCGTTTTAGTTAGCCGCGCCGAAGTATGTCAAGACATTTTTACAGGGAATCGCGGGCAAAGCCCGCGCGATTCGTTTGGGAATCCCTCGTGATTGGTTACACCGTTACATCGTTACAACGGAAGACCCAACCTTTGTAACCCTTGTAACTTTTTTAACGATTCAACGACTCAATGGAGCGAAGCCAACGCTTCAACGCTTTAAAGCGCAAAAGCTGATCCGCTTTGCGCTTCCTGATCGAGAACAGCCACAGCTCGCGTGTATGTGGCCTTCGCTTCCTCATGTGAGTTGCCAACCGCGGTTAACCCCATTCTTCCAAGCTCACCAAGAGCGCTCATCATATGGAATACGACGCCTGTCTGCCGCGTTTGACCGAAGTGCAAGCCGTGCCGCACAACAATATCGAAAAGATCGTCCGGCGTCAGAGTACGATAAAGCGGCGACTCAACATGATCGCTGGCAACAAAAAACTTTTGCCGCCCATTGGGGGCGGTAAAGATCGCCGTCTCCGGATCGTAGGTACCGTCCGTAAGGAACTGCAGAGTTAAAAAGGGATGAGTCGTTCCGCCTTTTCTCAAATTAATCTCGATGGCGTATGGGTCCCATTTTCTGTTCGCGCGCACTACTACAAAATCCAAAGCGAAGCGGCCAATGACTCCTTCTCTCGCGAGACGCTTGCCAACTTTGGCCGCTTCCCGCGTGATCAGCGAAGCATAGCCAGTATCGGCGGGAAACACGCATCCGAGATAACTTTGCCCTGACGGACCTCCCAGTAGCTGATCATGCGTAGACAGTAACTCAACCGCGCCCAGTGGAGTGACGCGAAGCTGCACGCTTGGGCTTCTAAACTCCTCTCCAGTAATGCGCTCTTCTACAACTCCCTTTCGATCTGCCAGCTTCTT
>WNGG01010079.1_pt1 | contig 10269 bp, 9 predicted proteins | sample 5400661 | NCBI WGS metagenome assembly WNGG01 (sample SAMN13153372, study PRJNA577476) | soil metagenome | isolation source: 100 cm soil or saprolite under Garry oak tree replicate 1 | place: USA:California | collected 2016-06-15
GGTAGAGCTGACATCTCAGGGCTTCTCAAAAGTCGGAGGTGAAAAAAGCGAGTCAATCCGGTAAAATGAAAGGTATCAAAAAACACTTTCATTCAGGAGAGACTCATGATGGACTATACGACACTGCTTCCCGAAAGCCAAGAAGGCCAAGAGCAGCCTGCCAAGGAGATGCAATCGCTCTACCAGGTGTGCCAACAGGTGGTGGATGGGCGAAAGGCACGTGGGAAGCGCTATGATTTAGCAGGCTTATTGGTGGTGCTGGTACTGGCCAAGCTGGCCGGCATGCAGAGCTTGTTGGGGGCCAGTGACTGGGCGCGGGATCAGGAAGCGAGGCTTTGCAAGGGGTTGCAGTTGCCGTGGACACGCATGCCGTGCGCTAATACCTACAGCTATGCGCTGGCACGTCTGGACAGTCAACAGGTCAATGCGGCCTTGGCAGCCTGGTTCGTGCGAAAGGAGGCCGAAAGCCGCTGTGGAGAGGAACCCAGCCGCTTAGTGACACAGTCAAGTGAGCGGCATATCCATCTGGCCATTGATGGGAAAGCCTTGAGAGGCACGGGCAAGCAGCTGTACGGAGGAGAGGAGCCGCAGAAGCAGGTGCTGCATGTGTATGAGCCCCAAACGGGCATCGTGGTGCAACAGTGCCCGATTGCCCAAGAGCACAATGAAGTGAGCACACTCAAACCCTTGTTGACTGAGGTGTTGTGCAAAGGACGCATTCTCACCAGCGACGCGGCCCAGAGCTATCACGACTTTGGCCGCTTGGTCAAGCGTGCAGGCGGCGAAGTAGTGCTGTTCATCAAAGACAATACGCCAGCCGCCCGAACGGATCTGGAACTCTTTTTTGAAGACCCCGAGGCGGATCGAGGCACCTGGCAGTCGTTTGAACAGATCGAGAAAGGCCATGGCCGTTTAGAGCGGCGCCAGATTACGACCAGCCCTGATCTGAACGACTATCTGCGCCGGGACTGGGGCGAAGTGGGACAGGTCTTTCGTTTAGAACGCCAACGCAAAAGCAAAGACAAGCGCAGTGTTGAGATCGTCTATGGCTGGGCGAGTCAGTCGCCTCAGCAGTGTGGTCCACAGCGTCTTTCGCAGCTGATTCGCGCGCATTGGCTGGTGGAAAATCGGCTCCACTGGCGTCGCGATGTGACTTTGGGAGAGGATCGGTGCGGTGTTCGCTTCCCGCCAGTGGCTCAGATGCTGGCCGTGCTCAACACCGTGGTGCTCTCCTTGATGGATTTGCATCACATCCCCAACGTCGCTCGCCAACGTCGCCGCTTCGCTTCTCATCCTGACGAGGCCCTGGCCTGGGTGCTTTGATCTCGACGGCGACTTTTGAGAAGCCCTGCTTTCTCAGTCGACGTGTGTTGTCTTCACGCACCTTTTTTGTTATACTGCGTGTATGCAACAAACGCTGACCGCCAAACTCAAACTGAAGACGTCTCTTGAACAATTCGCCGCCCTGCGGGCAACACAGCTCGCGTACCGTGATGCGCTCAACTTGGTCAGCCGCTACGCCTTTACCCATGGCAAGACCAGTAGTGCGAGGAGCCTGCATAAGGGATGCTATGCTCAACTGCGTGTCGGCTACCGCTTGCCTTCTCAGATGGCATGCAGCGTTTCGCGTGAGGTGGCCGCCACCTACAAAGGACTGTGGACGAAGCTCAAAAAGAACGCGGCTGCACGAGCCGCAGGACACACGAAAAAGCCGTACAAGGGACTGGATCAGCCGCCCAAGTTTGTTTCGCCGACCCTGACCTATCACTACGGCAAGGACTACCGCCTCAAGCGCGAGCAACAGGTCAGCATCCTCTCCCTTCAGGGGCGCATCCTCGTCTCCTATCAGGGCTATGAGCCACACGTTGCCTTGCTCCACCACGCAGCACACCTCGGTGCGGCCAAGCTCTGGTATGATAGGCCACGCAAGCAGTATTACTTGCTGGTGTCCCTGCAGGTCGAACGACCCGACCCAACCCCCGAACACCACCGGCCCGTTGTTGGCGTGGATGTTGGGTTGCGCTACTTGGCGGTGACCTCTGACGCTCAGGGTAAACCCACTTTCTCTTCTGGTAAGCAAGTGCGTGCCAGAGCCAACCACTATGCCCGGCTGCGCAAACGCTTGCAGAAGAAAGGCACTCGCTCCGCAACACGGTGACTGATCGCTCTTAGTGGACGAGAGAGACGGCTCAAGCAGCAAGTGAATCACACGATAGCCCGGCGGATCATCAAGCAGCATCCAGAGGCCCTGATTGGGATCGAGGACCTGACTGGCATTCGAGAGCGGACCAAGCGGCGTACCCACAAGCGTAAGAAGAACGGAAAAGGTGTTGAGCCTGTTTCGGTGAAGCAGCGCAAGAGTAACCGGGTGTACTCGCAATGGGCGTTTGCCGAGTTGCATGAGATGCTGACATACAAGGCGAGGCTTTCGGGCAGCATGGTTGTGCGCGTGGACGCAGATGACACCTCGAAGGGATGCCCCACCTGTGGGCATGTCTCCGAGAAAAACCGACCTGGCAAAGGACTCTTGTTCTGTTGTGTCAACTGTCACTATACGCTGCATGCTGATCTCATCGGTGCTCGCAATATTCTGATGCGAACGCTTACCGTCCGACAAGATTGGGCGGTAACGGGGCACTTGTCAGTTGCCCCAGGGTCTCCCGACCCGGATGTGTCGGACCAGGAAGCCAAAGCGGCACGCTTGAAAAGGTATGCCGAGTTGCGGTGGAGTCCAGATACAAGCTCCCGCCTTTAGGCGGCGGTCATTGACGCCTGTAAGCTATACTCAAGTCAGCGTTTCTGAGAGCAGACTTAGCTCATAGGTTAAGTAAGGAGTAACTTGCATGCAGAATGGGAGCTATCATGTCTCCTTGGATGCTGAAATCAGTAGAGCCGATTGTGCGTTTTGTCAACGCAGTGATATTGCCGCCAATGTTTTGAAAGAGACATCTACATTTCTGGTTGTCGCCGATCATGCACCGCTTGTGGAAGGCCACATTCTGATTATTCCCAAACAGCACTATACCTGCTATGGGGCTGTGCCTGCCGAACTAGATACAGAATTAGCTACCCTGAAACAGGAAGTAGAGCAGTTTTTTGTACGTTTCTATGCTCCCATTGTTTTTTGGGAGCATGGCGTCTTTCGACAAACGGTTTTTCACGCTCATCTTCATTGTTTCCCTTTTGGGGGAACGGAGTATGATCCCACAGAGAGTTTGCATAGTCTTGAAGTACATGCTCAAGATGATATAAGAAAATGGTACGCTACACACGGTCAGTACTTTTATATGGCAGATACAAACTCTGCCTTTCTGTTTGCCCCTCAGATGGACCGCTACCTGCATATCATTCGTGACGTCCTCTGGTATGGTGTAACCACTCGTACTGCTCAGACAGCATGGCGTTCACAACAACAGCGATATGCGGAAGGTACGCCCCTGATCCAGGCAACGAAGGAAAAATGGCAGCAATTTCAACAACAAGGAGCTGGTTATGTTGATGAAACCAGTACGCGATGACTTTATCAAAGCAGGTGATTTGACCTTTCATTATCTCAAATGGGGTGAGCAGGGCCAATCAGTCGTGGCGATACATGGGCTAACGGCGAATGCCATCTGCTTTCAAGCACTGGCCGATGATTTAGCCCGCGATCACCAGTTCTATGCATATGATTTGCGCGGACGTGGGGATAGCGATAAGCCTGAGCATGGGTACAGTGTCCCTATTCACGCAGTAGATTTAGCGAAGATTATTGATGCGCTGGGCTTGGAGCGTCCTGTGTTAATTGGGCATTCTCTGGGAGCGTTTACCGCCCTATACTTTGCTGCACACTATCCAGACAAACTTAGCAAGCTGGTACTGATAGATGCTGGCGCACCTTTGTTTTGGGAGACACCAGAAGAGCGACCTGCTTGGCTGGCGGCCTCTATTAACCGTGTAGGAACGTCAGTACCCTCATTTGAGGAGTACACGCGACGCCTGAAACAGGCTCCCTTTTTAGGACCATACTGGAATCCGTATCTCGATCTTTATTTCGAGTATGATGTACGCCACAACAGTGATGGCTCCGTGGTTTCCAAGTGCTGTCGTGAAGGGGTGCTTGAGGATGAATTGCGCTTGCGAGAAACCCGCTCGGAGGAGCAATGGGCACATGTGCAAGTGCCGACGCTTCTGTTACGAGCCGGTAAATGGATGCTCGTGGATAACGATCAATTGTTGCCGGAAGCGTCAGCAGAGATGGCTTGTCATGCGATCAAGAACTGCCGTTTTGTGAATTTTCCCAATCTGAACCATTATACGATTATTTTTGGCATTGAGAGCGGGCTGGTAGAGGCAATACGTGATTTTGTGGATGGTGTTTGATAGTCAATGGCTATAAGAAAATTATCGCTCTGAGAGAGGCCATTAACAAGATTTCATAACCTTTTTTCTGCCACGCTGCCCCAAGAGCCAGCTGAACCATCCAGGACGGGGAGCTGGGTCAAGCAGTTCGACCAGCGCATCGACCTCACTTTGGACCTGCGCGACATCTCTGGTTGTCGCAAGACGTTCGAAGACCTCGTGTGGAGTCATCTCAGAGGTCAGCTGTTGGCGTTCTTTGATGGCTTCCAGCCCAGCATTGAGCTGCTCGACTCGCTGATCCAACAGCGCGTAGTCATCGAAGAGCCTCTGAGTACTCTTGCCCAGGTGATAGACATCCTGCCGATCATAGTTCTGAACGCGCCCTCGCGGTTTCCAGTAGCCCTCCTCGTGGAGGATGTGAGCAATCTGCTCGAGCTGCTCGCTCACTCCTCCACTCCCGCGTAGTTCCAACAGGAGGAAGACGCTGCGCGGGTTGAGTACCACGTCGTACTCGTTTATATGAGCGGCAATCAAGGTCAGTTGCCGCTCGATCGCTCGCTTATGGAGCTGCAGGCTGCTGTGTTGGCTCATCAGAGCCTCGACCTGAGTCCCGACATGTCGCTTTGTAGAAGTTGCCATACTCCTATTTGCTCACCTTTCTCCAGTCCTGGGTAAATTTCTCAACAGCTTCAGCCTACTTATGTGCTCGTGTTTCGTTCATCCGCGTGAACGTCTTTCTGTTCATAGTCTACCTGGAGAGGCGGAAGAACACATCGTATGAACTGATGAAGTCTCGCATTGGAGAAGATCTCATTAGAATGCATGATATGTCTCCAAGCTCTTAGTGTGACCTGCTTGTGATAGACACAACAGCGGTTGTGATAGAAATGTGATATCGGGAAGAGATACTTACTTTGAAAAAGAGAACACGACACGTTTTGAGCAACCCTATCTATAGAGAGGAACACACCATGACCTTTGATATTGCTACTACCTACAATATATTGTTTCCGCATTTCCAGGAGCGCATACGCCGTCACGAACCACTAGCGCGGCACTCTGCCTTCGGTGTTGGAGGAGCCACTGATGTATGGGTCTCGCTCGAATCGCGGAAAGAGCTTTTTGACCTCGTAACTTTCTGCGCTGAAAAACATTGGCCATTACTCATTGTAGGTAACGGCACCAATGTGTTGTATGCTGATAGCGGTGTTCGAGGCATTGTGGCACGGATGGCTCTGAAGACCTATACCCTGGAAGACGAGAAGGATGGAACAGCACTATTGGTGGCAGATGCAGGCGTGAGCTGGCCACTCTTATTACATGAGCTTGCACCTCAAGGGTGGGGAGGACTTGAGTTCGGTGTTGGCATCCCAGGCACACTAGGTGGAGCTGTCATCAGTAATGCCGGGGCACACAACCACGAATTGGGGCAAGTTCTGGAGTGGATCGAGGTCTTGGATGCACGGGGATGCAATACCCCAGAAGAGAACGACGTTGGTATACCGCTTGTGCGTCGCTATGAACACGATGAGCTTGACTTGAGCTACCGGCATAGCCGTTTCCGTGAACAGCGTTACATCCGCTTTGATGAGCATGGACACTATATCTTCCCAACCCGTGGTATGATTGAACCGGCTGAAATCGTCATGCAGTTGGGCATCCGTCTGCACCGAGCAGAGCCTGAACAATTGCAAACAACTATTGCAGACCATAAACGCTATCGCAAGCAGACCGAGCCGCCGCCCTATCGTGCGGGAACAGTGTTCAAGGATCCTCCTGGCCATGATGCCGATACACTCATCACTCAAGCCGGGATGAGAGGTAAAACCCATAGGCATGCCCAAATTTCCACCCATCATGCCAACTATATTGTCAATCTGGGTGGTGCCCAGGCTGCTGATATTGCCGCCTTGATCAGGGAGACACGCCAGCGCGTTCTTGAGAAGTTTGGAGTAGTATTGGAGTTAGATGTTGAGTTTCGCGGTGAGTGGGAAGAGTGATTTGACATAGACCATAAAATGCCTTATCCTGCTCATATGCAACACTTTGTTACTCTAACAGAGAGAAAGGATTGCCTATGCTAGCACAAACATCGCACTCTATTCGTACATTGGGTGTACTAACAGGCGGTGGTGATGTTCCAGGATTGAATGCAGCTATCAAAGCACTGGTTTATCGTGCCGAGCCGATGGGTATCCGTGTGATAGGCTTGCGGGCAGGCTGGGAAGGTATCACTTACCTTGATCGGTCACGTAGCCGTGATAGTCTTATTTTCGAGCAGTTACAACCGGAGACATGGCAGAGCTGTTACCTGATGCCCTTGAACAGGCTGAATACCCGTACTATTGACAGGCAAGGTGGCACTATTTTGCAGTCTACCCGCACCAATCCAGCTCGGATCCGCGTTGGTGACTTGCCCCCGCATCTCGCGGCTCGCGGTGCTGGTCACTCGCCGGATGAGAGAATTGACCTCACCGACGAGGTACTGGCAAATATTGACTTTCTTGAATTGGATGGTCTGGTAGTCATTGGCGGTGATGATACCCTGAGTTACGGAGCGATACTGGCCGCCAAAGGCGTACCTGTGTGGGGTATCCCCAAAACCATGGATAATGATGTACCCGGTACTGACTACTGTATCGGTTTCGAAACTGCCATCACGCGAGCAGAAGAATTTATCAACCGTATGCGCTCTACCGCTGGTTCACATAGCGAGACCATATTGTTCCGGCTCTTTGGCCGTGACGCTGGCTTCACAGCACTAGAAACTGCCATCGTGACGTGGTCTGACCGCTTAGTGATTCCTGAAGTGCCCGCCAATATTGATACTCTGGCTGATCTGATCGCCAAGGATCGGCGCAATCCACAAAATTATTCAACGGTCGTCCTTTCCGAAGGTGCAAACCTGGGTGTACCAGTACCAGAAATTGGGCCTCCTGATGCCTATGGCCATCGCAAAAAGGCGAATGTAGCTGAGTTCCTGGCCGATCAACTGACTACACGTTTGCCAAAAGTACGCTTTCTGCCCATTGACCTGACCTACTTCCTACGTAGTGGTGAACCAGATGTCTATGATAAGCATATGGCAATTTTCTATGCCAATGCCATTATGAGCATGGTCGAGACCGGCACTTATGGGATGATGGCGGCCTATCGCAATGGCGAGTTTATCTCTACCGACATCCCAGGAAAAAACCTTCCACCCCGTCGTGTAGACCCTGATGACTATCACTTCACACGCTATCGCCCACGCTTTGAACACATTCAAGGTCCTTACCGGCCACAAATGTAGCACAGCTTGCTCTCAGCTTTGCACTTTCTCTCGATATATATTAAGAAGAGAGGGTAGGTGGTGCTTCACTTACCCTCTTGTGCCTCTGCCTGCATAATATGCTATATTGCCATAGGCTGTTGGCCACTGTATCTTATTCATTCTCAAGGGAGCTTTATTATCATGACAAATTCACATGGGCAGTTTGATGTGATTATTATTGGAGCCGGACATAATGGCTTGGTAGCCGCAGGGTATCTGGCACGAGCAGGAAAGAAGGTAATAGTAGTGGAACAGAGGGATCGCGTAGGTGGAGCGTGTACCCTGGAAGAACCCTTTCCGGGCTTTACGATGTCGCCGTGCGCATATGTGGTAAGTCTGCTACGACCTGAAATTATCCGTGATCTGGAGTTGCATCGCTATGGCTTTGATGCATATGTTAAAGATCCACAGATGTTTGTGCCCTATCCTGATGGCCATTATTTGTTCTTGCGTGCCAGTACAGAGAAGACCATCGAAGGCATTCGTCGCTTGTCTCCACATGATGCTGAAGCTTACCCGAAGTTTTTACGTTTCTTCGACCGGGCCTCAGAGATTCTCAATCCTATTTTGTTGGAGGAGCCACCTTCTGTGGCCGACCTGGCTGCACGCTTTCGTGGGGAAGATGAAGAAATTTATCGTTGGTTGATGTTTGGCAATTTGTACGATATGCTGGCCTCTTATTTCGAATCCGACTATTTACGGGCAGCTTTTGCAGGACAAGGCGTGATTGGGACATTCATTGGACCCAAGACACCAGGGTCGGTGTATGTCATGTGGCATCATATGTTTGGTGAAGTCAATGGTGAGAAGGGCATGTGGGGATATGTACGCGGTGGTATGGGACGGATTAGCTTTGCACTGGCTGCGTCAGCAGAAGCGCACAGCGTAGTGATACGCACAAATAGCCCGGTGAAGAAAATCCTTGTGCATAACGGACAGGCCGAAGGGCTACGGTTGGAGAACGGAGAAGAACTGAGGGCCAACACCATCCTCTCCAATGCCGACCCGAAACGTACGTTTTTGCAATTCTGTGCAGAAGCAGGACTGGATAAAGGTTTCCTCAAACGCATTGATCAGTTTAAGTCGGACAGCGCGGTGATCAAGGTCAATATTGCCCTCAAAGAATTGCCCAGCTTCAAGTGCTTGCCAGGAACGGAGCCAGGATTGCAACATGCTGGTTCGTGTGAGATTAGTCCGACACCGGACTGGGTACAGGAGGCGTATGAAGATGGGGCACGTGGGGAGTTATCGAAGAAACCATATATTGAGGCGTACATGCAATCGGCGACGGATCCAACAGTTGCTCCACAAGGTTATCACACAATATCGATGTTCTGTCAGTACGCCCCCTACCATTTGAAGGGCAGAGAGTGGTCAGAGAAAGTCAAAGATGAGATGGCCGATCGTATTATCACAACGATGACAGAATTTGCACCAAATTTTGCGGATGCGGTAATTCACCAGCAGGTGCTGAGTCCGGTGGATATTGAGCAGCGATATGGTATGTCGAATGGAAATATTTTCCACGGTGAGATTACGCCCGATCAGTTATTCTCGCTAAGACCGACACCGGAGTGTGCGCGATATCGTACACCGATTGAGGGCTTGTATCTCTGTGGTTCAGGAACACATCCAGGAGGGGGGGTGATGGGAGCACCAGGACATAATGCAGCAATGGCGGTGATGAACGATTGGGGAAAGAAGTAGGTTATTCCTCAATCAGGTTATTTAAGTACTTCCCCTAAATGGGGTGTTGTGCAGAAGTGAAAAGTGGTAGGATATGATCTAATTATGACAATGTTCATTAGGTATGAACGACAGGCGTTACACGTTTCTTTGATTTTGAAAGGAAGGAGGAACACGACCTTGGCTACACAATTTCACTTGAATGTTGGTCAGCTTACAGACGTAGGGCGTCAACGTGAGAACAATGAAGATAATATGGCGTCTATCATTCCCGGAGATGCAGAGATAGCGGCGAAAAAAGGAGCGTTATTCGTCGTAGCTGACGGCATGGGCGGCCATGCACGGGGAGAAGTCGCGAGTAAGATAGCAGTAGAGACCATGCCAAACAGCTATTACCAGAATGCAAGTGAGGAGATTACCACTGCTTTACAGCAGGCAGTGCAGCAGGCGAACGCAGCTATTCTGGCTGCGGGAAGTGGTATGGGAACAACCTGTGTTGCCGTAGTATTGCAAGGAAACACGCTCTTCATAGCAAATGTGGGAGACAGCCGAGTCTATATTATCCGTCATGGTGAGGTCAAACAAGTCTCAGAGGATCATTCGGTCGTAGCAGAACAGATGCGTGCCGGGCTGCTGACAAAAGAGCAGGTACGTGAACATCCAGCACGCAATATGATCACCCGTGCGCTGGGAGAAAAGGGCGATGTTGAAGTGGACACGTTTTCTGCACTGATACAAGAAGGGGATTTGCTGGTGCTATGCACCGATGGCCTGTGGGAGTTTGTCAGTGACGAGGAGATAGGCAATATCGTGCAACAATCGGGACCGCAAGAGAGCGTGAAACGTTTGATTGACCGAGCCAACGAGCAGGGTGGGACGGACAATATTACAGCCATAGTGGTGCAGGTGTTAGCATGAAGCCTGCACCA
>WNGG01010090.1_pt1 | contig 10265 bp, 9 predicted proteins | sample 5400661 | NCBI WGS metagenome assembly WNGG01 (sample SAMN13153372, study PRJNA577476) | soil metagenome | isolation source: 100 cm soil or saprolite under Garry oak tree replicate 1 | place: USA:California | collected 2016-06-15
CAGCGCTCCGACGGCACCCGCCGCACCACGCGCTACGACATCGATCTCACCAAATGCATCTTCTGCGGACTGTGCGAGGAGTCCTGCCCCGTGGATTCGATCGTCGAAACGCGCATCCTCGAGTATCACGGCGAGAAGCGCGGCGACCTCTACTACACCAAGGAAATGCTGCTCGCGGTAGGCGACCGGTACGAGGAGCAGATAGCCAAGGACCGCGCCGCGGACGCAGCGTACCGATGAATCCGGACCATGTTTGAGTTCGCGGTTTTTTGGATTTTTGCCGCGATCCTGGTGATTGCGGCGAGCTGCGTCATCACGGTGCGCAACCCGGTGCACTCGGCGCTGTTCCTGGTGCTCGCCTTCTTCACCGCCGCGGCGCTGTGGATGCTGCTCCGCGCGGAGTTTCTCGCCATTGCGCTCGTGCTCGTCTACGTCGGCGCCGTAATGGTCCTGTTCCTTTTCGTGGTGATGATGCTCGACATCAATCTCGAACGCCTGCGCGAGGGATTCTGGACCTACCTTCCTTTGGGGGCCACGGTGGGCATCCTCATGGTGGTCGAGATGGTGCTCGTTCTGGGCGGCCGCTATTTCGGAATCGAAGCGCTTCCCGGCCCCAGGGATCCCGGTCCGGGCGCCAGCAACACCAAGGAACTCGGTCGGGTGCTCTACACCGACTACGCCTATCCCCTCGAGCTCGCGGCGGTGCTGCTGCTGGTGGCCATTGTCGTCGCGATCGCGCTGACGCTCAGAAAGCGCAAGGACACGAAATACCAGGACCCGGTCCGGCAGGTCGCCGTCAAGCGCAGCGACCGGGTGCGGCTGGTTTCGATGCCGTCGGAGAAAAACGACTAGCTGCAGCACAAAATGGGGAGTGTTGCTTGCTGTCACTTTCGCATTTCCTGATTCTCGGCGCGGTGCTGTTCGCGATCAGCATCGTCGGGATCTTTCTCAACCGCAAGAACGTCATCATCCTGCTGATGGCGATCGAGTTGATGCTGCTCGCCGTCAACATGAACTTCATCGCCTTTTCGTATTACCTGGGCGACATTGCCGGGCAGGTTTTCGTGTTCTTCATCCTGACGGTGGCGGCGGCGGAATCGGCGATCGGCCTGGCGATCCTCGTCGTGCTGTTCCGCAATCTGCAGACCATCAACGTCGACGACCTCGACAGCCTGAAAGGGTGACGTGACGGACTTGCAGTTCTACCTGCTCGTGCCGCTCGCTCCGCTTGCCGGTGCGCTCATCGCCGGCCTGGGAGGCCGGAGAATCGGGCGCGCGGGGGCGCATTGGGTCACGATCATCGGGGTGGCGATTTCCTTCGCCGCCTCCTGCCTGATTTTCCTCGACGTGCTGGATGGCGCCGTGTTCAACGGTCCGGTCTATACCTGGCTCGTGTCGGACGGAATCCGGTTCGAAATCGGCTTCCTGATCGACCGCCTGTCCGCCCTGATGATGGTGGTGGTGACCTTCGTGTCGCTGATGGTGCACGTCTACACCGTCGGATACATGGCCGACGACCCGGGATACCAGCGTTTCTTCGCCTACATCGCCCTCTTTACGTTCTCGATGCTGATGCTGGTGATGGCGAACAATTTCCTGCAGCTTTTCTTCGGTTGGGAGGCGGTGGGCCTGGTGTCGTATCTTCTGATCGGCTTCTGGTATACGCGACCGAGCGCGATCTACGCGAGCCTGAAGGCGTTCCTCGTAAACCGGGTCGGCGATTTCGGCTTCCTGCTCGCCGTAGCGCTGGTGCTCGCGTATTTCGGCACGCTCGACTACGCAGCGGTTTTCTCCCGAGCCCCGTCGATGGCTGGAGCCACGATCGAGGTCTTTCCCGGGGCACCGTGGCTGCTCCTCTCGGCGATCTGCATCGGGCTTTTCATCGGCGCGATGGGAAAGTCGGCGCAATTTCCCCTCCACGTGTGGCTGCCCGACTCGATGGAGGGTCCCACGCCGATTTCGGCCCTGATCCACGCCGCCACCATGGTGACAGCGGGCATCTTCATGGTGGCGCGGATGTCGCCGCTTTTCGAGCTTTCGCAGACCGCGCTCTCGCTCGTGCTCGTGATCGGCGGGATCACCGCCCTTTTCATGGCCCTGATCGCGGTTGTCCAGTACGACATCAAGCGCGTGGTCGCGTATTCCACGCTATCCCAGCTCGGCTACATGACCGTGGCGCTCGGCGCCTCGGCGTATTCCGCGGCGATCTTCCACCTCATGACCCACGCGTTCTTCAAAGCCCTGCTTTTCCTGGGCGCGGGTTCGGCCATCATCGCTCTGCACCATGAGCAGGACATGCGCAGGATGGGCGGATTGTGGAAACTCATGCCCTGGACCTACGGCACGCTCCTGATCGGCGCGATCGCGAGCGCGGGCGTTCCCGGCTTCGCGGGGTTCTTTTCCAAGGACGCGATCATCGAGGCGGTGCACCTGTCTAGGACTCCCGGCGCCGGCTTCGCTTGGCTTGCGGTGACGGCGTGCGTGTTCGTGACCGCCCTCTACACTTTTCGCCTGGTGTTCTATGCGTTTCACGGCAAGGCGCGTTTTGATACGCACGATCATGCCCCGCACGAGTCGCCCGCGGTCGTCACTGTGCCGCTCGTGCTCCTTGCCATTCCCTCGATCTGCGCGGGCTGGGTCATCGGGCCGGTGTTGTACGGCGGCTATTTCGGAAACTCGATTTCGATCGCTCCGACGCATTCGGGTCTGCGCGAAATGGCCGAGGAATTCCACGGCGTGCTGCCCATGATGGCTCATGCGGTGAAGACCGTCCCGTTCTGGCTGACCGTGGCCGGTATCGCCGCGGCCTGGTACCTCTATATCCTGAAACCGGAGCTGCCCGCGAAGCTGCGGCAAAGAGCTGGGGTCCTGGTCACCGTCCTCGAGGAGAAATACGGGTTAGACCGCTTCTACGACTGGTTTTTCGCGGGCGGCGCCAGGAAATTCGGCAGCGGCCTGTGGCGCTTCGGTGACGTCACCGTGATAGACGGTCTGATGGTGAACGGCTCGGCGAGGCTCATCGGGTGGTTCGCCGGCGTGGTGCGCCTAGTCCAGTCCGGATTCATCTATCACTACGCGTTTTTCATGATCATCGGCGTTTCCATGCTGCTCACGTACTTCATCTTTTTCAGAGGGACGCTCGTCCGCTAAGAAGAGATGCCTTCTCACTGGCTCAGCCTTGCCATATGGGTCCCGATCGTCGCGGGCCTCATCGTCGTTGCCGTCGGCGACAGGAATATTCGCGAAGCGCGGTGGATCTCGCTTCTCGGCGCGACCGTCGGCTTTCTCGTGACGATTCCGCTCGTCACCGGTTTCCAGACGGGCACGAGCGCCATGCAGTTCGTCGAGCTGAATCCCTGGATTCCCCGGTTTAACGTCAACTACCACCTCGGCGTGGACGGAATATCGGTGCTGTTCATCCTGCTGAACAGCTTCATCACCGTGCTGGTGGTGATCGCCGGCTGGGAGGTGATCCGCAGCAAGGTCGCCCAGTACATGGCAGCGTTCCTGGTCATGTCGGGGCTCCTGAACGGCAGCTTTGCGGCGCTCGACGCGGTGCTCTTCTACGTCTTCTTCGAGGCGACGCTGATCCCGATGTACCTGGTCATCGGCGTCTGGGGCGGGCCCGACCGGGTCTATGCGGCAGTCAAGTTCTTCCTGTATACGCTGCTCGGATCGCTCCTGATGCTGATTGCCTTCCTCTACCTCTACAACAAATCGGGCGGCAGCTTCGCGGTGCTCGACTATCACAAACTGCCGCTTCCCCTCAACGCGCAGATCCTGCTCTTCATCGCCTTTCTCATGGCGTTCGCGGTGAAGGTGCCAATGTGGCCCGTGCACACCTGGCTCCCGGACGCGCACGTCGAGGCGCCGACCGGGGGCTCGGCCGTGCTGGCGGCGATCCTGCTGAAGCTCGGCGCCTACGGCTTCGCCCGGTTCTCGCTGCCGATCCTCCCCGACGCCAGCCACTACCTTGCGGGTTTCATGATCACCCTGTCCCTGATCGCGATCGTGTACATCGGCCTGGTGGCGCTGGTTCAGACCGACATGAAAAAGCTGATCGCGTACTCGTCGATCTCGCACATGGGATTCGTGACGCTGGGCTTTTTCATCTTCAACGCCTACGGCATGGAAGGGGGCCTCGTGCAGATGATCTCGCACGGATTCGTCTCCGCTGCGCTTTTCTTGTGCGTAGGCGTGCTGTACGACCGCGTGCACTCGAGAAACATCGCCGACTACGGCGGCGTGGTGAACACCATGCCGCGGTTCGCCGCGCTGATGATGCTCTTCGCGATGGCGAACTGTGGGCTCCCGGCCACCTCGGGATTCGTCGGCGAGTTCATGGTGATCGTGGGCGCGATGAAGTTCAATTTCTGGATCGCGTTCCTTGCCGGAACGACGCTCGTCTTCGGCGCCGCCTACACGCTGTGGATGTACAAGCGCGTGATCTTCGGCGAGGTGGGCAACCGGCACGTGGCGGAGCTCACCGACGCCAATGCGCGCGAGCTGCTGGTCCTCGGGCTGCTCGCGATCGCCGTGCTGTGGCTGGGCCTGCATCCCGCTCCCTTCACCGAGATCATGCACGCGTCGGTGAGCGAGCTGCTCAAGCACGTGGCGGAGAGCAAGTTGTGAAAGGTACGGAAGAATGCTGACCCGTCTCCCCATCATGCTGCTCGCTTATCCGGAGATCTTTCTGCTGGCCGCCGGAAGCGCGATCCTCGTGATCGACCTTTTTCTGAAGGACACGACGCGCTGGGTCACCTATGCGCTGTCGCTCGCCGCGCTGCTCGGCTGCGCGGTGCTCACGATGATCGTTACCGGCATGACCGGCGGGCAGCTCGCCTACACCTTCAACGGCATGTTCGTATCGGACATGATGGCGAGCGTGCTCAAGATGTTTACTTATGTCGCGGTGGCGCTGTGCCTGGTGTATTCGCGTGTCTATATGGCCGACCGAGGCTTGTATCGCGGCGAGTACTTCGTGCTGGCGCTGTTCGCGACCCTGGGGATGATGGTCATGATCTCCGCCAGTCATTTCCTGACGCTGTACCTGGGCCTAGAGCTCATGTCGCTGTGCCTGTATTCCCTGGTGGCACTGAACCGCGAATCCGCCGTCTCGAGCGAAGCGGCGATGAAGTACTTCGTGCTGGGAGCGATCGCCTCGGGCCTGCTGCTCTACGGGATGTCGATGATCTACGGGGCAACGGGCACGCTCGAGATCACCGAGGTCGCAAGAGGCGTGGCCCGTATCCTGCAGAGCGATCATCCTTCGAAGGTCGTGCTCGCATTCGGGTTGGTGTTCGTCGTCTCGGGCCTCGCGTTCAAAGTGGGCGTGGTGCCGTTCCACATGTGGATTCCCGACGTGTACCACGGCGCTCCCTCGGCGGTGACGCTCTTCATCAGCACCGGACCCAAGCTCGCGGCGTTCGCGATGGCCATCCGGTTGCTGGTGAACGCTCTGCAGCCGCTTTCGGGCGACACGCCGCAGTTCCCGAGCGGTTGGCAGGACATGCTCGTCGTCCTGTCGGTCCTGTCCATGGCGATCGGCAACCTCGCCGCGATCGCGCAGTCGAACATCAAGCGCATGCTCGCTTACTCGACCATCTCGCACATGGGCTTCATGCTTCTGGGGCTCCTCTCCGGGATCGTAGGCGGGAACGCGCTGTCGGCGGCGGAGGCTTGGAGCTCGGCGATGTTCTACGCCGTCGTCTACGTGCTCATGAGCCTGGGGGCGTTCGGCATGGTGGTGCTCCTCTCGCGCGCCGGCTTCGAGGCCGAGCGAATCGAGGATTTCAGGGGGCTGAATGCGCGCAGCCCGTGGTTCGCGTTCATCATGCTGCTCCTGATGTTCTCGCTCGCGGGAATTCCGCCCACCGTGGGGTTCTACGCGAAGCTTTCGGTGCTTCAGGCGGTGCTCGGCACCGGGCAGGTGTGGCTCGCGCTGGTCGCCGTGATGTTCGCGCTGGTGGGAACGTTTTACTATATTCGCGTCGTCAAGCTCATGTATTTCGACGAGCCCCAGGACGCGGGGCGGATCGATGCAAAGCTCGACGTGAGCGTCCTCCTGTCGGCGAACGGGCTGGCGGTGCTCGTGCTGGGAATCCTGCCTCAGCCGCTCATGCAACTGTGCTTCTACGCGATCAAGGGCCTGTGAGCGGAGCCGCCGGGACGTGAAGGATCTCAGCGAGCACCGGCTTTCCAGCAAGCTGGTCTACGACGGCAAGCTGCTCAAGGTGCGCAGCGACACGGTGCGGCTGCCGGACGGCGGAACCGCCGAGCGCGAATTCGTCGAACATCCGGGAGCGGTAGCGGTGATCGCGCTCACCGACGCGGGCGAGCTCGTCATGGAGCGCCAGTACCGGTATCCGCTCGGGCACGACATGATCGAAATCCCGGCGGGCAAGATCGATACGGGGGAAGATCCGCTCGCGACCGCCCGGCGCGAGCTCAAGGAGGAGACGGGCTACACTGCGGCCCGGTGGCGGCACGTGGCGACGATCCACATCGCGATCGCGTATTCGAACGAGCGGATCGAAATCTACCTCGCGCAAGGGCTCAAGCACGAGGGCGCGAAGCTCGACGACGAGGAATTCCTCGAGGTGTTCACGCTTCCGCTCGCCACGGCGCTCGCCTGGGTGCGCGAGGGGAAGATCACCGATTCCAAGACCGTCGCGGGACTGTTCTGGGCCGAAAAAGTGCTCGGCGGAGAGTGGGCGGAGCGCCCTAAAACCGGTATCTGAATTCGATCCCGCTTTCGCGGGTGTAGTTTGCGGGCTCGAGCCCAGCCCGGCCCAGTCCGATCGGCTGCACGTCGGAATCCTTGATGTTCCAGTAATGCATCCAGGCTCCGAACGCCAGGTGATCCCTTTCGACCATCAGGTAGAAGCGGTGCCCGTTGCCGTGATTCTGAGTGTTGGTCACATCGTTGAAGCCGAGGTTCGCGTCGCTGAGCTGGGATTTCTGTTTCCCGATTAGGAAAATGTCCGCTTCGAAGGTAGGAGCAAGAACCCAGCGGTCAACGATGTGAATGCGAGTCGTCAGACCGACGGGCGCATAAAGGTAGGTGGAATAACGCCGGTAACCCGCCGCGTTGGTCGATGTGTAGCCCCTCGAGTCGTTGTAGAGATGGCGATAGCCGAAACCGAGATAGGGCGATAAGGAGACGCGGTTCCCCGGAAAGAAGTCCAGGCCGGCGACGCCTCGCGCCTCGACGATCACGTCGGGCACGGAATCCTGGGTGCCCGAGCCCTGATATTTGAGCATGCTGTAAGACCCCCGGGCATCGACTCTGAAAAACACTCGATTCCAGCGCGGCGGAAACGTGTAGGCGCCGACAACGCCCACTCTGTTGCCGATCAATTTCGCGAAGGTCGGTTCTTCGTAGTGATAGTGCGCGAGCTGTCCGCCAACCTCGAATCCACGCCGGGTAGCGAGGGGATTGGGCTCCAGCGAAGTCTGGGCGAGCGCCGCGGAGGAGATCGCAAGGAGAAGCGCCGCGCCTGCGAGGACTGTTTTCAACCAACTACTCCTTTGCGATGTGGGTCTGCGCCTGTTCAGCTTCGCGGCTTGACCAGCCTTCGATACTGCGCCATGTGCCGGATGGCGTGCCTGGGCTGGCCGAGCGCTTTGCACAGGAGCGCGAGATTGTAGTGACAGTCCGCAAGGCGCGGATCGCGGTGCAGAGCCCTTTCGTACGCTTCCATCGCCTCGTTCCTGCGGTCCAAGTCTTCCAGCAGAACGCCGAGATTGTAGAGGAGCAAGGGGTCGCTGCCGCAGGCCGCGATCGCCTCGCGATAGACGCGTTCTGCATCGGCGAGGCGGCCGGCTTCGTGCAGGAGCCTTCCCAGGTTGATGCGGGCGCCCAGGTGCGTCGCGTCCGCTTCGAGTGCGCGCCCATAGGCTTCCCGCGCGGCCCCGGAATCGCGGCCTTCGAGCTTGCATCCGCGCTCGAACCAGTCTTCCGCGCTCACCGCGGCGCCGGCCCCGTTCCTCTCGACCACGCTCAAGGATCCGTCGGCCGGATCGCCGTCGAAGGCGAGCAGATACTGCCCGGATTCCGCCTGCCAGCGGCTTGCGCCTTCGGAGACGACAACGCGGTCGCCGACAGCGCCGATCGACAGGCCCGAGAGCGGCATGGCGTCGGGGAGATGGCGGCGGAGCTGTTTCAGGGATTTCGTGATTCGCCCGGGCGGCACCTTAGCCGCGGCAAGCGCCTGCGCGGTCCGCAGGACGATCAGGTCCTGGAACGAGAACAGGTACGACTTGCGCGGGCCGCGCTCGGGCGAAACGAAACCGGCGTTGACCAGGCTCCGGATCGTGCTGCGGGGCAGGCGAAGCAGCCGCTCGACGTCGCGCACACCGTACTGGTGCATTGCGGGCCGATCGGCGGTGCGTATTATTTCTTCGCGGCTTTCCGAGCGGTGGGCTCGGGCTGCTGGGCGCGCTTGGGCGCTTTGTGCGCCTCTGCGTCGGGCGCCTTCGCGGGTGCCGGAGTCCTCTTCTTGTCCAGACTCGCACGCAGCGCCTCCATGAGGTCGATGACCTCCGCGCCGCCTTGGGGCTCCTCGGCCATCGTGATCTCCTGGCCTTCCACCTTCTTCTGCACCGCGGTTTCGATCCGCGCGCGCACTTCGTCGGTGTAAGCGGCGGGATCGAACTTGTCCGAGGCCTGCTGCTCGATCAATTGCTGCGCGAGCTTGAGTTCCGCGTCCTTCACTTCCGTTTTCGGGATCTCGATCTCCTTGATCGAGCGCACCTCGCCGGCGTAGAGCAGTTGCTGCATGACGAGGCCGTCCTCGACCGGCCGGATCATCACGATGTACTGCTTGCCGCGCGCGGCCCAGCGTCCAAGCGCGCAGCGGCCGGATTCGCGCAGCGCCCTGGCGAGCAACGCGTAGGGCTTCGCGCCGCCCTTGTCCGGAGCGAGGTAGTAAGCCTTGTCGAAGTACACTGGGTCGATCGATTCGACCGGCACGAATTCCGCGATGTCCGCCGTGTGCGTGCCCGCTTCCTCGAGCGCCTTCAGCTCCTCGGGCGAGAACATCACGTACTGGTCTTTTTCGAACTCGTAGCCCTTGGCCATGTCCTCGCGGCCGACCGCGACCTCTTCCTTGACGCAGATGTACTGCTGCTTGAGCCGCGATCCGCAAGACTTGTGCAGCAGGTTGAACGAAATCGCGCGGCTCGCCTCGGTGGCGGAGAAAAGCTTCACCGGAATCGAGACCATCCCAAACGAAACCGTCAGCGTAGCGATCGATCGTGCAGCCATGGCTTTCTCTCCCTGAAGGGGACAATATTATAGTGAATAGTCAGCTTCGTTGCGCAAGTGGCGGTTCATACGTGATTTTTTGCAAAACTCTTCAGCCTTCGCTCCAGCGCTAGTCCTCGGCGCGAACGTTGTGTTCCCTCGCGATCTTCGAATAGCGCTCGCGCTCCTCTTTGAGGAAGGTTGCGAACTTCGCCGGTGAATTGCCCACCGGTTCGACACCCTGTAAAAGCAGCTTATCGCGCGTCTGTGGCTCGCGCACGATTTTCGCTATGTCCGCAGCGAGGCGCTCTACGACCGGCTGGGGTGTCTTTGCGGCCACGTATACGCCCATCCAATTGGTAAAGCGATATCCCGCGAAGCCCGTCAGCTCCGCAACCGCCGGCACGTCGGGCATCGCCGCCGAACGCTCGCTACTCGTTACCGCCAGCACCCGCAGCCTGCCGCTTTTTGCGTGTGGTACCGTCGGCGGCATACCGACAATCCCCAGCGGAACTTGGCCACCGAGCAGATCGGCGACCGCCGGCGCCGCGCCGCGATACGGGACATGCATGATGGAGATGCCGGCGATGGCGTTCAACGACTCTCCGGCGAAATGCATCGTACTGCCGTTGCCGGGTGTGCCGTAGGACAGTTTGCCAGGCTGCTTCATGGCCAGCGCGAAGACTTCCTGCAATGACCTGGCTGCGACCGAAGGGTGAGCCGCAATAACGAGCGGCGTCTCCCCGATCAGCGTTACCGGCGCGAGGTCGCGTTCGGCGTCGTAGGGCACTTTTTGGCCGGCAATCGGCCCGACTAGGACCTCTGCCGGCGAGGCAACCAGCAATGTGTAGCCATCGGGCGCGCTTTTCGCCACGGCATCGGCGCCGATCATGCCGCTCGCTCCGCTGCGGTTTTCTATCACAAAAGTCTGTTTCATCGTGTCGCCTAGGCGCTGGGCAACCGTGCGCGCCACGAAATCCACGCCGCCGCCCGGAGGAAAGGGGACGACGACTCGCAC
>WNGG01022765.1_pt1 | contig 10265 bp, 10 predicted proteins | sample 5400661 | NCBI WGS metagenome assembly WNGG01 (sample SAMN13153372, study PRJNA577476) | soil metagenome | isolation source: 100 cm soil or saprolite under Garry oak tree replicate 1 | place: USA:California | collected 2016-06-15
CAATCCATGGCTTCTGGGCCAGTAGCCAGGCGAGCGCGATCTGTGCGGGCGTGGCGGACTTTGTACACAAGCTGGGAATTGTGTGCAGAAGGAGCTCAATGAGACATCTGTTTGGCTAAGAATAGTGTTGCGGATTAGTCGCGAAAAAGAGGACTTGATAGTCGCAATTCTTCAGGAAAACGTGGAGTTGGCCAAAATCATTACTGCTTCGATCAGGACTGCTAAAACGCGGAGTAACGCCGTTCCCCAAAATGACAATTGAACAGTGAACATTGAACATTTCCCCAAAAAAATTGCCAATGTTCAATGTTCAATTGTCAATTGTCATCAATAGCGGAGGAAGAGGGATTCGAACCCCCGGTACGGTTCCCCGTACAGCGGTTTTCAAGACCGCCGGTTTCAACCGCTCACCCATTCCTCCGTTTTCGAGAATACTACTTAGGATGCGGGGAATTCCAGGTATTGGATCGTGAGGTCCTTTTTGCGATTCGGTTTCTTCGTGCTGAGTCTTACAGGAGCCGATATGGGGTCGGGATGTTTGATGGTCACCGTACCGAAGTCGGTTCTTCCTTTAATGGAAACGAAGTCGCGGCGCTCCGTTTCCACGTCGAGTTGATCTCCGTTGCGGAGCGTGACTTTCAGCGAAAAGGGTTTGTCTTTCCTGTAGGGACCGAACTCGATCTTGGCGATGGTTCGCACCGCTATCTGGCCGTGAACGCTGCGCTCGCGATACGACAGCAGTGCGTCCCCGCTCCTGCCTTCAATGAACCCGCTAAACTCCGGGTTTCCGACGGTGACTTTCATACCGTCTTGGAATCCAATGATGACCGTCTGGCCGGACGCCGCGGGCACTGCCGCCTGCGGCGGCGGTGGTGATGGCACCTGCGCCGCTTGAGGCGTCTCGAGCAGCAGAATCCAAACCAAATTCAAAATCCGCATCACAATCTCTCGATTCCGAGCGCAATACCCATTCCGCCGCTGATGCACAGGGTCGCCAATCCGTAGCGGCTCTTCCGCTTTTGCATTTCATGCGCAAGCGTTGTCACAATTCTCGACCCCGTGCATCCGATGGGATGGCCAAGGGCAATGGCGCCTCCATTCACGTTGAGTTTCTCCGGATCGATCGGCAACTCGCGCACGCAGGCGAGCACCTGAGCAGCGAACGCCTCATTCATTTCTACAAGATCAAACTGCTCCAGTTTCAGACCCGTCTTCGAAAGCAGCTTCCGGACGGCCGGCACCGGGCCGATACCCATAATCTTCGGATCGACTCCGGCAATCGCGTAATCAACAATTCGCGCCAGCGGTACCAGATTGCGCGCCTTCGCCTCCTCCTCGGAAACCAGCACGGTGGCGGAAGCCCCATCGGTAATACCCGACGAGTTACCCGCGGTCACCGTACCGTTGTCGTTGAAGACGGGTGACAGCTTTTTCATATCCGCCAACGAAGCGTCCATCCGAACGTGTTCGTCGAATTCGAGGCGGTTGGGCTGCCCGCGCGTTTCGCCTTTTTTTCCGGGAATGGAGACCGGAATCAGTTCCTCCGCAAACCGTTTCGACCGGGTCGCTGCCGTCGCGCGCCGCTGGCTTCGCAAGGAATATTCGTCTTGTTGATCCCGTGAAATCTTGTACATCGTCGCGAGATTTTCTGCGGTCTCGCCCATGACCAATTCCGAAAGCGGACAATAAAAACCGTCGCGATACATACCATCGATCAAATGATGATTGCCCAGGCGCAGTCCCCATCGCGCCTGTTCCATCATGTACGGCACGGTACTCATGGATTCGGTTCCGCCTGCCACAATAATGCTCGCGTTTCCAAGTACGATCTCCTGAAACCCCAAAATGATCGCCTTGAGTCCCGATCCGCATGCCTTGTTGACCGTGTACGCCGGTACTTCCTGGGGAATTCCCGACCGGTAACTGATCTGACGCGCCGGATTTGGCCCATTACCCGCGCCTCTGGCGTGTCCGATGATAACTTCACCGACAGCCCCGGCTTCGACCCTCGCGCGCGATAGCGCCTCCTGGACCGCGATAACTCCCAGGTCCGCTGCGCTCAATGCGGCGAGCGCGCCGCCGAATTTGCCAATGGCTGTGCGTACTGCGGAGGCGATAAAAACCGAACGTGATACCAAATCCTGAACCCTCACCCGGCGCCTTTCGGCGCGCCGCCCTCTCACAAAGGGAGACGGTGTTTTTACTATAATCGCACGCGATGAAATTGGACGACCTAAAAATTCTCCTGGCCCTGGAAGGCAAGTGGACCGTTTCCGTGAACGGGCTTGAGTATCTGGCGCTGTCCGCATCCGATATTTCCATCGAAGATTCCACGTTACGGTTCGGAAAATATTCCCGGAAGATCATCGATCTGGAGTGGCTGCGGTCCGATGTCGTTCGAATCCGAACTCGTGCCAAAGCCCGAACACAAATGGATACGGTCACGTTCTATCCGGGCGAACGATTGCCTTCAGGAGCCGGCATTCGCAAGCGGCGCCGCCGCTTTCAGGTTGAGATCGGCCGAGCGTTAGCGGCCCATTTCGGAACCCGAAAGATCGAACGGCAAACACTCTATTCCGACCGGCGCCACGGAATCGGCGGTGCTTACCCGCGATTTCTAGTCGGAACCCACTCGGTGATCGCCGTCGATCCTGAGGAGTCTTCGGCTGTGATTAACGGAATCATGAGAGCCGCGCTATTGTGGGCGCCTTTAGTACGGCGGCCTGTAACTGCTGTCGTGCCGCGAGGGCGTTATCAAACGCTCGCGGCGCGCCTTCGCGTGATGCCTCAAGCGAGCGCTTCCATCGAATGGCTCCAGTGGGATGGGAAAGTTGTCCGGGCTTTGGAAGATAGCGGCGCTGAACCGGAGACTCACGTTCAGGAACTCGTCATTCCGAACATCTCAGCCGAAGTCGAGCGGATTTGTGCCATGGCCCCTGGAGCGGTCCAGGCCGTTCCTCATATTCACGGAAGAGCGATCTCCCTGCGATTACGAGGCCTGGAAGTCGCGCGCGTGTCGCACGAAGGCATCAGCTACCCGTTGGGAGAACCAATCGAACAGGTAGTGAAAGAGATCAACGAGCTGCGGCGGCACGGCAGCCGGCATCCGCTCGCACACACTCACGAGGAGCGGTGGCTGGAGTCCAATCTCATTGGCAGTATCGGCCAGATACTTCCGTCCATTGATGTTCGGCACATTTACCCGCAGGTGCCGAGCTTTATTGGCGAGGAACGAAACATTATTGATCTGTTGAGCGTGACAACCGATGGGCGCCTCGTGGTAATCGAGATCAAGGCATCGTCCGATCCGGATCTGCCGTTTCAGGCGCTGGATTACTGGATTGCCGTCGAACGGCATCGAAAGGCCGGCGACTTCCTGCGAAAAGGATATTTCGCGGGTCGTCCATTGAAAGACGAAGCGGCGCTGCTCGTTCTAGTGGCTCCCTTGCTCGCATATCACAAGACCGCTCGCCGGTTGATTGCCACGCTACCGGCGGAAGTGCCGTTGATGGAAATCGGCATAAACCAAGGCTGGAAGAAGGAGATCAAAGTCTTGCGCCGTAAAGGTGTGGTCAGTTAGGCTGAGGGGTGGAGAAACATATGACAATCAGGCGTCTGCTCGTTTTTATCATCGGTGTTTTTCTGGTGGCCGGAATTTCGATGGCTCAGGGCCCAAAGAAGGACGTCGGGAAAAATGTGCCGCTGCCTTCTGGAAGCACAGATCAGAAAGCGCCTCCGAAAAGCGACCAGCAACCGCCCCAGGTTCCGTCGTTATCGATTGACGTCGATTTGATGTCATTTGACGTCGTGGTGACGGATCAAAGCGGAAATCCCATCTCGGGGCTCGAAAAGAAACATTTCCGAGTTTTCGATGATGACGTCGAACAGAACGTCACCAACTTCAGTCCTGCAGACGCCCCTCTCACGGTCGTTGTCTTAGCGGAATTCAGCGATACGTTTGGGTATTACTTTGACGACGTCGTCGGACCCGCAGCCGGATTCATCAACAGCTTGCGGCGGGACGACTGGGCGGCGCTCGTCGCCTTCGACATTCGGCCCGAAATCCTTACCGACTTCACAAAGAACAAGGCCGAGTTATTCGACGGCCTGAGGCGGATGCGAATCCCGGCCTATCGCGAAACGTGCCTGTACGATGCGGTCTACGACACGCTTCAGCGGCTCGAACGGGTTGACGGCAAGAAATCTATCTTCCTCCTGAGCACCGGCCTCGACACCAACATCAGCAAACATACGTACGGGGAAGCTCTCAAAAAAGCCGAGACGTCCGACACGATGATCTACGCGGTTTCCATGGGACAGTTGGCTCGGTTGTATTTCGAGTCGCGGCTTTCGGGCCTGGACCAAATTACATTTCTTCAGGCAGACAATGTCATGCGCTCGCTCGCCGAGGCGACCGGCGGCGCGGCTTTCTTTCCACGATTCGTCGGCGAGTATCCCAGCATTTATCAAGCAGTCGCAGCGAATCTCCAAAATGAATACAGCCTCGGGTTCGTTCCGAAAGTCCGAAAACTTGATGGAAAATTTCACAAACTCCGGGTTGAAGTTCCACCGCTAGACGTGAAAAACAACGGCAAGCCCATTAAGGTCAAGGTTCGTCACAAGAAGGGTTACTACGCACCCAAAAGCTAAGCAGGGTTAATGCTATGCTTCGCCCGCCCGCAGTGGCAGGACGGTTTTATCCAGCCGAGCCTGAGAAGCTGACGGCGTCGATTCGCGAATTCCTCGAGCCGCCTCAAGAACGCATCCACGCCCTGGGAGTTGTGGTTCCTCACGCCGGTTACATGTATTCAGGCCATGTGGCGGGCGCCGTGTATGCGCGTGTGGAACTGCCCCAACGCAATATTGTTCTTTGTCCCAACCATACCGGTTTAGGCACCCCGCTCTCGATCATGAAGAGTGGCGCCTGGCAGACGCCGCTCGGCGACGTGCAAATCGATGCGGAATTATGCGAAGCGCTGATGACCGCGGACCCCGATCTGGAAGACGATGCCTCAGCCCACCAATTCGAACACGCGCTCGAGGTCCAGCTTCCGTTCATGCAACATCTCGGCGGAGCGCCGGTACGATTCGTGCCGATAACGATCGGCACCAGCAGCCTCGACCGGCTGCTGGAACTGGGCCGTGCCATCTCGCAAGTCATTCGGGAAATAAAAAACGACACGCTCATCATTGCGTCGAGTGACATGAATCATTACGAGTCGGACGCCATCACGCGCGTGAAGGATCGCAAAGCAATCGACCAGATTTTGGCGATGGATCCGCAGGGGCTCTACCACGTCGTGCACCGGGAAAATATTTCGATGTGCGGCTACGGTCCCGCCGTCGCTATGCTGGCAGCCGCCAAACAACTTGGCGCGACCGGAGTAGAACTAGTGAAATACGCCACATCCGGCGACGTGTCGTTGGATTTCGACCACGTCGTTGGGTATGCGGGAATGATTGTGGTTTAGCTATCGTCTCTGTATCGGAATCCTTATCTCCCCACGATTAAAGTAATTGCCGGTTTTCTCATCATTTGGCCGCCGTCTGGATGCGTTTTTTGAGCTTGCCTGCTTGCAGGCGCGCATAATTCACGATCTGCTGATCCGCCTCAATCTTCTCCAACATAGGAATGAGACGGTCCGGATCGGAAATTCGGTTCGCCTTAAGTTCATTTTCCACCTGTTCGAGGCGTTTCGGAATGCTGAGTTTTTCGAATTGCATCGCATTGCGAATATCGAACCCCAGCGTCTCCTGGTTGATCAGACCCTCAAAAAACGCCGAAAGATCGCTGACATCCTTGCGCATGGAATAATTGAACGTCGCCTCGCGATTACCTCCAGGCGTTTCAATCGTGAGGCGCTTGGCGCCGAGATCCGCTATCTTCTTGCCCGATTCGAAGGTCTCGGGGCGATCCAAGTAATTCGTCGCCGCGAGAAGTGCGAGGAACTTTTCCCGAGCCGATTGCGAAAGCTGGATCGTGACATTCACTGTTTCAGCCTGGCGGCGCTTGAACTTTACTTCTCCCTTGGCGTCCGCGTCGAGCTGGATACATTGAAGTTCATAGGGACCGCGAGTGTTCTCATGGCAATAGGAGAAGTTTGTGAAATCAGCCAGTCGAAAAAATAAGAATAAAAGGATGAATTGACAAGTCATCATAGGTGAGCAGCTACGGATTTGAGGTAACGGTTTGTGTGAACGTGACAAATAGCAACCGCGAGAGCGTCCGAGGCGTCGTAGGGCTGCGGCGCCGCCTCGAGCTTCAATAGCGCGCGAACCATCTGCTGAACCTGATTCTTTTCGGCGCGGCCGTAGCCTGTCACAGCGCTCTTGACTTCCAAAGGCGAATACTCGAAGACCGGCAGATTCGCTTCCGCTGCGGCGAACATCGAAACGCCCCGGACGTGGCTCAGCGTCAGTGCGCTCTGAACATTGGTGGCGTAAAACAGACTCTCGAAGGCTGCGGCTTCGGGGTGCAAATCGCGAATGATGTCGACAATGGCATTGTGGATCGATCATTCGGCGCCATCGTTATCGATGACGCCGTAACCGGTAACTCGGGATCCGCAATCGATGCCGAGAACCCGCATCATTTTCTTCGCGTCGGGCATTCAGTTCCGGCTACGCCCTATCGGGCTTGCGCTTCGCGCGGCCAAGCCACTGTCGGTACACGGCCTTCGGCCGCCTTCCGGATTTGCAATTTTGGCCGGTTCCCCCACGCGTTTTCTTAGCGTCGGGCCCACCGGCCAAGCCACTGTCGGTACACGGCCTTCGGCCGCCTTCTGGATTTGCATTTTGGCCGGTTCCCCCACGCGTTACGAAACGGCTTCGGCGAGTTCGGATTCCTCGATATCGAAATTCGCGTACACGTGTTGGACGTCGTCGTGCTCATCGAGGGCCTCCATGAGCTTCACGACTTGCTGCGCCGTCTTGCCCTCCACCTTCACGTAGGTCTGAGGAATCATCGAAATCTCGGCGGTCATGGTTTCTATACTTTTGTTCTTTATCGCGTTCAGCACGTCGTCGAACGCTTCGAGTGAAGTATAGATTTCGTAGATCGATTCGTCGCTTTGAAAATCGTCGGCTCCGGCATCGATCGCCAGCGACATCAATGTATCCTCGTCGGCTTTCGACTTTTCAATGCCTATGTAGCCTTTCTTGTGAAACATCCACGAAACCGAACCCGACTCACCCATGTTGCCGCCGTTCTTTGAAAAGACGTGCCGGATTTCACTCACCGTGCGGTTCCGATTGTCCGTAACCACATTCACCAGCATGGCCACGCCGCCCGGGGCATATCCTTCGTACATGATTTCGTCAAGTTGGCCGCCCTCGAGCTCTCCCGTGCCCTTCTGAATGGCTCGCTTGATATTGTCCGCCGGCATGTTGACGCCCTTGGCGTCCTGGATCGCTTTGCGCAACCGCGGATTGCCTTCCGCGTCGCCGCCACCGATACGCGCCGCGATGGTGATTTCCTTGATGAGCTTCGTGAACATGCGTCCACGCTTTGCATCAATGGCGCCTTTTTTGTGTTTGATGCTGTGCCACTTGGAATGGCCAGACATAGATTACTCCTTGGTTTCTGCCCAGTTCGGCTTCAGTTTAGCACAGCTACGGAGAGAGAAGAATGAGCCACAAAAAGGCACAAAAGCCGCAAAAGTTTTTGTGATTTTTGTGCCTTTTTGTAGCTACTTCTTCGTCGGGGGTTGCTTCAGCTTCGGGTCGAGCGCAGGAGCCTTCCGATCGTCACTGCCCGCTCCGCCCTTCGAGTTCTGGCCATCCACGGCATCACCAAAGGTGAGCTTCACATCCGTCTGAAATTTCTTGTAATTGTCGTATCTGATGATCTGGCGAATGCGTTGCGCGCCGCTCGAAAACTGCAGCGTATCGACGGCCCGCGTATAGGTGGGAAACCAGTAGAGCCCCTCGATCTGTTCCCGATACGATTCAAACCGCGGGAACAGATTTTCCGGTCCTTTTCCTCGAATATCCGGGACCGCCTTCCCATACGTCTTCACAATCTGAAGATCCTTGTCATCGACCCAGATCTGACCCTGGAAATACCGCTGATTCTTCTCGATCGTCTTCGGCGCGACATCGAAAACATAACAGTCGATTTCATCGACCATTTCTTTGCCCAGATATTTCAGGTTGTACTTCCCAATGTCGTCGCTTGTCAAAACGAACCACTGAATTTCTCGAATATCCTGCAGATCCTCGGGCGTGAGTTGAATATTTTGAAGTGTGTTGGGAGGCGCCTTGGTGATCCTCTCAGTCCTTTTGCCCGCGGAATCGAAAGTAATATCGCTTTCGACGTAGTATTCACCCATCACCCGATCATTCGCGTTCAGGTTCTGAACCCGAACCGTCTGGTGATACGTGTAATTCCCGCGCGCGATTCTGAACTCTTTCTCCTTCTGCGCAACCTTCTGAATAATCTCGTCAACAGGGATTGGAGGTTCTTCTTTACGAAGCTTTGCGGGGCCCTGAGCAAAGCACAATGAGGAAACGATGAATAGAACTGCCGCGGCGTAAAGGACTTTTTTAGGAATCATAACCTCACCATTATATAGCTTCGGCGCCGTAATAACCGCCGCTACAGTTGAAATTGAGCCAATACCAACTTACGCTTAGACTGCGACCACCAGTAAAGGTACGTAAATGGCTGTTAAAAATGATTTGATCGCAAAAATCCAGGCGCACGAAGCTCGAGTCGGCATTGTCGGTTTGGGATACGTCGGTTTGCCGCTCGTCTTGCGTTTCGCTGAAGAACACTTTCCGGTGCTCGGCTTCGATGTCGATCCGGCCAAAGTGCTAAAGCTCCAGGCCGGGGAATCCTACATTCGACACATTCCCGCCAAACGGCTCCGGGTGTTGATTAAAGAGAAACGATTCGAACCGACGACAGATTTCCAAAGGCTCGCTGAAGCGGATTGCATCATCATTTGCGTCCCCACGCCTCTGACTCCTAAGAAGGACCCCGACCTTCAGTACATCGAAAACACCACGGACGCGATATCCAGGACGCTTCGCAGAGGACAACTGGTTTGCCTCGAAAGTACAACTTATCCCGGAACCACCGAAGAAATCTTGCTGGAACGATTCCGCGCCACCGGGCTCGAAGCGGGTAGTGATTACTTCCTTATCTTCTCTCCGGAACGCGAAGATCCCGGCAATCCGAAATACTCAACCAGAACAATTCCGAAAGTTGTCGGCGGTATCACGCCCGATTGCCTGGAAGTGGGAACGACGCTCTATGGCCAGGTCATCGATCGGGTGGTACCCGTTTCATCCACACGCGCAGCGGAACTGGTGAAACTGCTGGAGAACATTTACAGGTGCGTGAACATCGCCCTCGTTAATGAGCTCAAGCTGCTTGGCGATCGAATGAATATCGACGTTTGGGAAGTTATCGACGCGGCCAGCACGAAGCCTTTTGGCTTCACGCCTTTTTATCCCGGTCCCGGTCTGGGCGGCCACTGCATACCAATCGATCCCTTCTATCTTTCGTGGAAAGCCAAGGAATACGATTTTTCCACGCGGTTTATTCAACTGGCCGGTGAGGTCAACACATCCATCCCGCACTACGTGGTCGAGCGCATCGGCAAAGCGTTAAATGACCGGTCCCGCTCGATTCGAGGCTCGAAGATATTGATACTCGGCGTCGCTTACAAGAAAGACGTGGACGACGTTCGCGAATCTCCAGCGCTGGAGATTATGGAAATACTGCAAGCGAAAGGCGCTCTACTTTCTTATAGCGATCCCTATATTCCGCGGTTGCACAAGATGCGCGCCTACGATTTCTCGCATATGTCGTCGTTGCCGCTGAACGAAGACGTGCTGAAGAGTCAGGATCTCGTCCTGATCACCACAGACCACAGCAGCATCGACTATCAGTGGGTCGTCGACCACGCTTCAACCATTGTCGACACCCGCAACGCAACCCGGCGCGTCACGCGCGGCCGCGAAAAGATCGTGAAGGCATAGCATCCGGTGCTTTGACAACTACATTAAACATCGCACTACAGACATTCGACATTTGACAAGTTGTACAGACAATTTTTTCACAGCTTCACAGACCGCCGCTACAGCGGACGCTCTCGTCTTTGTGGAATCATATCGCTTGTGAGAACATATCGGCCTTGACGGCAAAAGGTGTCCCTTGAAGCAAGTGCTCATCCGGCGCGGTTCGCCCGTTGTCGCAGACGTTCCCGCGCCGCAGCTATCCGATAACACAATCCTGGTTCAAGTCGCCTTTTCCTTGA
>WNGG01020676.1_pt1 | contig 10260 bp, 7 predicted proteins | sample 5400661 | NCBI WGS metagenome assembly WNGG01 (sample SAMN13153372, study PRJNA577476) | soil metagenome | isolation source: 100 cm soil or saprolite under Garry oak tree replicate 1 | place: USA:California | collected 2016-06-15
CCAAAGAACGGCGGCACACGCCTCTTCTGCCTGAGTGGGCACATCAACAAGCCCGGCGTCTACGAATTGCCTCTGGGCTATCCGCTGAAGAAGATGATCTATGACGTGGGCGGCGGCATTCCCAACGGACGCAAGCTCAAGGCCGTTGTCCCCGGCGGATCTTCTACGTTCGTCCTTACCGCCGAAGAAGCCGAGCAGATGAACATGGATTTTGATTCCTTCGGCAAGCGCGGGGAATTTCTTGGCTCCGGCGGCGTTGTGATCCTGGACGACCAGACCTGCATGGTCAAGTTCGCTTTGCGCGTGATGAAGTTCTACCAGCATGAAAGCTGTGGCTGGTGCATCCCCTGCCGAGAAGGCACAGACTGGCTCAAGAAGACGCTCACGCGCTTCCACAACGGCGGCGGCTTGCGTAAGGACATCGACAACATCAAGTACCTGGCGCAAGGCATTTTGGGCAGAAGCTTTTGCCCGCTGGGTGATGCCGCCGCAATCCCCACGATATCTATCGTGGACAAGTGGCGCGATGAGTTTGAAATGCATCTTGAAGGGCGCCCGTGCCCGTTTGATCCGGCGGCAAAAATCACCGAACTTCCAGTGGTGGGGGCACACTGACCATGAGCGCGCAGCCCAATCCGGCGGCAGTGGTAATCGACAAGCAGTTTTTGCTTGCGCTGTTGCAAGAGACCCGCGAAATATTCCTGCACAGCTTTGCCGGTGTCACTGAAGAACAAAGCCGGCTGAAGCCTGCTCCTGAGTGCTGGTGCGTGCTTGATACGGTTGAGCACCTGACAACCGCTGAGACCATCCAACTCAAGTTGATCAGTAAACAGCGTACTCCGCGTCCGGCCGATGCTCCGAATCGTGAACATGCGTTTTTGCACATGATTCCGAACCGCACTCACAAGATGGAATCGCCGGAAGGCGCCAGGCCAGTTGGTCGCTTTGCGACTCTGGCAGAGGCGGCAGAACAATTTAGGACCACGCGCGCCGGAGTGATTCAGTTCCTTGAGCAGTACACGGAAGATCTGCGCGCCAGTGAAGTGAAGCACCCTCATCCAGCAGCAGGGATGGTCAGCATTTGTGAAATGCTGGTTGCAATGGCCATGCACGCCAAGCGTCATGCTGCTCAAATCGAGGAAATCAGAACCAGATTGGACTTGAAATAGTCATGGCCGACGTTAAGAACGTAACCCTCACCGTCGACGGCAAACAGGTCACCGCGCCCGCGGGCACGCTGCTGATTGAAGCCTGCAAGGCCGTGGGTATTGAAGTCCCATCGTTCTGTTATTATCCGGGGCTTTCTCTTCAGGCAGCCTGCCGCATGTGCCTGGTGCGCATTGAGAAAATGCCCAAACTCCAGACGGCTTGCACCGTCCCGATCACTGACGGCATGGTTGTAGCAACGGACACTGACGAAGTTCGCCAGGCGCGCAAATCGATGATCGAACTCCTGCTTGGCAACCATCCGCTTGACTGTCCTGTCTGCGACGCGGGCGGCGAGTGCGAACTGCAGGACATGACGTTTAAGTATGGCGCGGCTGAGTCGCGCTATATGGAGGGCAAGCTGCATAAAGAAGAACAGCAGTGGTCGCCTGTAGTCTTCTTTGATCGCCCGCGCTGCATCCTCTGCTACCGCTGCGTGCGCGTCTGCGGTGAAGGCATGGATGTATCCGCCCTCGGCGTTCAGTTGCGCGGCTCCAGTTCGGTGATTGCGCCCAATGAAGGCGACCATCTGGACTGCGAAGAGTGCGGCATGTGCATTGACATCTGCCCGGTCGGCGCCCTGACTTCAGGTGCGTATCGCTACAAGACCCGCCCGTGGGAGATGAAGCACGTGGGCACCATCTGCACGCACTGCGGCGATGGCTGCAAGACCACGCTCGGTGTGCGCCGCTCTGACACCGGCATGGATATTGTCCGCGGCGATAACCGCGACAAGAGCGGTATCAACGGCGACTTCCTCTGCATCAAGGGCCGCTACGCCTTCGATTACTTCGATCACAAAGATCGACTGCGGCAGCCTCTGGTCCGCAAAGACGGCAAGCTCACGCCCACAACGTGGGAAGAAGCTATTGAGCACGTGGGCAAGCGCCTGCGCGAAATTCGCGATAGCAAGGGCGGTCAGTCCATCGGGGTGATCGGCTCGAATCGAACGACGAACGAAGAAAAAGAAAACGCTACCGCCACCATGCGTGAAGTGGCCAGCGCTTCGGCCATCCTGCTGATCGGCAACGATCCCACCGAACGCCATCCGTTACTGGCCTGGAATATTCGCACCAATGTCCGCCTGAACCAGGCAAAACTTTTTGTCGTAAATGCGCAGCCCATCAAGCTGCGGCGCCAGGCTACGCGCTTTGTGCAGGTTCCTGCGGGTCGCGAAGGCAAGCTGGTTGCGTTCCTCAATGGCGACGATGCTGCTGCCGGTTCGCTTACCGGGGCCAGCGGATCGAACGACGCGCTGAAACAGCTGCGCGACGAACTGCAAGCTCAGAAAAATCTGGTTATCATCTTTGGATCCGAGCTGCAGGGCGCTGACATTGCTGCGCTGGTCAAGTTCGGCGGGTCAAGTGCCAAGTTCATCTGCCTGGGCGACTATGCCAACTCTCGCGGCGCGTCCGACATGGGTCTCTATCCCGATCTCTTGCCCGGATACGTGGCCATCGATGGGCCGCACAAGTACAACGAAGAGTGGGGCTCGCTGTCGAAGACCAAAGGCTTGTCACTGCAGGAGATGATGCAGGCGGCCAGAGGCGGCAAGCTGTCCGCGCTCTATGTTGTCGGCTCAAACCCAGTGGTCGACTACAACTTTGATCCCGCGGCGCTGCAGAATACATTTGTCGTGGTGCAGGAACTGTTCCGGACGGAAACCGCCATGCTGGCGGAAGTCGTACTTCCGGCGGCTTCAGCCTACGAAAAGTGCGGCACCTTCACCAACACTTGCGGCGATCTGCAACTACTGAAGAAAGCCGGCGACATCACCGGTATCAAGAGCGATTTCGAGATTATCGTGCGCGTTGCGGAACGCATGGGCACGGAAATCCGCAAGCTGGTACCTTTTGGCAGCGGCGTACGAGCAGACATGGGTCAGACCCGTGGAGCACAATCGGGTGAAGCCGACCGCCACTCCGTGTGGCTTGCGGCCAACAATCTTGAGCCGCGCTTCAGCCCGTTTGATTCTTATGCCATGCTGGATGAGATCCAGCGGCTAGTGCCGGGTTATGAATTTTCCCGGCTGAGCCTGCTGGCCGGCAATGATCAGCATATGCTGGCAGCCGAGCAAAGCAATGCCGGCGCCGGCGATGGTTTGGTACAGATTGTCCCTGCCAATGACACGTTATTTACTTCAGGAACGCTGGGACGTTATTCGAAGATATTGAACAACGTGATTGAAAATCGCCGCGCGCCTGCGGACAAAGAAGTGATGGCGGACTGAGGCAAAGCGGCTATTGGCTCTTGGGTCTTATCGCCTGGAATAAGTATAGGGACCGTGGATACAAAAACTTTTATCATCGCCGCCGTAATTAAGATCGCGCTCGTGGTCTTCATCATGCTCACAGGCGTGGCTTATACCACATGGCTGGAACGCAAGCTGATTGGCCGCATCCAGAACCGGTGGGGACCAACGCGTGTGGGCCCGTTTGGCCTGCTGCAACCGCTGGCCGACGGCGTAAAGTTCATCCTTAAAGAAGATCTGCTGCCGGACTACGTCCACAAGGGCCTGTTCATTCTTGCGCCCATGCTGGCGCTGGTGATGTCGCTGATTTCCATTGCTGTGATTCCCTTCGGCGAGACTATCACCATTGCCGGCCATACCACGGCGCTCCAGATCAGCGGCATCACGCACGCTGGTGGCGGCATTAGCGACATCAACATCGGTCTGCTCATTATTCTTGGCGTGACGTCCATCGGCGTTTATGGCGTCGCGCTCGCTGGGTGGTCGTCGAACAGCAAATATTCCCTGCTGGGATCACTACGCGCCAGCGCCCAGATGATCAGCTACGAGCTTTCGCTTGGGCTGTCTCTTGTCGGCATTCTGCTGCTCTCGGGAAGCCTGAGCCTGCGTGAGATTGTTGAAGCACAGATTAAGGGCAGCGTTGATCATCCGTGGCTGGGCTTTTTGCCACACTGGTATATCTTTCCCCAGATTATCGGCTTCTTTATTTATCTGATGGCGGCGTACGCAGAGACTAACCGCATCCCGTTTGATATGCCGGAAGCCGAGACAGAGCTTGTCGCTGGCTACCACACCGAATACAGCTCCATGAAATTCGCCATGTTCTTTATGGCGGAATACGTGAACATGTTCACCGTCGCGTGCCTGGCCAGCCTGCTGTTTTTTGGCGGATGGCATGGGCCGCACCTTGCATTTCTGCCGCCGCTGGGCCAGGCGCTGTTGCCGGTGGTGTGGTTCGCGCTCAAGGTTTTCTTCTTCATCTTTTTATATATATGGATTCGCGGCACGCTGCCGCGCTTCCGCTATGACCAGCTCATGGCCTTTGGCTGGAAATTTCTGTTGCCGCTGGCCATTGCCAACATCATTGTCACCAGCCTGATTGTGGCGTGGGGGGCATAACCGGATGGTCCATCAGGTCCTATTCATCGTGTTCGCTCTCATCTGCGTGGCCGGCGCAATCAACCTGCTGGTGCAGCGCCACCCCATCAACAGCGCGCTCTCACTGGTGGTGGTGATGGCTTCACTGGCGCTGATCTATCTGCTGCTGGGGGCGGAATTTGTCGCCGCAATTCAAGTGATCGTTTATGCCGGCGCCATCATGGTGTTGTTCGTTTTCGTCATTATGTTATTGAATGCCGGCGCGGAAGAGCGAACGCGCGGCAGCAGCGTTGCCTTGTTTGTCGGCGTACCGGGAATGATCGCTCTAGCGGCGACGGTTGGCTGGCTGCTGGTACACAGCGGCGGACAGCTTGGCGGCGTCACCATCAGCTCCAGCAGTTTCGGAGAAACCCACCAGATCGCCAGGTTGCTTTTCAAAGATTTTCTTTTGCCCTTTGAAATCACTTCGGTGCTGATCCTCATCGCGATTATGGGCGCGGTGGTACTGGGAAAGAGGGAGAACTAAATGGTCCCACTATCCTGGTATCTCATCCTGAGCGCGGTGCTGTTCTCTCTCGGCGTGCTCGGCTTTTTGCTCAAGCGCAACATCATCACCATTTTCATGTCGATTGAGCTGATGCTGAATGCGGTGAATCTGAGCTTTGTCGCGTTTGCCAATTACTGGAACACGCACGCTGCGCCTGGACAACAGATCATCCCGCTGAGCGGACAGGTGTTTGTTTTCTTTGTAATGGTGGTTGCCGCCGCTGAGGCTGCTGTGGGGCTGGCCATTATTATTGCTGTTTTCCGTACCCGTGAGACCCTGAACGTGGACCGCGTGAACCTGCTGAAATTATGACCAAGAACCTACATCTCTGGGTAATCCCGGTGCTTCCGCTGATTGGCGCGGCCATCAATGGCCTGCTCGGCCGCCGCTTCAAGAACACGATTGTCAGCGCCATTGCCCTGCTTTTTACCGGGGCCTCTTTCAGCTGGGCAGCATGGGCGGTATGGAGTGTGTGGCCGGGGAGCGGCGTCGCGCTTCCCCATATTGAAACGCTTGGCCCGTGGATCACCGCCGGTACTTTCTCCGCTCCTTTTGGCTTTTACCTTGACCAGCTTTCCATGATCATGGTTCTGGTGGTCACGGGCGTCGGCTTCCTGATCCATATTTATTCGGTCGGATACATGGGACATGAAGGCGGCTACTACCGCTTCTTCTCTTACCTGAACCTCTTCATGTTTTTTATGCTCACGCTGGTGCTGGCGAACAACTACCTGCTGATGTTTGTCGGCTGGGAAGGCGTGGGACTCGCGTCGTATCTGCTGATCGGCTTTTTCTTCCTCAAGGATTCCGCCGCCAACGCCGGCAAGAAAGCATTCATCGTCAACCGCATCGGCGACTTCGCTTTCCTGATTGGGATGTTCCTGCTGATCCAGCATTTTGGGACGCTGAATTTTGGCGGTGACAATGGAGTCTTTGCCCAGGTGTCCAGGTTCGCGCCTGAAGCGGGCTGGGGATGGATCACCATTACCGCGCTCTGCCTGATGTTTGGCGCCACGGGCAAGTCGGCGCAGGTGCCGCTTTACGTCTGGCTGCCGGACGCCATGGAAGGCCCAACGCCTGTATCCGCGCTGATTCACGCCGCCACCATGGTTACGGCGGGCATTTATATGATTGCCCGCTCGCATGCGATCTTTAACCTCTCGCCGCATGCCCTGGAGATCGTGGCGATCATCGGCTGCATCACGGCAATCTTTGCCGCCACCATGGGCCTGGCCCAGACAGATATCAAGCGCGTGCTGGCGTACTCCACGGTTTCGCAGCTTGGATATATGTTCCTGGCCTGCGGCGTTGCGGCATACTCGGCCGGAATCTTCCACCTGATGACGCACGCGTTCTTCAAGGCGCTGCTCTTCCTGGGCGCGGGCTCGGTGATCCACGCCGTGGGCGGCGAGCAGGACATGCGCCGCATGGGCGGCCTGCGCAAGCTGATTCCGGTGACGTTCTGGGTGGTCACATCCGCAACTATCGCCATCGCGGGAATCCCGCCCTTTGCCGGATTCTTCAGCAAAGACGAAATCCTTGGCGCAGTGTTTCACAGCCCCTACGGCGGCCCGGTGATCTGGGCCATCGGCGTTCTCACGGCAGGTCTCACATCGTTTTACATGTTCCGCCTCTGGTTCATGACTTTCTTTGGCGAGCTCAGGCTGGGATCAGTCGATATCGGCGAAGAAGCTCATGCCGGGAACGCTCCGGCGCAGGCTGCGCACGGCGCGGCCTCACAATCCCACGGCCATGCCGATAACGATGCTCACGGACACGGCGGCGTGCATGAATCGCCCTGGGTCATGCTGGCTCCGCTGGTGATTCTGGCTGTGCTGTCATTCGTCGGCGGCTGGGTGGGCGTCCCCCAATTCATGGGCGGCCATAATGAGGTTGAGCATTTCCTGGCGCCAGTGATGGAGCCGTCTCCGAGCACCATTCAGGCACGGGAGTTGCTAAAGAGCGTGCCTAACGCACCAGAAATGATCCGCGAATATCAAGCCAACAAAGAGGGCGCAGGCGAGGAAAGTACCGGCGAAGAATGGCTGCTCGCGGGTACCTCGGTCGCAGCAGCATTGATCGGCCTGTTCTTTGCGTACCTGCTCTATTACAAACGGCCTGAGCTGCCTGACCGTATCACCGCGAAAATGCACGGCATTTACACCATGGTCCTGCACAAATACTACATTGACGAAGGTTATGGCGCGATCTTCGTCAAGCCGCTGCTGGCGCTCTCCACAGTGGTTCTCTGGCGCGGCATTGACCAGGGCGTGATTGACGGTCTGGTGAACGGCGCGGGATCGGCGTCTCAGAGCGTAGGTGGAGAGCTGCGACGCATGCAGTCCGGCAACATACGCTCTTACGCCGCGTGGGTGGCCATTGGCGCTGCCGCCATTCTGGGTTACATGATCTGGCTGGGGGTGAACCGATGAATCATTCCATCCTCACGCTGGTCACGTTCCTTCCCGCCGTTGGCGCGCTGGCGCTGATGCTGATGCCGCGCAATGATCGCGCTTTGCGCTGGGCCGCGCTCATCGTATCCATCGCCACCTTCGGCCTGTCTCTATACCTGCCGATCAACTTTCAGCACGGCGCTTCGGACTTCCAGTTCGACGTAAACCGCAACTGGATCGGCCAGGCCATCCATTACCACATGGGGGCTGACGGCATCTCCATGTGGCTGGTGCTGCTCACCACGTTGCTAGTTCCCGTGAGCGTGCTGGTTTCATGGAAGTCGATTCATGACCGCGTGAAGGAATTCTTTGTCCTCCTGCTGCTGTTGGAGATGGCGATGATCGGCGTCTTCCTCTCGCTGGACATGTTCCTGTTCTATGTCTTCTGGGAAGCCACGCTGATTCCCATGGCTCTGCTGATCGGCATGTACGGGCACGAGCGCCGGGTTTATGCCGCGGTAAAGTTCTTCCTGTATACGATGGTCGCTTCGGTCTTCATGCTGGCGGCGATCATCTGGCTGTACGTACACACGCCCATAACACCTACGATGCCGCACCATAGCTTTGAGTACGCGGCATTCCGCGATCTCATCGCGAGCGGCACGGTCTCATCCACCGCCCTGCAATGGCTCTTCCTTGGCTTCTTTATTGCCTTTGCAGTCAAGGTCCCGCTGTTCCCGCTACACACATGGCTGCCGGACGCGCATGTGGAAGCGCCGACCGCTGGGTCTGTGCTGCTGGCCGGTGTGCTGCTCAAGATGGGAACATACGGCTTACTTCGTTTTTGCGTCGGCATGTTCCCAGATCAGGCAGCCTACAACTCAACCTGGATCAATGTTCTGGCCGTAATTGGCATCATCTACGGCGCTCTGGTCGCGCTGGTGCAGCCGAATTTGAAGAAGCTGATTGCTTACTCCTCCGTCAGCCACCTGGGGTTTGTGGTGCTGGGCATCTTCAGCCTTACGACGATTGGTACGGACGGTGCGGTTTACCAGATGTTGAACCATGGCATCTCCACCGGAGCTCTGTTCATGCTGGCCGGCATGCTATACGAGCGCAAGCACACATACGAGTTCAAAGAATTTGGCGGGCTCGCCACCCCGATGCCGGTCTATGCAACGTTCTTTCTGCTCGCGGTGCTCTCTTCCGTCGGACTGCCATTGCTGAACGGCTTTGTGGGCGAGTTCCTGGTCCTGAGCGGCGCATTTCAAAGCGCGGTCCCGCATGGCATGCTGTTCGCGATACTTGGATCCAGCGGCGTGATCTGGGGCGCGTGTTACCTGCTGTGGATGTACCAGAAAGTCTTCTATGGCCAGATTCACCACGACGAAAACAAAACACTGCCGGATATCGATGCCCGCGAACGGATCTCTTTGGTTCCCCTGGTAGTGATGGCCGTGATTATGGGCGTGGCGTCGCCTTACTGGATGAAATCGATTGAACCTGCTGTCGTCAGCACGCTGCCGCAAGCTGGCAGTAGCGTAAAGTCCCAGGCGCAAAAAGATCACGGTAAAGACAAATCAGAACAAAAGACAGCAGCTCCAGCTTCGCAAGCTGCTGTAGCGGTACAAAATGCTTCCGCCACGGGTGGGCAGAAATAGATGAACCCGATCCAAACAGTCGACTACATTCGCATTCTGCCTGAGCTGGTGCTCACTGCCTTTGGCATTGTCGTCATGATGGCTGATCCGCTGCTCAAGCCCGGGGCCAGCCGCAAGGGCCTGGGACTGATTGCTCTGGGCGGCGCCATCGCTGCCATTGCCGCAACTTTCTGCCAGATTGCCTGGACGGCCCGTGATGCCAGCTTCGCAGCACCCGGATGGTTCGGCATGGTGCGTGTGGATAGCTTCGCCATCTTCTTCCACCTTCTGATTCCCGCCATCTCGGCGGTCTGCATCCTGGCTTCGTTTGAATATCTTGACGCGCAAAACATCCGCAGCGGCGAATACTACGCTCTGATCCTGTTCGGCACCGTGGGCATGGTGCTGATGTCGTCGGCCGTGGAACTGGTGCTGATCTTTATCGCGCTGGAAATTTCTTCGATCTCTACCTACATCCTTGCTGGATACCGCCGCCGCAATGCCGGAAGTGCTGAGTCGGCGATTAAATACTTCCTGCTCGGATCGTTTGCCACCGCGTTTTTCCTCTATGGCGTTGCTCTCATGTTCGGCGCGACGGGTTCCACCAGCATATTGAAGATCGGCCCGGCGCTCGGCAGCAATCCTGGACTACTTGCCATTGCCGCCACGGCGCTGATGATTGTGGGACTCGGCTTTAAAGTCGCCGCGGCGCCGTTCCACATCTGGACGCCCGATGTTTATGAAGGCGCGCCTGCCCCGATCGTTGCGTTGATGTCCACGGGGCCCAAGGCCGCTGCGTTTGCCGTGCTGCTGCGCGTGCTGTTTGCCACCACGTCGGCCGGCTGGCTGCCGCTGATCTGGATCTGTGCCGCGCTCTCCATGACGCTGGGCAACTTCGGCGCGCTCATGCAGAACAACGTGAAGCGTATGCTGGCGTACTCGTCCATCGCGCATGCAGGCTATCTTCTGGTAGCATTTGCGGCCAGCAATGAGATTGGGATCTCCGCCGCGATCTTTTATACCGCTTCTTATGCTGCCATGAACGTGGGAGCGTTTGCCGTGGTCAGCCATTTTGGCGCCGGCGGCGAGCGCTACGTTTCCATCGACGACTACTCCGGGCTGGGC
>WNGG01026199.1_pt1 | contig 10259 bp, 11 predicted proteins | sample 5400661 | NCBI WGS metagenome assembly WNGG01 (sample SAMN13153372, study PRJNA577476) | soil metagenome | isolation source: 100 cm soil or saprolite under Garry oak tree replicate 1 | place: USA:California | collected 2016-06-15
GGGCAGGAAGTCGACCCCCATCATGGTGCTGTTGGTGAGGAAGGGGATGTGCTTCACGCCGGGCAGGTCGGGGATGGCGGCGCGGGCGCCGACGTTGATGAAGATCTTCCCGGCCTCGAGCGCGCGGCCGCCGACCGACACCGCGCGCGGCGCAGTGAACTTCGCTTGCCCCTGCAGCAGCGACACCCGTTTCATGCCCGCGATCCATTCGGCAAGGAAATCCGTCGAGTGCTTGACGACGCCGTCCTTGCGGCCCTTGACCGCGCGCATGTCGACGCGGATCTCGCCCGCGGAGAAGCCATAGTCGCCGCCGCGGCGCGCCACGTGCGCCGCGTGCGCGCTCGCCACCAGAGTCTTGGTGGGAATGCAGCCGTTGTTCACGCAGGTGCCGCCGAGCAGCTTGCGCTCGATGAGCGCGGTCTTCAGGCCTTCCTTGTCGAGCCGCGCGCACAGCGCCGGCCCCGCCTGGCCGGCACCGATCACGATCGCGTCGAACTGTTCAGCCATGCGCTGCATTGTAGCGACGCAGGTGGGATAATGCGCTCATGCCGCAAACGCTTCGAGAGGATCCGAGATGAACGCGCCGCACCAAGACCGCTTCCACCAGCTGATCCATGAAAATCACATGTACGGGCTGTGGGAGATCGCGAGCCAGATGACCCCGCACCCGCAGCCGGAGGCGATTCCCTACCAGTGGAAATGGTCGCTGCTGGAGCGGGTGGTGAAGGAGTCGTGCAGCGCGGTGCCGGTAGGCGACGAGCGCCGCGCGATGCAGCTTTTCAATCCGGGCCTCAATGGGCAGTGGGCGACGACGAATACCTTGATTGCAGCGGTGCAGGTGCTGCTGCCCGGCGAGATCGCGCGCGCGCATCGCCATTCGCCGGCGGCGATCCGCTTCATCATCCAGGGAAGCGGCGCCTACACGGCGGTCGAGGGCGAGAAGGTGATCATGCATCCGGGCGACCTGGTGCTCACGCCGAGCTGGCAGTGGCACGACCACGGCAACGAGACCAGGGAGACGGTGGTGTGGATGGACGGTCTCGACGTGCCGCTCACCAAGGCGCTGAACGCGATTTTCTTCGAGATGGGCAAGGAGCTTCGCGCGCAGACCACGAAGCCGGTGAACGGCTCGAAGGCGCTCTACGGCCATGGCCGCCTGTCGCCGACCTGGACCAAGGAGCGGCCGCAGTTCTCGCCGTTGATGCTGTACTCGTGGGATCAGACCATGGAGGCGCTGAGCGCTCTGCACGATCGCGACGGCAGCGCGTACGAGGGCATCGCGCTCGAGTACACGCATCCGCAGACCGGCGGGCCGGTGACGCCGACCATCAGCTGCCGCGTGCAGATGATCCGCAGGGGCGAGAAGCTCAAGGCGCGTCGCGTCACCGGCAGCAGCATCTTCCATGTCGTGCAGGGCAAGGGCCGCAGCACCATCGGCGGCAAGCCCTTCGACTGGGAGAAGGGCGACATCATCGCGCTGCCTTCGTGGGCGCTGCACCAGCACGCCAACACCGGGAGTGAGGACGCGATCCTGTTCTCGATCAGCGACCGGCCGGTGATCGAGTCGCTCGGCTTCTACCGGGAGGAAGCGGCAGGCTGACGCGGCCGCGGGCGCGCTGAGTGGGGGGCCGCCTGCTCGAGTCACATCATCCGGCTTGGTCTAAAATCAGATCTTCAAAGGAGGTGTCGGAATGAAAATCAAAACTTGCACAGTGATCGCGATCCTGGCGCTCGCCAGCACGCCGGCCCTCGCGCGCGAGGATTCCATCAAAGTGTCGATCCAGGGGGCGCTGGCGAAGGGCCAGAACTACAAGACCACCATCGACAAGGATATCAAGCTGTATTTCGGCAGCCAGAAGACGCCGGCGGTCGGCAAGCGCATCGGCGAGTGGACCTCGAACAGGAAGACCAGCCACGCGGGCAAGTCGGATCAGGAGGCCTGCGACATCGCCTTCATCAGCGTGTTGGCTGCCTTGCAGGAGCGCGCTCGCAGGGAGAACGGCAACGCGGTGATCAACATCAAGAGCTTCTACAAGAGCGACCACTCCGAGAGCCCGACCGAGTATATCTGCGGCGCCGGCAGGGTCGTGGTCGGTGTCTCGCTCAGGGGCACCGTAGTAACGATCAGCAAGTAAGGGCTAGGCGAGCGCGGCGAAGCGCCAGGCATCTGCGCCGCCGCGCAGCTCGAGCGCGGCACGCGGCGCGGCGTGCCACGCCGCGAGGCGCGAAATCCAGTCCGCTGTGCCCGCCGCGACGGTGTCCGAGCCGTCCCGCAAGGCCTCGCAGCGCACTGGCGCAGGCTGGCGCCGGAACATGCACCAGTCGCTCTGATGCGCGGCGCCTTCGGCATTCGATTCCGCGTTTGATTCCTCCACCCAGCCGACAAGCACCTGCTCGCATTCACCGAGCCAGGCCTGCGCGAGGCGCAGCAGCCAGGGCCAGGCGTCGGCGCCGAGATGCAGGAACGCCGAGCGCGCGACCGGGTGCGAGCGCTGCGCGAGCAGCGCTCCCGCAAGGTGCGGCTGCGTGGCGATGAAGGTGAACGGCATCACCGGCTCGCCGCTTTGCAGCCAGTCGGCGAGGGCGGCGCGCGCCGCGTGCGCCGCGCCGTGCCCGGATGACCACAACACGCCGAGCGATTCGCCAGGGCCGGCGGCGTCGAGGCAGGCCTGCGCGCCGAGCAGGCAGAGCTGGGCGAAGCCGCCGGCGCGGCGCAGCTCGGCGCCGAAGCGCGCGCGCGTCCGGGCGGACAGCTCGTCCGGCGGCACGCGCAGCACCGTGGGCGCGACCAGGTACATCGTCAGGCCGTTTTTTCCAGCGCCAGGCTCGCCACGTTGCCGCCGAACCCGGAAAGATTGAACAGCACGCGGCGCACCGCCGTGCCGTCGCCGCCCGACGGCGTCAACCCGAGCTCATCGTCGGGCGAGGCGAATCCCCAGGTCGCCGGCACCCGGCCGCGCTCGAGCGCGCCGAGCAGCAGCGCCAGCTCCGCCGGCCCGCTCGCGCCCATGGTGTGGCCGATGGCGCCCTTGAGCGATACCGTGCGCGGCGGCGGCGCGAACAGCCCGCGCACGGCGCGCGCTTCGGCGAGGTCGGCGGGCGGGCTGCCGGCCGCCTGCAGCTTGAGGACATCGACCTCGGGCGGCGCCCAGCGCGCATTCGCCAGCGCGGCGCGCATGGTGCGCGCGATGACCTCACCGTCAGGCGCCGGCCCGGTGAGACTCGACGGATCCATGCCGCTCGCCAGCGCAGCAATGCGCCAGGGGCCGCTCGCGGACAGCAACACCGCGCCGAGCGCTTCGCCCAGCACCAGGCCATCGCGGCCGCGGTCGCAGGGTCGCGCCGCGGTGCTCGAGAGCAGCTCGAGGCCGGCGAATCCGGCGACCGTCAGGCGGTTGGCGAGCTCGACGCCCAGCACCAACACGTCGCGGACGGCGCCTGCGGCGATCAGGTCGAGCGCGAGATGCAGCGCGGTGAGCCCGGAGGTGCACGCGGTGCTGACCGCGATCGCCGGGCCGCGCGCGCCGAACCACCGCGCCAGCGTGCGGGCGAAATCGAGCGGCGGCTCGAGCGCCGGCCGCTCGGGGTGCTCGCAGGCGCCGGTCCCATAGGAGGACGAGCCGACGATGCATGGCAGGCGCGACCACTCTTCGTCGGCGAGCGCCGCCTTGCGCCGCAGGCTATCGGCCACCGCGCGCGCGATGCGCTCGGCGCGTCGCATCCAGTCGGCATCGGAGACGCCGATCGCGAAGTAGGGCCAGGCGCCGCCCGCCGGGGTATCGCGCTCAGGCGGGAGCGGCGGGCCCGACAAGCGCTCGAGCCCCGCGTCGAGATCCGGCGCGAGCGCGCTTGCGAGCGCGGCCGCGCGCACGAAGGCTGGCATCAGGTGCGTTTGAGCAGCAGGTGGTCGGCGAGGTTGCCCACGCAGGCGAGAATGCGGCGCGTCTCCTTGCTGTCCAGCAGCCGCACGCCGTGGCGCTTCTGCAGCGCCATCGATACCTGCAGCGCGTCGAGCGAATCGAGCGCGAGGCGCGAATCCGGGCCGAAGATCGGCTCGTCCGCCGCGAGCCCCGGGCCGTCGAGCGCTTTCGCGGTCGCCTCGAGAATCAGCGCCGTCAGCTCGGCAATCAACGCGTCGCGCGTCGTCACAGGATCAGATGCGGCGGCGATGGTGCACCCAGAGCGCGGCAGCGAGCAGCGCGCTGGCGAGCGCCAGCAGCTTGGCGCAGGGCCCCGCGATGTCCGCCGCTTCGCCCTGGCGCAGGATCACGGCGTGGAAGCCGTCCAGCGCCCAGGCCATGGGCGAGAGCTCCGCCCAGCGCTGCATGGCAACGGGCATGACGAAACGCGGCACCATGATGCCGCCGAGCGCGGCGGCGAGGATATTGCCCACGCCCCCGATCACTGTCGCCTGCTCGAGCGTGCGCGAGCCGACCGCCACCAGCAAGCCCCAGCCGATGGCCGCCAGGCTGGTGCTCGCCGCAACGGCGGCGAGCAGGTCCCAGCGCGCGGGCAGCGCCAGCGCCTCGCCGCCGAGCCAAGGCACCATACGGCCCACCAGCAGCATCAGCACCGTCTGCGCGAGGTTGATGAGGAAGAACGGCCCGACCTTGCCGAGCAGCAGCATGGAGAACGGCACCCGCTGGCTCACCAGGCGCGCGAGCGTGCCGTCGCGCCGCTCGACGATGAACAGCGACGAGATCGGCATCACGACGAAGAACATGCCGAAGATCAGCCAGGCCGGCACGTTCTGCTGCACCGACGAAGGCCGCCCGCCGCGCGGATTGCCGACCACCTCGATGTTCAGCGCCTGCGCCAGCGCCGAGGCTTTCAGGCCGAGGGTTGCGGCGAGGACTCGATGCTGGAAGGCGGCGAGCTGCATCGGCGGCAGCGCCGGATCGGCGAGCAGCCTCAGCGAGGCGGCCGGGTCGGCGCCGAACCCGGCCGGCACGACGAGCACCAGCCCCGGCCGGCCCTTGCGCACGCCGTCGCGGGCGGCGGCCTCGCTGGGGGGGGCGGGCGTGGCGCGGAAACCGTCGCCGGCAATACTCTGCGCGAGCTGCTCCGCGGCCTGCGCGCCGTCGGCGGCGAGCACCGCGAAGTCGACGCCGCGGCCGGCGTTGTCCCGGAAGACATCGCTCAGGGCGAGCGACATCACGACGATGAACACGGCCGGCATCAGGAACAGCACCGCGAGCCCGTGCAGGTCGCGCGCCAGGGCGAGCCATTCCTTGGTCCACAGCGCAGCCAGGCGCCGCATCAATCGCGCAGCGAGCGGTTGGTGAGCTGCATGAAGACCTGCTCGAGGTCGCGGCTGCCGCGATCGACGGCGAGCGGCTCGCAGCCCGCCGCGCGCGCCGCCTCGATCGCCCGCGCGACCGCCTGCGGCCCGGGCGCGCGCAGTCGCAAGGTGACGACGCCCGAATCCTCGCGCAGCAGCTCGGCGAGAGGCGCGCTCGCCAATACGCGGCCGGCGTCGATGATCGCCACGCGGTCGCAGATCGCCTGCACCTCCTCCATGTAGTGGCTGGTGTAGACAATGATCCGGCCCGCGGCGGCGAGCGAGCCGATCGACTCCAGCAGGAACGCGCGCGACTGCGGGTCGACGCCCACCGTGGGCTCGTCGAGCAGCAGGATTTCGGGCTCGGTGAGCAGGCCGATGGCGAGATTCAGGCGGCGCTTGAGGCCGCCGGAAAGCTCCGCGGCGCGCCGCTCGAGCACGCTCTCGATGCGGGCGAACGCGGCCACGGCCGCGACGCGCTGCGTGAGGCGTGCGCGGCCCAGCCCTTGCACGCCGCCGAAGAAGCGCAAGTTCTCGAGCGCGGTGAGCATCGGGTAGAAGGCGAATTCCTGCGGCACCAGGCCGAGGCAATGCGGCCGGCGCGCGCGCAGGTCTTCCAGCGCTGCGCCGCCGACCGTGATGCGTCCCGCGGCGGCGCGCAGCTGGCCGGCGAGGCCCGGGATCAGGGTGGTTTTGCCGGCGCCGTTCGGCCCGAGCAGGCCGAAAATGCCGCCGGCCCCGCGGCCCGGATAGCGGAACGACAGCGCCTCGACCTTCAGCATGCCCAAGCGCGCTGCGCGGCGTTCACGTCGCGGAAGAACTGCTTCTCCTCGGCCGCGAGCGCGCGCAGCAGCGCGGCGAGCGCCGGCGGCTCGAATGCGTCGCGGCCGCGGATCATGCGCGCCGCGGCGAGCGCGAACTCGCGCCAGCGGTCGCCGATCTCGACCAGGCGGGAGGCGAGCCGATCGAGCGCGCCGTAGCCGGTCGCGGCAGCGAGCTCCTGCAGGAACGACGCGTACAGGAAGCGGAAGCCTGCGCCGCCGGTGCCGATCTCCTCCTGCATGCGCACGATGTTCCCGACGTAAAGCCGCGCCGACTCGGCGCCGTCGGCGAGCGAGAGCCGCTCGACGCTGCGCGCGAGCATCCGCACGCCGCGCACGCCGATGAGCGGCAGCGGCGTATGCAACATGATGCGCGCGGTGCGCGCGAGGGCGCGCCGCCCGAGACGCGCCCAGTCCGGGCTCACGGGTTTCGCAGTCGCGTAATAAAGCAGGCCTTTGGGCGCCAGCAGCCCCTTGGCGAAGCGCGCCTTCTCCAGGTCCTTGCGGCCGCAGCGCACCACCGTCTCCAATAACGGGTCGCTGATCAGGTAGTCGTCGCCTTCGCGGCCACATACGAGCAGGTTGTGTGCATTGAAGTGAAAGCGCATGTCGGGCGGGACATACGGCAGCCAGAACACCGAGGTCTGCAGCCCGACCAGCTCGCCTGCATCGAGCAGCGCGTCGAGCCTTGCCATGCCGAGCTCGGGCGAGCGGAACTTCTCGAAGCGCATGCCGAGCCCCAGGCTGCGGTGCAGGCCTTTGATGATGGCGCGCGGCGGCATGCGGTAGGCGATCAGCGGCAGCCCGTTGATGCGGATGAAAGGCAGGTAGGCGAAGCACAGCGCCGACCCGAGCCCGAAGGCCATCGCCTCGGACATCGGCAGGCCGTGATAACGCACCAGCGCGGCCATCACGCCCGATTCGCAATGCGAGGCGTGCGCGTGCACGAACGCTCGCGCCACGCTACTCCACCTTGTCCAGCGCCTCGGGGAGGATGCCGAGCGCTTCGGCGTAGCGCCGCCTCAGCGCGGGGGGCAGGCGCCTGAACACCTGCGGCCGGAAGTGGCGCCGCACGCGCCAGCGCCACAGGCCGGTGGCCTGCGACAGCAGCGCGAGATCCATGCGCGCCCGATACATGTGGTATTCGAGCGGCGAAGTCTCGCCCGAGAGCACGCGCGCGCGCGCCGCTTGCGCGCGCCGCTCCAGGTCCTCGACCGCCTGCCGCGCCACGATCTCCTCGACCTCCCAGCCGCGCGAGAGCACCAGCCGCAGCTTGCCGTCCTCGGCTACTGCATAGACCGCCCTGCGCAGGCCGCCGAGGCTGGCGTTGCCCTCCTGCGGCACGTCGCGCTCACGCATGCGCGCTCGCCGTGAGGTAGATGAAGCCGCTCGAGAAGCGGCCGCTTTCCGGCACGAAGCACAGCAGGTGCTGGCCGTCGCGCAGCTTGCCGCTGCGCAGCAGCTCATCGAGCATGATGTAAACGGCGGCCGAGCCGGTATTGCCGGTCGAAGCAAGGTTGCTGAACCAGCGCTCCTGCGGGATCGGCAGGCCGGCGCGCGCCAGCCCTTCGTCCACGCGCGCGCGGAAATATTCCGAGGACATGTGGGGCAGGAACCAGTCGACGTCGCGCGCCGCGAGGCGCCGCTGGGCAAGCAGCCGCTGCAGCGGTTTCACCAGCGTGTACTCGACCACCGCCTCGTTGAGCAGCCGCACGTCCTGCTTGAGCGCGAACACCGAGATCGATTCGCGCTCGCGCGCCGAATAGCGCATCCAGCTGCGCAGCGCGCCGTCGGCCTGCTTTTCCGCGCCCATGTACATGCACGCCGGCAGCGCGTGCGCATAGGAAAAGATGTCGATCCATTCGATGCGCAGATTGAGCCCGGAGCGCGGCGCAGGCTCGAGCAGCCAGGCGCCGGCGCCGTCGGACAGCATCCAGCGCAGGAAATCCTTGTCGAAAGCGAGCTCGGGATGGGCCTCAAGCTCGGCGTCCCCCGGGCATTCGGCGTCGTAGTTCAGCGCGCGCAGGCCGAGCGAGGCGACCTCGGAGCCGGTGACGACCGCGTTGCGCGCGACGCCGGATTGCACTGCCATCCAGCCGTATTTGAGCGCGGTGGTGCCCGACAGGCAGACTCCCGCGGTCGCGACCACCTCGCACACCGGCGTGCCGAGCTCACCGTGCACCATCACGGCATGGTTCGGCATCAGCTGATCGGGGTTCGAGGTGCCGCAGGCGAGGCAGGCGATGTCTTCGAGCGCGAAGCCGCCGCCGGCCAGTTGCCTGATCGCGGCGGCAGTCAGGCTGGCATTGGAATAGTTCGGCTCGCCGGTCGCCGGATCGATCACGTAATAGCGGCGCTGGATGCCGTTATTGCGCAGCACGACGCGCCGTGCGCGCGACGGCCGCCCGCCGACCTGGCCCAGTAGCGCCTCCATCGCGCCGTTCTCCACCGGAGCGTTCGGCAGGCAGGCGGAGGTGCGCGTGATGTAGGCGGCCGGTCTCACGCTAGCGTCCGGACGGAAGCTCGAAATAGGTCTTTTCCAGTTCCAGTCGAGCCGCCAGCAGCGGGCGCAGCAGCCGCTGCAACAGCAGGCTCGTCGGCACTACGGCGAGAATCATCGCCACCAGATAGACGCAAAAAAGCGCGAGCAGCGGCACGCGGCCGGCCGAGCCTTGCGGCCCGCCCAGGCGGATCAGGCGCGACCACAGCGCGAACGCCCGGCAGCCGGCGCGCTCGCTGAAGATCAGCCGCGGGTCGACGCGCGCCGCGCCCAGGCCGGCGAGCATCGGCTCGGCCGCGCGCTCGCGGCCGTCGCGCAACGCGGCGAGCAGCGCCCGGCCGAAGCGATCGGCGCCCGCGATGTCTTCCTCGGCCACGCCGGCGGCGGGCAGACCCCAGAACGCCTCGCGCCGGCCGGTCAGCAGCCAGCGCGGCGTGGTGATCAATGACGCGATTGCGCTTCCCCGGTCGCTGAACACGACATTGTCGCGCAGCCGACCGCCCGCCTCGTGGAGCAGGCGCTTCACCGTTTCCTGCGCCGTCAGCCACATGTTACGGCATGCGATCAGCGTCACCACCGGCCGGCCGCGCAGCAGCTGACTGCCGGCCTCGCTCTTGAGAAACGCGGTGATCGGTCCCGACGGCGCGAGGAACCAGACCTGGTAGGCGAGCACGATGAGATCGAAGTGCTCGTCCGCGCGCACCCTGAGGGGCTCGAGCGCCGGCGGCTCGAGCAGCACCGACTCCGGCATCGCATCGAGGAAGCGCCACGCCGGCCAGGGAAAGGGGTAGGGCCGGCTCGGCCGCAACACTTCCTCGACCAGCTCGACGTCGGGCGCTTCGGCGAGCGGCGACGACAGCCGCCGCGCGACGCGAGCGAGCTGCCCGGTTTGCGAGAAATGCACGACCAGAACGCGTTTCATTTTAAGCTGAGAGAATAACTCGGCGCGGGGACGGATGTCATTGGATTTTCCGGGCTGGTTTTAGAAACTGCATTGCTTTTTGGGAGCAGAACATGAAAAAAATTGCGGTTGCGATCGCGCTGGCGCTCTGCGCTGAAATCGCGGGGGTGCAAGCGCAGACCTATCCGTCGCGCCCCATCACCCTCATCGTTCCGTTCCCGCCGGGCGGATCGACCGATACGGCGGCCCGCATCATCGGCGACCGCATGCGGCCGGCGCTGGGCCAGACCGTGGTCATCGAGAACGTCGGCGGCGCCGGCGGCACCATCGCGATCGCCCGCGTCGCGCGCGCGGCGCCCGACGGCTACACCATCGACATCGGCCAGTGGGACACGCACGTTGGAGCCATCATCTATCCCATCAACTTCGACCTGCAGAAGGACTTCGAGCCGATCGGGCTGATGTCCGTCAACCCGCAGCTGATGATCGCCAGAAAAGGCTTTCCGGCGGACGACCTGAAGGGACTGGTCGCGTGGATGAAGGCGAACCCCGGGATGGCCACGTTCGTCGACCAGAACGCGGCGGCGCGCGTGACCGGCATCCTGATGCAGCAGTCCACCGGCACGACCGTCCAGTTCATTCCCTATCGCGGCGCCGGGCCGGCCATGCAGGCCATGCTCGGCGGGCAGGTCGACCTGATGGTGGTGCAGGCCGCGGTGACGCTGCCGCAGGCGCGGGCCGGCACGGTCAAGATTC
>WNGG01015854.1_pt1 | contig 10258 bp, 6 predicted proteins | sample 5400661 | NCBI WGS metagenome assembly WNGG01 (sample SAMN13153372, study PRJNA577476) | soil metagenome | isolation source: 100 cm soil or saprolite under Garry oak tree replicate 1 | place: USA:California | collected 2016-06-15
GACCATCGCCTTGATGTCGCCCGTCGCATTGTCGATTGCCAGCAGCGCTCCCTGCGCGCCTGAATCCTGCTCCAGTGAAACCCTGGCTGAGCCATCAGAATTCAGCGCCAGAACTTTCACGTACACAACGTCGCCCTGCGCCAGCAGGTTCTTCGGCAACTTGCGTCCCGTCCAGGCCAGCTCCGCCGGACCTATATTCGCGCTGTAGCGTCCCAGCTTGAGCTTGCAGAATTGCAGTCCTATGTCGACCACGAGCGCGTTCACGTAGTCGCCTGCGGCCAGTGGATTCTGCCAGTCCGGGTCCTGATATTTGCTGATCGACTCACCATTCTGGACGACATTTTTCAAATGGCCTTTCCAGCCGTGGCGGCGTTCGTAAGCAGCCAGTCCGTCCAACAAAGCCTGCGTGGCGCTCTTCTGCAGGTCAAGATCAAGCGAGGTATAAACCCGCAGCCCGCCTTCATGCACCTCGTCCGCGCCGTACTTTTTTTCCAGATAGCGGCGTACTTCCTCCACGAAATACGGCGCCGGCGACCGGTCGGGCTGGATGTTCAATCGCAGCGGCGTGGTCTTGGCCCGTCCCGCTTCTTCGGCTGTGATCTTGCCGTCTTCCAGCATGTTGTTGATCACCAGGTTGCGGCGCTTCAGCGCCTTGTCCGGCGCGTTGATCGGCGAATACGAAACCGGGGCCTTGGGCAGCCCCGCCAGCAGCGCTGCTTCTTCCAGCTTCAGGTCTTTGGCACGCTTGTTGAAGTAGTACTGCGCTCCCGCCTCAAAGCCATACACGCCGTGGCCCAGGAATATCTGGTTGCAGTACAGCGTAAATATCTGCTGCTTGGTGAAACGCCGCTCAATCTGCAGGGCCAGGATCGCCTCCTGCATCTTGCGGCTGAAATGCCGTTCCGGAGAAAGAAACAGGTTGCGCGAAAGCTGCATGGTCAGCGTGGAAGCGCCCTGCGCCCGCGAGCTTGAGGTCACGTCGCGATACGTGGCGCCGAACACGCGCCAGAAGTTAATGCCCCAGTGTGTCTCAAACGTCTTGTCTTCCGTAGAGATGATCGCGTCGCGCAGCACCTTGGGAAAATCGTCATAAGAAGCAAGCACGCGCCGCTGCAATGCAAACGACCCAATCTGCCGTCCCTGGTCGTCATAAAGTTCGGTGATGGTGCTGGGCCGATAACGCTCCAGCTCGCTGATCTGCGGCAGATCGGTCGAATAGACGATCAGAAGTCCCGCCATGGTCCCCAGAAATGCTGCGGTCAATACCAGGACGCTGAACACAACTCTCCCCACCAGCGGTTTCCCAGCTACTTTGATTGCCGGAGGCTCATCAACGGACGTCATGGGAGGAGTGGGTAAGCACCGTCAGGATAGCACGGTTTTATTGCTGTTCACCGTGCTGGCGGGGGTGACCAAAGACGCACATGGCTTCAGCCACTGCAAAACAAAAACGCGCCCCGCAGAGCGCGTTTTCAAAGCGAATCAAACTTAGCTCTTCTGCGCTTTCGCCTTCAACACCTCAATGGCGCGCCGCAGTTGGTCATCTTCCTTGGGCTGCGTCTTCTGCGGTTCGTCAGGCGTGTTGCTGTCGTCATCGTCAGAAATGGCAACAATATCGTCATTGGAAGCTGCCAGGACGTTTGGCGTGATGCCTGTATCCTGAATGACCTTTCCATTCGACGTGTAGTACTTGGCCACCGAGAGGATCAGCGCCGATCCATCCGGCACTTCAATCAGCTTCTGCACTGAGCCTTCGCCGAAGGTCTTGTCGCCCACCACCTCACCGCGGGCGTTATCCTGAATCGCCGCCGCCACCAGCTCAGCCGCGCCGGCCGTGCCGCGATTCACCAGCACTGCCAGCGGCAGGTCGGTAATCTTCTTTTGCGGGTCGGCCGTATAGACGACCTTGTCCACCTTCTGGCCTTGCAGTGAAGCGATGGTGCCTTTGCCCACGAACAGGTTGGCTACGGCCACGCCCTCTTCCTCGTCGCCCTCGGAGTCATAACGCAGGTCGAGCACCAGTCTCTTTGCGCCCTTGCTCTGCAGGGACTTGATCTTCGCCGCCACGTCCGCGGCCTTGCCCTTGGTCAGCACCAGGGCCTTGACCACGCCGGTGTTGTCCGCCGTCATCGTCTCGGTTACCGCCGGAAGAGTCACAACGTCGCGCACAACCGTAATTTTTTGCGGCTCAATCTTGCGCGTGCGGATGATGGTCAGCTCCAGCCGCGATCCCGGCTCGCCCACCAGATGGTTCTTTACCGCCGCCAGCGAGAGGTCATGCGTGCTCAGCCCCTCGACTTCTGCTTGAAAACTTTGTATTCTGACGGAGTCAGGTAGCTGGAGTCAGCGTCCAGCGATTCCAGCAGGCCGTGCAGCGCGCCGTTGGTGACCGCGCTCATGTTGGGTTCTTCCACATATTCCGCGCGCACGCGATATAGCACTTCACTGTAAACGCCAATGTGCTTGAGGGTTACGTCACCGCTGCTGCTGGCGCCGGAGGCGTGTACGCCAAGGCTGCCAATCAGGACAAAAGCGATGATCAACATGGAGCTGGTCAGGAGGAGGACTTGGATCTTTTTCGACATCAAAACCGACCTTTTATATTTTCCTTGAGACGAAAGAACGCCTGCAAAGGTGAGCTACTTATCATTATAGCTACCTTTCCTTGGATGCGGCTCATCTTTCCCGAGAAGCGGGAAAATCTTAAGTCACGCGCTCGCCCGGCCACTTCGTCCCATATTAGAACGCGCAAGCGGCTGATTCTTGCGGCCTAGCGGCGGGAGCTGAGTATTCCCAGGATCTCTCTAAGTCCCTGGCGGACTTGCTTTAACTCGCCCCGCGCGGGCGTTGGAACGGCGAAGGGAAGTGGCGACTGTTTGCGCTTGGTTTCGGCACGTAACTGCTGCCGTGCCCCGGCGATGGTGAAGCCCTGGTCGTAAAGCAGCTTCTTGATGCGTAGCACATTCTCCACGTCGATTTTCCGGTACATGCGCTGACCGGTGCCGCTTTTGGATGGCTTAAGCTGGTTAAACTCTGTCTCCCAGAAGCGGAGAACGTAGCTGGGGAGTCCGCACAGGCGGCTGACTTCGCCAATGCGAAAATATAGCTTGTCCGGAATCATAACCTCGCCGGAAACGGTTTTCCGTGCGGTACTCTTTGCAAGTTTGTGCATGCGGTCCACGGACGAAGCGGATATGCGGATATTAAGTCCGATAACGGTAAGCCGTCAACCGAAATAAACCGCCCAGCCGCTTCAATCTGGTCTTTATTTCTGCGGAGGCGGGGTCGGGGCCGGTGCGCTCTTGTCCTTTACCTTGTCGGCGCCCTTCTCCGTGGCTTCGGCGGATTTGTGGACCACCTTCTTGGTCCCCTTCTTGATCTTGTGGCCGGTCTTCTTTATGGCCTTGCCAGTGGAGTGGGCTGCGTCTTTTGTGTCCTGCTTGATTCCGCTGTCGTCCTGTTGTTGTGCGATGGCGCCCAGCGAGAGGAAAGTGGCCATCACCATCGCGAATAGAAACCTGAATCGCATTGATTCACCTCGGTGGAATCGGATTTGCGCGGCCATGCTTCAGTTGCCTGCGGTGCTTTTGCCCTCAGGACCTCCGCTGGCAATTCTCAGCAGCAACTCTGGCTGCGGCCGATCCCGTGAGTAGGGACTGAGCCACACATTTGTCCGATGAAAGGACCGTACATTGCTACGGCATTAGTTCGGCCAATGTTGAAATCTAAAAACCTCCTAATAAAGCGCATCTGGCTTTCCCGCGGCAACCCTGGAGAATTGGCTGGAATCCATCAGAGAAGAAGGATTCTCCCGGAGAGTCCAGCCGGGTTTTGAGAACGTACCTGTTGTTTGATTCCGGGGTACGGTTTGCAAGCGGTTGATGCACGCATCAGGTGTCACATGATGCTCCGGGAAAAGTGGTTTCGCACTCTCATCCACAATATCTCCGATATTGTTGCTATGACGGATGCTGAGGGGACCCTTCGATTCGTGAACCCCCGCATGGAAACAGCGCTTGGGTACAGGGCCTGTGATGTGCTGGGCCGTAATGTTTTTGACTTTGTTCATCCTGCAGACGTTCATCGCGTCACCCTCGAATACTCTAAGACCATTCAGCAGCAAGGGGAAAGTGTCCCCTCAGTGTTGCGGCTTCGCGACGCCACTGGAGCATGGGTGCCTTTTGAGATCATTGCCAACAATCAGTTGCAAGACCCTGAGATTCTGGGCGTGATTTTAACCGCCCGTGACGTTCGTTACCGCGGGGAAGTCGAAGAAGCCATCCGCTCCGCCAACGTCGATGTACGGGAGCGGGCAGAAGACCGGACGACCGAACTCGCGAAACGCAATGCCGCGTTGCGCATTGAAAACCAGACTCGCCTGCAAGCCGAAAAGCAACTTCAGCAGGCAATCTCTCTTTTAAACGCCACGCTCGACGCGACCGCTGATGGCATCCTGGTGGTTTCCACGGAGGGGAAGATCAGCAGTTGTAACGGCCGGTTTCTGGAGATGTGGGGTATCAATTGCGGATCGGCAATCGGTCAGCGCGACGAAGATTTGCTGGCGCATGCGTTGCCGCAGCTGCAGAACAGCGCCGAATTCCTGGCCAAAGTGAAGGATCTCTACTCGAGCCCTGAAGCGGTCAGCTTTGATGTTCTCCACCTCAAAGAGGGACGCATTTTTGAACGTTACTCACAGCCGCAGCGCATTGGGGAGCGAGTGGTGGGGCGCGTCTGGAGTTTTCGTGACGTCACTCAGGCGCGGCGCATGGAGCAGGAGCTGCGCCAATCGCAAAAAATGGAAGCCGTAGGCCGGCTCGCCGGCGGAGTGGCGCACGATTTCAATAACCTCCTGATGCTGATGTCAGGATATCTCAGCCAGCTCGCGAATGATCCCGCGTTGTCCTCCGGCCACAGGAGCGTAATTGAGCAGCTTCTGGCAACCACAAAGCGCGGCGCGTCTCTGACCAGGCAACTCCTTGCCTTCAGCCGCAAAGACCATACCACTCCAACCGTCGCCGACCTCAACGCCATTGTCCTGAATATGGAAGGACTGTTGCGGCGTCTTCTTTCTGATTCGATCCACTTCGAGATCTCGCTCTTCAAAGATCCTCTGTACGTTTTTCTTGACGTGAATCAGGTTGAACTCGCCATCATGAATCTGGCGGTCAATGCCCAGGACGCTATGCCCAGTGGAGGAACGCTCTCAATCAGCACTCGGAGTGAGGTGCTTGCCTTCACAGAACCCAGTGGCAAAACATCGGTAACCGATTACGCCGTGCTTGAAGTGACCGATACCGGCCATGGAATGACGCCGGACACTCAATCGCATATCTTCGAACCCTTCTTTACTACCAAGGAACCAGGTAAAGGAACGGGACTTGGCCTGGCCACAGTGTATGGAATCGTGCAACGCGCGGAAGGCCAGATCAGGATCAGCAGCCGGCTCGATCAGGGCGCCAGCTTCCGCGTGTACCTGCGGCGGACTCCCGTCGCGCCGGGAACAAAGAACGCGGCTCCGGAAAAGCTGCCGGCTCCGCGCGGGCATGAGACGATCCTGCTTGCTGAGGACGAAGCCGGAATCCGGGCCATGACTCGCGCCTACCTGGAAGGACTCGGCTACCGGGTGCTGGAAGCCGTCAACGGCACAGAAGCGATCACGCTGTCGAAGGAGTATCGCGGAGCAATTGACCTGGTGCTGACGGACGTGATGATGCCGGGCGTGCGCGGCGATGCAGTGGTTAAAGCCATTCGCCAGGACCGGCCCGGAATCCAGGCAATTCTTATATCCGGATTTGCCAATGGAACCAACATTGACCGTTCTCTGGAAATTCTGGAAAAGCCCTTCGACTTTCCAGATCTGGCCCGTCGCATTCGGACGCTGCTAAACCTTGGCAGGACAGGAAGCAATGACAGTGCTGCGGATTAGCAGGAAACGTTGGCGAGTTTGATGGGCCGTGGTTCAATGGCGATTCAGACGAACGCAGACAAATGCTGGCCAGCAAGGGGTGGGGCGTTTAGCCAATCGGCGCAGTTTTTAGTATGGTTCCTTCAATGCGGATAGCTGCTGGCGATGGCTGCGGCTCAACGTGACCTGCTTGCCCGATACCAGCGTTACCAGGTACTTGCCGCTGAACGATCTTCGCAGCTCGTGTATACGGTTTCTATTCACGATGACCGAGCGGTGGATCCGGACAAAATCGCGTTCCGGCAGCCGCGTGGCCATTGTGCTCAGTTTTTCGCGCACGCGGTAATTTGCTTCTCCCGCATGCACGCGCACATAGTTTCCTGAAGCCTCAAAGTACTCGACTTCATCAAGCGAAACGAAAACTGTTCGCCCGCTTTCTTTGATCGGCAATCTTCCGCTGTTGACCGCGCCTTCTACTGTGCTCATACACTTACACCATGGACTCACAATCCTTTTGCCTTCTTAGACGGAGAGAGAAGCGAATAGTCACAAGATTTTTTTGTGAAGAAAGTCTGATCATAGAATCGTTGATCGTCTTTGCATGGACTATGGAACGTGCCTGGAAGCGCCTGGCAATCGCAAAGCTTTCCATAATGTGTAGGCCAGGCTACTCTAGTTTTCCAAAAATGAAAGTATCTCGACCCTTGCCGCCCGCATTGCGCGCAATGCGATATTTATAGGCTTTCGTTGCTGTCCTGCCGGACACTTTTCCTGTACTCTTCGTCACCATAGCTTCACGGTTCATCACATGCGGTCCATCGGCTTCTCTTCATGCGCGTGAATGGAGTGGCAATTGCATTCCTGAAGGTCGCGCAGCTTAGGGAATGCGTCTGCGCACATTCATAAGGAGAAGCAAATGAATCATCATCACCCAGTCAAGCGGCTGGTTGTTGCCATCGTGACAATGGCTCTGCTGTGCTCGGTTCCATTAGTGGCCCAGGTTGTTAAAGGCTCCATCTCCGGCACGGTCGCCGATTCACAAGGAGCCGTCGTTTCCGGCGCAACCGTAAAGGCCATCAACAACGCCACCGGCGCTACTCTCACCACCACCAGTGACTCTTCCGGGTCTTTCCACTTCAACCTGATTCCGGTTGGAGACTATAAAGTTGAAATCACCGCGCCGGGCTTCCGGACCACGGTACAGAACAACATTGTGGTCGCCGCAGGACGGGACAGCAGCCTGGGCCCGATTGCCCTGACCGTAGGCGAGGTCACCACGTCCGTGGAGGTCAGCGCTGAAACTCCGCTGATTGAGACCACGCAATCGCAGGTCACCAACACGTTTGCAGGCACGCAGCTCACCACCTTTGCCGGCGTCACTGAAAATCAGGGTCTGGACACTCTGGCTCTGTTTGTTCCCGGAGTCGCCTCGGCCCGTGACAATGGGTTCTCCAACACCAATGGCGGCACCGGATTTAGCGTGAACGGCCTGCGCGGCCGCAACAATGACCAGCAGATCGACGGCCAGAACAATAATGACAATAGTGTCGGCGGCCCTGGCCTGTTCGTCGCCGATACTGAGTTCGTCCAGCAATATGTGCTCATCACCAACCAGTTTGGCCCGGAGTACGGACGCAATGCCGGCTCCGTCGTCAACATCATCACCAAGTCAGGCTCCAACGCATGGCATGGCAGCGTCTATCAGCATGAAAACAGCACTTGGCTGAACTCCATGACGAACTTTCAGAAGCGGTTTGCCACCGACGCGGCCGGAAACCCTCTCAAGTCGATTCCGCGCGCCAATGACGAGTTCGGCGGTTTCACCATCGGCGGCCCCTGGATCAAAAACAAACTGTTCTTCTTCGGCGGCTTCAATCAGCAGATCATCTCGCAGAGCACGCTCTATACCAGCCCGGGCAACGCGCCCACTCCGGCCGGTATCGCCACGCTGTCCGCGTGTTTCCCGGGAAGCCAGAGCCTGCTGGCCCTGAAATCCTTCGGCCCTTACGCTATTTCAGCCGGCAACCCCACTCCTTTCGGCACTTTTCTCAACAACAATCCCGCTTGCCCCGGCGTTGAGTTAGGCGGCGTGGAGCGCACTCTGCCCACGCACACCCACAACTTCAACTGGGTGGGCCGCGTGGATTACCAGCTGGGTAATGACACCATCATGGGCCGCTACCTGTTCAATCGCGGCAACAATTTCAATCTTGATTTTGGCGATGCCGCCGCCGGGTTCCCGGTCAGCGTGCCCGCTCTGAGCCAGGCCGTGCTGCTGGGCCATACGCACAATTTCAGCCAGCACATCGTCAATGAACTCCGCGTCGGATTTAACCGCCTGAACGTGACCTTCGCCACCAACACGATTGGCACCGTGCCGTCTGACGTCAGTGTGGCCCAGGCAGTTTCACGCGCCACCTTCACTGACACCAGCCTGCTGCCATTCGGTCTGAACGGCGCGTTTCCTGAAGGCCGCATCGTGAATACCTGGCAGGCGCAGGACAACTTCAACTGGGTTATTGGCAAGCACACATTTAAGTCGGGCGTGAACTATACCTACCAGCGCTCCCCCAATACCTTCCTGCCCAACCTCAATGGCGCTTTCCGCTTTGCCGATTGGGAAGCCTTTGCCGCCAACACACCCAACCGCGTGCGCATTGCCGCCGGATCGCCAACGCTGGACTTTCGCGAGCATGACACATTCCTCTATGCCGGCGACGACTGGAAAATCCGGCCGAATCTCGTCATCAACATGGGCCTCACCTGGACCTATTATGGCCAGCCGGCGAACCTGTTCAGTGACATGACCACGCAGCGTGAAAGCGATCCCGGCACAGCGTTCTGGCGGCAGGACATTCCGCTTGCGGAGCGCACATTCCCGAAGCTTGACTCGGTCAAGACCAGCTTTGGCCCGAGCCTGGGCTTTGCTTATACGCCGCAGTGGGGCGGCTTCCTCACCGGCCATGGCAAGACCGTTTTGCGCGGCGGCTATCGTCTGCTCTATGATCCGCCGTTCTATAACATCTATCTCAACATTGCCAACTCCGCTCCGGTAGTCTTTCTGAACACCTTTACCGGATCGCAGATCACGCCCAGTATGATGTTGCCCGCGCATCCGTTCGGGCCTGATGTCAGAGCTGAACTCTCTCCGCAGTTGCAGAAACTGGCTTTCGATCCGCGCAGCCTTGGCGCGGGCGAAGTAACCATTTCACCCAACTTCGGCCCGGACAAAGTCAATAGCTGGAATTTTGATCTTGAGCGTGAGATCACCAAGAACTCGGTTGTCGAATTGCGCTACGTGGGCAACCACGCCTATGACCTGTTCCAGACCGTGAACGGCAATCCCATTGTTACCGGCAACTCAACCGCGCCAGCGGGACTCACCGGCTGTACCAGCCCGCAGGTGCTGCTTGGCCCCGGACAGACCGCCAACCCCGCCCTTGGACGCGCGGACTGCTCCAAAGGCCTGGTGCTTGAACGCAACAACGGCGCATTCTCCAACTACCACGGATTGCAGGCTGAGTTCCGTGCCAGCAATCTGTTCAAGCAACTGGGTGTGCGCGCCGCATATACCTACAGCCGCACGCTGGATAACGTAAGTGAAATCTTCAGCACCGGCGTTGCCGGCACCACACTGGCTTTTGCCCAGAACCCGTGGGACCCGGGACGCGGAGAGTACTCGTTCTCCGGTCTTGATGTCCCGCACCAGTTCTCCATCGCGGCCACCGAGCAGGTGCCCTTCTTCAAGGGACAGCATGGCATCGTGGGTCACGTTCTGGGAGGCTGGGCGGTTTCCGCGAACTATATCTGGGCGTCGGGCCAGCGCTACACGCCGATCCAGACCTTTGGTGAAGCCTTTCTCACCGCGCCCAGCAACAACTATGACCGCACCTGGCTGCTGAACAACGTAGGCGCTGACCTGGCGCGGCCTTTTGTCGGCAACGTGAATGCTCCCGACACCAGCGTGGGCATCTTTGCCGGCGATGCCTGCAACTTCTTCGGCAGCTCCTGCGCGCTGGCGCCAAGCCAGCTGGTCACCTTCAGCCAGGACGTTCAGGGTGGGTCCGATGGCTCGCCGGTGCAGCAGAACGCCGTGCGTTACATCATCAACGCTTCAACCGCGCAGAGCATCTTTGGTACGCCATTTGGCGCGCGCCGCAACCTGTCACAGGACGCGCCCACCAACATCGCCAACCTTGCCCTATTCAAGAACATCAAGCTGAATGAACGCGCCAGTGTGGAGTTCAACACCACGCTCCAGAACGTGTTCAATCACCCTAACTTCCAGAGCATCGATCCCAACATTGAAGACGTGGGCCTTACCAAGAGCCAGCAGGCCCCGTTCGTCGGCTT
>WNGG01023695.1_pt1 | contig 10258 bp, 11 predicted proteins | sample 5400661 | NCBI WGS metagenome assembly WNGG01 (sample SAMN13153372, study PRJNA577476) | soil metagenome | isolation source: 100 cm soil or saprolite under Garry oak tree replicate 1 | place: USA:California | collected 2016-06-15
GAGTTCCGCCCGGTCTCCCTCCACGCCGACGACCTCGGCCGAGAGCAACCGTCGAGCCCGTATGGTATCCGCGCGCCGGTGAACGACCCGCCCAGGCGTGCGCTGGGCGATCGGCTCGCCGACCAAAACCGGAAGCGTCGCTTTAAGCTTTGCTTCCTCCACGGGAGGGGCCATCCGCAGAAGGACGCGGTAGGTCTTCGCGGCGCGGTCCTCCTTCAGTGCGACGACATCCGCCCCGGTCGCAGGCGCCAGTCGATCAACCTCGACGATCCCGGATGCGTTGATGTGACGCACTATCGCCTCCCGGTCGATCCGACGCTTGCGGGGCTCCTTGATCTCCACGATGAACGGTCGCCCGCGTCCGAGCATCCGTGCGTCCACGTCCTCGCGGCCCATGCCGTGCAATGCGTGGCTGGTGCCGCCCGATTCCCGCATAATCTCGGCCGCGATCACCTCCTCGACGCTCGTCGGGTACATTTTTCCCGTCCCTCCGCAACGGTCACACCCTTTCCCCCGGCAGCGCCGGCACGGCCAGCGGGTCTGTGGCACGCCGCGGGACAGCTTGCGGTAGCGGCCACGGAGGTAGAGGGGATTCACCTGGAGATCGACATGGTCGAACCCGGTGTCGAGGACCGCGACGACGTCCGGGCGATCCAGGGCCGCTTCTTTCTGAACGAGATCCGATACGCGCTTTCCGACCTCGCGGTTGACCTCGGCCTTCAGCGCCTCCGGGCTCGTCAGAGCGAGCTCGGCCCAGAGAGATTCCTCCCGCGCGGCCATCTCGAAATCGATCTTCGATCCGACCCGGAACGTCTCGAACTCCCACGGCTCGAGCTTCCGTGCCACGAGGGCCGCGAGGTCGTCGTACCGACCTGTGAGGCCATCGCAGACCCAGCAAGGTCCCTCCCCATCCACGGCAATCCCCCGGACCGCTCGGCCCCGCTCTTGGTTCGTGAGGCCATGGCCGAGTCTCCCGAAGAGACGACCGAGGCAGGCATCGCATAGGGCCCGATCTCCGAGCGGACGCCAATCGACCAACCGGGCCGCGGCGAGGATCTCGTCCACGGGTCCCGAAGGGAGGGGGGGCTTAAAGGTTCACGCGAGCAGGACGACGCTGATCAGCAGGTTCGTGAGGACGATCCCCGTCATGAGGACGTACGCGCGGTCTCGCTCCTCCAGGAACGAGAGCAGGCTCAGGAGGACGCGGGCCACCGGAGTGAAGATCAGCACGAGGACGCCGAGGTTCAGATAGCCCGCGGGGGTGAAGCGAATGAGTTCGGCTCCCAGAAGACGAGGAGGGATCGACTTGTCCGGGAACGGATGGCCCGTGACGCCCGCCAAGATGAACCCGAAGAGGAGGAACGCGACCGACACGATGACCCCGCCCCGGAGGATGTGGTAGATCAGTCGGTTGATGTCCTCGACCTCGGTCAAGACGGCTCGGCGCAGGGCCGCGATGCGGTGTTGGACGAGACGCAAGCCCGCTCGGGCCGTGATCACAGGACCCCTCCGAAGAGCCCGAGCGCCCGGGCGGCCATCGCGATGCCGAGCCCCGCGAGAAAGATTGAGAAGAGGAACCGAACGTTCGCGGCCTTCGATCGAACGAGCAGTCGGGTGCCCAGGTTCGTGCCCGTGAACGCGCCGACGATCACCATCGCGGCGAGCTGCGGATTGACGAGGCCCTGCGAGTAGTAGATGAACGCGCTCGCGGCCGCCGTGACCCCGATCATGAAGTTGCTCGTCGCGACCGCGGCCTTCATCGGCACGCGCATCAAGATGTTCATCGCGGGCACTTTGATGAACCCGCCTCCGACACCGAGGAGGCCCGAGAACACGCCGGCGGCGGCGCTCGCCCCGAACCCGGCGCCGGGACGTTCGACTCGGTACCGGTACACGCCCTGGTCCTCTTGGTCGAAGTAAACGCTGCTCAGGTTCAGGCGCTTGACGAGCGGCCGTTCCTCCTCTCCACCCCGATACGCGCGATCTTTTGCGGTCTCTGCAACCCGCACCATCGACGCCGCGGCATAGAGGACGACCACGCCGAACGTGAGGAAGAGATAGACATTCGGTACGAGGATCCCGACGACGGCACCGGCGATCGCACCCAGGGTTGTCGCGACCTCGAGGAACATCGCGAGACGCAAGTTCGTGAGATGATCCCGTACATACACGGATGCGGCGCCGGAGGACGTCGCGATGACGCCAATTAGGCTCGTCGCAATCGCGATCTTGATGTCGATCCCTAGCGCCAGCGTCATGAAGGGAATGAGGAAGATGCCGCCCCCGATTCCCAGATAGGAACCCGCGAGGCCCGCCAGGAAGGCCGCGATGGCCAGCAACAGCAGGACCTCGACCATCGCCATGCGGGCCGGCTAGACGCCAGGCCGATAAATTTCTTTCCGCGGCTTCTGATGTTCGATAGGAAGTCCGGTCAGGGCTTCGCGGAGCTCGCGGTCGGGTTACGCCGCATCGCTCGAATCAGTCGCCCCACCGGGGTCGATCTCGCCTTTCACGACTCGGTCGAAATCTAGCGGAGCCCGATAGGCCATGGCGGCCACGGGCCCTCGTCCTGTCTCACGTGCGAGCGGCGGCTCTCTTTGGACGAGTCGCACTGCTCAAACGAAGCTCGGCCCACACGGCGCCCACAATTCCAAGGACACCCAAGAGGGCCACGATCTGGTCATGATGAAGCTCGCTCGTGTCGAAGAGATCGGCGGCCTGGATGAAGGTCCGATTCGTGAGCGGGCCGACCACGATGCCCGTCACCCAGAACACGCCGAGGATCCCGAGTGGGATCCACCACGCCTTCACAAAATGGAAAAGGACAACGCTGACGAGGGAGGCCGCGCCCACCGCGACGACGGATTCGAGGATCGAAATAGGCATCGCGGTCACGATCCTCGGTCACCTTAAGTCCCTTCCGAATCAACCCGCTTCAAGTCGAATCAGATCGGCACATATTCGACGAGGAGACCGCGTCGGCCGGGGCGCAACAAGCAGCGGACGACACCTCGGCCCATGATTCAATGTCGTACCGGCGACACGGTAATGTCTTTCCCCGGGAGCGCAGCTCACTTTGACAACACGATCTCGATGGCACTGACGTTCGTCGCGCGGCCATCCTCGGCGGTCACCTTCTCCGTCGCGATGCGGACATCGCGCACCTCGGCGTCGGGGATGAACCGCCCGCGGACGATCTCGGCGACATCGACCGCTCGCGAGATCGACCGTCCGCGGGCTTTGACGACGACCTCCCGAGAACCTCCGTTGAAATACGTGACGACCGCGAGCACGTAATTCATCGTCGGTTTCTTCCCGATGTAGACGACGCCAGGGTCGACCGTGAGAGCGCCACCACCGGGGACGAGGCCGAATCCGGCCGCGCCGTATTAATCCTCTCCGGACGTGCTTCAGGGCTCAAACACGAGGCTCGAAAACGTTTTAAGACCGAGATTCCTTGGAGAAGCGGGACGCGCAATGGCACGGGACCGCGACTCGGGTTTCCATTCGGCAGCGGGCCTCATCCGGTACTTCGACCAAGAGGACGAGAAGGCCCTCAAAGTGCCACCGTGGATCGTCGTGGCGCTCTGCGTCGGCCTCTCGGCGCTCGTGCTGTACGTCACCTACACCTGGCCGCTCCAGTAAACTTCGCGAAACTGTTTTGACCTTGGGCTCGTTTCCCACGAGGTGCCGCCGCGTCGGCGCGTGGAGGATGATGCAGCCCGGACGTTCCTCCGCCTCGCTTCCGCGCTCGATCGTCGATCGAGGGCGCGGGACGGCACGCGCCTCACTCCGTGGAACCTCGATCCGGTTCGGCTGGCGCCCTTTGACAGCTGGGCGGAGATCGAAGACGCCTTGGACCGCCTGAGGCGCCTCACTCGCAAAGAGCCGCGCGGCTTTCGACGGGACTGGCTCGAGGACCATCTGCCCACCCTCCGCGCACTCATCCGCCAGGTCCGCGGTCCGGCCCCTCCGCTGCCGCGACAGGTGCGCGACTTCTATGATCTCCCACCGCGGCCGGCCGCGGAAACGGAGCTCGATTCCTTGCGCCGCGAGGTCCGACGGATCCTGCACGTAGGGCGGGAGGATGGACTCCGATTGGCGGTCGAGACTTGGGAGCGGGAACATCGGGTCACGCCGGACGCCGTCTTGCCGACCATGGAGCGATATCTGGGGCTCGCTCGGCGGGATGCGCGAAGGCTCTTCAAAGGCGACCCGGGAGTGGGAGTACCTCCACGGTGATTTCCCGCGGGAGGCCGCGGTCTCCCTCGCGGCGTGCCCGATGGGGCCGGTCGAGGAGGGCATCGGGGAGAATGCGATGTGGTTCCTCCGCTGGGACCGCACACCGGAAGACCGGATGACGCTCGCCCTGAACCGGCTTCGCTGGGGGACCGAGGTGAACCTCGCGTTCCTGGTCCACCGGGACGAGCCGCGACGGGAGCTCCTCCGGTACGCGATGCACTCCGGCCTCGTCGACTGGAAGCAGGCGGTGCGGGACGTCCGGTACGCGCGCAATCGCACGTGGGCCTCGTACGCCTTCTGCTACTGGTACGGCACCGCGATGATCCGCAAGCAATTCCTGAAGATGGACGGCGATCCGGCCCTGTTCGACGTCCTCTACTGGCGTCCGCACACCGTGCGAACGCTCGCGGCTGCGTTCCGCCGACTCTGAGATGATCTCAACGATACGCGCCGCACGACGGACAATACCAGCGCTGGTATTGCGGATACCAGGTCATCGGACGTCCGCACACCGGACATGCGGCCGGCATCACCGGTGCCGGGGGCGGACCGTACGGCCCGTAGCCCATCGGCATGCCGCCCCCGATCGGATGGCTCTCGCGAACGACCAGATAGATCACGAGGACGATGACGAACCCGATGATTCCCGCAAGCAGGGTGGCGACGACCAAGAGGACGACCCAGACGGTCGCGTCCATGCGCCGGGTTTGGGCGTCGCGGTACATCCACAGCGCGCCGAAGACGAGGGCGACGATGCCGATCAGGCAGATTCCGAGGGCGAAGACGAGCCACTCGGCCCCCATGATCTGGAACGCGCTCGCCATCGGTTCGCAGGGGGCACGGCCCTGACGCTATTTCATCGTTGCTCGACGCCGCTCGGGTGACGACTCACGCTCTCGAGGACGGCACCTTCCGCGTCGAGCTGTCCGTGTTCGAGCCGCTGACCGGCGTGTTGCTCACGCTGTCCTTGAAACCGCAATGCTCGCACTCGATCCAGATCCGGGTCGAAAGGTAGTACCAGTTCCACGTCGGCTTGCCGCACCGCGGACAGATCTCCGGGTGGAGCGGGCGCATGGGTCCGCCCATCGTGGAACCGGTTTTGAAGGTTGCGCTCAGAACGGCCGGCTGGCCAGCTTCGCTTTTACGCGCAGAGCTTGGCCCCGACGCTCCGCCTGGATGTCGATCGTGTCACCGATCGCCCGCTCTCGCAGTCCGTCCACGAGGTCCGCGACTCCGCCGAGGGCGCGGCCCCCGAGCGACGTGAGGACGTCGCCAACCTGGAGACCCGCGGCCTCCGCCGGAGATCCGGACGAGACCTCCGCGAGGAACACGCCTTGGCGGCTCGTGATGCCGTAGTACGCCGCGACCCGGCGGTCGACATCGTAGCCCGCGACGCCGAGCCAGGGCCTCTGAACGTGTCCGTGTTCGAGGATTTGGCGCGCGACGCCGAGCGCCGCGTTGATCGGAATCGCAAACCCGATACCCTCGGCGAACGGAATCGTCGCCGTGTTGATCGCCACGACGCGTCCCTGCAAATCGACGAGAGGACCCCCGCTGTTCCCCGGATTCACCGCAGCGTCCGTCTGGATCACGGGAAGGCCGTCCCCCGGACCGAACGACAGGTTGCGCCGCAACGAACTGATTACGCCGGAGGTGACCGTCGGTCCGCCCGGAAGGCCGAGCGGGTTCCCAATCGCCAGCACGGGCTGGCCGACCTTGAGCTGGTCGGAGTCCGCGAACTCCGCCGCGTGGAAGTCTTTCCCGTCGACCTTGATGATCGCAATGTCCGTCTCATCGTCTCCGCCGACGACGGCCCCGCTGAGGACGCGGCCGTCCGCGAAGGTCACGATCACCTTGCCCGCTCCGTCGATCACGTGATGCGTCGTGAGGACGTGGCCCTGACCATCGAGGAGGACTCCGGAGCCGAAGCCTCGACGCGGCCACGGTCTCCCGAACGGAGGACCGTACGCTGCTCCCGCCGTGCTCACGTTGACCGTGCTCGCTCCCACCCGTTCTACCGCGTTGATGTACGCGTTCTGCAAGTCTGCAATCATGGAGACCGACAAGACGTCGGCGGGGTTTGTTGAGCGGGTTCCGACAGGGCCGGTCACAGGTCAGGGCCCGCGACGGAAGACGTCTCAATCGACGCTTGCTGAGAGAATGGAGGGACCGATTTCGGGCACCGCTCCGTCGAGCACGAGGGGGTTATCGCGATCGCGAACACGCCGTCCGCCAGGGTCTCGATCCGGGCGGGGCTCAATCCCAGCGGGGTCCGCCGGGCGAGGCCGACTCCATGCCACCCTCATGAATCCCTAGGACCAGAACGCCTGGAATGCTTCCTCGTCTTCATTGAACAACCGCGCCTCGACGATCCGGTCGTTTTCGATCCGCAGGAAGAGCAGGTAGGTTTGCTCGAAGACGCGATCCCCGCGGGTCCCTTTCGCGGCGGCCAAAGCGGCGGCATGCATGTCGCTCGCGAGGACGTCGATGAGCTCCTCGTGGAACGTCCCGTCGGTGAGCTCCGCGAGTTTCTGAAAGTACTCGAAGATCGCCGCCTGACCCCGATGGTCCCCCGAGATCGGGCTGGTTCCGGGCACGTGCCACACCGCGTCCTCGGCGATCAGCTTGCCCAGCGACGCGGCATCCTTCGCATCGAACGCCGCGTAGAGACGCTCGACGAGAGCCGCGTTCGGGTGCTCGAACATCCGCATCCACTCACCTGGGGCCGGACAGCATGAGAGTCGTCCTAGTCCTCAAAGCCTTCGCCCATGACATTCGGGCGCACATGCTCCAAGAGGGCCAGCTGGTTCCCGCTCGGATCCTTGAAGAGCAGGCACGGGCCGGGAGGGACCTCGAACGAACGACCTTCGGATTTCCACCCTCGGGATCGGAGCTCCTTGGCTTTCGCCTTCAGGTCCTTCACTTCAAAGAGCGGCAGGCACGTCGGCGCCGGCCGGTGGTCGGCCAGCAGATATTGTGGGCCCTCGCACAATCGAAGCGCAGCGACTTTCGCGCCGAACGCGTGATGATTCCACAACACCTTCGCACCGAGGACATTCGTGTAGTACTTCAGGTCGCGATCGAAATCCGAGGTGCCGACGTAGAGATAGAGGAGCTTGCCGAACGGGGCGGCCATGGAGCGGCATGAGGCCGTGCCGCCATTAGGTTTCTGCCCCGATCCGACAATCGCGGCTCTAGCCGGAAGGGCGGAGGGGACTAGGCGGTCATGATTACGAATGAACACAATCGATTTCAACGGGTGGGTTGCGTACTAATACCTCCCGGGGAGGTTCGACGGGTCAGGGATCGTGCCGATGGCAGCCCTTGCGCGGGCCGGGAGCGTCGTAGCACTGCTCGTGCTACTCGTCCTGGCTCTCGTGCCGACGTGGACCGGACCCGGGGCCGGACCAGTTCTCGCACCGGGGCCCTCGGCCGTCCAAGCGGCTTCGGCGAACCCAGGGGTCGCACCCGCCGACGCACTCAGCGCTCATGTCAGCGCGGATCGTTCCGCCGCCGATGTCGGTCAGAGCATCACGTTCGCGTGCAGCGCATCCGGCGGCACACCGCCGTACGTCTATGCGTGGACCCTCAGCGACGGGGGCATCGGGACGGGTCCGACGATCACCCACTCGTTCGGGTCGCCGGGAACCTACGACGCGACGTGCACCGTCACCGACGTCCTCCTGGGAATCGCGTCGGCCTCGAAGAGCGTCGTCATCAGTCCGCTGCCTTCCGTGGTCGCCTCGGTCGATCACGATCTCGCGGCACCGGGCACCGTGCTCAAGTTCAGCGCATCTCCCTCGGGTGGCGATGGGTCGTTCTCGTATCAATGGACGTTCGGCGACGACTCGTCCGGCTCCGGTGCGCCCGCCACGCACGCGTATACGGCGGCCGGGTCCTATCAAGCCACGGTCACCGCGACGGATGGAAACGGGGGAACGGCTTCCTCCTCCACGTCGGTGACGATCTCCGACATCGGCGTCACCGCGAACGTGTCACCGACGAGCGGCGATGCGACCACGGTCTTCACCTTCACGGCATCGGCCAGCGGAGGCAGCGGCTCGCCGTATTCGTTTTCGTGGGCGTTCGGGGACGGGACCGCGGGGACCGGTTCTCCCGTCACGCACTCCTACTCCGCCGGAGGCAGCTATTCGCCCGCGGTCACGGCGACCGATTCGTTGGGAGGCACCAAGGTCACCCAGACGCAGACCGTGAGCGTCACGGCACCCCCGGCCCCGCTCGGGGCGAGCCTCAGCGCGCCGCGGCAGGTCGCCGACGTGGGCCAGTCGGTCTCGTTCACATGTTCGGCCACGGGCGGAGCCGCGCCGTATGCGTACGGTTGGACCTTTGGCGATGGCAATACCGGGAGCGGACCGGCCGTGAACCACGTGTACCAATCGGCGGGAGCGATGACCGTGAGATGCACGGCAACCGATTCTGCGTCTGCCTCCGCCGCGGCGTCGAAGTCGGTCGACGTGAGCCCGTCTCCGTCGGTCGCCGCGTACGCAAATCCCTCGGCCGCAGCGCCGGGCACATCCCTCACGTTCTCCGCCCAGGCCACCGGCGGCCCGGGTGGCTTCACGGGTTACGCGTGGTCCCTCGGGGACGGAGCAACGGGCTCCGGCATCCAAGTCGCGCACGCGTTCGCGCAACCGGGATCGTATCAGGCGAGCGTCGTCGTCACCGACGCGAACGGCGGAACGGCATCGGGCTCCGTGTCGGTCACCATCTCGAACATCCAGGTGACGGCGTCCGGAACGCCCGCATCGGGAAACACGGATACCTCGTTCGAATTCAGCGCAACGGCGACCGGTGGAGGCGGCGACCCGTTCTCCTATTCGTGGGACTTCGGGGATGGCCAGTCCGGCGTTGGTCCCGCGGTCTCCCACCGGTATCCGAACCCCGGCAACTACGCGCCGTTCGTTCGCGCGACCGATTCGTTGGGGGCGGGCCGGACGGTCGCGCTGTCACCGATCGCGGTCTCCTCGCTGAGCGGACCTCCGCCGCAGCCGCTGAGCGTGACGATGTCGATGTCGACGTCCCTTCCTCGGGTCAACGAGTCCGTCTCCCTCTCCGGGACCGGTCGAGGCGGAGCCGGCGGTTACACCTGTACCTGGGACTTCGGAGACGGGGGCAACTCGACTGCCTGTTCGACCTCGCATGCCTGGGCAGCCATCGGCCACTACGTCGTGGTGGTCGTCCTCTCGGATTCGGGCGGAAACCGAACATCCGACACGCGCACGCTCGATGTGCAACCCGACCTCGGCCCGCCGGGCGGCCCCCTCAACGTCACGTTCCGCATGACGACATCCCTTGCCGCGGTAAACGAAACAGTGTCGTTCGTCGCGACCGGGGGCGGCGGCTCCGGCGGATATACCTGTTCATGGGACTTCGGAGACAACACGACCGCCCCCGGCTGTTCGGCATCCCACGCGTGGAACGCGACCGGCTCGTACCGCGTCCTGTTGAGCGTCTCCGATTCCAGCGGTCATCACGGTTCGAGCGCCCAATCCGTCGACGTGATCATGGCCCTCACCGCGAGCTTCCGAGTAGGCCCATCCCCCGCCATCGTGGGGGAGACGGCCCAGATCATCGCCCATCCGGCCGGCGGGATCGGTCCGTACAACTGCACGTGGGACTTCGGAGATGGGTCCGGCGCAACCGGGTGCGCGGTCTCGCACGCGTGGACGACACGCGGCCGGTATACGATTGAGCTTTCCGTCAACGACTCGGCGAATCAATCCTACTCGGCGGCCGAGACGATCGCCGTCGAGTCATCGGGTTTGTTCGGCCTGCCGCTGGGACTGGACTTGATCGTCCTCGCAACCCCCCTCGTGGCCGCGGCCCTCGGGTTCTTTCTCTGGAGGGCTTGGCGATCGCGCAGCCGTGTCCCGAAGGCGCCAGACTCGGTGGAGGCGTCCGTGATCTCCACTCTGACGGGCAACGTGAAGCGCCTATCGCGATGGAGGCCCGGCCGCGGCGCCGGCCATCGTCTGTCGCGCCTCCCAGGAAAGGA
>WNGG01013901.1_pt1 | contig 10257 bp, 6 predicted proteins | sample 5400661 | NCBI WGS metagenome assembly WNGG01 (sample SAMN13153372, study PRJNA577476) | soil metagenome | isolation source: 100 cm soil or saprolite under Garry oak tree replicate 1 | place: USA:California | collected 2016-06-15
GATGCGGTCCGTAACAGGGTGCGCCAGACATGGGATCAGACCACCATTGATGCGGCTGTGCGGGCGACCCGCCGCGCCCATGCGGTGGTGACATTCAGAATCAGTACGAACGGGACCATTTCTAACATTCGCATGTCCCAAGGCAGCGGCAACTCGTCCATGGACTATTCGGCTCTGAGAGCGCTGCAAAGCATTGACTCATTCCGCGCGCTCCCCAACGACTACATGGGATCGTACGTGGACGTAACCTTTGATTTCGATCTGTCGTTGATGCAGTAGCTCGGCTCTCTGTTCCAGAACTACGTGTTGCAAATATCTGGGGGTGCATGTGCTGAATCTTGGGAACTGTGCGAGGCGGCTATTCTTCGCCGCGGCCATCCTGCTCGTGGCACGCTCTGCCGCGGCGCAGGACCGGATCAGAATTGCCACTGGGCTCGGTGAAACCAAGCCGCGCCTGGCCATCGCCGATTTCGCCTCGCGTTCCAGCTCCGGCAAGCCCCACGCCACCCTCTTCACTCAGGTCGTCCGCGACGACCTCCAATTCAGCGGCATTCTCGAACTCGCCGGCCCCAGCTTCTACCCTCCTCAAGCTCCCAGCGTCCCCGCCGAACTGAAACCTGCCATCTGGATTGATCCCCCCACGAACGCCAATTTCCTCGGCTTCGGCAATCTCACCGAATCCGCCGCCGAAGTGGCCATCGAGGCCTGGCTCTATGACCTCCGCAATCCCTCCTCGCAAGCGGTCGTCGGAAAGGTGTACCGCGGCGCTCCCACGGATTTTCAGGTCCGCAAATTCGCCCATCAATTCGCAGACGAAATCATCGGCAAGCTCTCGGGCGGCCTCCCCGGCGTGGCCTCCACTCAAATTGCGTTCGTCAGCTCCCGCGGCGGCTCCAAGGAAATCTGGGTCATGGATTACGACGGTTCCAATCAGCGCCAGGTCACTTCCCTGAAATCGATTTCACTCACTCCCCGTTGGTCGCCCGACGCTTCGCGTATCGCTTTCACTTGTTTCGCGCCCTCTTTGGGCCTCACCAGCGCGCAGATTTGCATGTATTCGCTGGACACCGGCAAACTTGTGTCCTTCCCGCGCTTCCGCGGCACTAATATCACTCCCTCGTGGTCTCCCGATGGCACGCAGATTATTTTTTCATCCTCGATGCAGGGCAACCCTGAGCTTTACGTCACCGACATCAACGGTGGACGCCCCAAGCGCTTGACCATCGCCAATGGTGCCAGCATGTCCCCGAGCTGGAATCCGAAAACCGGCCAGACCGTCGCCTTCGTCAGCGATCGTGGCGGCACTCCCCAGCTCTACCTGATGAATTCCGACGGTACCAGCGAGACAAAACTCGATCTCCCCGACAAGGGCTACGTCATCGACCCCGCCTGGCACCCTAGCGGCGAGTTGCTGGCTTTCAGTTGGCGCCGCCCCAACGACAACTACGACCTTTATATTATGGACGCCGCTACCCGCCAGCTTGTAGAGTTGACGCGCGATCAGGGCCGCAACGAGCGGCCCAGTTGGGCTCCCGACGGCCGCCACCTGGTCTTTGAATCGACCCGCGGCGGCACGCGGCAGATCTGGACCATGCTGGCTGACGGCTCGCAGCCGCGCCAGCTAACTACCGGCGGCCACAACGAATCGCCCAATTGGTCGCCAAAGTGAAGGGTTTCTTGGAACCGGACGTGCCGCACCGTGCATCTCATTCGCAGGCCCTTGGCCTCGGTGCTCTGGCGACAATTGCGGTTACTCTTGTGCGAAATCGCTCGCGGGCGTTCCCGCACGACGTATTATATATCGTAGTACGAGATATTACCCGGACCCAGCCCGCTGGTGTTAGGATATTGGCTCTGGTGGGACGAACACGGGAACTTCACTGAGGAGGATTCGCATGAAATTGGCTTCACGCTCGCTCTATCGCGCCGGCTTGCTCGTGGCCCTGGCCGCCGCCGTCTTCACGTTTGGTTGTGCCAAGAAAAAAGTTGCCGCGCCGCCGCCGCCGCCTCCGCCACCTCCGGCAGCCGCGAGTCCCACGGTTACTCTGCAGGCCAGCCCGGCTTCCATCAACAAGGGTGATTCTTCAACCCTGAGCTGGAACTCCACCGATGCCACGCAGCTCGCCATCGCGCCCGAAGTTGGCGCCGTGACTGCTCAGGGCTCGACCAAGGTCACGCCGTCCGACTCCACGACCTACACGATCACCGCTTCTGGTCCCGGCGGCTCCGCCAGCGCCACTGCAACCGTCTCGGTGAACGCGCCTGCGCCGCCTCCGCCACCTCCGCCGGCAGGGCCCTCGGACGACGAAATCTTCAAGTCAGGAGTGCTCGATGCCTATTTCGACTACGACAAGGCCGACGTTCGTCCCGATGCTCGGGCTGCACTTTCGAAGACCGCGGATTTCCTGAAAGCCAATCCGCGGTTCAAGGCCACCATCGAAGGCCACTGCGACGAGCGCGGCTCCACGGAATACAACCTGGGCCTCGGCGATCGCCGCGCCAGCGCCGTCAAGCAGTATCTCGTGTCGCTAGGCGTTCCTGCCGATCGCCTCAGCACCGTGAGCTTTGGCAAAGAGAAGCCCTTCTGTATGGAGAGCGTCGAAGCCTGCTGGCAGCAGAACCGCCGCGGCCATTTTGCCAGAGCAAACTGAGCCGCTTCACCCTGTTCGCCACGATGACCGATTGGTGACGGAAACAGCCGCGAGGTCAGGCAAACTCTTGCCACCTCGCGGCTCTCTTATTAGAGTGCAAGCGGTTCTCCTGGCCTGTATGATTTTTGTTGGCTGCTCTTCAGCCACCATTCATTGGCAGCCTTTCGGAGTCCCTTAGGAGGATGGTTCAATGCGTATTCGCCACATCGCCATTTTTAGCGCCGCCGTTTTGGCTGGCGCGCTCGCCGGAAGCCTGGTCGGCCCCCGCCCAGCGGAAGCCGTCGCTCGCGAATTGATCGAGCTTCAGCGCGACGTCACTTCCCTGCTCCAGGGCCAAAAAGATCTTTCCACTCAAGTCACTCAGGACAATAGCGTCATGAAGACGCTCATCGGGCAGTCCAGCGACACCGTTGGCAGGCTCGGCGCCACCATGAGCTCGCTCCAGAAATCCGTCCAGGATGTTCAAGCGAATTCCGGCGCGCGCCTCGACACTATGTCCACGCAGGTTCAGGGTCTCTCGGACAATCTCGAGGAAATCAAATCCCGCCTCGGCAAACTCAACCAGCAGCTCGTCGATCTCCAGAATTCCGTGCAAAGCGTCGACGCTAAGATTTCCGGAACTACTCCCGCTCCGGCCACCGGCACCGCCACTCCCACCGCCTCCTCCAGGCCCACCGGCTCCGCATCTTCCTCTTCAGGCTCCTCCGCGGCTCCTCCCGGCGCGCCCTCTGCCGACACCCTCTATTCCAACGGCCTCCGCGACATCACCAGTGGCAAATACGATCTCGCTCGCTCCGAGTTTCAGGACTATCTCAAGTATTACGCCGAGACCGACCTCGCCTCCAACGCCCAGTTCTATCTCGGTGAAATCGCCTATTCCCAGAAAAACCTCGAACTGGCCGTCGCCGAATACGAAAAAGTTCTCAACAATTATCCGAAGAGCTTCAAGCTCGCACCCGCCCGCCTCAAGAAGGGTATGGCCCTCATCGACCTCGGCCAGAAAACCGGCGGCGTCCGCGAACTCCGCGAAGTCGTCAAGCGCTATCCCGGCACCGACGAAGACCGCCGCGCCCGCGCCAAGCTCAAAGAACTAGGCGTCCCCATCACCGCCACGCGCTAGCTCCATTTATTCCCAATCCCCCGCTTCAGCGTTCCTCTGCTCGTCTCCCTGTTCGCCAGCCTTTCAACGCTCCGCCTACTCCTCCCCGCTTCGAGCAGTTACGCGCGGACAGTCTAAATCCTCTGGCCTGGATGGGACGGCCCTACTATGGTTTGATGGAAGCCCCGGCCTGCGAAACGCTTGTCGGGACCAGGTCGGTCTTAATCGTTATTTTCTGGTGGGCCAGCAGGCTGACTTCGGTCTCGAAAGCCTGGTATCCGGGAAGCGCGATCTTCACTCGATGTTTTCCCGCGCTCACCAGCATGCCATGCCCGACGCCGCTGAATTCGCTGACGTTCCCGACAAACGCGTCGTCCACAAAAACCGCCGCGCGATCGGGACTGACGTACAGCTTGATCTGCGATGTGACCTTCGGCAGCAAGGCCCCTGGAGCCCTGAGCATCACCACCTGCACAACAACCTTTTTGTGCGGCTCGATGACCACCTTCTGCGTGAAATCGCTATAGCCGGACTGGCGAACCGCGATTTCATGTTCACCCGGCAAAAGGTAAACTTTATTATCGTCTCTCAGCTCTTTGACGTAGCCGACATATTGCCCGTCGATCCACACGCCCGATGTTTTGTCCACCTTGGTCTTCCCCACCAGTTTCACTTCGCCCAGAACCTGGTTTTGCGCAGGCATCGCGGTGGGAAAGATCAGGAGGGAGGAACCAAGAAAGAATACGGTCTTGCTGAACAGCTTCATGACTTTCATCATCAACCCCCAGGTATGCACTCCTTAGAATTTCGAATCGCCTGGGTACGATCCGAGCCCCGCTGGACTAAGCACCGCTATCATTCTACTCGCATTCCAGTTAATTGGAGAGGCATTCTCTTCTAAAAGTATGCGGCCGCTATCACCTGCGTCAATCCCCCTCGACGTTTAATTTCCCTTTCCTCTGTAGGGGCGGGGCTTGCCCCGCCCTTGATTTCGAACCTAGGTGAGAAATCTCTCTTCGCTCCCTCCCCACTTCTTTTTCCCTTGTAGGGGCACAATATATTGCGCCCTCTCTCTTCCGCTCCCTCCCCCGCTCGTCATTTCGACCACCGGGAGCCCTCTGCCTCTCCGCGTCTTGTGCGGAGAAATCTCTCTTCCACTCCTACCTCCCTAGTGCTCCCATAGTACCCTCCTCAAGTGAATATCTGATGTGCTTTTTAGGTGTTCACCTGATAGACGCACCTCACGAAATTGCTGTACTTTTCCGCCCGCGCGTCTCCCATGCGCGTTTTTCGCGTCTCGGACGGGGTTTCCGGCATGCCAACTTACAGCCTCCACGCTCGCGCTCGATTGGTCCGTGGAATCGCAACCAGGAGGCCCATGCGAGTGGCTGAGTTCGTCATATCTCGCCTTGCTCTGTTCATCGTAGCTTTCATCTGTGTTCCAATTGTAAGCGGCCAAACCACCAACATCACCCCTGATACCGAAGTAGGTATGAAGCCCTACGGCGCCTTCCACGGCGGCGATATCGATCAGGTGTCCCTAAGCAGTGGCAAGCTGATTCTCAACATCCCGCTCCTTAGCTACCCACAGCGCGGCGGGAAGATAAACCTTGGCTATGGACTTCGCTGGCAGAATCTGACTCCCGATGTCAGTCAGGTCTGCTACCAGACCAGTGATACCTGCAGCCTCGGCGGGGATCGAAGTGTTGGCGCTGAATATCCCGGGACGCTCGTGTTCCTAGATAACCTCGCGTGGAGTGCTGGCGGTGGCACTTCTCCAACACTTTACGGCAACTTTGCCAACGCTATTTCACCAGACGGTTCCCTCCACCAAATGGTCTGGACAGGTAGCACCTTTGAGTCCATCGATGCTACCGGCCTTCTGTACAACTTCAATACTGCAACACTGCAAGATTCCGAGGGCGTCCGATATGTATATGCGAATACAAACGGCGGCAGCCCCATCAAAATCGAAGATCCCAACGGAAACTTTGTCAACGCGACTTCCACCGGCTGGCTGGATACGCTCGGGCGCTCCATCAACTCGCCTTCTCACGCAACATCAACAACGAACTTCTCTGGATGCACTGGAACTAATGCGGTGAACAGTGCTTCGATTTGGACTGTGCCCGGCCCCAATGGCGGCACGGAGACTTTCAAGTTTTGCTTTGCGAACTACTCTTATTCCTTCTCGTTCCTTCTTTGCGGTGGGGGGTACTGCAATAACATCCCCATAGCAGGTTCCTTGTCGATGCTGCAGAGCGTTGTTCTACCCAACAACGCTGCATGGACCTTCCAATACGATCCAGCCTACGCTGCACTCTCGCAAATTACTTTACCGACCGGTGGCACCATCAGCTACACGTGGGGGCTCACTGTCGCGCCATGTACCCGGTCCGTTACAACCAATAGGAGCGACGAAAGTACAACTACCCAGGAGAACCTCGTCCTCGCGGTAGCGTCTCGTACCGTGAATGCCAACGACGGCACCGGAAACCATACCTGGACATACTCCAGTGGAAAAATCACCGATCCCCTCGGGAATGATTCCGTTCACGTGATGACCGGACTGGCTGGTACAGGCTCTCTCTACGAGACGCAGGCTCAGTATTATCAGGGTTCGAGTTCTACAGGTACTCTTCTACGAACCGTCAACACTGACTACACATGGAATGCCAATCCATTTCTTCAGCCCGGCCCACCTTTCCCACCCACTTCCTGCACAAGCGTGGTCAACGTCGTGCCTATCCGCGTCACAATGAGTTGGCCGAACGGGCAAACCAGCAAGGAGGAAACCGATTACGATTCAGGCTTCATGTACGTCCCCTATTCCTACGGCACACCGTCGACTGTCGGCTCGTATGGCCGAGTCATCGCTCGCCGCAATTACGACTACGGCAGCGGCTCGCCTGGCCCTCTTCTCCGCCAGACGAACACGGCCTACATGGCCCTGAGTGGCCCAAACGCCTCGTCCTATCTGTCGAACAATCTCCTCTCGCTCCCCTACACCGTTCAGACCCTCGACGGCTCAGGAACACAAAAGGCACTTGCTCAATACAATTACGACGAAACTTCTCTCTCGGCTTCTGGTCTTACCTCCAGTAACCAGTGGGACTCGGCGCCTCCTACCAGCATTTTTCGCGGCAATAACACTTCCGTCTACCACTGGCTCAATTCCGGCAGTTTGACGTGCCAAAGCGGCTCATCAGGCGGTTCCGGCTCGAACATCATCAGCTACCTTACGTATTTCGATGATGGAAACGTCCAGACTTCGAAAGACCCCTGCGGAAACACCACCACGTCCGCGTACTCTCTAACGTACTGGGCGGCCTTCCCCACAACAGTCACCAACCCTCTAGGCCAGGCCACGAACAACGCCTTTGACTTCAACACCGGATTGCTCACCTCCACCGCGGACCCCAACAATCTCACCACGTCGTTTAGCTACGACAACATGTGGCGCCTCTCACAAGTCAATCGCCCCGACGGCGCGGTCGACACCATCACTCATCAGGAGTCCAGCTTCCCGTTCACCGCCTCGTTCAACAAGCAAATCAATCCAAGCCAGACCGAAACAACCACAAACGTCTTCGACGGCTTTGGCCGCGTCACGCAAAGCCAATTGAACTCCGATCCGCAAGGCGTCGTCTACACGGACACGACGTATGACGCACTGGGTAGAGTCTCCACCGTTTCCAACCCTCATCGCACAGGCACGGACATCACCACCACCACAGGGACAACGACCTATGGCTACGACTCCCTAGGCCGAAAAACCTTGGAGACCTATCCCGACAATTCCGTTCTCACCACGGCCTACTGCGGGCCTTCCACCCTCGTCACTGACCCCACGAACCGATGGCGTCGCAGTCGGGCGGATGGCCTCGACCACCTCGTCGAAGTCGATGAACCCAACGCTATCGGGGCTTCTGTCGCTTCGACCGGCTGCCCCGGCTCTGGCGAACCTATCTGGGTGACCTCGTACGGCTATGACACACTCGGCAATCTCTCCAGCGTCCTGCAAAATGGTTCGCGCTCGCGCTCGTTCACCTTTGACTCGCTATCGCGCCTTCTGACCTCCTCCAATCCCGAAGTCGGCACGATTAGCTACACCTATTGGCCCGACGGTCCGGGTCAGACGAAAACGGACGCTCGCAGCATCACCACATCCTACCTCTATGACGCGCTCCATCGCGAAACCTCGCGCTCCTACTCCAACAGCGACCCCACCGTCGCGACCGTCTACGACCAGTCCGCCTGCCTCGGCCTCTCCGCCTGCCAAAACATCGGCCACAGCACCAGCATGACCGACGCGGCAGGCTCAGAAGGTTGGGCTTATCAGGTCGACGCCTCCAATCACCGCAGCGTTCAGCTCAACGAGCGAACAACCAGCGGCATCAGCAAGACCACGACGTATATCCTCGATTACGCGGGGAACACCACGCAGGCAACCTACCCCACTGGTCGCGTCGTCAATTACACTTTCGACTCCGCCAATCGCCCAAGCACCGTCCAGGACGGCTCTAACGGGATTACCTACGCCAGTGGCTTCCAAACTTCGCCCGGCGGAACCTGCATTGTCAACGTCACCTGCTATACGCCGCAAGGTACGTTCTACGGCCTCTCCATCGGTCAATCTTCATCATTCACCGGCCTCAACCTCACGCACACTTACAACAACCGCCTCCAGCCTCTCGAATTTCAGGCCTCATCCACGGGCGGCAATGCTATCGACATCACCTACAGCTTTGTCGATCCGTCGACAAGCAAGAACGCTGGCCACGTCTATTCCATCACCAACAATCTGAATTCCAGCCGAACCGAAAACTTCACTTACGATCAGTTGAACCGCATCAAGACAACCATCTTTCCGGCTTTGGTTATGATCTCTCTGGCAACACGACGGGCGATGGTGTCAACTCCTACTCTTGGAACGCGGAAAGCCAGTTAAAAACCGCAGCTGGCGTCACCTATACCTACGACGGCGACGGCCGCCGCGTCTCCAAAGCCGGCAGCAAGCTCTATTGGTACGGCTCCGGCGGCGATATCCTCGCCGAAACCGATGCCTCCGGCAACACCACCGCCGAATACATTTTCTTCGGCGGCAAGCGCATCGCCATGCTCCCTGCTGGCAGCACTCCAATCTATTACGTTGAAGACCTGCTCGGCACCTCTCGCGTCACCACCACGAACGCTGGAGTCGTCTGCTACGATGCAGATTTCTATCCCTTTGGTGACGAGCGTCCCCCGTATACCAACACCTGTACGCAGAACAATTACAGGTTTGAGGGCAAGGAGCGCGACACCGAAACCGGCAACGACGACTTCGGTGCCCGCTACTACTCCAACCGCTTCGGCCGCTGGCTCAGCGCCGACTGGTCCTCCGTCCCCGTACCCGTCCCCTACGCCAACCTGAGTAACCCGCAAACGCTTAATCTCTATGCCATGGTCGCCGACGACCCCGAAACCTTCGCCGACCTCGACGGCCACGATGTCGACTTTTGGGATGTCGTCAACTTCGTTGTTGGGGCTGCAAACGCTTGGGCCAGCGACAATCTCGCTGGCGCTGGCAGGCAGCAGCAGGACACAACAGCGGGAAAGCTCGGAGCAGCAACCGGTGACCTTGTGGCAACAATCCAAGGCGGCGAGCGAGCCGTCGCCGGCGGAACGGGAGTCGTAGCTGGCATAAGCCTGAGCAGCACGGGAGAGGGCGCAATCGTCGGCGTACCCCTGGCCGTTGTATCGGCTCCGGTCGCCGTTCAAGGCGCGGTATCCGCAACCGTAGGGGCTGCCCACTTAGGCGCAGCTGCCGCTGATGCCATTAAGGGCGCACTACAGAAAGGCGGTAACAAGGACCAAAGTAGTAGCGGGAATGGTCTACCGGACGGAGCAACCAAACTGAAAGGCAACCAAGGGTATCGCGACAATGATGGTAATATCTGGAAAAAAGATCAGCTTCATAAAGACCACTGGGATGTTAGCGATCGAAAAGGAAATAAGATCAAGGAAGTGGATTTCAATGGAAAACAAATCTGGCCGGGCGGACCGAAGAACAAAAACAAGCAGCCTTAACGGCCCACATGCGAGCGGCCATCCCTATGCGGGATATGAATCGACGAAGCTCTGGAAGACGCTCGATCAAGCCATCGCGGATCTGGTAAAGAACCGCGATCTTGAAGAGAGGACGACTAGGAGCCACTTAGTGGGATATCTCTGCAAGAAGTTGGTTTCCAACGACTTGGTTACTGTTCGAACGACCAAGGCCCTGAATAAAGCGACCAAGAGTAGGCTAACTAGATGATGGCGGTGGCCGCCACGTCGCGAAAGCCAACACCGCTACTCCTCCCATTCCTTATAAGCTCTACTGGTACGGCTCCGCTGGCGACATCCTCGCCGAAACGGACGCCTCCGGAAACGCCACTGCCGAATACATTTTCTTTGGGGGAAAGCGTATCGCCATGCTCCCCGCTGGTGGCAACCCAATCTATTACGTCGAAGACCTCCTCG
>WNGG01027554.1_pt1 | contig 10257 bp, 10 predicted proteins | sample 5400661 | NCBI WGS metagenome assembly WNGG01 (sample SAMN13153372, study PRJNA577476) | soil metagenome | isolation source: 100 cm soil or saprolite under Garry oak tree replicate 1 | place: USA:California | collected 2016-06-15
GCCGGCGTCCCACGCTGCCGGTGCCGAGATGGCGTCAGGAACCCACTGGGCGCGGCGGAATGTCTCGCTTGCGCCGAACGCCGCGGTCGCGTTCAGGGAACCGGCGTCGGTCACCTCGCCTGCTTCGACGACCCGGTCCGGTGGGACCCATTGCACCTGGATGTCTTCCGTAACCGTCGACACGCCCTTGATCTTGCCCGCGCGAGCGACGAATCCCGGATCACTCGAAGCGGCGATGGCGACGCCGATCTGGTCGATACTGGTGGTCACCGTTCCGCCCGCGGCACTGACCTGGGCCGCCAGATCGGCCGGGAGCTGCGTACCGGTGAAGTCGATGACGTAGGATTTTGCGTCAGCCGGTGCGGCCATGACTTGCAGCGTGGGACTGCCGGCCGTTGGTACGCCGGCCGTGTTTGCCGTGGGACTGATCGGTGGGTCTTCCACGCATGCCGCGACGGCGATCGCTCCCGCGATCGTGGCGGTTCTGAGGACGAATCTCAGCATGGGTGCGCTCCTGAGACCAAGTGGGACGGGCGGGGTGCTAGAGATTCGTGAAGCTGCCCCGTTTTCCTGGCCTCCGCAACCCGCGACTGACGCCATTCACCGTGATCCCGAGGATCCCTTGTATGACCGTTTGGAGCGCTGTTGCTTGACGGCGGGCGTGTCTGAAACCACGTTCGCCAGCTTGCGAACTGAGGCGAGGGAGTTGGACCTCATGTCGACAATCCTGAGATCGTTGGGTGTGTCTCGCCTGCGGCGAATAGGCGCTTACTCGGCTTTTCTGCCGATGGCGTTGGTCGGGCTCGCGTGCGGGCGTGACGCGAAGGTCAGCGGCGAGCTGGCCCGCCACCTGCAACCGGTCGATGCCGTTTATCTCCGGTTCTTCGAGGATACCGCGAGAAGCCTCCTCGCCGGATACCGCCTACCGTCTGAGGCCGACTTCCGCAATTACTGGAAGTACTACAACAACACATTGGTTTATGGCACAGAGGGCCACGACCGGAGGCCGAAGGCTCCCTTTTGGACGGACGGGTTCTTCAATGCCGACGACAGACTTGATTTCGCCTACATCCTGATTCATGAGACTACCGGGAAGAAGAGCCTAGTAGTCTTCGTGTCGGACCAGTCAGGATATCGCCCCGTGCTCCTGCAGGAAGACTTTGACGAAGAAATGGGACTCGCGACACAACAGCCCGTGAAGTTGAGCTACTACCCACGAGCGGATGCCCACTCGGAAGTTCTCGATATGAAGCGTGAAGGAATCGCGTTCTTCATGTTTGAGTCGGCATCATCCGTGTTCCTCTGGGATCCGGCGACGAGCGCGTTCAAGCGGTACTGGATAAGCGATTGATGCAATCGCCGGAGTGGCCCGCCTTTAGTGTTGGGGCAGCCGTCGTTGCTGTCGTTTTGGCCGCAGGTGCGTCGAGCGACGCGAAGCGCGAGGCGGCTCAAAGCCAAACGCCGTCCGGTACCTTCTTTGGCGCTTCGGCCGATGGTAGAGCCTGGCTCGTGTTTGTCGACCCCGCACGAGGGTGGGGCAGTTTGTACATACCGCCGCAGGCGCACGAACTCTGTGGGCTCACAAACGACTCTGGTCGCGTAGTGCTGCAGTGGGCGCCAGGGTACCGACACATGCAGTATGGTTTCGAAGGCCGAAGGATTGCGAGCGATTTAGTCGGCGAAATGATTGGCACACCGGGCGCCCGCGAGGATAATCCAGTCAACGACTCCGCACGGCTGCGCCGAGTCTCCGATCCCCCTAGCGAAAAAGACGTCGGGCGAAGCGGTTACTACTCCAACATCACTCCCCGCGGTGGCGAATATGGCGGGATGGAATTCCTGTTTCTCGACGTGCCACAACAACCAGTGGCCCTCGTCACGTTCTACGAGGGTTCTGCTGGCCCACCGTGGGCGGCGCAGGACTTGGCCGCTCGCGGCGACACGCTGCGTTTCCGAATTCACCGCGAGGGACGGGACGATACGTTCGAAGTCGTTTTCCAGAATCGCACAGCGTTGCTCTGGTCCACTACGTTGGGCCTCCCTCGCCAGCGTTTGAACAAGCGCGCTACAGTTGCAGAGCTGGCCCATTTAACCTGGAAGCCCGGTTGCCCGGATTCGCTGCGAGTCAACTAGCGTGTTCGATGCTCTGCGTCGCGGCCGCCTGCGCGATAGGGTGCGGTGATCGCAGCTCCGCGACAAAGCGGGAGCGGGAGGCCGCCCCAGTCGCGCCACCTCCCGCTTCGTCGAACCAACCGGCAGTCCCCGCCAGCGCACAGTCCGGTCCGCAGCGTCCGAACGATCCGTCCCTGCTGCGCGACGAGGAAGGACTTATTGGGGTCCAGAACTCGTCGGGTCGTTCCGGGGCATTCTATGTTCCGGGCGGATCCGGCATCAACGGGCTGCCGCTCCTTGTGATTCTGCACGGAACCGGACAGTCTGGTAGCGACATGATCGCCACCTTCCGCGATCTAGCGAAAGCTCGGCGGCTCGCGATCGTGGCTCCAGACTCACGGGACCACTCGGGTCAGCTCACCTGGGAGGTCGGTGACAAACCGGGCGATGTAACGCCGGACCTCACGCACACCTTGGATTGCATCGCGTGGGTCCGATCTCACGTCGGATTCCTCGCGGATGAGTCGCACGTGCTGATCGCCGGCTACTCCGGAGGCGGCAGCAGCGCGCCGTACGTCGCGACCAATCGGGACGGCTTTACGCATGCGGCAGTGCTGCACGGCGGCGTGTTTCCGGGGGGCGTCGGCTCGCGGCACATCCCCGTCTGGTTTTCGACCGGCCAGCAGGATCGCTACCGGCCGGTCGACCTGGTCCGGCAATCCGTCGACGCGCTCACGACCCTGGGATTCAGCGACCTCACGTTCCGGACTTACCCCGGAGGCCACGAGCTGAGTGATAGCGAGCTGAATGACTTGATCACCTGGTGGCTCGGTCGCTGATGGTCGTGCGCTCGGCCAAGGGACCGTTCATCGCCCTGGGACTGCTATGTGTGCTCATCATCGCGGGCGGGATCTACGCGGTCGCCGATCGCCGCAACACCTGGCCGTATCTCGTCATCCTCGGTCTCCTCGTGCTGTACCAATACCTTACCCTGTCGCGATTGCTGCTCGAGCTCCGCCTCGACGAAGTCATCTATCGAACTTTGTTCAAGACCATTCGCGTGCGTGTGGACGAGCTGGGATCGATCCACTATGAGCGGATGGAGGCGCGGAAGGGCCAATTCGCATTGGTCCTGCGTCTCAAGGAGGGGAATCGCCCCGTCGCGATTTTGATGCCGAGTGCTTTCCGCGAAGAGGAGTGGAAACGGTTCGTCGGCGAGTTCGAACGGCGATCCGGCCTCCGTCTCAATGTTCCATCGTTTCGCGAAGTCCCGAAGGCCGCGCCGGAGCCCGCGCGGCCCCGCGATCTGTTTCTGGTGCTGGTCACCATAGGCGGCGCGTTCTTCTTCCACGCCGCAGACCAGGATTTCCCGTACCTCGACATGTTTCCGGCCGTCACATTGGCCGTGGGAGCGGCCGTCTTCGCCGTCACCCTGGTGCTGGCGGCTGGCGCCCGGGAAAGACTCGCGCCGTGGGGCTGGCAGGAGGGAGCTGCGACGGTGTGGTTGGGTCTCGTGGGCCTTGCCGTGTTCGCCGCGTTCTTTGCGGTTGGGGCCATGAAGTTCATCAACGGTGCGCTGGATCGCTCGCCGCCGAACTACGTGCGCTTTACGGTCATGGGGAGAGCCAGGAACACGTACGGTCTGGACGTGCGGCCTGCCTTTGCGTCGACCACGCTCGTGGAGGACTACTATTCGCTCGATGTCAGCTGGGATGACTGGGAGTCGAGCGCCAAAGGCGACGTCGTACTCGTCGATATGAGACCTGGCTTTCTGCTCCTGCCGTGGGTGGCGGGATACCACACGTGCGGGGACACCAAATGCGGAATGTGACCATGCTGCGTTTAAAATGGGCGCTGCTTCTCGCTTTCTTCAGCGCCTGCTCTCGCGACAAAGAACCGTCGCCGCCACCCGCCGCACCTGGTGGTTCTCCTGAAGTCGTGTATTTACGGAGTCACGCCAAGTAGCGCTGTGTCCTTTCATGTCCTTTACAAGCACCGGAGAGCATACGTCTTATTCCTCGGCCCGGATGCCGCGACGCGAATCCGTCCCGCCACATGTCAGATCGATGTAAGTCTGGGTTGCAGGCTATCGGATCCCTATCGCGAATTCTCCGTAACATCCATCACAGGCTCGAGCGGATTCGCTTTCCGCCCCGCACGCTCCATCGGCTTCTCGAGCAGGTCGCGGTTCTTGTCGATCATGGTCCAGAAATCCAACGCGCGCTGGACGAGTTCGCGCGACGCTTCCCGGAGCGCGTCGCTGGCTTTGACCTGCCGCACGTTGTTCTGCATGTCCTCCGCATCCCAGCCGCGCGAGTGGGCGATAAACGGGAACTGCGGGAAGACGAAGCCGAGCTCCGACCAGAATGTCATCATGCCCCCCGCGACGGACTGAATGTTGTGAATGTCATCATGCCCCCCGCGACGGACTGAATGTTGTCCTGGCCGCCCGTGATGATGAACGCGGCAACCTTGCTCCGGATCAGCACCCGGTTGTGAATCGTGATCTGGTTCTGCACGCAGTTGAGCCGCTCGGCCATTTTGTAGTACAGCGAGGAGGGACTTCCCCAGCGGATGGGTGTGGAGATCAGCACGACATCCGCCCAGTGCACCAATCCCTCGTACACGGCGGTGAGCTGATCGTCGGGATCGCGCTCGGTGATCGCGCAGGGCCACGTGCAGGCATGTGACGCCTTGGAGTAATTGCCCTCGCACGTCCGGAAGCGCAGCGACCGCAGGTTGATCAGTTGAGTGTCGGCGTGCAGCTCGCCGGCGCGCGCCATGGCCTGGTCGAGCAGCGCGTACACCGGTACCTGTTCTTCATCGTACCCCTTGGGTCCCTTCCCGGTGACGATGCTGTATTCCCACCCATGCCACGGGCAGGTGACGAATTCACCGTTCACCCGTCCCTCGGACAGCGGCCCGCCTTTGTGATTACAGATGTCGGAGATGGCGGTGAGCCGCCCATCATGCAGGAATACCGCGATCCGGTGACGCTCGACATTCAGGAAAAAGGGGGCGCGGGCGCGTAAGGTTGTCGCGTCTCCGATGCGGTGCCAGCTGGCCATAACGGCGCTCCTCTAATGGGCAGCGTAGATTCTAGCCCGAATGTCGCGATCACGCCTGCACATTGTGATGGGCGCCCTGGTGCTCGCGTGCGGACTTGCGCGCATCGGCCGGACCCAGAATTTCACCCCCCGCACACTCTCTCCCTTCGCAGCTCAGAAGGCGCGGACCCTGTTGCGCGAGCGGTTGCCTTGTCTCGGTTGCCACCAGCTCGACGGCGAAGGCGGCCGGTTAGGTCCGGATCTCGCCGCCTCCTCTCCCGCACCCGCCGCGTTTGTCTACGCGATGATCCGCGACCCGCAGCGGATGCGGCCCGGAAGCGCGATGCCGAAGACTCCCATGTCGCCCGAAACGCTCGAGCTTGTCGCGAATTATCTCGTGGCGCGCCGCGGGAGTCCTGCCGGCGACGTAGAGATCCCGCCAGTCCGGGACTCGGTGCCGCGGGATGGGCATATGCTCTACCTCACCTTCTGCGCGGGCTGCCACGGCAGCGCGGGACGAGGTGACGGCCCCAACGCGAAATTCCTCCCCGTCCGGCCCGCCGTGCACACGGACGCACGCACGATGTCGCAGCGCTCGGACGACATGCTCTTCGACGCAATCGCCGCAGGTGGCTACGTGCTCGGCCGCTCGAACCGGATGCCCGGCTTCGGCGCCACCCTCACGAGTGCCGAAATCCGAGGTCTCGTGCGCTACATCCGGGAGCTATGTCGCTGCGCAGGCCCTGCGTGGGCTCGATAAGGAACGCGGCGGTTTTCGCGCTCGCGCTCGTCGGATGCAAGCGCGAACGCGTGCCGTTCCCCCCGTCCCAGCCCGCGGCGCGCACCGCCGAACCTCGCGCCGGTGATTTCCTCGGCGTGGAGGCGTGCGCAACGTGTCACGCCGCACAGTATGCCGCGTGGCGACGCTCGACTCACGGCCGCGCGGGTGGCAAACCCGCGCCCGGTTTGGTGATCGCGCCGTTCAACGGCGCCCCGATCCGGTTTGCCGATGCAGTGGTCACCGCCACGGCGACAGGCGCCGAATACCGGTTCACCGTCCTCCGCGCGGGGAGTCCCGCCGTCGTGCTGCGGATCGACGGCGTCATCGGCGGTGGGCACATGATGGGCGGCGGCACGCAAGGGTTCGTGTCCCGTTTCGGCGACGGCACGGTGCGCTTTCTGCCCTTTGAGTTTGTGCGGCGCGAAGGGGGGGGCGTGTGGTTCTGCAATACCAACTCGCGGAGCAAACGAGGCTGGATTCCGATCACGCCCCAGGTTCGCCTTGCAGAATGCGGCGACTGGCCGCCCACGCGCGTCCTCGGCGACGTGACACGCTACGCGAACTGCCAGGCGTGCCACGGCAGCCAGATCGTGGCGGCGTTCGACACCACCCAACGGCGCTACGCCACGCGATTCACCGCGTTGAGCATCAACTGCGAGTCGTGCCACGGCCCCGGGCGCCGGCATGTCGAGTTCGCGCGCTCGGGCGAGATTGGTCGCTCCGCCGACATCGGCATGCGCTCGCTCGCTGCACTCGATAAGGACGCGTCGCTCGAGGTCTGCTTTCGCTGTCACGCGCTCAAAGACGTGCTCCAGCCCGGTTATCTGCCGGGCCGCCCATTGGCCGAGTACTACTCGCTCGGCCTGCCGCAGCTCGGCGAACACCCTCTCTTCCCCGACGGGCGCGTCCGCACCTTTGCGTATCAGGAGACACAGCGCTTTAGCGACTGCTATCGCAACGGGTCAATGAGGTGCGTGGATTGTCACGACCCGCACTCGCAAGCCTACCGCGATGTGAACGGTATGCCATTGCGGGATCGCTTCAGCGACGGGCAGTGCACCTCCTGTCATCCGAGCAAGGCCGAGCATTCGGAGACGCACACGCATCACCGTGCCGGCTCGGCCGGCAGTCGCTGCGTCGCGTGTCACATGCCGTACCTGCAGGAGCCGGAAGTAGGCCATGCGATCCGGTACGCGCGCTCCGACCACACGATTCCGATTCCGCGTGCCGCGGCCGATGAGGCGGAAGGCGTGCCCAGCGCCTGTCGCCAATGTCATGAAGCCAAGACTCCGGAACAGCTCGAGGTGCAGGTGCACGAATGGTACGGCAGCCTGAAGCCGGCGGCGCCGTCCGGCTTCGCTGTCACCGACTTCTTCGAGGACAGTCTCGCGCCGGACATGCCCTCGCTGCCCGCTGACGTGGTGCAGCGGCTCGAGCGCCTGGCGCAGAGCGAAGACCTGGACGAGCGCGCGCTCGCCCTCGCGAGCTTGCATCTGGCCCGGGGCGAAGACACGAGGGTCCGCCGCTTTCTCGCGAGTGAGCTCGGACGCCTCGACTCCCTCGACGACCCGATCCGCAGACGGTGGAGCATAGCGCTCGGCTTTGTCGCCGATCGGTACCGGCAGCAAGGCGATCCCGCGCGAGCGATCGTGACCTATCGAAAGGCGCTCGAGATCAGGCCGAACGAGCCGGGCGTGTTACTGAATCTCGGGCTCGCGTTCGCCGAGGCGGGCGATTTCGCCAACGCGATCGAGACCTACCGGCGCAGTCTGGCCGCGGACCCGGCCCAGCCGCTGGCGCATGTGAACTGGGGGATCGCACTCGAGTCGCTGGGCGACACGGCCGGCGGCGTTGCCGAGTTCCGGCGGGCCCTTGCGGCCGATCCGAGCGAGGCGCTCGCGTACTTCAACATCGGCGTCGTGGGGCTCGCGCGAGGGAATGGTCGCGAGGCGATGGAGCCGCTCGCGCGAGCGGCGGCGCTGGATCCCGCCCTCGCGCCCGCACATTTCGCCCTGGCGCAGGGCTACCTGCTCGCGGGGGACGCGCGCGCGGCGACGCGCGAGCTCAAGCTGGGGCTCGATTTCGATCCTGGCAACGCGGCGGCGCGACGACTGCTCGAGCAGATCGTGCGGGCGACAGGAGGACATTGAGTGCGACGCTTCGTCATCATCTTCTTCACCGTTTTGATCGACTTGATCGGCTTTGGCATCATCCTGCCGATCCTGCCGTTCTATGCGCAGCGCTTCGGCGCCGCCGGGCTAGGGTACGGGGGCGTCATCGGCGTCTTCTCGCTGATGCAGTTCGTGGCGACGGCGCTGCTCGGCAAACTCTCGGACAGGATCGGCCGCCGACCCGTCTTGCTGACGACGATGCTCGTGAACGCGGTGGGCTACACGCTGTTTGCGTTCGCGGGCTCGTACTGGGTGCTGTTTCTCTCGCGCGTGGTGTCGGGGTTTGCGGGCGGCAACATCTCGGCGGCACAGGCGTACATGGCCGACATCACCACACCGGTCGAGCGCTCGCGGGGTATGGGAATGGTCGGCGCCGCGTTCGGGATCGGGTTCAGCCTCGGGCCGGCGATCGGAGGGTTCGCCGCGCACTATGGAGGCACCGCCGCCCCCGGCCTTGTGGCGGTCGCGCTGTCACTTGCGAACTTCGCGTCTGCCTACTTCATCCTTCCCGAATCATTGAAGCACGAACTCCGCGTGAAGCGGCCGATTCTGGACATGGCCCACATCGGCGATGCCCTCGCCCGCCCGCGGTTGAGGCCATTGATGGCCGTATGGGCACTCGTCCCGCTCGCGTTCGCGGGCTACACCGTCGCGCTGCCGCTGCGCGCCGCCGCGGCGCTCGGCTGGCAGGAGCGCGAGATGGCGATCCTGTTCACGATCATCGGTGTCACGGCCGCCTCGGTCCAGGGGTACTTCTTCGGGAAGATCGTCCGCCGCGTCGGCGAGCGAACACTCGTGATCGCCGGCACGTTCGGCATGGCGCTGGCGATTGCCGTCGTTCCGTTCCTGCCGAGCTCGGCGCTGCTGTATGGGTGGACGTTTGTGTTGGCCGTTTCAAACAGCGTCTTCGCCCCCGCCGCTACGGGTCTCGTGTCGGTGTATGCGGCCCCCCACGAGCAAGGGACGGTGCTGGGTGCGGCGCAAGCGATCGCGGCGCTCGGCCGGACGGCGGGGCCGCCGTTGATCGGCACGGTCTACGATCTTGTGAGCCCCATCACGTCTTTTCTGCTCGCCGGCGTGGTCATGGTGCTGGCCGGCCTCGCTGCTTTTGGTCTCGCGCCCGGCACCCATCACGCAGCCGGTCAGGCGCCTCCTGCCTCTCCGGTGCCTTCCGTCCCGTTACCTGACCCCCCTCCCTCCGAGTCTTAACGGCACTTAGGCTTCAACGTCCAAGAGCCAGACTTTTCCCGGAGCAATCGATGCACAAGCGGATGACGATCGCGCTGGCCGCCCTCACGTTCGCGGCGGCCTGTAGTCAGGATCCGACGGGTGCTACGTCCAACGAGCTGATGCTCGCGCAGAGCGCCCAGACGATCGCAGACAACGTGGCGGCGACGCCGGCAGGCGGCACCACGTGCGAAGGCTGGTTGGGGCGACTGCTCGATACGCTTCGTACCACGGACGATTCCGCAGCCCGCGCATTTCTCGCGGCAGCCCGGGCCAACCGCGACTCGGCGTGGGCCGCGTTCCAGGCGGGCGATACCGCGGCGGCGCGTGCGTACCGTCGCACGGCGTTCCGGGACGTGCTGTCGGCCGTGCTCGAGCTGTTCCCGAACGCCGCCGAGCGCACCGGTCTCGCGGTCGACAACGCGATCGCCAAGATCGAGCAGTTCCTGGGCACGCGAGACGCGCCGCGGATCCGCGCGGTTCTGGCGCACGTGAAAGAGCTGCGCGTCGAGGCCGATCAGGCGTTGGTCGGAGGGGACAAGGTGACGGCGCTCGCGCTCAACCTGCGGGCGATGCAGATCCTACACCGGCTGGTGGAGCACGTGAGATACGCGAACCACGATCATGATGCGACTGCTGATGCGGAGATGGATAGTGTAGGCTACTGAGGACCTGCAACTACTAGGCCGCAGACGCTCCGCGGGCGCTCGGTAAACGGGGGTTGGGACAAGCAGGTTGTCCTGACCCCCGATCGCTATTCACCGCGGTGCGTCTGTGGCCTAGCCGTTGTCTGGCCTAGCCCAGCCCCGCACCGGCGGTTCATATTTTCGGTCCCCCTTGCAGGAGAGCTGGCGCGTTATGCGCGTGTACAAGACTCCCGAAATTCGCAATGTGGCCGTCGTGGGCCACGGCGCGAGCG
>WNGG01010107.1_pt1 | contig 10256 bp, 6 predicted proteins | sample 5400661 | NCBI WGS metagenome assembly WNGG01 (sample SAMN13153372, study PRJNA577476) | soil metagenome | isolation source: 100 cm soil or saprolite under Garry oak tree replicate 1 | place: USA:California | collected 2016-06-15
GACGCTCAACACGCGGCTTTTTCACCTTCTTTCCTCCCCGCTGAAATCGCGGCGGAACTCGTCGTTGATTTTGGATCCACTGTAGGGGCGGTCTATGACCGCCCACAATGTCGAAACCGAGACATCGCGGGCGGTCATAGAAGCTGGGAAAAAATTGGCAATGGGCAACTTGTCAAATGTCGAATGTCTGTTGTGCGATGTTTAGTGTACTTGTCAAAGCACCAAATGACCTACTGACCAAACCACGAAATCTTCAATGGAAACGATTTAGTCATCAGGTCAGTTCGTCAGTGGGTCGTTTTACAAGTTCATCGGACATCGCACAACAGACATTCGACATTTGACAGTCTTGGCTGTCGTCAATTTTTTCACAGTTCCATAGACCTCCCCTACTGTTCTGCCGCTTGCGCCTACGCGAATGGTCCCGCCGTTCAGCTTCAAATGCCTCCGTACCAAGTACCGCGGCCTTTACGATAATAGTCCCGGCGGTCTGTGACGATGATTCGGGAAAGATATTTGGTGTTTTTGTAGCCCAGGTGGCGCGACAGGCGAAGGCGGACGGGGGCCCCGTGGTCGGGGGGTAAGTCCTCACCATTCATGCCATAGGCCAGCAGCGTTTGCGGATGAAGGGCGTCAGCCATGTCGATACTGTCCCACAAGACGCGCACAACGCTCCCACTTTGATTCGGATTCGCGAAAGGTTCGAACACGACGTATCGGGACTCCGGACGCATTCCGACGAGATCCAACACCATCGCCAGCCGCACGCCGGTCCATTCGGCTATGTAGGACCAACCCTCCTCGCAGGCGTGCAAGATTATGTGACTTTCAAGCGGCAGGCGCTTCAACTCTTCGAGTGAAAAACTTTGGGGACGCGCGATTAGTCCCTCGACTGATAGGCGCCAGTCCTTGAAATCGTCTGCGAGCAAACTGCGATAATGTTCGTCTTTCGGATGTGGGCCGTTCACCGGCGCGATCTTCGAAATGTCGCTACGTTTGAATTCGCGAGCCAACGAGTGCCCCGAGGTCAGAAGACGTTGAGTGGCATAGGTAAGCGTTTCCCCGACCCCTATAATGCCGGTGTGATCAGGTGGGATCAGACCGTGACGGCCGCCGAAGTAGCCCGCGGCGCCAAGCCCCGATGCGCCCGCCGCCGTTGCCAATCCCCCGGTGACAAATGTGCGGCGTGTGAGAATTTTGTTCGTCGAGCCTTTATCGTTCCCGCTGAGGATGGTGTCGAATCCACGGAGCCGTCCCGGCGCAGCGCCAGCGCGATAGCGCGCAGCCTCAGGAGTCGAGTCGACATCACCTGGGGCGGGAGCTAAATTTCTTCCCTGTGGTATGTATCCCGTTATCATCGCCCGCACACTGCTCCAGAATCCAGCAAGGCGGATCATCACAATGTGTACAATCACAAAAAGCAGCAGCAAAGTAACAAAGACGAAGTGAAGGGTCCGAGCGGACTGATGACCGCCCAATGCGGTCGCTAATATCGGGAACACCGATGTAACTCCGAACGACATCGCCAGGCCGGTCCAGAGGATGGCCGGAAAAAGCGCGAACACGACGGCAAGATAGGTCAACCGTTGTACCACGTTGTAAGTCCGGCCGGCATTCGCGCTCGCCGGCCTCCAGCGCAAATGCTCCGAGATCGCGCTCATGATGCGGTTCCAACGGACGTCCCCTTTTGCCGGCACCAGGTCGTTGCGGAAGTGCTGCGTGATAAAGCCGCCGGCCACGTAGGTCAGGCCAGTCAGGACGAGAATCCACGCAAAGAAGAAATGGAAAGGCCGATTCGAGACCGAGGGGCCGATGATAAACGGAATCGGAAGATCGATCAGGGACTCCGTCCCTAAACTGCCGGTTTCTCCCCAGTACAGGCGGGGGTGAGATACCAGAATGCCTGTGCCGCTGACAAGCAGGCCAACAACGCTCAGCACGACGATCCAGTGGGTGATACGAACAATTGCGATATGACGCGGCACGGCCGGCTTCTGGACTGATTCTTCAACGCTAGCTTCGTAATTCATGGCGTACCCCACCGGAAGGTTCAATATGGCGTCTTATGCTCGATTTGGAAATCGTGCGATATCTTAGCACGCCTAGGCAATCAAGCTGGAAGACCAGCCACCAAAACCATGACGTCTCGGAACCTCAGAGACAAAAGTACGCGCTCAAACACCCGTTGCGATTGATAGACTTTGCGTTGAAGTCGTATTTAAAAGTTTCCGTCGACAACCCATCCAGGGTGAGGACTTCGCTTATTTACCGGCAGAGACGCCGGAGTATTCGGTGTTAGCCAGTTCTCGCTTGATGCTCAGTGAACGTTCAAGATCTAAGATTTCCTCTGTTTGGGCGCGCTGGACCAATCGTTGTAAATAGATCAACCCTTTTACCGCAAAATAGATCACTTCAGCTGTAAAAGCGGCGGTGGCAGCAACCACATAACCCATCCCTAAAGCTTCGTAAATACTCATTCAATCTTCTCCTTAGCGTGCCGGGTCGCGTGTCGCTGAAGATGTCGCATCGCGATTCCTTCAGTGATGGACGTCTGAACCTGGGGTGTCGCTCGAAAGCGGCTGTCTTATATCGGACGGTTGTCCAGACGTCAAATAAAAACTGCTAGGGACCACAAAAAAGTATCGGAAGTAGTCGCGTCGATGGCACGTCAGGTCCGTCCGGGTATTGATGGTCTGCGCCTCGATGCTCGGAACGCGGGTCCATAAGAAAAAGAGGAGTGGACCAAAAAAGTCTCGAGAAACGAACATTCCAAGAACTTGGGGCAATCGCGCTGCCCGTTCCGGACGGCAAGAGCTTAGCCTTGCTTTCGGTATTAATCACGGGCAAGCGCTTTTGGATCAATGACACTCGTGGTGGAGCGGGTTTGGCGCAGGCGGGCCCTCGATGCAGGGAATCGCTCTGAGATATTCGTAGATGGCCCGCAGGTCATTGTCCGTCATGTTTTGAAAATTCGGCCACGGCATCACTTGGAGAAGGTTACCGTTGAACGGAGGCGGAACACAGGTTGAGTTGGGAACTCCTGGACAGGTGGGGTGGAGGTGATCAAAATCCACACCGGTTCTCATGATCTGACGAAACTCTTCAAACGTGTCGCCGCCTAAAGGCAGACCAGTCTTATCCGGTGTTAAATTACGGGAGATAATGTCCGCAGAACCTGCCACCAACGGGCCGAAATTCCTGCCGCCGCCCAGGTACGTTGCTGAGTTGATGTGCTTCGGCTGGCCAAAGAATGGGTTTCCGCCCGGAAGGAATTGGTTGTTCCCAGGCCCGGCGTTGTGGCAAGCGTTGCAGTCACCCGGCCCATTGACAAGATAGCTGCCTAATCCCACCAGCGCCCTGTTTTTCCGGGCCACGTTCAGCGGGACTGGGGCTATATCGAAACCCTGCTGAATTTTTGATTCATCGTTGTCAACATCCTTGTCTTTCGCTTGTACCCGCGCGGACCTGATCAAGATTCCCCCAAGGATGATCACAACAACGGTGGCAACCATTCCGACGATTTTGAAAAGTTGTTTTGTCATCGCAGTTCTCCTCTCGTGATTCGATTTTCGTGCGCACGATTCTGCTCCTCGACCTTGTACTTCATCAAGAAGTATTCGTGTCGCGGCGGGACGATTGGGCCGACTGGACGGCGCTGGATACAAGGGTAGGCTTACTGAGGAATGATCAACCCAACCACTCCAAACGTCCAACGCGCAATGAGCCATTCATGAGAGTGCAGCGCGGCCGGCAACAACGGCTACCTCGATTCGGGGGGTCGAAGGCGTCATTGAGAAGCGTGCATTGTTAGCTGAATGGGTGTAGGCCTTTCTGGGCGGGCAGAGGGTCAGACGAACATTCTTTTAACGTGGAGGATTTGCTTCATCCGGGATTCGCCAGCCTAAGCTGCGTCGGAAGTCTTCGATTTGCCCTCAGTTGGCGCACTGATCGGCTGTTCCCAGTCAAGCGACGTCTTGTTGGTGCCGGATTCGCACTTGGCTCGCTTCTTCAACTGCCACCATAAATGAGAGCAGTCGTCACAATCTTGAAGATGGTGCAACTCGTGGGGTTGCATGACTGCGAGGCGGTAAGCGAAGGCCCTAATCAAGTCGGGTGATAGATGTTGCCATGGCATATGACACCCACTCCCGCTCGCCACTTAGCACGCAACATTCCAGTTTGGCCTGGGACTTAACTTATTGAAAACCATGACAACCGGAGCGAGGACGAAGCGCAGTGGCAGAGGGCTACCACCGACGGAAAGGGAAAAATTACTTTCGGATGGGAAAAAGTCCTACACGACCAATGGTGAAAAGCGGCCGCGCCGTGGACGATTGGGCTGACTGCGCCGTGGGTATAAAACAACCCTGGGCGACAACAGCGGGCCGGGCAGACACAGAAGAAAGAAGAACAGCTTCAAACCGGAGAAATACCCGCCAGATCGGGAAAAATCAAAGCGATTGAAAAACCACCGCAGCGCCCAAACAAGAAACCCGGAAAATACACCGTAAACTTCTACCTGGCGGAACGTTGGCTGGGGCCAAATTTACCCGGCGGAGGCGGCGTCGGCAGCCGGCTATTCGATGTTTTCTGTAACGGAGTAGCCCTGCTGCGCGACGTCGAATCCGAACGCGTCGGCGCAGGATCTCTACAACCAATATCGGCAGGGTTTCGGGAGCACGAACATTACAAGCGTTCTTGATCCGCGGCGAATCGAGATCGGCATGCGGTTCAAGTTCTGACCTGCGCAAATTAAGGATTTTTGCCGCGCACGGCCTCCATCGGATCAGGAGCCGCAAGGTGCAGGTGGTCGAACATGTTTGCGTAGGAAACGTTTTGCTGCCTAGCATCCGCCTTTGCTAGACAGCATCTCGACTTGCTACCTAGCATCGTCTAAGCTAACTTCGAAGCCACCATAACCTATATGTCATGCACCAGGAGTCGGCTCTCGTCGGATGCATCCCGGTTTCGGCTAAACGTTACAACTGGCGTTAACGCGACCGGTAAATCAATAGTTTCAGGAAGTAACGTTGAAATTCCGGCAACGCTTAGCCTTCTAACCCCTTTAACATTGACAACCGCTGAATTGGTCGAGCATAAGAAGCGGCTATTGGGAGCACGCGGCGGGGATAAGTGCGCCATCGAGAAGATGGTATGACCGGCGCGAGCGGGCGGCGAAACTCCACTCGAACTGCTTCCCTGGAGGCTGTACAAATGCGCGATTTGGGATTGACCCTGTTCTTCGGGCTTGCGCGGAAACCGTCCGCTGTGACCCTGCTGGCTGGCGCTATGCTTCTGTGCGGGAGGACAGGGTCGGCGCAGCAGTCGTTTGGTTCCATCAGCGGCGTCGTTCAAGACGGCCAGGGAGCCGTGATCCCCGGCGCGAAGGTGGAATTAACAAACACGGCTCAGGGAGCCGTTGCCCGCGAAGTGACGACGAGCGCCGAAGGTACTTTCGTCATCACGCCGTTGCCGCCGGCTACCTATTCGCTGTCTGTGGAGGCGCTGGGTTTCAAGAAATACGTCAAGAACGAGATCGAGCTCTTCGCGCAGGACCGCATCGGGTTGCCGCCGATTGTTCTGGAGATCGGCTTGGCCGGTGAAGCAGTCACCGTGGAGGCCAGCGTGGCTCAGTTGCAGACCGTTAGCGCGGAGCGTTCCGGCGTTCTCACGGGCAGCCAGATAATGGAGCTCGCCTCCAATACCCGCAACTTCGCTGATCTGTTGAAAACTGTGGCCGGATTCAACTTGGATACCAATAACGCCAACGGGTTGCGCACGGACCAGAACGCGATCGCGGTGGACGGCACGTCGGTTATGGACGTCGGCAACAACAGCGCCGGGGGCTGGCGCCTGAACTCCGACATCATTGCCGAATTCAAAGTCTTAACCAACAGCCAGCAGGCCGAATTCGGAAGAGCCACCAGCGCCAATATCACGCTAGTGACCAAGAGTGGCGCCAAAGACTTCCATGGCGTCGGCTACGAGTTCTACCGCAACGAGTGGATGAATGCCAATACGTTCACCAACAATTACGCGGGCCTGCCGCGCCCGCGCAATCGCAACAGCACGTTTGGTTTCAACGTCGGGGGCCCTGTCTACATTCCCGGCAAGTTCAACTCCAACAAGGAGAAGCTGTTCTTTTTCACCAACTGGGAATTCCAACGTCCGCGCCTCTTCGACAACCTGGTGAGGCTGACGGTTCCAACTCTGGAAGAGCGCAGAGGCGATTTCTCTAAGTCGGCCTCGAACGGCCGGCCGGTCACCATCCGGGATCCGTTGACGAATGCTCCGTTTCCCGGCAATCAGATCCCTCAGAACCGCTGGAACCAGTACGGGCTGCAATTGCTGAACGTCTTTCCGGCGCCGAACGTTTTGGGGGATCCCGGTTACAACTACCAGTACCAGTTCTCCGGTTCGGACCGGCGCAACGACGAAACGATCCGCATCGACTATAACATCTCCGATCGCTTCAAGTTCTTCTTCCGCTGGCTGCATAACCGACGCGATCTGCTCCAGTCCGGCGGACTGAATACCAACAACACGGTGGGTATTGGAGCCTTTCACGCAGCGCAAGGAGCCATATCTGGAGCCGGAAACCTGACCATCATCATTACTCCCACGCTGACCAACGACTTCAATTACGGCAACACCCGCAACTGGCTGCCCAACGAGCCGGACACCAAAAGCGGCTATTTGCGCACGAACGCGAACGTCACCCTGCCGCTGCTTATTCCCGACGCTGACAAACTCGCCAAACTCATCCCCAACCTGAGCTTCGGAAGCGAGGTGCAGAACCCACCCACGATCTTCATCAGTGGCATGCCGTACGACAACGAGAACCCAACCCAGAACATCACCGACAATATCGCCAAAGTATTTCCCACCCACACATTGAAGGCCGGGATCTTCATCGAGACCAGCACCAAGCGGCAGACGGCGACGATCGTGAACAACGGCCGCCTCAACTTCAGCACCGATTCCGCCAACCCTGGCGACACAGGCTGGGACTTCTCCAACATGCTGCTCGGCAATTACCAGGTCTTCGACCAGTCCAACACTTACCGCAAGGGCCTTTACGCCTACCGAAGTTACGAATGGTATGTGCAGGACAACTGGAAGGTCCGGCCGAATCTGACTCTGGACTACGGAATCCGCTTTTCGCTGTTGAAGCCCTGGTACGAAAAGCAAGATGAGATCTCCAGCTTCGTGCCGGCGGCGCTTGATCCCAAACAGCAAGTGAGCCTTTACCGTCCTACGCTTGTCAACGGCGTCCGGCTTGCCCTCAATCCACTTACCGGCCAGACAGCTCCAGCAGCTCTGATCGGCGCCATCGTGCCCGGGTCCGGCAATTTTTCCAATGGAATGGTTACTCCCGCGAACAGCAGCTCGTTCGACCTCACGCGCGGTCTGATCCGGAATCGTGGTGTGCATTATGGCCCACGGTTCGGAGTGGCCTGGACGCCCGCAGGCCCCACGGGCAACACGGTGGTCCGCATGGGCGGTGGCGTCTTCTACGAACGCATTCAGGGCAACATGATCTTCAACCAGATCAACTTTCCGCCCGGATTGCTGACGCCCAAGATTTATTACGGCAACCTCAACGACATTGCCACATCATCCGGCACCCTTTTCCCGCTCGCTGCCGCGGGGCTCTCCACCGAGGGCAAGCTGCCCACCGTCTACAACTTCAACTTCACCGTACAGCGGCAGTTGCCCGCCAGCATGCTGCTCGATGTGGGATACGTCGGTACGCAGACCCGGCACGGGTTGGCGCGCCAGCCGTTCAATGAGCCCAGCTTCGGCGCCGCATGGCTGCCGCAGAATCAGGATCCAACCCGTTCCGTCACGGCCACTACCGTTTTGGGCGACAACGCCTTGCCCGTCGATCTGTACCGGCCGTACCCGGGCTACGTGGGAGTCGGGGTGGCCGTTGCCCAATCCGGACTCGGCGCGGGGGGATTCCTGTCTACGTACGGCTCCAGCGCCAACTACAATGCCCTTCAGGTAGCGCTCAACCGCCGTCTCGCACGCAGCTTTATGTTCGGTGTGGCCTACACTTGGTCCAAAGCTATGGGCACGGACACAGATTACCAGTTCGTCGGCAACCCGCTCAATCACCGCAAAGCCGACTATGGCCTGCTGACTTTCGACCGCACACAAGACTTCGTTTTCAACTACAGCTACAATCTTCCTGCCGTTTCGAAGAAAGTCGCGGCACTCGACAACCCGGCCGCCAGGTTGTTCCTGGACCATTGGCAGGTGACTGGCATCACCAGCTTTATGTCCGGTGCGCCGATGGCCGTGGGCAGCATCGCAGGAAACCAGCCGTCCGCCATTGGCGGCTACGCCGTGCAGGGCATCAGCGGGGCCACGCTGAATCGGCGTATCACCGGGAACGAAGGCTGGTCGCCGCGGCCAGGGCTGAGTTGCAATCCTAATCAGCCCAGGGGGGACCGGACGCTGTACGCGTTTATCAACACCTCCTGCTTCCACCCCGCAGCCGTTGGGAGCACTGGAATGGATTCGGTCATCCGCCCAATTCGCGGACCTGGGATCGAAAACTGGGACATGTCGATCTTCAAAAATGTTCCTTTCGGCGAGGGCGAAGCACGCTATCTTCAACTCCGCGTCGAGTTCTATAATGTCTGGAATCACACCCAGTGGAGTTTCCTCAATGTGACGCCGACATTCGATGCTTCAGGCAACATAACCAATCTCGCTGGGACTCCGGGTGGCGGCCGTTTCGGCTTCGGCGCTCTCAACACGGTCCGCACCGCTGCCGGGGCAGGCGGGCCAAGACAGATCCAGCTGGCCGCCAAGTTTTACTTCTGAGTGCGACAGTACACAATTCTGAGCAAACGAATTGTTGATATCAGGAGGCGACTGTGACAAACAAAGTGAGGATCGCATTTGGCGCGCTGTTAGCCGACGCGTGCTCCCAATCTCCCCGCAGCTACGGCTTGGTTCGCACTAGTGAATAACGGGCCGAAGGAATGAGATAACTGCGATGCTGATCCCTTCTACCGCTTTTCCGCCCGTTCTTGCCGATGAGAATTTCCAGGCCGCCGCAGCTTGACGCGCTGCGTCGGTCAATGACGGGACATCATGAACCGTGAGGATCTGCTCGATCTGGCCATTCGCTCCGATCTTCAACTCCAGAATAACGACGCCTTCGGCAATCGAATTGACCGGATACGGCGCATCTGAAATGAACTCGGGTAAGGGCGGCTGATTCGAGGCCGGAGGCACTTGGGGCAAGTAGGTCCCAGGACCGGAGCTGAATATCTGCCTCGGCCGATAGAGGAATACCGCACTCACAACGAACTTCTTGCTCGAATCGACGCTGGTGACCTTCCATCGCCGGACGGAGTCCACTGACGGTTTCAGGAATGGCGACGTGCCGGCAACCGTTGAGATATTCCGGACGGTACCCGCTGAATCAATCGCGACATTCAGAACTACGACGCCGCCAAACGGCGTATTAAGCGGCGGAATCGGAGGTACAGCAAGCCGCAATTGCGGAGGCGTTGCCTGAGCAAGCAGGGTTGCAACGAAAGCGATGGCGAGAAGAGGTTTCATATCTAAATTGGACGGCCGTCATTTTGACTTCTTCGGCGGTCTGGCTGGATGCGTCTTCGATGGCCGAACGTTGCCTGGTTTTCGGATGCGCTCGACTTTCCAGGTCCGAATGACTTGAGGGTGTTTTGGTTTGTCCATATCAAATCAGGGCCTCGACGACTTCACACCATGTAGGTCGAACAGTCGCTTCGTGTCCCGCTCGTCGATAGCCGACAACCTCGTGCGTGGGTGAAGTCAGTCTGATACAGGTCTTTCGGGGCCCGCGGCACCATCCCGTCAAACACATTATGATCGATCTCGAAACCTGACTGTCAGACGTGAACCGACGCTGGCTTACCCGCTCATCCGATTTCGCGCCCGAAGCTCTGAAGGTAAGCTGTCGGCAGCTATTCAAGGAATTGGAGTTCCTCCGTGAATCTGCTGCGGGTTGGCGACGAAGTAAAGGTGGTCTGTCCGTCATCGCAATGGCGGGACGCGCGTGGCGTCATAACTGAAATTATCCAGCGGAGGGATGAGCAGAACGGAAAAACACTCCAGGAATGCGCCGTCACGTTCAAAGCCGGCCGCCGCTGGTTCATGGCTGAACATCTCATCAGACTATAAGATCTTCCAACACCGACCGTTTGTTGCGTGCCGAGGTGTGCATCCGGTGGCCGATCGAGCCGGACTGTGCT
>WNGG01010108.1_pt1 | contig 10256 bp, 9 predicted proteins | sample 5400661 | NCBI WGS metagenome assembly WNGG01 (sample SAMN13153372, study PRJNA577476) | soil metagenome | isolation source: 100 cm soil or saprolite under Garry oak tree replicate 1 | place: USA:California | collected 2016-06-15
CGGTTCCCGTCGGGGCGACGGTGCTTCCGGTGGCTTGGACGGATCCCGACTGACCGGCTTCGATCGACACCTTCGGCCTCGCCCTCAAGCTGCCCCGCTGCTGGGCCGCCTGGTGCGGCCCAGCCCCAGTTCTAGGCGCTCAAGGTGACAGGTTGTTGAACACAGGAAGAATGAAGCGCAACGATGAGCCGTCGATTAGCCGATCTGCTGGTAGCGCCGGGTAGCGCCGTAGGAGTACACGGCTGCCCTCCACTCCCCCGGCCCGGCCGGCGCTGGCGCCCGGCAGCGCTGAACGCCCTGGCAGGGACTCTTCTCTCCCGGCCCGGCCGGCGCTGGCGCCCGGCAGTAGGCCGGCGCCGCGGGAATACACGGCTTCCCTTACACTCGTTAATCTGTTATCGTCGATGAACGATGAATGAGCTTATCCAGCCTCTCGGCCGGGCCACCGCCGCCGAGTACGCCACCTGGTTCAAGGCGCTCGCCGACCCCACCAGGATCCAGATCGTCTCCTTGCTCGCGCGCCGCGGCGCGCCGATGAACGTAGGCGAGATCGTCGCCGCCGTCGGTGTCGGCCAGTCCACCGTATCCGCCCATCTCAAGGTGCTCGCCGAGGTCGGTTTCGTGCTCGCCGAGCACCGGGGCACCGCCAGCTACTACCGGATCAACGACGTGTGCGTGGACTGCTTCCCGACCGCCGCCGACATCGTGATGGGACGCCCGGTTCCCGCCCAGCCATTCCCGGGCCGCGCAGCCATCCCGGCCCGCGCGGCCATCCCGGCAAGCACGGGCATCCCGGCAAGCACGGGCATCCCGGCAAGCACGGGCATCCCGGCAAGCACGGGGCAATCGCCAGGAGCAGCCCGATGACCCACGACCACACCGCAAGCACCGGCGACATCCGGGACGCGGTCATTGACCGCTACTCCGGCCTGGCGCGGACCGCGCTGGCCGGCGGCGCGCCCGTGGACTGCGAGCCCGACGCCTTCACCAGCGGGTGCTTCGGCGCCGCCGCCTACCCCGACACCGCCGATGTCCCCGATGCGGCGCTGCGCGCCAGCCTCGGCTGTGGCAACCCGCTGGCGGTCGCCGACCTCCGGCCGGGCGAGACCGTCCTGGACCTCGGCTCCGGCGGCGGCCTCGACGTCCTGCTCTCCGCCCGCAGAGTCGGGCCCACGGGCACCGCCTACGGACTGGATGCCAGCCCCGACATGCTCGCCCTCGCCCGCGCCAACGCGGCCCAGGCCGGCCTCACCAACGTCCGCTTCCTGCACGGCCACATCGAGGACATCCCGCTGCCGGACGCGCACATCGACGTGATCATCTCCAACTGCGTCGTCAACCTGTCGGCCGACAAGGCACGCGTCCTCGCCGAGGCATTCCGCGTGCTGCGGCCCGGCGGGCGCCTGGGCATCAGCGACGTCACCGCCGACGAAGGCCTCGACGCCGGCCAGCTCGCCGAGGCCGAGCAGCGTGTCGGCTGCACCAGCGGCGCGCTGACCCAGCCCGAATACCGCGACCTGCTGACGGCAGCGGGGTTCGCCGACATCAGCATCAGCCGCACCAACGCCGCGGGCGGCGGCCTGCACTCCGCCATCATCCAGGCGGCTAGACCAGCCACTAAGCCTCGGTGACCACCCCGGCGCCGCAAGGCCCCCGGGGGGCGTGCCCCGGCGCCGTGTTCGCCGACGACTATGGATGTGCACTTCGCTGGGGCTATAGGCCTAGCAAAGTGCACATCCAGCGGCCCCGCGTCGGCCCCGAGCCGGGACCGAGCCGGGACCGGGGCACCCTGGCGTGGGCCCGAGACGAGCTGGCGGGCCGGCCGGGCCGCGCGCGACAGCGCCGTCCATGATCACGGAGACTTTCGGGTGCGCCGGCACCCAAAACCCTCCGGGATCATGAACCGAGGGCTCAAAGCCGAGCGCGAGCTAGAGAGATTCCGTCGTCGTCAGCACAGGGTTCCGGCCAGGCGATTCAAGGTCTCCGCAAGCTTCGTTCAACATCTTGCGGCTAGCGTCCTCGCCTGCACGGCCGGCCAGGGCAGGGATGCGCCCAGGCGGAATTTCCGGCCGGCAGATTCCGGCGGGAGCCGGCACCACGCAGAGCCAGCCTGGCACCTGCGAATCGGCGTCGACAGAGGAGGAATCATGCCTGGTAAGGCGGTAATCAGCCTGACCACCGGCCTGGAGGACACGGAGAAGGTGACCGTGGCGTTCCTGGTCGCGGTCGGTGCGGCCGAGCAGGGCCGGCCGGCCCTGATGTTCTTGACCAAGGAAGCGGTCCGGCTCGCCGTGCCCGGCGTCGCCGTGGGCGTGGCCTGCGACGGCTGCCCGTCGCTGGCTGACCTGCTCGGCCGGTACGAGACAGCGGGCGGGCGTTTCCTGGTGTGCCCGATCTGCTTCGACTCCAGGCAGCTGGACAAGGGCAACCTGGTCGCCAACGCCGAGATCGGCGGCACGGTGCCGCTGTGGCAGTGGATCGGCGACGAGGGCGCCGTCACGTTCAGCTACTGAGAGACGGCAACCTGCAACGCTGGCTGGCAGGCTCAGGCTGGCGAGCCGGGGTAGCCGCGTACCACCGTCCGGGCCAGGATGCCCAGAGTGGCCCGCAGCGCCCCGGCTGACAGGACCGGGAAGATCCCCGCTTTCTGCCAGGCCGGATCGATGGACGACCAGTCGTAATACGAGGTTACGAGCGTGCCGTCGTCGGCGGGCTCGAGCAGGTAGCCGTAGACGTGGCCGATCGGCGGGCGGATCTTGCCGACGACCGTCCACGCGATCTCGCGGTCAGGCACCAGCGTCGTGATGGTGATGGTCACGTCATAACGGCCCATCGGGTAGTCGTTCAGCGCCTCGCGATCCATGTGCACGACGAAGCTGTCGCCGATGGCCGCCACGGGCTCGCCCGTGGCGGCCATCAGCATCCCGGAGCTGTCGATCGCCACATGTCCCTGCGGGTCGCAGAGCAGCCGGAAGATCGTCGCCGGGGCGGCCGCTATCGTCCGCTGCACCTCCAGCCGCTCGCTCGTCATCTCCTCATCCTGCCACCAGGTCTGCTGCCTACGACAGCAACGGCAGTTGGGGCAGACGGGCGACTGTCGTCACTAACCGATCACGCACGGGACGTCGTAGCGGTCATAGCTCTGGCACACGGCGGCCGGGTTCTGGAAGATCCCGATCGACGGGAGTGCCGTGCCCTGGAAGTTGAAGAGCGTGAGGTTGTCGTTCGGCGTTCCCGCGCCGGGTTCCCAGCCCACCCCCGGAATCCACTCGGGTGACCAGTAGAACAGTCCGGCGCCGAGCCCGCCGGGAACCTGGGCCAGGATGGACAGCTCGTCGGTCACGAAGGACAGCTGGCCACCAGGGCTCGCCGGGTAACCGGCCGATACCTGGCTGGTCTGCCAGACGAAGTCACCAGTGCTGTCTCCGTTTGCCAGCGTCCACGCGTACTGCGTCTCGGCGATGATGATCTTCTTGTGGAACTGCGTGGCTAGCGCGTCGACGTTCGCCCTCAGCTGGGACATCGTGCCGTGGAAGAACGGGTAGTAGGACAGGCCGATCAGGTCGAACGGCACGTCCCGCGACACCAGGTTCTGGAAGAAGGCCTGACTGAGGTTGTTGTTGCCGCCCTGGTCATAATGCATCATGATCTGCAGCTGATGCCCGGCCGGGTTCCCGGCCCTGGCGCCAGCGACGCCCGCCTTGAGCAGGGTGGCCAGCGCGTCGTAGCCCGCGCCGGTGGAGGGGTCCACCTGGCCGACCGGCCACAGGATCCCGTTCCGTATCTCGTTGCCTATGGAGACCGTGTCGACGGGCGTGCCCTGCTTGGCGAACGCCGAGATCACCTGCTGGGTGTAGGACTGCACGGTGGTCGTCAGCTGGGACAGGTTCTGGCCCTGCCAGGCGGCGGGGATGTCCTGGTGCTGCGGATCAGCCCAGAAGTCCGAGTACATGATGTCCAGGTAGATCTTCATGCCCGCGGCGTGCACCTTGCTGGCCAGGGCCAGGTCACTGGCCAGGTTGCTGTAGCTAGGCGGCGGGTCTACCCACAGGCGCATGCGCACGTAGTTGGCGCCGTTGTCCTTCATGATCGTGACCGGGCTCGCCGGAGCGCCCCGGTCGGTGAAGACCGCGCCGGCCGCGACTTCCTGCGGGGTGAAGGAGAGGTCGGCGCCAAAGGCCATGCCAGCGGCTGCCGGGTCGGGCCCCAGGCCGCGAAGCTCGCCGACGCAGACGGGGGCGCCGGTGCCGCTGTAGACGGTCAGCCGCGCGAACCGGGCCTGCGTGCCCGGCGGCAGCGGGAAGTACATCGGATTCCCTGGGTCCAGCGCGACGTTGCGGGCAGCCGGCACGGCCTGCCAGTTCCCCGCCTGGCTCGCGATGTCGATCGTGGCGTTCGCCGACGGGCTGGTCGCGTCCAGCGTGATGCCCAGGTCGGTAAGCGACCGGGCCTTGCCCAGGTCAACCACGAGGCTTCCGGTCCACGACGAGGGACACCAGTCCGTGCCCGCATCGCCGTCAATCGCGTTCGCCGCCGGGGCGCTGGAACCCGACGAACTCGCGCTGGCCTGGCCGGACAACGCCCAGTTGATAGTAGGCGCCGGGCCGCGCTGAGCCAGGCCTGCCGCCTTCGGCGAGGCCGCCGGGCCGACCAGGATCGCCACCAGCGGGAGCACCAGGACGACAGGCGCAACGGTGATCGTCAGCCGGCGGCTCAGCGGCCCGCGCCTGGGTGGTCTGGCGTGGCGCAGCAGGACTGCGGTGTGCCGGAGGCTGGCGAGAACCTCGCGGTAGGTCGAGTGGCGGGGGGCATCGTTCATCGGGGGTCTCCTTGTGCACTCGGCTCGCCCTGCCTGGAGAGCATCCGACCCGCGATTCCACTCGCGGAAGGCACGCCGCGGCAAACGGAACGAGATCAAACGTGATCGCACACAGTTGAACTTAATCGGACAATAGATCAGCGCCAGGTTCCCGGCAATGGATCCAGGTCAGTCCGCCGGCAAACGATTTCTATGCCTGCAAGGCGGCGTGGTCAGATCGTCGACTGCGGCTCGACCCGGAGACGACCTTCGGACCTCGCCGCGCCCCGCGCGCGCTCGGGCATCGTCACCCGGCGGCGGCGCTGATCTTGAGCTCTTCCCCGGCTCGCAGGGTGCGGTACCGGTCGCCGAAGCGGCGCGCGAACGCGTCGTAAGTCCACGGCGTGCTGTCGTGCCCTGACAAGGCGATCAGCCGGGGGCCGCGGGCCTCGATCTCGTCTAGGACGTGGGCGGCGTCCCGCTCGCCGATCGGCCGCCACGGCGGATGCGGATTGCCGAGCACCGCCTGGGGCACCAGCGGCGTCCCGGCCGCGTGCACCGGCAGATGCAATCCGCCGACCACGGCGCGGATGGGGACGTCGAGAACGTTCTCGGCGACGCCGAGCATCCGCTCGATCGGCGGGTGCCCGCAGCCGGTGATCAGGACCAGGCCGAAGCCCCGGACGTTGACCACCAGCGCCTGCTCCGTGACGTATCCGGGCAAGAACAGCATGCGCGGCAGCGGCGGCAGCACCGCCATGCCGGGCGCTACCACGCGGGTGCCGACCGCCGGGATGACATCGGCGCGGGGGTGCTGCATGCGGGCGGGCACGTAGGCCGGCACCCCGCGCGGCTCCAGCGGCTCAGCCGAGAAGGCGAAGGTGCGCCGGCGCATCGCCCGCACCCCGCCCACGTGGTCGACATGCAAATGGGAGATCACCACGGCGTCCAGGTTGCCCAGGTCGACAGCCAGGCTTTGCGCATTGCGCGCCAGGGCCGACCATGCCTTGCCGCCCGACAGCCCGGAATCGAACAGCACCCGGGTCCCGGCCGCGCGAACCAGATAGGACACGCCGGGTTCGCCGACCAGACCGCTGCCATCCCGCGTGAGCCGCTCCACCAGCGGCAGGATCGACACCTCGTCGACCTCGCCGAGATCATTCAGCCCGGATTCGACCGCGGCCGGCCAGGACCGGCCCGCACGCGCAACGCCAGCCGCATACCGCGCCGCCAGTCCAGCCAGCGCAGCTGCAGTCCCCGCCACGGTCCCGCCGGCCAGAGCCCGGTTCGATGGCATGTCGCCCTCCAGCGTGGTGATGCACGGTCCGGCACGACGCTAGTCCGGCCGGGCGCCTGGTAAGACTGGACCACATGCGGCCGGCCTGTCCTTCCCGGTCCGCCGGACCTGACAATGCCGCCTGCAGTCGCCGCAACGAATCCCGGAGCCGAGATGGCGATCCTGAATCAGGAAGAGCCCGCGCATGCCGCGGCGGCCGACCGTCTGCAGGCCGAGGTGATCATCTGGCTGACCACCGTGGCCAGGTCGGGCCAGCCGCAGTCGACTCCGGTCTGGTTCCTGTGGGAGGCCGGGGAGTTCCTGATCTACGGCGCCGCCCGCGGGCCGAAGATCCGCAACATCCAGTCGAATCCGCACGTGTCCCTTCATCTCGAGGGCAATGGCAGAGGCGGCGCGAATGTCATCTTCGAGGGCAGCGCCAGGATTGACCCGGCTGGCCCCAGGGCCGATGCCGTGCCCGCCTACGTCGAGAAGTACCGCGAGTTCATCGACTCGCTTGGGTGGACGCCGGAGAGCTTCGCCGATGACTACCCGCATGTGATCAGGGTGGCTCCCACGCGCGCCCGGGTCTGGTAACCGCGGGCCTAACGGGCACGGCTGTCGTGACGTCGCAGTCTGTCGACTTGCGGGAGGCGTGGCGAGACGATGAAGTACAGCTGCACGATGGCGAGGGTGATCACGGCGGACGTTGCCGGGTGAATCAAGGCTGGAAGTGGCCGAAAGTGTCGGGCTGGTTGGGCTATGGAGCCCATGCGATCAGCCTCTCTCCTTCGTCACGAGTCATCGGGCGGAAGGAGGCGCATCCGGCCGATGTATGGCACATGGCGGCGGGAGCGCGTACGAAGGCCCAGGTCCCACTTTCGTAGCCCTGAGCGATCACCGTTCCCTGGGGACTGAAGGCCAGCTTGTCCGGGCGGCCGAAGCTGGGCAAGCGGTATAGCTTCGACGTGCCCACCATGCCCGCGTAGAGTCCTGCCTTGACCGCGGTCGTGGCAAGTGCGGATTCGATCATGAAACGCCCTGCGGGACCCCATGTCAGCGTCAGCAGCGGCTTGCTGTCTGGGGCATAGCTGCGGATGACGCCGTGCCCAACCAGGGCGATCACGGCCTTGGTGGGGAAGAGTCGGCTGCCGCCCCACAGGGTCACGGCCAGGGCCGACCTCGTAGAGTCGGTGCTCCAGCCAATCGGGTCTATCCCCTTCGGTGACCCGGCCCCTGGGCGAGCACGCTCGTAAGCACGGACAATCCGGGGATTGGAGACAGTCAGGTAGGTCGTCTTGCGTCCGGTGGTCACGCTGACTTCCTGCAATGTCGTGCCATTCGCGGACTCGGCGAGCAATGTGGAGTTGTTTCCCCATGTGAAGGCGGTGTCCGAAGACGGCGCCCGGCCCAAGTCAATCTTGTGGCCGTTGGCTAGATCGATGGCCCAGAGCTGGTCAAAGAGGTTATTCCCAGTGGACCGCGATTCTCCCTGGCGCACATAGGCGAGCCTCCTGCCGTCCGGGGATACTTCGACGCTCAGGTGGCCAACCTGGACCTTGCCGCTGGTCGGCTCGGCCCGAAGGACTAGTCGCCGGCCGGAGCCGTTGAGGTTCATCAAGTAGTAGTCGACGTCGGCGAAGCATCCCCCACACGGGGGCCGGGCATGCGGGTTCTGCGTCGGACGCCAGGCCAGGAGCTTAGTTCCACCGGCCACCATGCTTGCCCCGATGAAGCCATGGGCGATGTAGGTTGTCTTCCCGTCCGGGTATAGCCACCTCAGGCCCCAGGAGTCGGCGAAGAGGATCCGTCCGCTTGGGAACGACGCGGTCCCGGCGTGTCCCGTGGTCCGATGCCCACCCCCACCGCCCGCGATTGCGAGCGATGTCGCGATGATAGCCAGGACCGAGGCGGCTGCGGCTGCGGGTATCAGGCGGCGCCGCCAGCGCTGCCAACTGGGTGCTGACAGGCGATGACGTTTGCTCGGTGACAGCACAAGCGGTGGAGCGCTGTCATCGGCGACGGAGGCCGCCGCTGCCCTGGTTGCCGCGCGAAGGCGATCTTCGAGCGTCTTCACTGATCCTCCCTGAGGAGCCGTCAGAGTGCGGCCAGCGCACGTGACGTGGTGGACTTTACGGTGCCTTGGCTGATGCCCATTGTCCGGGCGATCTCCGGGATTGGAAGCTCGAGATAAAACCGCAAGGTGAGCACCTGACGCTGTCTTGGTGGCAGCCGACGTAGCGCGTTCAGCACTTCGCGGTGCTCCTCACCGAGGATGGCGGCGGACTCCGCGGACGGTCCTGATGCTCCCTCCCCGGAACGGTCCGCCTGCCCGTGCCGACCGCGGCGGCGAAACACCGAGCGGCAGCCATTTAGCACCGAGGAACGCAGGTACCGGAGCGCATTGTCGGTGTGTGAGAGATGATCCCAGCGGCGCTGCAGTCCGAGGAACGCGTCCTGGACGACGTCCTCCGCAGTCGGCCTGTCTCCCGTCATCACCATTGCGAGACGCAGCAAGCTCACCGCGTGCGCCTCATAGAGCGCAGCCACTGCGGACGCCGCGTCTGCTCGCCTGGCGCCCGTCCCGGCAGGCCCCGGACAGTCTTCAGGCACCTCTGGCGCGCCCAACGCCTTCCGGGCATCTACATCCACATACAAGAGACGCGGGCGGAGTCGGCCGGTTGCTTAACCGCGCCAAGAACTTTCTGATTGACCGCTCCCGATGATCGCTTACCTACATCGGCTTGTCATTGCGACTGGTCCGGTTGCTGTTGTATGACGGCTTCGGCGATCGGCCCGCAATAGCGGGCCCGTTAGCTCATGACCGAAACTGGTCGCTGACCTAGAACACGGAGATGTGCACGTGGTCGAAGTGGTTCGCGGTGATGCTGCCGCGGTCCTCCATGGGAACCCAGCCCGACGACGCCATCCGGATATCCCAGATTCGCTGCCGGTAGATGATGTACATGATCCCGAGCCGGGAAGCGTTCGCCTGCGCCCAGGCCGCGATGGCGTAACCCAGCTTCACCCCGGAACCGGACGGCATCACGCCGCCGGTACTCAGCATGAAATCGCATGCCCGGCCCAGGGGATGCTCGCCGGAACTCTCTGGCCGGTAGCAGCCGATGGAAGCGAACGGGCCGAACCTCCGGTCGACCTCGTCCCGCACCTGCCGCATGCGGGGGGTAATGCGATCCCCGCCGATGGTCGGTGACTGAGGCTGGAACTTGGCCATCAGGCGCTCGACCGTCCGCCGCTGGCTCACCAGGTTGGCGATCAGCCGGCGCACCTCGGCGACCTTGTGCCTGGCCGTCTGCCCGGCACGCGCGCCGGCCACCAGCAGCCGCTGCAGCTCCTGCTCCCTGACGCTGCGCTGCCGCGCGAGGTATTCGACGGTCGCGTTCCCGTCGAGCACCCGCTGCGGGTCACCGCTGAACAGCAGCGCAAGCGCCGGGTCCGCCCCGCCGTCCATGTAGCTCGCCGCGGCAAGCCTGGCGATATGACGGTGCGCGCGGCCGAACTGGCGGCGCAGCGACAGCGCCCTGGCCGTCGCCGCCTCGGCGGCGGTCTCCGCCTCCGTGAGCTTCACCAGCTGACCGCGGTACTGCCTGGATAGCCGGCCAGCGCGGGCTTCCAGCCTTGCCAGCGCCACATGCGAATCAGCGCCGAGTAGCTGGGCAGCCGAGACATCCAGCGCAGGCCGGGCGGCCGGAGCCGCATTCCCGGCCGACGGGGCCAACAGCGAACCGACGACGACCGCGGTAACTGCCGCGACGCTCCTGCCCGCACTCAGCCGAGGCGGGCGCCGCGCAGCGACGGGGCTGCTATGGGTGGAACACGAGCGCCGCACAGGCTCAACTCTCCCTCCGCTTACCACGTGGGAGCCGATTCCGGAACATAGCACTCCCGGCCCGGCCGCGCAGTCCGTTCCGCATGGCTTGGCCCTGATCTCAGGAAACACCGGAGGGCGAGTCGGGTGATCTCGGCTTAGAGGCCCCGGCAATGGGGCGCTGGATCGGGGAGCGGGTCATCCGCGCCCGGCTGGCAAGGCGGCGGAGGAGCGCGTAGCGGAGCTACTCGCGACGACGGCAACGCCGCCAGCCGGGATGCGGGGGCCCGCGAGCCCGGCAGTCCGGTAACGAAACCTGGGGACCCCAGCCAGGCGCGCGGCAGCGCCGGCGT
>WNGG01025108.1_pt1 | contig 10256 bp, 13 predicted proteins | sample 5400661 | NCBI WGS metagenome assembly WNGG01 (sample SAMN13153372, study PRJNA577476) | soil metagenome | isolation source: 100 cm soil or saprolite under Garry oak tree replicate 1 | place: USA:California | collected 2016-06-15
TCGCCGATTGTCAGCTCATAAGACTCATCCTCGCCCAGGCGTTGCACCTCCTGACGGCCATGTTCCAGATGGATGAGGAGTGAAGGGTTGGCAGATTCCACCGATTTGTTTTTTAGCAGCATCCCTGTTTCCTGGGAGAGTTGTGCAACAAACCTCTGTACGCCCCGCTCCACCGTCGGGTCTCGAAAGCCTGTGATAGCGATAGAAAAGGATCGATCAATCGCCAGTTGGCCCGCACCAAGTTGCACAACAGAAGGCATGGGCATAACGTTGAGAGGTGGCTGTGGCTGTGCCGCGCCAAGGGTTGCAAGTAGAACGAGGACGCTTACGAATAGTAGTGTTCGCATGGTATCCATAGAACGTAGCATGGTTGCGAGGAATCTCCACCGGAGCCTGGGCTGCCGTGGTCGTGATGACGAGAATTCTAGCGTGTCAGAGTGAACTTGTTCCGCAGTTGAATGTTGTCGGGAGAACCGCCCACCAGAATTGTGAAATCACCTGGTTCAGCGCTGCAGTCTTTCTTCTTAACGTCATAGAAGGAGAACGCCCGGCAATCGAGTTTAAGGGTCACGCGTTTAGTCTCTCCCGGCTTTAGGTTTATTTTTGTGAACCCTTTCAATTCTTTCGCATTGAAATGTTTCTTCGATCTCTCGAACGGATTCGCGATGGTCATCGATCTCCCATTGACCGAAAGAAAACTCGCGCTGGACCGAAGCGAGTGCCTGGTTAGGCCGACTGGCTCGCACCAATTGCGGCATGCACTGCCTTCATCTGGATGATTCTGGCGATACTGGCTATCCTTCTCTGCCCTTGGAAGTGATGGCTACTCCAGCTGCACCCGAATGTTGAGCCGGACCGAAGAAGACGAGTACTGCGAGCCGTTCGGTGATGTCGTAGAACGCATGCCGCATGCGAGCAGGAACGAAGATAATTGAGCCCGGACGAACAAATCGAAGACATTAACATGCATGGACCACCTCCGTCAGTACAGGCTAGCGCAGTTCACGCATGTCATTACGCCGCGACAGAATCGGCAAGGGAAAGCGCGTCCGGTCAGAGAACATCTGTGGATCATCGACAATGAGTCGCTGAACACCCATTATAAGCTCATTCCTCGACAAGATACGGCGGGGCTGACTACGCTCGCGTCCGGCGTGGCGCAGGAGCTTGTCGGGCAATGGACCGCGCGAGAGTTCAGCGACGGAAAAAAATTTTCAAACTTCAGGGATAGCACGGAGGCCGCTCATCGACTTGATGTCGAAGCGAAAGAACACAGGCTTAATCGACAGATCGTTGATTTGTTCGCGCCTTTCTGCCAGCGGATTTAGCCACCACTCTGAATGCTGCGACAGTAGTTCCTTCGCATGCTCCCACTGAGCAGTGTATTGTGCTTCGCGCAGTTCCAAGTACGTTCCCATCACTATCACGCTAAGCCAGTTAGAATCATTCTCTATTTCGTCGGCTTGCAGACAAATCTTGGGGTTTTGGCGCATCCACTCAATCTTTTTGCCGAGTGTCGAGAAGATGTAGATGCGATTACGCTCATACGAAAAGGCAACCGGCACGATGTACGGCTGATCGTCCAACGAACATGCCAGTCTTCCGATAGACACGCGTTTCAGCAGATCACTGCATTCTTGTTGGGAGATCGGAATGATTCGCATGACAGCTTCTCTCCAAGACACATCGCGTTAGACAACCAGCTAGTCTAAACTACTGCGGCATTTATGATCCCGATGAAAACCTTGGAGCGTAGTGCGCTATCTATGTGCGCTATCTATGAAGGTGTCGGCTCTGTCAAGGACTTCTTGGGCGCACTACTGCCTGCACTCCAAAGAGCGCGCCATTTCGCTCTAGCTGGAAAAACATTGTCATCGCCGACCAAGGCTCGCTGCTAATTCCCCTCAATGAACAGGGGGAGACCATTTGACTATTTCTATCGCTGCGGCACGCAATTCGAGTTGGAAGAAGCTGTTGCCGGCTGGTTGCGCGGCCAGATCGCACAGATTGAACAGCAACTTGCGAGCTCGACGGATCCGTTGTTGGAGCAACGCGTCGAATTCTCAAAGCTGGCAGAGACTTAGAGAAGGCGCTAACGTGCGGGTTCGGGGTGACAGGCCGACACATGACCCTTAGGAGTTCAACATTTTCTCCAGGGTAGGCTTGTTGCGAATAACCAGGGTAGATCCCTTCGTTTCCAGCAACTGCTTCCTCCTGAAATCAGAGAACAAGCGGCTGACCGTCTCGCGCGTCGTGCCGATCATTTCCGCAATTTCTTCATGTGTCAGCGTCATCTTCACATGCACAGGCTCATTCGCGTTACCTTTATCTGGCGACCAGGAGAGCAGAAGCTTTGCAAACTTCTCTGAAGGCGAACTCGTCAAACCTAAAGTGCGGATTTCCTCGTATGCAATGTAGTAGTTGCGGCTGAGTTGCTCTGCAACTCGCAACGCCACCTCTCCGTATTCGCGCAGGAATTGCAGAAGCGCGTCGCGGGCGATGAAATTCGCTTGGCCGGGCTCCATCATCTCGGCCGTTACCTCATAGGGCCGATCGGAGATGGTCGCGTTCAGACCCAAGACATCGCCAGCCTCCGAAACCTTGGTGATAATGGTTTTACCATCGCTCGAAGATGTGAAGAGTTTCGCCTTTCCCGCACAGAGCACGAACACTCCACGCGGCTGTTGGCCCTCGATAAATAGCATCGTCGATTTGGGATACACCGCAGTGGACTTGATTTCATTCAGTTTCTGTACTGCAGGCAAAGGTAAATTACAGAATAAATGCTCCTCACGCACCGGACAGATGAGGCAGTTATCGATGATATTTAAGCCGTAAGGAGCGTGCATTCAGCACCTTCCAAGTGAGCGTATTGTAGCACCCAGTGTGTGATTGGCATCACGAACAACGGTGATCTCGGCCACCGCTTTACTCGGTTCCGCTGGCACAGAATCATCAGGAACAGTGGCCGTGGTAACCGTGATATTCCCCTTCTCGGAATCGGTTGACGAAGTAGCACCCACGAGTTTCTGGACGACCAAATCAGGACCCGGAGTACTGAATGGACAATGAACATAAATACCGCGTTGTAGCTTGGTGGACGTCCGGACAGACCGGCATCGCCAAGTCTGATTCGGCACCTAACGCAATTCATTTCACCGCGCCACCGCAGTTCGGCGGTCTCGAAGGCAGGTGGACACCTGAGGACCTGTTGATGACTGCACTCGCGAGTTGCTTTACGACGACGTTCCACGCAATCGCAGGGCGCGCAAGATTCGAATACACGGACTTGGCAGTGGAAGCGGAGGGAACCGTCAGGAAAACGGACACTGGCTACGGCTTCAGCGAGATTGTTATCCGTCCGAGCCTGACGATTCCTAATGAAGAGCAACGGGAGCGGGCGATTAGTCTCTTGCATAAGGCCAAGGCGCTATGCCTGGTCTCGCGTTCACTAGGAACAACACAGAAGTTCGAAGCCCGGGTCGAGATCAGCAAACCTTCACACCAGTCGGATGATCGCGTGCTGCATGTCCACTGATATCCTTGGCCGGGAGAGTTTTGTGAGCCGCACGCAAGGAAGTCTACCTGAGCAAACGCAGACCGCCGTGGAGAAGTCCGCGAACGCTGGGGCGAGGTCTGGCTTAGACGCCTTGTTCGTCCCTGACTCCGTGGCAGTAATCGGCGCAACTGAGCGGCCCGTTACTGTGGGCAGAACGGTTCTATCGAATCTGATGGAAAGCCGTTTTCGGTCGAAAGTGTACGCCGTTAATCCCAGCCATTCAGAGGTTCTCGGACTTAAGACCTACAAAGGCATCGGCGACATTCCTGAGCAAGTGGACCTGGCCGTAGTGGTCACCCCCGCACTCACCGTTGCGCATGTGATCGGCGAGTGTGTCGATGCAGGAGTAAAGGGCGCCGTCGTGATCTCAGCGGGATTTCGAGAGCGAGGTCCGGAAGGCGCGGCATTGGAGCAACAGATCCAACAACAATTGCGCCGCGGCACAATGCGACTGATCGGCCCCAACTGCCTCGGCATCATGAATCCCGCGATTGGCCTGAATGCCACGTTCGCGAAAGGCACCCCCAAGGCTGGCAACGTTGCGTTCCTAAGCCAGAGCGGTGCACTACTGACCGCAATCCTAGACTGGAGTCAGCGCGAGGAGGTGGGCTTCAGCGCAATCGTCTCGACTGGCTCAATGTTGGATGTGGACTGGGGCGACTTGATCGATTATTTTGGCGATGATCCGCACACGCATAGCATCCTGGTTTACATGGAGTCGGTGGGCGATGCCCGTTCGTTTCTTTCGGCCGCCCGAGAGGTATCTCTCAGCAAACCCATTATCGTGATTAAGGCTGGCCGCTCTGAGGCCGCCTCTCGCGCCGCGGCATCGCACACGGGCGCCCTCACAGGAAGTGACGCAGTTCTGGATGCAGCCTTTCGACGCTGCGGCGTCTTGCGAGTGCACAACATTGCCGACCTTTTCTACATGGCTGAAACTCTCAGCAAGCAGCCTAGACCTAGAGGGCCGCGGCTCACGATCGTAACCAATGCCGGCGGGCCCGCCGTTCTTGCGACGGACGCGCTTGTAGCCAATGGCGGTCAGCTAGCCACACCCTCCGAAGAGAGCTTGCGGCGTTTGGACAAATTTCTGCCGCGCCATTGGAGCCACAACAATCCAATTGACATTCTGGGTGACGCCGATTCCGAGCGTTATGCGAAAGCAATAGAAATCGCGTCAAAAGATCCCAACAGCGACGGTCTGCTGGTGATCCTCGCGCCGCAAGGAATGACGGACCCGTCTGAAGTCGCTAAACGTCTGCAACCCCACGCCCAAAGCTCTGGAAAACCTCTGCTCGCAAGTTGGATGGGAGGGGTCAGCGTCACCATGGGAGAAAAGGTCCTCAATACCGCAGGCATTCCGACATTCTCTTATCCCGACACTGCTGCCCGCGCATTCACCTACATGTGGCGCTACAGCTACAACCTGCGAGGCCTCTATGAAACCCCAATTCTAGTGGAATCTCTGGAGCCTGAGGGCGGCTCTCGGAGCCGCGCGGCAGACGTCATCGACAAAGCTCGGAACCAAGGGCGGCGGCTGCTCACAGAAATCGAATCGAAGCAAATTCTGTCGTTTTACGGAATTCCTACTGTCGAAACCCGAGCGGCCAAGAACGAAGACGAAGCCGTGAAACATGCATCGGAGATTGGTTATCCCGTCGTCCTGAAGGTTTTCTCCGAGACAATCACCCACAAGACCGATGTCGGCGGCGTGAAGTTGAACTTGCAAGATGAGCAGTCGGTGCGATCCGCCTTTCGCGCGATAAGGTCTTCAGTCACAGAGAAAGCCAGTACTGACGAGTTTCTGGGCGTTACCGTGCAACCCATGATACGCGTAGAAGGCTACGAGTTGATCCTCGGGAGCAGCGTTGATCCCCAGTTTGGACCGGTGATCCTGTTTGGTTCCGGCGGCCAATTCGTCGAGGTCTATCGAGACCATGCGGTGGCTCTTCCACCGCTCAACAGCACTCTTGCCCAGAGATTGATGGAGCAAACCCTCATTTTCAAAGCACTCAAGGGCGTTCGCGGACGTCTACCGGTCGACTTGGTTGCTCTGGAAAACCTTATGGTCCGTTTCAGCCAACTGGTAGTGGAGCAGCCTTGGATAGCAGAAATTGACCTTAATCCTCTGCTCGCCTCGTCGGAAGGCCTGTTGGCTCTCGATGCGCGGGTGCTCTTGCACGATCTAAGCTTGCGTCCAGACCAACTCCCAAAGGCGGCCATCCGTCCCTATCCGTCGCAGTACGTTTCACAATTCACCATGAAGGACGGCACGGAGGTCACGCTCCGGCCGATCCGCCCCGAAGACGAACCGCTGATGGGCAAATTCCATGAGACACTTTCTGACCGCAGTGTCTACATGCGTTACTTTTCCTCACCCAGCCTAAGCTCACGGGTGGCACACGAGCGTCTAGCTCGCATCTGTTTCGTAGACTACGATCGCGTGATGGCTCTGGTGGTGGATTACAAAGACCGAGCAACCGGGCAGCATCGCATCCTGGGAGTGGGCAGACTGATCAAATTACACATGAAGCATGAGGCCGAAGTGGCTGTTCTCGTCTCAGATCAGTATCAGAAGCAAGGCCTGGGGATCGAGTTGCTGCGCCGCACGGTTCAGGTCGCGCGCGACGAGAAACTAAGCGGCGTCCACGCTGAGATGTTGCGGGACAACCTGGGTGTGCAGAATATTTTCAAGAAACTTGGGTTTCGTCTGTGCCTGCAGGCCGACTCCTCTTCCATATCGGCTGTGCTTGACCTCTGAATCCCGCGGTGGGTCAGTATGATTTGCACAGTCTGGAAACACCACCCGGATGCCAATTTATCACTTGACAAGCGGATGAGAAGACCAATCAGACAGTATCGGACGTAACACCGCACTGTGATTGGAATCACAGTGCTCGTTCTCCTAAGGCGTCAGAATCGAAGTGTTTCTATTGAAAGGAAAAGAAGGGACGGTAACCATATGGAAAAGTCAAACCGGGAATCTTATCAGCCCACATGTCTCTTCGCGCATCATCTAATTAACAAACTGTCGACCATTGTTGGCTCTTGTGACCTGGCGAGCGAACAGGTGGAGCCGGGCACAGAGTACGCAAAGCACTTGGCCTTCATTCGCAATACGGCCAAACAGATAGCTAGGGAGCTAATCATACATCAACGCCAACTGACCGAGGCCTCCGGAAAGGAAGTGCAGAAACATCTTGTTGCTTAGACCAATTTCCAGATGCTCCTACTAAGCGAGAAAATCGTAGCGGAAGTAATCTAAGTCGTGACTCTTTGACAGCAAAAAACGTTTCAGGTCGAAGACTTGGCGGGAGCGACGGGACTCGAACCCGCGGCCTCCTGCGTGACAGGCAGGCATTCTAACCAGCTGAACTACGTGTTGACAACGTTTTGACATGGTCAAGACAGTATTTGCGGGGCGGCACCGAGCACTTCGAGCAACATGGAACCCTTAATTGAATGGCCAACTTCCACACTCGAAGCTCTACTGAGCCATTGGTCGACGCCGATGTAGTCAACGGCACTCAAATCAAGACGGTAGAGTATCAATGCCATATCCTCGGCGGAGTCGAACTGCCATGGGCCGAACACGGTGAGAGGGTCATCAGCAGATGTAGCAAACAGTTCGTATACGGAGTGATTCTTAGAAACCCTCAGTCCGTACAGGAGGTCAGGCTGAATCATCACAACCCAAGTATAACTGAACCATTCTGTTTTGCCTCCTTGTGCTCGATGGGCCGTGGGCAACCGTCGTCTATCGAAAAATGACCCGATAATCACTAACACGGTGCTCACGAGCAGCGAGGGCATGAAGGTCGCAGACAGAGCCGCAAATTCGCAGTCCTGCGTGTCCATTCGCCTTGCCGGAGAATAATCTTGTAAGGATTGTTCACGAGGCGTTGGTCGGGAAACATTTTGAAAAATGCGATCGCCTCCTGTTCGTGGGCTTCTATGCCGTGGGTTGGCGGTTGATTCGGCCAGCGCACGATGCAATCCTTCGAGTGGTATCGCCTAACGTTTCGAGATCCTGTGCATTCCACGAATCGTCGAGCTTCTTCATGTTCTGCAGATTCTTGCTAGCATCCATAATCCACCTCACGAAATGTTTATTTAACAGCTAAGTTATCCGGTGTCCGACGATTCGAATGCGAATCGCCTTCATATGACCTCCAGACGAGGAACGGTGGTGAGAACCAGTGTGGTTTGCTGTTGCGCGAGGACAAAATTAAGCACGGGATCTCTGCTTTGCCGTTGCCCAGCATCACCTATACATCCGGTGGTTTGTCACGGACAAAGACTCGAACAGCTCTGCCCGCAGAACTTGTGCATGAGCGAGGCACAATGGCGTATTCTGGCTCGATGACAAACGCCTCCGGGGCCAAGGACAAACCCTCTGCCGGCGACCCGATTCCTCCCAAGTGCGCTGTCATCGAGGTGCATGTAGGCGAATTGAAGCAGTTGTTCAACGCCATCGATCCGTCTCCGTTTCGCGACAAGGACCTAGACCCCAAAGCTGAAGAGTTTATCGTGGGTTGGGCCAAGGCCTTGCCCAGCGACGCAACTCTTGCTCTAGTGGTTGATCTCGACCGCGAGGCCGGTTTACCGGATGAGGCTGCTGTCTTACGCGACGCGATCCACGAGTTTTTCAGTCAACGCGCTCAAGCATACCGGCGGCGGCTGCGTGAATTGTTTCGTGTGGGCCGGACCAGTCTTGCGATTGGCCTCGTTGCCTTAGCATCGGCGATTGCCTTGGGCGATTTTCTAGCTGCTTTGATGAAGGGCAGCCGCATTGGCGAGATCGTTCGCGAAAGCCTCACGATCGGCGGCTGGGTCTCCATGTGGCGCCCTCTTGAGATCTTCTTATACGACTGGTGGCCGATTCGCAATGAGGCGCGGCTTTCCGACCGGCTTGCGGCCATGCCAGTACGCATCAGCTACATGAACGCCACAGCCCCTGATGCATGGAGAGGAGACTGGCCGGCAGTGTCGCCAAGAGGTGAGCGGGCGACCAGTGAGGCTCAACCGCGATTAAATCAGGCAAGTTGACGGCGTAAGTGGCATGGGAGTTCATCGACGTGGTGAAATAAACAGGAACGCACATTCGAGAGCGCGGATCGCTGCTCTCATAGCTGTTGTCGGTCTCGTGTGTCCCCTGCTCCGACTTGTGGCCCAGGTTGTGTCGCTTGATCCTGCAAGGATGCCTGCCATTGGTACGGTCGATGAGCGGTTTCAGTCGCACAACATCGAAGTGGTGGGGATTATCGGCGGTTGATTCTTTAAACCGTACAGCGACCAAACCGCTGGTGTTAGTAAAGCACACGCACCAGCACAGGCAAGCTCCACGCCGGTTGGCTTGGACCCGAACCTTATCAATACCGACCACCGATAGATCTGTCGAACCCAAAATCCGTTCCGCTTATTGGTGTGCTGCTCACTTGGGAACAACGATCATCAGATTCTTTATCGATCACGGGGCGGACAGGATCAAAGATTCGCCATTCGCTGGCTCCGGGGCGTGAAAGCGCGATTCACGCGGCAGGCAGCCGCTCGGCAAAGCCTACGGGTTTACTCGCACCGCAGGGCCACATTAGGATCGACGCGAGTGGCGCGGTGGGCTGGAATCCAGCTGGCGACAAACGTGGCGGTCAGAAGAATCAGGGCGACGACCACGCCGTATAGTCCGACGATGGCCAACGATAGGGCAATCAGTCCGAAAGCTCCGCCCAACATCGCGACGATGCGAAACGGAAAAAGGCCGTTGCTGGAAAACGCGTCCGCCATGGTGAGCACCGAAAGGGGAGTGACTTCCGAGTCGAGTGCGCTGATCTGCTGGCGGACGAGGGAGGTAAGGGCAGTTTCGCAAGTCCGCTCTGCTTCTCAGATGTGTCAGTAAACTACCGCTAATTCCAGTTGGATGAATCTTGTCGAGAGATGGTTCGGCCACTTGGACAGCGAGGCCATCCGCCGCGGCGTCTTCCTGAGCGTCGCCGACTTGCAGGCCGCTATCGAAGCATTTCTCCAAGCTTGGAACCAGAATCCCCAACCCTTCCTGTGGACCGCAACCATCGAATCCATCCAAGAAAAGCTCACCCGCTGCCGCCGAACTTTGGAGCAGATCCAGCCCGGCTGCACCAGCCCCAAATCCAGAAAGCGGAAGCAATGACTGCCTAGTTATTTCGCAGTCACTACACCAGCCAGTAAAAGGATTTCAGTGGTCCGCTGGCCGTGGCGATGATGCGCTGGACCTCATCCAGCGTGAAGAAGCTTGGGGCAGGCTACAAAGCTCGGGTGAAATTGAGGTCAGGCTGACCCGCACTTAGAGGTAAGCTCAATAGGGTCATCTGGAGAGAACATCAATGGGTTCCGAGCAATGGCAGAGCGCAGCCTTTTCAGAGTGAGGATTTTTGAATGATTGCAATGATTGCAATGATTCGCGTGAAAGGCACTTTGGCCAAGCTGATTGCTTGCCGGTTCACCTGCCTGTTGGTACTTTGCGGAGCTTTTCCGCTCCGCGCATTAGCCAGCGAACCGCCCTCGCCGCCCGCTTATGGAGTTCGCATGGAGCAGACGTGGATTCCCATGAAGGACGGTATTCGCCTCGCGGCCACGCTCTACATGCCGGACGGCGCGAAGCCGGGAGAGAAGTTCCCTGCCCTCCTCGAATACTTGCCGTACCGTAAGGATGACGGAACCG
>WNGG01010112.1_pt1 | contig 10252 bp, 4 predicted proteins | sample 5400661 | NCBI WGS metagenome assembly WNGG01 (sample SAMN13153372, study PRJNA577476) | soil metagenome | isolation source: 100 cm soil or saprolite under Garry oak tree replicate 1 | place: USA:California | collected 2016-06-15
TCGTTATCAAACAGGAACTCTGCCAGCGCTCGTGCCAGTTCGGTCTTCCCAACGCCTGTTGGCCCCAGGAAGAGGAAGCTCGCCAGTGGGCGATTGGGATCTTGCAGACCAGCTCGAGAGCGACGGATCGCATCAGAGATAGCCTGCAAAGCCAGTTCCTGTCCGACGACACGCTCACGCAAGCGATCCTCCATGCTCAGGAGCTTCTGCACTTCAGCCTCCATCAGCTTGGAGACAGGAATATGCGTCCACTTTGAGACGATCTCTGCAATGTCCTCGGCATCTACCTCTTCTTTGAGCATGCGTGCGCCCTTGATGTTGGTCAGCTTCGACTCCATCTCCTGGATACGCTGCTCCAGTTCCTTGATTGTTCCGTAGCTCAGTCGAGCCATCGCTTCATAGTTATACTCGCGTTCGGCCTTCTCCAGGTCAACCTGTGCCTGCTCCAACTCTTTCTTCAGTCGGCGGATCTCTTCAACTGGCTCACGCTCTTTTTCCAGTGTGAGCTTGAGGGTATGGAGTTGCTCGTTGAGGTTGGCAATCTCCTGTTCTACTCTGGCACGACGTTCACGGCTGGCCGCATCGGTCTCTTTTTTCAGCGCCTCGTGTTCGACCTGCAACTGTCGAATACGCCGATCAAGGGCATCAATCTCGCTGGGAGTGCTATCCAGCTCCACACGGCGGCGACTGGCAGCCTCGTCAACAAGGTCGATAGCCTTATCGGGCAGGAAACGATCAGTGATATAGCGATTAGAAAGGACGGCAGCAGCAACAAGGGCGCTATCCTGGATACGCACACCGTGATGTACCTCGTAGCGCTGTTTCAGGCCACGCAGAATGCTGATGGTATCTTCAACCGATGGCTGATCTACCAGCACAGGCTGGAAACGTCGCTCCAGGGCTGCATCTTTCTCAATATGTTTACGATACTCATCCAACGTGGTTGCACCAATACAGTGCAATTCGCCACGAGCCAGCATCGGCTTTAACATGTTGGAAGCGTCCATAGCGCCTTCTGCAGCACCTGCACCTACGAGCGTATGTAGCTCGTCAATAAAAAGGATGATGCTGCCCTCAGCACTTGTGATTTCTTTCAGAACGGCCTTCAGACGCTCTTCAAATTCGCCGCGATACTTGGCACCTGCAACCAATGCACCGAGGTCGAGTGTCACGACCTGCTTGTCGGCCAGGGTCTTTGGAACATCACCGCGCACAATGCGTTGTGCCAGGCCCTCGGCGATGGCGGTTTTACCTACGCCCGGCTCACCAATCAGGACCGGGTTATTTTTGGTGCGGCGGCTCAGCACCTGAATGACACGGCGAATCTCTTCATCTCGCCCGATGACTGGATCGAGTTTTCCCTGAGCTGCGAGTTCGGTCAGGTTTCGTCCATATTTCTCAAGTGCCTGGTACTTGCCCTCTGGATTCTGATCGGTCACACGCTGTGAACCACGAATGGAGGTGAGGGCTTTCAGCACAGCAGCGCGATCAAGTCCTGCCGCCTTCAAGGCACGTTCTGCTGCTCCATCGGTATCAAATATTGCCAGCAACAGGTGCTCGACGCTGAGATATTCGTCCTGGAACTGGCTCATTTCCTTCCATGCATCTTCCAGCACTCTCCTCAGCCGTGGTGAGATGCCGGGTTCACTCCCTCCATAGACGCGAGGCAGCCGCTCAATATCGCTATTAACAATACGCTGCGCCTCAGCGAGATTTCCGCCAGCTTTCTGAATCACTTGCGGCACTACCCCTCCTTCTTGAGAAAGCAGGGCGGCAAGTAGATGTTCTACTTCAATCTGGCTGTTGTTGTGTTGTTTGGCCAGTTCCGCTGCTTCACTGACAGCTTCACGGGCTTTATCGGTAAACCGTTCAATTTTCATTTCATCTCTCCCCTCCTATCTCTCAGATTGCTATAGTAAATCATATCATATGATGGATATTGATAAACTAATCGGACACTCACTAGCCGATAAATCGGCGGTGGGCGCGATAAATCGGCCCCTACAGTCTAGCCGCGGTAGTTTGTCAATATATATTATATGGGCTGTTGTAAGAAAATATGAGTCCTGTATTGTCAAACGTTTTGAACACATGTTTTATTTCCTGGCAGCCATTTCACCTCATTTCAATCTGTACCATAAAGTACCAGGCGAAATAGTACCCGAATGTCTCAGCCCCCAAACCTTATGCAGCCAACGTTGATTGTTTCAGCAAGACTATTCTACCGACCTGATTTGGGGAGGCATTACTGTTATGAATTTATCACGTATCCTAAGAGTTCGCACATTGGCTTTCATCGTCCTTGGCCTGGTGAGTATACTACTGATTACGGGCTGCTCAGCACCGTGGCAGCATGGAAAAGCCGCCAGCACCAGCGGCTCCAAACCGACAACGAAGCAGCTGCTCGCTAACATGCAGAAGAGCTTCCGTAGCGTCACTGCATTCCATGTTGTCATGCAGACTCAGAATGCCGGGAAGGCTGGACAGGGCCAGATTCAGATTCGCAGCGCTGAGGGGGATGTGGTGATGCCGGATAAAGTCAAGGCTCAGGCGACCGTTATTCTCTCCGGGCAGGCTGTGACAGTGAAATTGGTCAGCATCGGAGATACCCAGTTTATCACTGATCCGATCACCGGGCAATGGCGCGTCGTCAAGGGTGTGCTTGATCCTCGCACTCTGACCAATCCCGACACTGGTATTATTTCACTGGTGAACAAACTCCAGAATGTGAGCCAGCCTAGCGATGATGTTGTCAACAATGTACCTTGCTGGCGTATTACAGGTCAACTTGATGCAAAATATCTCGCGTTCTTAACCGGAGGAGGCGTTCCAGCTGGTACAATGTTACAGACGAGTGTATGTATAGGTAAGGACGACTCATTACCCTATCAAATCAGCGTCACAGGGAGAGCCGCTGAAAGTGATACCGCACAGACTACTCGCTCGTTTGTACTTTCGAACTACAATGAGAATGTTAGCATAACGGCTCCGCAAGTCTAGTGGTCAGTCCAGTTTGATTTTTGGGAAAGATAAAGAGCATGCACTTGGTTTTCCCTTCAGATACCGCAAATTTCAAACTGGACTGACTACTAGCTTCTATGTTATGATTATTCATCTTCCAACAGTTTGGGGGACAGATGTACACACTCGAAGACGATCAAGAAACATCCGCCCGTCTGCGTAAAGGAGATTTTACAGGTGCACTACCACCAGGACAGGATCAGGAAACAACAGATAATGATCAATCCGCTTCGCCTCCTGCCCATCCTGGGCACGCTACGCCGCTTACGCAGTTAACGAACTCATTTGCACAGATCACAAACTCATTCAAAAAAATCACCACGCCGGGGAAAGCGCATGCTGCAGATAAGAAGGTTGCCCTTGCCGCTCTGACGATTGCCTGTATCTGCGTCTTTTTCACAGCCCTGGATCAGACAGTGGTTGTGACGGCGCTGCCGCAGATTGTGATTCAGCTACAAATACCTCTCACCCAACTCGATCATGCTGCCTGGATTATCAGTGCATACCTGTTGGGCTTTGTGATTGCCATGCCACTGATGGGACGGGTTTCTGATATGTACGGACGCCGCCGCATCTTTCTGCTCTGCCTGACCATTTTTGGCATTGGTTCTGTCTTCTGCGGGCTGGCACCAACACTCGGGCAGACCTGGGACCTCGGCTTCTTAAATATCATCGGTATTGATACATCCTCGCCTGGCTTACCTCCGGGACTGGTCTGGCTAATCGCTGCTCGTTTCGTTCAGGCAATTGGTGGTGGAGCAATTATACCCGTTTCTATGGCGATTGCTGGCGATTTCTATGGACAGGAGCGGCGTGCCCTGGCGCTGGGCATCATCGGCGCGGTTACTGAGGCAGGAGGAGTGCTTGGCCCACTCTACGGGGCGGTGATCGTACAGCACCTGGGATGGGAATGGATCTTCTTCCTGAACGCACCTCTAGTGATTGGACTGACGGTTGGAGCCTGGTTCCTTATTCCTCGCGGCACACGCCAGCATGAGAGGATTGACTGGATTGGTGCAGCGCTACTCGGTCTTGCACTCACCTGTCTCAGCCTTGGCCTAGCGCAGCAGGGGACCGACCTTGGTCCTACAACAGCCAACAGCGGAGCGCCACAGAATAATCCCATCTCGCTTGCCCTGGCCGTGGTCTTCCTCATCGCCTTCATACTGGTTGAGCGCAAAGTGCGCTGGCCTGTGGTTGACCTGTCACTGTTCAAACGCTTCCCCTTTAGTGCCAGTTCGCTGGTAAGTCTGCTTGTAGGAGCCGCGCTCATCATCGCTATGGCGGATATCCCCATCTTCGTCAATACAGTGCTGCGCAACCAGATAGCCGAACAAGACCTCCCGCTCGTCAGCGGCCTGGCGCTCCTCCGTCTCACCGCTATGATACCTGTTGGCGCGCTGCTGGGTGGCTGGCTCTGTAGTCGCATTTCTTGTCGTTTTACAGGTGTGCTGGGCCTGCTCTTCACTGCCGCCGGATTCTTCCTGATGAGCCGTTGGCCGCTCAATGTCGACTGGAACCAGATAACAATCAGCACAGTAACGACGGGCCTGGGCTTTGGCCTGGTGATTGCTCCGATTGGCACAACCGCAATCAATGCCGTGAAAGCGAAACAGGCTGGAGTGGGATCCGCTGTTGTAACGGCGCTACGCATGGTCGGTATGATGTTGGGACTGGCAGCCTTGACTTCGTGGGCGCTGGCTTACTTCAAGCAGCTGGCTTCAACGTATCCCTCGCTTCCTGTTACGGCAACGGCGGATCAATTCAAGCAATGGTCAGAAGGGTATGCCACTCACCTGATTCGATCAGCGCACACCGTCTACAGTGCAGTTTTCTTCACAACGATGGTGCTCTGCCTGATAGCCATTGTCCCTGCGCTCTTCCTATGGGGACGCAAGCAACCAGAAACGGAGGCAGAAGTGGAAGAACTCTCATCTGTCAACCTGGCAGCTACTGGCTCCCTCGCGCCTGAGGAAATCGCTGCGGCTGACGCGCCGACCGTTCCAGCCCCGGCACCAACAGGGCCGCTTGACACACAGTTTGGGTTGCCACCTGTCCCACCAATTGATAACCAGGGAAAGGGCAAAGGCTGGCGCGATCCGAAACGTCGTCGCATGGTCATCGCCATTGCAAGCGTGACACTCGTAGTGTTACTGATACTGGCGGGTGTGATTGCCGCTTTCTCATGGCAATCCTCTGATACCAGTAATACCAGCCCAGGCTCCAGTTCACGGTCCAACGCCGCCAATGCGGCGACGGCAACGGCCATTTCCGGGCCACGCATGATCCAACTCGCTATGGATGGGGCTGCCCTTACCTCCATCTTCGTCAAGCAACTTGGGTTGCAGGGAACCCTGACCGATGTGAAGATCACCCCGACACCCAACGACGGGCTGATCCTCAGTATGAACCTGCATATTGATTCCAGTGGTATTCACCGGGTCTTACCGGTCGAGTTGGATACCACCGTCAGCGTGGACAAGCAGCAGAACATCCAGTTACATATCCTGCACCTGAAGCGTGATGGGATAGATGCCGGTGCTGCTGCTGCCGCGAGTATGCAAACCGCTATGAATAAACTACTGGTGTCTTCGGTTATGCCTGCCTTGCGCAGCCAGCTCAAGGGAGCGAAACTGATCTCCGTCCACACCACTACCTCCATTGTTTGTGGTGGTGGATCACTGATGTTTGTGATGTTAATCCAGGCTCCGCCGATCGAAGGCGTTGCAGCACAGCCAACACCAATTTCCTTCTGCTTCAAAGGCCCTATTGACGTGAACAATTTGCTGCCGCATTGATGCGCGTTTGCAGTGAGGAGAAAGAAAACTATGAAACAGCGACGATATATCCGGATTGCCTGGGTAGCCCTGCTTGCGCTGCTCTTGTTGGGATTAGTGGCGACACCAGTCGGCGCAACCAGCACATCGACACGACAGGCCCAATACGCGCAGCTGACAACACCAGGCAGTACCTCGGTCAATGCGACGATTTACCTGGCGACGGCAACCTTGCAGCCGATCTTCCAGAGTCGCATCAGTCAGCAAGTTCCTGAGGCGTTCAATGCAGCTATCGCCAGTATGGTGAGCAAGCTGCCGAAGCAGGATCAGGGCTGGGCACAGCAGATGGCGAGCACTCTCATTCAGCCCTCAGTGGCTCTGACCGGCCTTAGCCCACAGGCTGGAGGATTGGCAACCTCCATACGTATCAGCCTCTATCCTGGAGATCCCAAGCCAATCAACGCGAGCATGCTGGTCAGCTTCAAAGTTTCGAACTCGTCTACCGTACAGGTGAGCGTGCAGCCAATGCAGGGAAGCCCGGCACTGATTAACGGCCCGATAGCGACCTTTCAAATTCCGATTGGTCAACTCAATAGCATCAAGACCACACCTACCTGTGGCGATGCAGCCCTGGCCGTAAACCTGCAATTTCCGGTGTCAATGAACCAGGCTCAGGCCCGGGCGGCAAACCGATCGGCACTGAGCGCTCCCCTCCAAGCACAGACAAGCACAAGATATCATGCTCCTACGGGTGGCGTTGCTTCCTATATCGAGCTTCCTGCCTCCTCATTGGCTGAGATGGGAAGCACTGTCGGCACGATAGTTATAGATAGCCAGAACAACCTCACGGCACGGAACATTCGTATCGGTGTCAGGGGAAGCGATATTGCTATCGTCTCCGACATCTACTGGGGCAATTTCAGGCTGGGCAGAGCCACAACCCTCGTCGTCCCCAGGGCATCAGGTGGGAACCTGGCAGTCCACGTAATCAGCACGTCTGTGGCCATATTCGGGATATTCTCTTTCCCCTACAATAGCTACAACCAGCAGATCCAGCAAACCCTCAACTCGAAACTGAATGGTGCGCTGGCCGGCAAGTTCTATGTGACCCAGGCAGCGATTGGTGGGAATGCGCATGTCCCATGTGCGGCAGGGAATAGTCTGGTGATGACGGGGACGGTGAATGTTGGGTGATAGTTGATCTGTTGTGATCGTGTTTTAAAGGAGACCTGGCACTCGTGGTGGGTACCAGGTCTAGTTTTATGTTTAGATGTTACATTTATGCGTTTTGAAATGGGGCTCTATAATGGTCTCGCGATGAAACTGAACTTCTGGTTGGAGTACATGTACTTCATCACCGAGTTCAATAATAACAGTTCCTGCACATGGGCAACCATGTTTTGAAAGTATAAGTTGATGACCTTTTTTAGTAGCATAGACTTTGAACTTGTCAACAATAGAAGCTTGTTCGCCTAGCACAGAAATTCGACACTGATCTGTTGCTTGAGTACATAATACACGGATATGAGGACGTTTAGAGAGTGCAGCAAAAACATCTGGGTTGGGGTGACCATACTTCTTGTCCCCCTCTGAACCTACTGATATGACAACGACAGATGGGGATATGCTGTTCAGTAAATCTTCAGCATCGGCTTCTTTCCATGCACCACCATGATGAGGAAATTTGAGCACATCGCATCGAAGATCAGAGTGATTTTCTTTGAGCTGTTGCCAGCCCTTTGGCTCAAGGTCACCTGTTAGTAATGCACTAGAACCTTGTCCAGCAATACGCAAAACTCCCGATGTATTATTTAGTCCCTCATTTTCTAGCCGAAGAAAATCAGATAGATGGGGATGTAATAATTGGAAACATTGGGCCAAAGTTCCATCAATCGGCAATGATCTTCGCTCTACTTTCAGATTTGCACATTTCGATCTACCCTGCTCGCGTTCACCTTGTTTACACCATTCTCGTAAATTTCGTAGAAAGGTGCATAGTGATCTTTTTGTTCCACCTCCGTGTTTATCGGAGTCTATCATGAGTTTGTCAAGGTTCCTTTTGTCCAGAATCTCGTTAAAGACCACAACCTCACATTCTTGTAGGCCTGGAACGAGATAATGTTTATCCAGCAGCGACGAGACTCCCCCATAGTGATCAGTATGCAAATGCGTAATTACTACACCTCTTAAGCATGTAATTTGCTCTGCCTTCAAATAGTCGAGCACAGCATCAGCATCAACACAATCTACCACAGCAGCTTCATGTGTATCGGGACAAGAGATTACAATTGTATCAGCTTGACCTACATCAAGAAAGGCAATTTTTATAATAGGGACTTTCTCACCCAACTCGGCTTCTGCCATCCTTATCGAAGATTCTTGAGAATTCTTCAAGTAATTCCTCCTCATCCATATAGGCATAGGGTTGTGGGTCGAAAGTCCCCCAATCAATGGCATCAAAATCGATGGAGCCCTGTTTCACATACCGACGTGGAATTTTTGTACGAAATGTTGCTTCAGGACGTAACATCCATCCCGGCATGGAAGGCAGTATTCGCACCGTTTGGAGGTCATGAAATCCTTCCAGCCAAAGTGTAATAGAACCCTGTTCTGCGTTGATACTATCAACGATACCGCTGAGTACCCAATTAGCATTCTCAAGATCTGGCTGTGTATCGAGGGTAATCTGAGGTTTGTGATCCCATTCAATAACCTGGCGTAGGCGCTCAAAGGTAGTATCATCAAGATGATATGCAGCTCTGAGGATGGTATCTATAGTTCGGTTGGCATCTTTTGTTTCTTGTGACTCAGTCCGACCAGCCTGAGCCTCTTCTTCAAGTTTCAATACAGCCTCTGTAATGGACCTACAAGCTTTCTCACTTAGATTCGATGGAAAGGGAACAGTATCGATTGCACGTTTTGGAATTGCTGGGCTTTTCAAAAACTCGGTAATCCATGCATTACTTACGTCCCAGCTCAAAACCGCTGCCAACACTTCGCATGTAATATGCATTTGTTGAGCAATTGTTTTAGGTACTACCACCCAAAAGCTATCAGACACATAGTGGCTTTTCCGCTCAATAGCAACTCTTACCCGTCTACCCCAAGTAGGGTCTGGATCATATGGTATCAGCACTTTGTTCCCTGCAAGAATATGCTCCTTATCTCTCTTTGGATTCTTACTTTTTCTGGGTTCTTCTAACATATTTGGATAGATAATGGTTGTAGCCTTCTCATAGTCTATGAAATACGGACGGAGCATAGGCATTACATCTTTGACACCCGTGAGCCAGGGAAGGGTTTTAGGATGCTCATAATTTGTCCACCTTTTTCTTTCAGGTTTCTGTCCTATAATTGCTCCTCGAATAACCTCTGCCCTCTCTTTCATTTTTACACAACGAGAAGCTATGGCTTGCCAGGTATACTCCGGCAAGATTACCTGATAGTCCATGATATGAGTATTTTGAGAGCCTTTTGACTTTTTTGTTCTTTCATTCCAAACCGACTGGTCAATAACAAGACCTGATACAGTAAAGACACTTGAGTTTTTAAAGACCTCAAGTGTATGAGGTTGTATAGTGCGCATTCTTACAGAACCATGAGAAGGACCCCGAAACTCAGCCTTCTTTTGAGCAAACACAACAATAGTTCGCGCCGTAGCATCAGGAAATACTTCTGTTGGAAGCTCCCATAGTTCAAGTACATCACATTTTTCAAGAAGTAGCTTACGCAGTCTTGGTGAAGCTTCTGCTACTGTGAAAGAACGCGGCATAATCATTGCCAGATACCCCTTTGGTGCTAACGACTGAATAGCACGCTCCAGAAACTTATTTGCTTTCTCCAAGCGCGTCTTTTCAGCATCGAAAGATTCCTCCCTACCAACAGAAGATCTCTTTCGACTACCACTAAATGGGGGGTTACCAACTATGATATTCGGCTGATTGGTCTTGAGCCATTCCCACTCTAAAGCATCTTGTGAACTTATATTCCAACTATCTTGCGAAGTAGAAAGCAGTAATCCTAGCCCAGCTAGTTGAGCAATAAAGTCTTCTTTATCATTTCCACGAAGATACTCACGCAGCGCTAATTCTTCTGCATCACTGATATTAGAAAGCCGCTCATATCCAGCAATGAGAAAGCTTCCCCATCCACATGCTACATCTGCCACAACTCTTTGGTTGGGGGGAAGGTACTCTACTGGAATATTTTCCCAAATACGGCGGGTGAGATAAAGTGGTGTATCATAGGTTCCCAATGCTTTACGTTCTTCTTTTCCATAAGCCTTTGCATAAAGGAGGCTGAGCATATCAGGCACAAACCCAGCGTAGCGAATCTGTCGCAGTAATTTGTACGCTCTGTCTGCGGCATCATAGTACTTTTGAAAGAGATCCGGTTGAAAATAAAGAGGGAACTTCGAGGCTGCTTGCTCAATAAGTCTATGTAACGGTAACGAT
>WNGG01010116.1_pt1 | contig 10250 bp, 10 predicted proteins | sample 5400661 | NCBI WGS metagenome assembly WNGG01 (sample SAMN13153372, study PRJNA577476) | soil metagenome | isolation source: 100 cm soil or saprolite under Garry oak tree replicate 1 | place: USA:California | collected 2016-06-15
GCCGCCATCCTGGGCGTGCGCCCGCGCCTCTGGCAGCATCCGAGTGCCGTACCCAGGTGGTTCCTCGGCCCCTTCTCGGCAGTGCATTACCGGCTCGACGAGCCTCGTGAGAAGCCAAAGAGTAGGATGCATGGGGGTGGAACATGGGAGCAAACAGCAGGGCAGGTGCGAGATTCAGGTATGTCTCCATGGAGGCGCTGAGCAAGCGGTCGCCAACGAAGTTTTTGGCCTCGTTCCCACGTATTTCAAGGAGTTCGCGGCTGTTCCCCAGGAATTTGTTGAAGCTGGAGATCGGGTGTTTGTCCTGGGTGAATTCCGGGGCAAAGCAAAAGCCACTGGAACGCCGTTCGTGGCCCCCTTCGTTCACATCTTTAGCTTCCGCAGCGATTGGGCCCTCGTGATCCGCTTTCAGGACTACACAGATACTGGCACTATTGTGGCAGCAATAAATTTCGCGGCAACTATAGATAGTGGTGGGTCTGTTAACCGGGATGCTCAGGGAGACAATTTAACGACAATTCACGCGGCCGTTGATCGCCCGGCTACCGCATTTACCAGTACCCTCTTGAACGTACCCCCTCTGGCAAAAGGGGTTGTGTATATTCAGAATGATTCGGCCAATCCCCAGACGCTCGTGAGTGATACTGCAAATGGTTTTCCCACCTTCACGATTGCCCCCGGCACTTCGACGTCACTCATTTTCCACAGCGTGGGAACCTTTCAGGCTCATCTAAAAGATTACCCTATCAGTGCTCAGACCTCCATCACGATCAATATCACCATGCCCAACCCGGACTAGCTCGATGCCTGGCGATCCTGTGTTCCATCCTACCTCCTACTCCGAGGTCAATACCGTCTTAGATCTTCTATGAAGGATGATGGTGGTGAATCTGAGCTTTGATGGAGAAGGTCTCCCAAAAACCAACCTCCACGTGGGGGGTTGATTTTTGGGGGGAGAAATTACCAGGCATGTCCCCATACGCCGATGGAAGAAGATCTTTGCTCATGGCAACTATTCCAAATGTTTTCCGTAAAGTGTGGATGTCCCTCTATCGGGCCGTGGACTCGCTACGAACTGATGAGCGTGATCAGAAAAGGGCAATTGCTTTATCACCGTCTACTCTTGTAGTTTGATTGTGATAGCCGCCATAATTGGCTCGCTGTAGCGCACGTTGAGATGCTGCACGGCCTTTTGGAGATTGATGGCACTATTGATGAGAGCGATATGTGTGAAGGCCTGTGGATAGTTTCCCACGGCGACGCCGTCATGTGAGTTGATCTCCTCAGAAAAAAGACCTAAGCGCCCACCATAGCTTAGCAGACGCTCGAAGAGTGAGTGAGCCTCCGCCACACGCCCTTGCATGGCCAAGTTATCTACGAGCCAGAAGGTACAGATCGTGAAGCTTGCCTCATGCCCGGCCAGCCCGTCACAGGAATGGTACCGGTATACGAAACCATGCTCGTCGGTAAGTTGTTCGATGATGCGGTCTACCGTGGAGCGCATGCGGGGATCATCCGGGGGTATGAACCCGACCAGGGGCAGCAAGAGTGTTGAAGCATCCAGAGCCGTATCACCGTATGACTGGGTAAAAGCTCCTAGCGTCGAGTTATATCCATATGACAGGACATCAGCTCGAATCTGGTCGCGGACGCTACACCAGTGGGGGAGCTCGGCCTCCAGGTGCAATTGTTGGGCCGCTCGAATGCCGCGATCGAGCGCGACCCAGCACATGACCTTGGAATATACGAAATGACGTGGCTCACCGCGCACCTCCCAGATGCCTCTGTCGGGTTCGCGCCAGTGGGCGCACACATACTCCACCAGCGTGTGCATCATCTCCCACATGGCGCCATCCAGCGCCTCACCGTTCCGCTCAAAGCCTCCCTGACGCCGGTAGCAGTGGATGTAATCGAGCACTTCTCCGAAAACATCCAGTTGTTTCTGATGCGACGCCCCGTTTCCAATGCGTACCGGGCGAGAACTGCAATAGCCGTCGAGATGTGATAGCTCCCGCTCCTCCAGGTCGCGCTCTCCTCGAATACCGTACATAATCTGGAGGTCCTCCCCACTTGTGTAAGAGAGGTTTCGCAGCCAGCAAGTAAACGCGTGGGACTCCTCCGTATATCCAAGGACGCTCAGCGCATAGAGCGTGAAGGTGGCATCGCGCAACCAGGTGTAGCGATAATCCCAGTTACGCACTCCCCCGATCTCTTCAGGCAGAGAGGTCGTCGGCGCAGCCACAATCGCTCCCGTCGGTGCATAGGTCAGCATTTTCAGGACCAATGCGCTGCGCTGCACCCACTCGGTGTATGGACCATGGTAGGAGCTCTGTGCCGCCCACATACGCCAGCAGACCAGCGTATGAGTCAGGGCGGCCTCGCATTCAGCCTCGCATGATACGCACTCAGCAAGCATTTGCGCTGCTTGAACTGTAGAAGCCGTACCTATGGTAAAGAGCAGTCGCTCGCCTTTTTGAAGTGTGGCCTGTGCTATCAGAGTAGGATTCATGCCTCCAGCATCCTGCTCGACGGTCAGTTTAAATGACGCTACTCGGTGCGTTCCCATAATTGCCAGGCCCAGGTGTTGTTCTCCACCGGAAATGACGGCTCCTGTGTGCTCGGAGACAAGATAAGCTGTGCTTGGCGTGGCACCATAGAGCGGAGAAGCCTTGAGTGTCATGGTCACCGGGAGCTCGCCACGTGTACACTCCACGATACGTATCAGGTTATAGCGCGCATCCTCCTCACCTGCGCCGGTTGTACCGTTCATCTCGTGAAGCGGCAAAGCGCTCAGGGTCTCCACAGGCATGAAATCGGTCAGTATGATTTCATCGGAGATGCTGGTAAACCTGGTCTGAAGGATGTTACTGCCGGACAGGTAGCGCTGGGTCCCCGGAATTGCAGCGTCGGAAGGAGCTATCTGAAAGTATCCACCATGCTCCGCGTCCAACAAACGGCAGAAAATGGCCGGGCTATCAAAATCCGGCAGGCATCCCCAATCCACTGACCCGTCTGGCGCAACCAGGACGGCAGAGCGACAATCACCAATAACGCCATAAGAATTGATCGGTTGATATGAACGCATATCCGCATTTAAGCTAATCATATCTCCAAGTTCCTTAATAATACCTATTTTTTATGCTGATGGTTAATTTATAACTGAGTATGGGTATAAATGCAGTCAAATAGCCAACACAAGCTGTATTAAATACGTCACAATGCCTCTGCCTCGCTTTGATCTCTGGAGTGCGCGGCTCACGCCCTGCAACGATCTCCTGCCACGCATACAGTGCGGCACTATCCAGGTGAAACCACGCATCGCGCAGCTGGAGGGGCACGAGGTGCGCTTCACGGACGGCAGCACCATTGAAGCGGAGGCCATCGTGTGCTGCACCGGCTACACGCTACGCTTCCCGTTCCTGCCCGAGGGACTCCTCGAGATCAAAGCCAATCGTGTCGACCTCTACAAGCACGTGTTCCACCCCGACCTGCCCGCCCTGGCGTTCGTAGGGCTGTGTACGGTCGCAGGCTCCCACTTCCCGGTTGCTGAGATGCAGGGACGCTGGGTCGCCCGCGTGCTCGCCGGTCGTCTGCCGCTGCCCCCACGCGAGGAGATGCACGCAGCGATTGAGCGCTACCGCGCACACCCCAGCAGCAAGAGCCCGGTGCCCATGCAGGTCCAACTGCTCGAATACGTGGAGGACATCGCCGCCATCCTGGGCGTGCGCCCGCGCCTCTGGCAGCATCCGAGTGCCGTACCCAGGTGGTTCCTCGGCCCTTTCTCGGCAGTGCATTACCGGCTCGACGAGCCTCGTGAGAAGCCAAAGAGTAGGATGCATGAGGGTGGAACATGGGAGCAAACAGCAGGGCAGGTGCGAGATTCAGGTATGTCTCCATGGAGGCGCTGAACAAGCGGTGTGGAACTAACTGAGGCTTGATCATAAATGCTCAGGCCGCTTTGAGAAAGGCCTTCAGTCCAATACAGAGATCGACGCCGTTCTCGAACCGATACAATAAGGCGAGTTGGTAGACGAAGATCGCCCCTAGTGTCAAACCTTCACCACCTCTCCCATACAGTATAATTTGTCACTAATTCTCGAAAAACTGCGGAATGTGTTTATTCTTCTTCTTTATCGTGTCCTTGCTCCTGGCTATGTATCGTTTTCGCTTTATCAAGAGCATTTGATAGTATTTTTAGACCTTTAGTTGCTAGCTTAATTGCCTTAATAAATTTCCATTGCCTCGCCGAAAGAGATGCACAGTAAAAAAGAATTCTTCCTACGTTTGGGTGGTCTGGCCCTAGAGTTTCTTCGTAGATGGATAGAGCGCGCTGATAGAGTTGTTCAGCTTGTGCATACTTGCCCTGTGCTTTGTACAGGCTCGCCAAGTTGTAGAGCAGAAGGGCCACCTGGGGATGCCTAGACCCAAGGCTCTGCTCCAAGATGTGCAACGCGCGCTTACAGAGCGGCTCGGCCTCCGCAGACTTGCCCTGTTCTTTATACAGGATCGCCAATCCGTTGAGCGAAAAGGCCACCTGGGGATGCTCAGGTCCCAGGCTCTGTTCCCAGATGGGCAAGGCACGCTTGTAGAGTGACTCAGCCTCCGCAGACTTGCCCTGTCTACCGTACAGGACCGCCAGGGTGTAGAGCGGAAGGGCCACATTGAGATGGTCAGGTCCCAGGCTCTGCTCCCGGAGGTGTAACGCACGTTCGAGATACCCCTGTGCTTCTTGATAGGCACCGACCATGCTCAAGTGTACACCAAAGGCTGTACTGAGATCCGCTGCCATGACATCCCCACGTTCGCTGGCACGAGCGGTCACGGTACGCAGATGTTCCTGCAGGCGCAGCAGCGGTGCGGGATAGCCCGTATTATTCACTTCCCTTGCTCGGGCTAGTACTGCTGCTTCGACGGCTGTCTGCGCCTCCGTTGCGGCTTCTGTTGACGTGAGACGCTTCTGTACAAACGTCACAAGCAGTCGGTGCATTTGCTGCGCACCCTCTTGTTGAGGGGTCAGTAAGCCCAGGGCATCTAGCCGCTTGAGCCCTTTGACAAAGGGATCTTCATCCTCCTCATTCTCTTCGAATCCCATCGTCATGCGCAGGAGATCGCGAGGAATCGGCTCTCCTGGAGCAAAGCAGGCGACATGAGCGAGCAGTTGCAGTGCGGTCGTGTCGATCGTCTCTGAAGGATTGAGCTGCTCGTAACTGAGGGCAAAGGTCCGAGCCACATGCCGGATATGCCCAGTGGTGTACGTGCTGCCTTCTTTTAGCAAGGATGCGTGCTCCAATGGACTCACCTGATGCAGGGCTTGCAGGTACCGCTGGGGAACCCCGAGATAACTCTCCTGGTACTCCCTTAGATACGAACCAGCCATTGACAGCGCAAGCGGGAGATCCCCAAGCTCCTGAGCAATCAGTTCCCGATCTCTGACTGAGAGATTGGAGCGGTAGGTCCCAAGCAACTCCACACTCTTTTCTCGTGGAAGGACGTCGAGTGACACCTCAGAGACCCCAATTCAGGATCCCAGACCCCACGGCGGCTGGTGATCAGGATTCGGCACCCCCCCCATGGTAGGACGCCAGCGGGCGAGAAGTCTCTCTTCCTCACAGTTATCGAAGACCAGTAAGCGGGGAAGGGAGTTCTGCCAGCAGGAGAGGACGAGGAGGACTTGCTCATCGACCGGCTGCGTCCTCACATCCAGGCGAAGCTCCTGAGCCAGGGCAGTGGTACACATGGCCACCTCTGCCGGTACAGCATCGGCATTCGCAAAACTCAACCAGAACACGCCTCCCTCGAAGTACTGTCCATAGCGATACACGAACTCGCTGGCGAGTTGGGACTTGCCTACTCCTCCCAGTCCTGTAATCGCAACCTTCGCCAGGTCGCGGGCTTTCAGGATGTTGGCCATCTGAGCAAGTTCTCTCTCACGACCGACAAACGAGCTGTTGCGAGCAAAGGCAGGGAGCCGTGAAGCCGGGGGAAGGGTATCCGCGACTGGAGGTCGGTCCAGTGGGAGCGTGGAGAACTTCTGGATGGCAGCAGCAATGAACGCCTGCTCAACAGGACGCGGGGCGACGTTCTCATAGGTGTTCCCAACATGGACTCCCCCCTCGATCCTACCCCCGAACACACTCAATCCGCCCTGGTTCGTCACAGGTCCATCAAAGTACGCTCCACCCTCTGTCTGAATGGTAGTTCTACTCAGACGAGGAACAGTCTTCTCACTACCTGATTCCAAAGGTTGAGCAGGTACTTGAGAGAAGGCATCAGACTCCTCTCTGCTGTCCTTATTTCTCTCTTGCTCCATAGCAGATCCTTATGTCGGTAGAATGGAAGCAACTCGGTATGTATCTATGAGCGTTTCCATCTGAGACCCAACTGCTACTCCTGACTACTTCTCATCGGGCAACGTCGCTGCAAATGCATTAATGGCTGCCCCTAAAGGCGGAAAGCCAAGAATGGTTAGCGCAACGCTCAATACAGGTGCACCCACATTCTTGAAAGCAGCAAGCACCCCCTTCATCGTCACTCGACTCGGCTTGTAGTTCGGGTCTTTCTTGGTCTCATTGATTTCTTTCTCAAGCGTTTGGGTCGCTTCTTTAGCGTCTGCTTTATCATCTGGTGTTACATTTGGTGCTGCATCTATTTGCTGGTACAAGGTAGCGAAGAGTTCCTTGAGTTTCGCCTCATCAGCTGGACTAAGACCACGGTTGTCGGTGTAGGTCACGTCACCCATCGTGCCGCCAAATTGATTGACACCACCCTCGTTAGCAACATTGCCCCTGATGTAGGCTCCACCGCCGGTTTGGATGTGCTCAGCATTGCCATGGTCACTTACGTTGGTCTGCTTGTTCGGTTCAGTTGCCATTTCGGGACTCCTTTTGAGAATATCCAAGCAATTAAATCAAAATGAAAGCTACCTGGAAACAATATGTACTGTCATAAGAAACGAACGTTAATTGAGACAGCTCCCTCCTGAGGTTTTCCCTAACTTCCCTTGTGCCCTTACTTTTGAACTGCTACAGCCTGCCTGATCATCTCCACATCTTAGCGTTGTTTTTCGCTTTCCCTTAAAAACAGCATCATTGCGACATAGTTCCGCTCCACATCGTTGCATATCCGGCATCATTCGCCAAATCCATGTCATAGAGGTCAAATGATGGTGGGCATTTCTCCGCGTACTGCCAGATCACTGCGGAATTCGGAACACAATCCGGCGAGGCGGCATTGTACGATGACCCGTCAAAGGCGCAGCCAGGTCGTGGGTAGCTTGTAAACAAGGGAGGATTGAAGCGCAGGGTACCGTCTTGGTTCTGATTAGACGGGCTGGTGATGGCCGCACAATAGGGATTATTGAAGTACAATGCGTTCCCTGGCGAGGTGTTACAGTAGAAGCCTCCAGAGTTTGCGTAGGGTGAGGCTATCATCGTCTCCCGCCAGCCCAGCAGCCAGTCAGGATGGGCGAAGACGCGAGTCTCAATGTCACCGTAGAGCGTAACGCCCGGAGGAATGTGCAGCGCCTGGGCAGCGGTAACGGCGCTGGACGCATCGGCTTGACCTTGCTGATGGTTTCCGCAAGGCTGAATTCCATAGTGGATGAGCAAAATTCTGCATCCTCTGCTGGAGAGAAAGCTTGCTTCATTGTCTGTCAAGAGGTTGCTTTGAGCCTTTCCTGCAATATAGCGTCCCCAAAATTGGGGAGCCTGGACTTGTTGTGTGACAAAATCGAAGAGTGTTGGGTATTCCGCTACGTGGGGAGGTGGCAGGTTGGCAGGGTGAGTTGAGACAACACCCCAGTATCTGCAATGGGTGGCTTTATGGCTGCCAGACTGGTCCATCGCCAAAGCCATAGGCATCCATCAGCTTTGTCTGAGCCGACCCATCAGCGTTCATAATCCAGATTTCCCCGCTATTAGGAAGGCTGTGCAGGAAGAGCAACTTGGTGCCATCGGGCGACCAATCAGGACTGTTGAACGAGGTATCTTTTGGACTCGAGGTGAGCCGGGTCACCTGTGAGCCGCCGGCATTCATCACGTAGACCTCGGCATGGCCCGTGCGATTGGAGGTGAAGGCAATCTTCTTGCTATCAGGAGACCAACGGGGTCCGCCATCTTCTCCGGGGCCCTGGGTCACCTGCTTCAGTCCAGTGCAGTCGGCATTCATCACATTGATGACCCAACTGCCGGTCGCCACGTTAGACATAAAGGCAATTTTCGTACCATCGGGCGACCAGTCCGGATACTCCTCCCACAGATTCGAGTGTGGACAGAGACGCCTCAGCCCTGAGCCATCGGGATTCATGATGTAGAGATGTGGTCTTCCTCCATCGCGAGTTGAGTTGAAAAGGATGTGCTTCCCATCAGGAGACCAGGTGGCTCCCCAGTTAGATTGCTTGTCTTTGGTCAGATTGGCCTGACCTGAGCCGTCGGCATGCATGATCCAGATGTCGCTCGCTTCAAACACATCGGCTCCAGCCGCTCGAAAAACCAGCCGCTTGCCATCAGGCGACCAGGCAGGGGAGACATCTGGCCCTGAGCCATGGGTCAACTGGCGCATAGCTGAGCCGTCGAGCTTGCTGATGCAGACCTCTGCTTTCCCGCCAGACCCGCATGCCAGGGCAATCAGGCCGGTCCCCCCGCCATTTCCAGACGTCAGGGTACCGGTAGGCTGTGCAGGCGAGTGCGCTGTTGGAGCAGGTGCGGGAAGCTGGCTGGTCGAACCGCAGCCAACCAGGAGGATCAGCAGCGAGAGCAAGAGCAACACACATCCAAAGCTCCCTTTCATCCCTGTTGACGGGAAGCGTAGCTGGCTTCTCTCAGGGCAGATGATGCGCAGCGTAGCCGGGAACAAGCGGCGTTTCGGCCCTGTATAAGGAGGTAAAGGACCAGCAGGGTTGCAGGAATAGATTTCAAAGAGACTTTTCGTGCGAGAAAGCATAGCGACTTCTCCTTATGTAATGAATCAGACGAACCAAAGAGGAGCCATCTTCTCCTCAAGATTAGCAAATGATTCTCACATGTACATAAAATGTAGCTGAAAGGAAGCTGAAAGAGAGGCACCTCTGGAGGTAGCCACCGCTACATCAACCCTCTCCCTGGGGTGCCACGCAGCCACCTACTCTACTGGTAGTGAGCTTCATTAGGAACAGGCCATGTGTAAGACAAACGCCCCTTGGTCAAAGCAATCACGATCCCGGCAATCACTACCCAGGTGAGGCTGAAAGAGAGTAGCCCAAGGGTCAGGATAGCCTATTCGCCCTACCTATTTTTTGGGGCAGTATCTCTTGATCACTTCCTCAGATGAGACCATGATCGATAGCATAGCGTGTGGCAGCGGTGCGCGAAGTTAGCCCTACTTTACTGTAGATGGAGCGCAGGTGCGCATTGACAGTCGGTCAGTGTGAGCAGACGAACCTCAGGGCGGCGCAGGAGTGCAGAACTGTCGGCAAGCTCCTGCTCTCGTCCGATGAACGAGGTAAGCTGTACGGGCAAATTGGAGAAGCGTTCCGGCCTGGGTTCGCCATCTGGTATATGAGAGGCCCGTGTTGCAGCCCGGGCAACGACATTCTCCTCCCCTGCGAGTTGTGCGGCAATGGCGTTCATGTGGGCAAGTGTCAAGGCCTGTGACTTGCCCAGGTAGCGCGAGAGGAGCTTGCCCTGCTGTTTGCGGTAGGCGCGCCAGTACCAATCGCCACGCCCATGTCCCGACCGTTCGCGGCGTGCCGTAAAGGAGCCAGCCTGGCTGACAAAGGCGAAGCTGGAAGCAGTTTCCAACCAGGTATACCAGTCGACTGTGCCGACGGTCAGTACCTGCTCGTGCTTGTCCCGGTAATAGATGAGCACCTCACCCCGCACAGTCGGGGTCATCTTCGCCACGGCTGCTCCTTCCTGTTGCACATTGGATGCGCTTCCCTCAGTTACTGGACAACAAAGAAGTTACAGGACAGTATAGCACAGGCTGGGGATGTCCGGGTTAGCGATGATTACGGACCGGTGAGCACGCATTTGCTCTTGTGGTTGTCCCATTCTTTCTGGACGATGTAGGAATTTCCATTCCATGTGACATCGCCGCCCGAGGCGTTACGCGTCCCAAATTTCCAGGCGCACTTGTCGCCAATTTCGTTGCCCAAGGAATCGTACCAGGCGTTCAACAAGGGATCGGTGGCTGCCTCCATTTGCTCGTGGGAGGTCACGTTGATCGTTTGATCGGCATCATTGTTATTAGGGCTAGAGCCGGGATTACAGGAA